>Ga0181520_10002988_pt1 | contig 30440 bp, 33 predicted proteins | sample PEATcosm2014_Bin_29_FD_132451 | JGI IMG/M metagenome (GOLD analysis project Ga0181520, IMG submission 132451) | Peatland microbial communities from MTU Mesocosm Facility, Houghton, MI, USA - PEATcosm2014_Bin02_30_metaG | ecosystem: Environmental > Terrestrial > Soil > Wetlands > Peat | place...
CCAGGTAGAAGAAGTCCGAGCTCCCCTTGGACCAGCGATCCATGATCTCCGACTCGGGGACGCCCGTGATCGAGGAGAGGCGGCCGGCTTCCGCCGGGAAGGCGTCGCGCTTGGTCTCGGGCCGCCAGACCGCGATGTTGTACAGAGGCGAGTCCATCGCGAGGACGCGCCCGTTGCGATCGGCAATCGTCCCCCGCTCGACGGCATCCGACGCGAGGGGCGCCTCCTGGTTGGGCGTGCAGGCGAGGTAGGCGTCGCGTACCAGGACGAGAGCGGCCAGGAGCCCGAGGAAGCCGACTACCGACCAATAGCGCAGCGATCGCCTGTTCATGATCGGGCCCATTTCCCGAAGGATAGCACCCTTCCGGAAACCGCCTCAATCGGTACGGGCCCGTATTCCCGCGAGTCGAGGGACTCGAGCGGGTTGTCCCCGAGGAGGATCAGCTCGCTCGCGGATAGCTCGATCCCGCGACCGAAGCGCGCGGCCTCCTCGGCCGAGAGGGGGGCGTCCAGGCCGGGCCCGACGAGGCGGTCGGCATCGACGGCGAGGGACTGCGGGCCTACGGACCCGACTCGCTTGACTATCGGAAGGCCGTCCCTCGGGTTCACCGCGGCCACGATATCGCCCCGGCGCGGCGCGGCCCAGCGCAGGATATAGCCGTAGCCGGATGGGGAGCGCAGGCCATAGGCGCAACGGAGAACGAGGACGAGGGAGCCGGGCTCGAGCGTAGGGCGCATCGAGGAGCCGTCGACGACGGCCGCGTCGAGAACGAAGACCTTCGAAAGCAGGACGAAGAGGGCGGCGCCGAGGATTGCCCACCCCGGATGGAATCTAGAGGACCGCATCGATTCGTTTCCGACTATAATGTCGCTCCCCGGAATTGTCGATAAGACAAGTACGATATCATGGAAAGCATCATAGCCCGACAGAAGATCGGCAAAAGACGCTCAGCCTCGCGCTTCGTGCCCACATCCGGGGCCGGAGAGCGCCGGAGAATCGGCGGCCACCCCGCGTCAAGCATCGCCCTGCAGAGGATCGGCGGCGTCTATTCCCCGGGAGGAGCCCGCTTCCCCGGTCTTCCGGCGAGACTGGCCCTCCTCGTCCTTCGCTCGATCGCGCGGGTAAGGCCGCGGCCTTCCCGAATCAAGCCCGCGATCGGCATCGGCGCCGGCCTCGCGATCCTCTCCCTCGCCGCCTTCGTAGCGACGACGCTCGCCAAGGGACCTTCCTTTCCGATGCCCGCCTCGGGACTCGTCTACGACGACGGCTCCCTGCAGAACCTTCTCCTCGAGTACGTTTCCCCCGAGCTCGCCGACGGCCGCTCCGACGCCGTGCAGGATGGATCCGGCCTTCCTCCCGTTCCCGCTACCCTCGAGCTGTCGACCTATACGGTACGATCGGAGGACAGCCTCGCGACTATAGCCCGGCGCTTCGGTCTCGACATGGGAACCATAATCTCGGTAAACGGCATTTCGAGCGCTTCGAGCCTCAGGCCGGGAGCCCAGTTGCGCATTCCGAACATCGACGGCCTCATACAAAAGGTACGCGCGGGCGACAGCATAAGCTCGATATCCAAGCGCTACAAGGTCGATGCCACGAAGATCGTCGACGCCAACGACCTCGGAAGCGCGCGATTGATCGTCGGACAGTCGCTATTCGTCCCCGGGGCCAAGCTTCCCGACTCGGAGGTGAAGCGGGCCCTCGGCGAAAGATTCGCCTGGCCGGTCAGGGGCCCCTTGAGCTCGCCCTTCGGGTACAGGCCCGATCCCTTCACCGGCGTTCGCAGATTCCATGCAGGCATCGACATCGCGGTGGACGCCGGAACTACGGTACGGGCCGCCATGGACGGGAAGGTCGCCGACGTCGGCTACAACGGGAATTTCGGGAACTACGTAATCTTGAGTCATGCGGACGGCTATCAAACACTCTACGGGCATTTGACCAAGGCGACGGTGACGGTGGGAACGATGTTGAGCCAGGGCTCGGCGCTGGGACTTTCGGGAAATACCGGATATAGTACGGGGCCGCATCTGCATTTCGGCCTCTTCCACCGGAGCCTGGCCCTCAATCCTTTAAAATATCTAAAATGAAGAGGCGTACTAAACTTCGACCTTGCATCGCGGCCCGACACGTGGATATTCTGACTTTAGCGCGGAGACTGGGATGAGAAAGCTTGTCGTACTTATCGTTGCGCTTTTCGCGCTTTTTACCTTTATTCGCGATTTTCCCTCGGCCACGCCGAATGTGTCGCGGGTTTCGCGGGCCGCAGTGCATTCTTCCGTCATTCCGTGAGAATTAGTATGATTCAGTATACGCCCTAGAGGGCAATAGGTGTGATTATGTAGACATAAAAAAGCGCCAGCCGGCCATCTACCGGCTGGCGCTTTTTTAATTCGTTTATGTACCTATCATTAGTAACTACGGAAATCCGTTTCCCGTGATTGGCATGGAATATGCTTCATAAATAGTGGAGCAACAAGATGAAAGCATTTACCGAAACCGACAATTCCGAGGATGGTCTTCGCAGCTATTACGCGATCATCAAGCGAATCCCGCTTCTGACCGCGGAAGACGAGCGCGAGCTTTCCGCTCGCGTATTCAGCGGAGACGAGGAGGCTCGACGGCGATTGATCGAAGCCAACCTGCGTCTCGTCGTCAAGATCGCCCGCGGTTTCGTCACGCCGGATATGCCTCTTCTGGATCTCATCCAGGAAGGCAACGTGGGTCTCATAAAGGCCGCCGAAAAGTACGACGGCGCCCGCAACGTGCGTTTTTCCACCTATGCTTCCTGGTGGATCAAGCAGTCCATCATGCGCTCTCTCGTCAATAGCCGGCGCGCCATTCGCCTGCCCCATCGCAAGGAAGAGCTGCTCAAGCGGATCCAGAGGACTTACAGCGTCCTCACGCAGACTTTCCAGCGCGAGCCCACTGTCGCCGAGATCGCGCGCGAGCTCAGGGTCTCCGAGGAGGCGGTCGCCGACATCATCGGAATGGCCTCGTCCCTCGTCTCGCTCGAGAACGACGGCGGGGAGGACTCGGGCTCCATAATCGACGTCTATGAAGACAACAGCTACAGTCCGGACGCGGAGCTCATGCGATCCTGCTCCCGAGAGGAGACCCTCGAGCTGCTCGAGCTTCTCCTCGAAAAAGAGAAGCGCATCCTCATGTATCGCTTCGAGTTCCTCGGCGGCCAGCGCCAGACCCTGAAAACCATTGGCGCCCAGCTCGGCATATCCCCCGAGACCGTCCGCCAGATCGAGAAACGCGCCCTGCGCAAGCTCAAGGAGGGAGCGCCACCGTCCGACCTTTCCTACGTCTCCTAGCGGTTTCCGTCATTGTCCTTGCCCCTGCCCCTGTGATGGGGCTATCATAAGTCGTTGTGACGGCGACTCCGAAGAAGACGACGAGACGTAAGAGCGGGCGCGCGGTCAAGGCGAAGGCCCGTTCCTCGGTCGTGTCATGGCGGGAAAATCGCGTGCTCTTCGCAACTCTAGGCCTGACCGTCGTGGCGATTGCCTTGGCGGCCTTATTGACCGGCCTTTTCCTGCGAGACTCGAGCATCGCCTCGAGCCAGGCCTCGAGCGCGTCGGTTCCCGCCTCCCCTCCCGCGCCAGTCGCGCCTCCTGCTGTCGCCGCGCCTCCCGCGCCTTCGGTCGAGCCGATAGAGGCCCAATCGGCCCTGCCTCCTCCTCCTGTCAGGCCGGTTCCGACTACACCCCCTCCTCGTCAAACCGCGTCCTACAAGCTTCCGCTACGACCCATCCCGCCTCCTGCCAAGGCTAAATACCTGATTTTCATCGTCGACGATGCCGGCTATAGCCTGAAGCAGCTCGAGGCCTTTCTCGAATTGCCTTTCCCCATAACGATTTCCGTCCTGCCCGATCTGCCCGACAGCGAAAAGGCCGCGCAGGCGGTGCGCGCCGCGGGCAAGGAGCTCATTCTCCACCAGCCGATGCAAGCCTTGGGAGGCCAGAACCCCGGTCCCGGCGCGATTCTGCTGGGGATGGGAAGGGACGAGATCGAGGGCATCATAGAAGCCAATCTGAAGACAGTGCCGGGCGCGATCGGGATGAACAACCATATGGGATCGGCGGCCACGACCGATCTGGGCATCATGGAAGCCGTAACGGCGGTTGCCAAAAGACGCGGAATTTACTATGTTGATTCACTCACCACTTCGGGCACCGCGGTCGCCGAGGCCGCCCGCCGAGAGGGAATTCCATACTGGGAGCGAAACGTGTTCCTCGACAACGCGCCCGACCGGGCTTCAATCATTCGGGCCGTCGAGGACGGCAAGAAGCTGGCCTCCAAGGACAGGCCGGCGATCATGATCGGCCACGTCTGGTCGGCGGAGCTGGCGCAGACCCTCACGGATCTCTATCCCCAGCTCGTCGCGGAAGGCTTTTCCCTGTCCACGATCTCCCGCTTCATGGTCCAGGAAGCGGAGGAGGACGATGCGAGTCCTGGGAATTGAGACTTCCTGCGACGAATGCGCCGCGGCCGTCGTCGAGGACGGCTCGCGCATCCTGTCCGACGTAGTCGCCACTCAGATTCCCTTCCACGAGAAATATCAGGGCGTCGTCCCCGAGATCGCGAGCCGCAAGCACAGCGAGTGGATACATGGGGTCGTCTCGCGTGCCCTGGACGAGGCGGGAATGGCCCCGAAGAATCTGGACGGAGTGGCGGCGACGGCCATGCCCGGGCTCATAGGTTCCCTTCTCGTGGGTCTCTGCTTCGCGAAGGGCATGGCCTGGGCCATCGACAAGCCCTTCGTGGGCGTGAACCACATCCTCGCCCACCTCTACGCCTCCAGGCTCGAGAAGCCGAGTCCCTATCCCTTCATCGGCCTTCTCGTCTCCGGAGGGCACTCGATAATCTGCAGGGTCGAGGACTTCGACGCCATCGAGATCCTCGGAACGACTATAGACGACGCGGTGGGCGAGGCTTTCGACAAGGTCGCGAAGCACTACGGCTTCGGCTATCCGGGCGGGGCAGCCGTTGACGCCCTCGCCCAGGGAGGGGACGAGACCGCCTTCTCCTTCCCCGCTCCCTCGCTCCATAAAGGAGAGCACCGCTACGACCTGTCCTATTCGGGGCTTAAGACGGCGGCGATACGCCAGCTCGAGCAGTTCAGGCGACCCGGCGCCGAGGCGAAGAGCGCCGACATCGCCGCTTCCTTCCAGAAGGCCGCGATAGACCTCCTCCTCTCCCGCCTATACAGGGCGGTGGAGGATAGCGGCCTCCGCCGCGTCGTGGCGGGCGGAGGCGTCGCCGCGAACTCCTACCTGCGCCGCGCCCTCTCCGCGCGATCGGACATCGAGGCGATCTTCCCTCCCCTCAGGCTCTGCGGGGACAACGGGGCGATGGTGGCCGGGATCGCCTGCAAGTACCTCGAACGGGGAGAAAGCTCGAGCCTCGCAATGGGCGTGTCGGCTCGGGTGCCTCTCTTCCGCCGCATCGGAAAAGCCTAGCCCCTTCATCCTCAATCGCGGGGGCATCCTCCGGACGTCGAATCGCCGGAGGCATCATGCATAGCCATACCCTGCGTACTCTCTGCGTAATCCTCTCCTTAATCGCCGCGGCCCCGCGCCACGGCTTGGCAGCCGGGACGAAGCTTCAGGCGCGGCAGGGCCCTTTCGTCGAGCTCTCGGCGGGGCCCCTCCTGGGGATCGATCCGGCGCTCAAGGGCTGCTCGATCGATCTGTCCGTCGGGTTAGACATCGCTCCCTTCGAGCTAGGTCTACGCCCGGGGATCTCGTACGACGCGGCGATGGAATCGGGAGCCTTTCGCCTGGACGGGGAGCTCGGCCTGGGCGGCGGGCTCCGCTTCCTCGTCGGGGGCCTCCTGCCTTTCGGACGGATCGGCCTGCCCGATCCGACGGGAAGCTCGGAGGCGCGCATTCCGCTCGAGGCCGCTGCCTGGCCCGATCGCTTCGGCTTTTCTGCGACGATAGCCGATCTCCCATGGCCTGCCCTCGGTACGCGCATCGGCATCGTTGCCGAGCTCGTCTACACGGCCTATCGGCTCCGGACGGCAAGCCCCCTGGCGGGAACCGCCGCATTCGCCGCGGCCATCGAAGGCAGGCTCGCCCTGCGCCTGCGCTGGGACTTCTCCGCCCCGGGCCGCGTCCCGACCGCCGGTCGCGCTCCCTCTCCTTGACAGGCGGCCGGCGGCGGCGTTTCATGGGAAACATGAGCAGCATGACCCTCGCCTCGGGCTTCGAGCCCGACGGCGCCATCGCCGCGGCGGCCGCGATCGCCGTCGGCTCCTCGCTCAAGCTGAAGAAAGGCGAGACCGTCCTCATCGTGACGAACCCCGCGCGTGAAGTCATCGAGATCGCCGCCGCGATGTACGACGCGGCGGCGGCGGTCGGGGCCAAGCCCGTCCTCGTCGCGCAGGGCGTAAAGACGCAGACGGATTACGCCGAGGAGGCCGTGATCGCGGCCTTCGAGTCCAAGCCCGACGTCTTCGTATCCCTGTCGGCGGAAAAGCTGGGCAAGGATCGCGAGGGCATCCGGACGCCCTACGAATGGGACGGCGTCCGGTACGACCACATATTCCACTATCAGCTCAACGGCGCCAAGACGATGCGGGCCTTCTGGTCGCCCGGCCTCACGCGGGCCATGTTCGCGAAGACGGTGCCCATAGACTACGCCGCCCTCAAGGCCCGCTGCAGGGCCGTGTCCGCCGCCCTCTCCGGCGGCCTCTACGTACGCGTCACCAACCCGGGCGGCACGGACATCCGCGTCGGCATCAAGGGTCGCGCGCCCAAGGCCGACGACGGCGACTTCTCGAGCCCCGGCTCGGGCGGCAATCTCCCCGCCGGTGAGGTCTTCGTCTCGCCCGAGCTCGGCGCCTCGGAAGGCATCATCGCCTTCGACGGATCCATCGCGGCCGTCAAGGGAGACATACTGATCCGCGAGCCCATACGATGCCGCGTCGAGGGCGGCTTCGTCGTAGGGATCGAGGGCGGCGAGGAAGGCGCGGCCCTCGAGGCCGCCATCGCGTCGGGCGAGGAAGCGGCGGAGGTCCTGGGTCGCGAGGGCTCAGGGCCCCGAGGGGCCCTGCCGCAGGACAAGGTCGGTCGCTACCTTCGCAACGCGAGGAACCTGGGCGAGCTCGGCATCGGGCTCAACCCCTCGGCGGAGATCGTGGGCAACATACTGGAGGACGAGAAGGCCTTTCACAGTTGCCATTTCGCGATAGGCTCCAACTACGACGAGGACGCCCCGGCCCTCATCCACCTCGACGGCCTCGTGTCCAAGCCGACCATAGTGGTGACCAAGGCCAACGGCAAGGAGGTCGTCATCGAGCGCGACGGGGAGCTGTTGGTCTAAGGCCTCCACTCTGCCGTATGTATAATGACAGGGCGCCTTCGGCCGTCAGGTCTTCTTCGCCTTACCCACCGCCTCCGCAAGCTCGACCGATCGCCTGAGCAAAAAGGAAGAGCCACCCTCAAAACTTTGGATGACCTTATCAGAGTTAATTCGTAGTAGTATTATTTCGTAGGAGGTGCCGCATGCGCCAAGTCATCGTCTATCCCGGCGAAGACGGTTACTACGTCGTCGAATGCCCCAGTCTTCCGGGCTGTCTTTCTCAAGGTCACAGCAAAGAAGAGGCTATCACCAACATCAAAGAAGCCATCGAGGTCTACACCCTTGCGCTTCAGGATCAGGGCCTACCCGTTCCCGTCGAGAAGTTCGACTCGATGCTTGTCGCAGTATGAGCCTTCTTCCTCGTCTCTCCGGCCACAAATGCATCTCTACTTTACAGAAGGCAGGTTTCGAGATAATACGACAATCAGGCAGCCATATCGTCGTAAAGCGATCGACCCCATTCGCTCAACTTGTCGTGCCCGATCACAAGGAACTCGACACCGGCACGCTTCGCGCGATTATCCGCCAATCCGGCCTTTCAGTTGACGAGTTCCTCAAGCTGATCTGATCGCGGCCAACGACCCGGGTTCGCGAAAGCAAGCCGGCCCCCCCATCATGAGCGAGCGGTGCGGGGTATTCGACCCACCTGCGAATAACGATCTTCACCGGCCCGCGGGGTCGAGCGATCCGGAACTCGCCCGATCGCCTCGCAGGGCGAAGGCGTAGAGCTCCTTGCGGCTCCCGGCCCCCGTTTTCTGATAGATGCTGTACACGTGGTTTTTTACGGTGTGGGGCGAAATCCCGCGCTTGGATCCGATCTCCGCGTTGCTCAGGCCGCCGAGCAGGTCCACGAGGATGCTCCGCTCTCGCTGCGTGAGCGGCGAGGCTCCGCAGGATACGGCGATCGACGCCGACATCTCGTCGAGCCGAGAGTCCGCGGGGAGAGGAAGCCGCGAGCCGCGCTCGCGCCGCATGCGGGCGAGAAGCTCGAGGGACGAGAAGCAGTACAGCACGAGGGGGGAGAGGGGCAGGAGGGGAAGGAGGGGTATCTCGATCCAGCGGGTGACGCGAAATAGCTCGTCGAGAAAAAGCAAGGTCCCGAGGGGGAGGAAGACGTACAGGAACCTTTCCAAGGTCTTTCCGTCCTCGGGAGCGAGACGGGATCGGTTGCGGAGAAGCACGAGGAGCGCCGCCGCGAGGGCGGCGAACAAATAGATCGAGGTAGCCGAATAGGCTCCTTCAATATATGGAAAGAACAGATCGCTTCCGCCCTTGAGGGCGAGGAAGGTGTTGGAGGCATAGGCGAGGACCGTGGCGGCGACGAAGGGAAGCAGGAAGCGCTTGGTAAAGTCTATGCCCGACGCGATGAGCGCGACGCCCAGGGCTTGGTAGCTCGCCGTCGCCAGCAGGGCGAAGGACAGGTTCCAGACGATGAAATAGGGAAGGAAGCCTCCGACGAGCCCCGAGCGACGGATGAAGATGCCGACGGCCATGAGAAAGGAGACCCCGACCGAAGCGGCGAAAAAAGCGAAAAGCCGACCTCGCCAGGCTGAATGCGAGTTCTGCGAATAGACATAGGCTATGGCCGTGCAGGGGAGGCCCGTCATGAGGACCAAGGCCGGAACGAGGAATTCGAGCCAGGACACGAGAAGCGCCTCCCCTTCGGTATTTCCTTCCGTTTACTCATGAAATTACTATTTTCTTCTCATGCGCAACAAGCGGCGCATCGTTTAGCCTTGGCGCCACGATCGTTTTTCACTCGGAGGTGTCGCTATGAGGCTTACGGTCATTATCATCGCCGCCGCATTCGCCTTGATCTCCATCGGGAGCGCGCGGGCGCAGGATGGACTTCTTCCCTTGAGGGTCGAGGGAGAGGCGGTATACCATGTCAGCATGTGCGGCGGAGGAGAGTATGCCTTCCGGCTCGATTCCGGCTCCTCCCTCGGCCTGGATCTCGGAGCGAGCTACGGCATTCGGGACGCTTACAATAGCGTCTCGTTGGGAGCCTGCTACTATCCGTTCAGTCCGCGAGCGGTCGGGCCCTATGCGAAATTCACCGGAACCTATGGTTTCGACCAGCCGTCCATACAGGGAGATAGCGGAACGCTGTTTCGACCCTCGATAATTCTCGGATATAGGGCGATAGTCTTCCGCCTGTTCACCGGCAGCGTCGCCGCGGGCGGGGCGTACGATCTAGGCCAAAATATTCCCGAGGCGATCCCTCAGGGCTTGGACCTGGCCGTCACGATCACGCTCGGACTCGCGTTCTAGGACCGCCTTCCGCGCGCTGAAGGCTCGGCAGCTCTCGTTTGTCCGTACCGAAGCTGGCAGCGGCTCAGTATATTCAGAAAATGGAATCTACGCGCGCTACTGAATCCTGGGTCCTCGCGGCCGCCATACTAGCCTCGAGCATGGCCTTCATCGACGGGACGGCGCTGAACGTCGCCATGCCCGCGATTCAAGCGAGCCTCCGAGCCAGCGGCTCTCAGCTCCTGTGGGTGGCCAATTCCTATCTCCTGATGCTGGCCGCCCTCATACTGGTAGGGGGAAGCCTCGGCGACCGCCTCGGGCGCAAGAAGGCCTTCGGCGCCGGCATCGGCTTGTTCGCCGCCGCATCCTGCGCCTGCGGTCTCTCCCCATCCATCGGCTTCCTCATCGCCGCGCGGGCGGTCCAGGGCCTCGGCGGGGCCTTGATGATTCCGGGCAGCCTCTCCCTCATCACGGCGAGCACCGCCCCCGAGCGCCGAGGGCGGGCGATCGGTACCTGGTCGGCGGTGACGACCCTCGTGACGGTAGTCGGGCCCGCCCTCGGCGGCGTCCTCTCGGACCTCGGTCTGTGGCGGGGCGTCTTCCTCATAAACATTCCGCTCGGGATCGCCGCGCTCGTCGTACTCGCGTCGAAGGTCCCCGAGAGCCGCGACGAGTCTATCGCCGGCCCGATAGACGCAGCGGGGGCCCTCCTCGCAATCGTCGCCCTCGCCGCCCTCGCCTACGGCTTCATCGAGGCTCCCGATCTCGGCTTCGGCAGCCCCTTGGTCATAGTCGCCCTGGCGGTCGGAGCAGGGGCCTGTCTCGCCTTCGTCCTCGCCGAGCGTTCACGAGAGTTTCCCATGCTGCCCCTGAGGCTCTTCGGCTCGCGCGCCTTCTCGGGGGCGAACCTGCTTACCCTTCTGCTCTATGGAGCCTTGAGCGCCGCGACCTTCTTCCTCTCCCTCGACCTGGTCCAAACTCAGGGCTATTCCAAGACCCAGGCGGGCCTCGCCTTCCTCCCCTTCGCCCTCATCCTGACGCTTCTCGCGCGTCCGGCGGGAGCCATGGCGGACCGTAGGGGGCCCCGTCTCTTCCTTACTCTGGGTCCGGCCCTCGTCGGACTGGGATTCTTCGCTCTTGCCCTGCCCGGGATAACTCGGGGACCATCGGCGTATTGGGCTAGCTTCTTTCCGGGGATCGCGCTCTTCGGCCTCGGGATGGGCTTTACGGTAGCCCCGTTGACCTCGACTGTCATGGGCGCCCAGAGCGCGCGCTTCTCGGGCGTCGCCTCGGGAGTCAACAACGCGATCTCCCGCGCGGCCGGGGCCCTCGCCATCGCAATCCTCGGCTCCCTGGCCCTCTTCGCCTTCGCCTCGAGGCTTGGGTCTTCCCAAGCCGCGTCGGGGCTCGACGCGCCGGCGCGAGCGGCCCTCGCGGCGGGCTCGCGGGATCTCGGCGCCACCGTCCCGCCTCCCGGCCTCGCCGAGTCGGCAAACGCCGCGGTCCGGGCCGCGATCTCCTCGTCCTTCACCGCGGCTTTCCGGATCGTCCTGGTCTCCTGCGCCGCTCTAGCGATCGGCTCGGCCCTGATTGCCTTCCTGACGATCAGGGACCCGGAGCGGCGGCCCGGCTGAGGGCGCGCGACGCCGCAAGCCTCAGCGAGGTCGCCGCGAAGAGGGCATCCACGGCCAGGGCCAGAAGGGCCACAGCCATGGCGCCTTCCGCGAGATAGGATGGGTTCTGCGTGACCAGGCCCGAGATGATGGGCGCGCCGAGGCCCCCGGCCCCGATGGTGGCGCCTATCGTGGCCGTGCCGATATTGACGATAACGGAAGTGCGCAGCCCGGCGAGGATCAGGGGCGCGGCCAGGGGGAGCTCGATCCTGAACAGGATCCGCGTCCTGCCCATGCCCATTCCCCGCGCCGCCTCGAGGACATCGGGACCGACTCCGGCGAGCCCGCTCATCGTGTTACGCACGATGGGCAGGATGCCGTAGAGGAAGAGGGCGACGATGGTCGGAGGAAACCCGAAGCCGAGGGAAGGGACGGCCAGGGCCAGGGCGGCGGCGGGAGGGAAGGTCTGTCCCGCGGCCGCGAGTCTCTCGGCCAGCTCGGCGAAGGATCCCCAGCCCGGCCTCGTGGCGAGGATTCCCGCGGAAATGCCCACGAGGGCGGCGAGCAGGCTGGAGACCGCCACGAGGCCGAGATGCTCCCCCACGAGGAAGGCAAGAGCGGCGCGCGGGTAGAGCGGCCTCGCCGTACCCGGGAAGAGGAGGCCCAGGAGACCCTTCAGGGCGGCCTCGCTCGAGGAGAGGAGGATCAGGGAAGCCGCGAGCAGGGCCGCGACGAGCCAGGCGCGGAGCTCGGCCTTGGTCATCGGCTCTGGGCCCGGTCGGAGGCTCGCTCGATGTCGTCCAGGGCGATCTCGCCGACGAGGCGGAAGGCGCCGTCCACGACCGGGATCGTCCGGGCGCTCGAGCCGAGCATCGCGGAGAGGGCGTCCTTGAGGCTCGTATCGAGGTCCACCGCCATGTCCTCGATCCGTTGCGCGGCGATGATGCGGCGCGGATCCTCGGAACAGCCGGCCAAGGCCCGATCCAGGCAGCCGAGAAGCCTTCCCGAGCCGTCGACCACCCACCAATAGCCAGGGTCCTCTCCGCAGAGGAGCCCGGCCAGGTCCTCGTCGACGGAGGCCTTCCTCGCGGGCCTCATCCAATCCCGAATGGCCCGTCTCGAGAGACGCTTGAGGGCCCGGTCCGAGCCGAGGAAGCCCGCGATGAAGGCGTCGGCCGGCGCGTCGAGGAGGGCCTCGGGCGCGTCGTACTGCACGAGGGAGCCGGAGCGCAGCACGGCGATCCGGTCCGCGAGGCGGATGGCCTCGTCCACGTCGTGGGTGACGAAGACGACTGTCTTCCTGAGGCGCCGCTGGATGGAGAGGAACTCCTGCTGGAGCCTCAGGCGGTTCACCGGGTCCACCGCGCTGAACGGCTCGTCCATGAGGAGGATGGGCGGGTCCGAGGCGAGGGCCCGCGCGACCCCGACGCGTTGGGCCTCGCCTCCCGAGAGCTGCGAGGGATAGCGCGGCCCGTAGCGGTCGGGGTCGAGCCCCACGAGCTCGAGCATCTCCCTCGCGCGCGCGGATACGCGGGCCCTGGCCCAGCCTAGGAGCTCCGGCACCACGGACACGTTGGCCGAAACAGTAAGGTGGGGGAAAAGTCCGACCCCCTGGATGACGTAGCCGATGCCGCGTCTCAGCGTATCGGGGTCGATCGATCTGAGCTCCTTCCCGTCCAGCGTGACCCGGCCCTCGCTCGGCTCGACGAGGCGGTTGATCATGCGGAGGATCGTCGACTTGCCGGCGCCCGAGGGCCCGACGAGGACGCAGAGCTCGCGCTCCGCTATGGCGAGGTCGAGGGTCCTGACGGCCCAGACCTCGCCGAAGCTCCGTCCGACGCCCTCGAAGCGTATCACGGCGCGTCCCCCGCCCGAATCGCGGCGATCCTCAGGCCCCTCGGCGTGAGGGCCCGCGCCAGGGAGCCGAAGGCGGCGTCGGCGGCGAGGGCCATCGCCACTACGGGGAGGGTCCCCATGAGGACCATGTCCATCGCGAACTGGCCGAGTCCCTGGAAGATGAAGACTCCCATGCCGCCCGCGCCTATGAGGGCGGCGATCGCGACGTTCCCTATGGCCTGGACCGTCGCCGTGCGGAAGCCGGCGACGACCACCGGCAGGGCGAGAGGCAGCTCGACGCGCAGGAAGAGCTGGGCCTTGCCCATCCCCATCCCCCTTCCGGCATCGAGGGCGGCGGGAGGCACCCCCTCGAGGCCGGCGCAGGCGTTCCTGGCGATCGGGAGCGCCGCGTAGAGACTCAGCGCGATCAGCGCCGGCGCGACCCCTATGCCGCCGATGCCCCAGGACCGAAGCAAGGGAAAGCGGTTGGCCAGGGCCGCCAGGGGAAGTATGAGGAGGCCGAAGAGGGCGAGACTCGGGATGGTCTGGAAGAAATTGAGGGCGAGAAAGCCCGTCGACTTCGCCGTCTTGCCTCGCGACGCGGCCCCTCCTATGCTCAGGCCCAGGAGCCCGCCCGCGATCACCGCGGCCGCGGTCAGGGCGACGTGCCGCCGCATCTGGGCGGCGAAGACGGCGCGTTGCGCGCCCCACTCCCGGACGATCGAGAGAGAGTCCAGGGAGCCCGAGGCCAGGAGAAGCCCGAGGACGATGACGAGGGCGAGCGAGGAGGCGAAGGACCAGGCCCGTCGCGATTCGGGAGAACCGCCGACGCCTCGCGAGGCGACGACGAAGGAAGCGTAGGCGGCGAGGCCGAGGAGCCAGAATCCGGACCCGAGCGAGAGTCGGGCGACGTGGGAGACGCCGGCCAGGCGGGGGGCCGCGAGACCCGTCGCGGCGAGGGCGAGGGCGACGATCGAGACGGAGACGATCGCCGCTCCCCTCCTGCTCGACCTCAGCTCCAAGAAGAGGAAAGCGGCCCAGAGGACCATGAGGGCGGCCAGGATCCAAGGCTCCGCCTGGACGAGGGCGATGCTTCGGCCTTGGGCTATCCGATTCGGCCTCAGGACGAAGAAGGGCAGGAAGGCTGCCGCCGCCGAGCCTGCCGCCGCGAGGCTCGCCGCGGCCAACGCAGAAGCGGCGTATGGGGACTCGAAGCGCGGATTTCGCGCTCCGCTTCCCCTCACTTGAGCAGTCCCTTGTCCTTGAGATAGCTCTCGGCCACCGCGTCGGGGCTTTCGCCCTCGACCGCGACCCGCGCGTTGAGACCCTGGAGGGTCACGAGATCGAGTCCCTTGAAGAGGGGGTCCAGTACGGGAGCGATCGAGGGATAGCGGTCCAGGACCTCCTTCCGCACTATGGGAGTCGGCTCGTAGATAGGCTGGACCGCCTTGGTGTCCGCGAGCACGACGAGGCCGAGGGCCGCGAGGGAACCGTCGGTCCCGTAGGCCATGGCGAAATTAACGCCATTGGTCCCTTGGGAGGCGGCCTGCTCGGTGAGGGCGGTATTGCCTCCCGAGAAGGAGAGCAGCTGATCGTCGGAGAGCTTGAAGCCGTAGGCGGCCTGGAAGGCGGGCAAGGCGGCCGCGCTCGAGATGAATTCCTCCGAGGCCGCGAGCTTGACCGCGCCGCCCCTCACCACGTAGCGCGCGAAGTCATCGAGGCTGACGAGCTTCTCCTTGTCGGCCAGATCCTTGCGCACGGCGATGGCCCAGGTATTGTTGGCGGGCGCCGGCGTGAGCCACACGATGCCGTTATTCTGGAGATCGAGCCGCTTGACGGTCTCGTAGCCCAGCCGCTCGTCCTTCCAAACGGTCGGATCGGTACCCTGGAAAAAGAAGGCGCCGTTGCCCGTGTATTCCACGTAGAGGTCGAGCTCCTTCGCCGCGATCGCCTTGCGCACCAGGTCGGTGGTGCCGAAGCCGACCTTATCCGTGACGGGTATATCGCTAGCCGAGAGGAGGCGGACGATCATCTTGCCGAGCAAGGTGCCCTCGGTGTCGATCTTCGAGCCTACCACGACGGGGGCGGAGGCGCCCTGCGCCGAGATCGTCGCGGCGAGGGAGAGGAAGAGGAAAGCGGATATCGTGACGAGTTTAGCCTGCATCGCACATCTCCTTTGGCCGATGGAGGCTTCGGCTTTGGCGCCCCCCTCCCGCGGCATAATTGGAAATGTACTATTTCCGGACCTTCGGGACAAAGGAGAACCGCATTCACATGCTCGCCTCGGCAGCCTCCGAGCCGATGAGCTCGAGCACCTTGGCCGCCACCTGCTCGGGACTGTCGACCGCGGAGGACCGCGGGGCCCCCGCGCCCGGATACGAAGACCTGGCGCCGATCGCGTTCTCCCCGAAGCGCGTCGCGGTCATCCTGGGGTGAAACACGCTCACCACGATCCCGTCCCTCGCCAGCTCCGCGCGCGCGGTGTAGGTGATGGCGTTGAGCGCGTACTTGGAGGACGCGTAGGCGCCCAGGAAGGGAAAGGAGTTCTTGGACACCATCGAGCCGATGTTGACGATCATGCCGCCGCCGGCCTTGCGCATGCGGGGGATCACGAGCTGCATCGCCCGCAGCGGCGCGTAGACGTTGAGCTCCATCATGCTCCTGTAGGCCTCGATGTCCACGCTCTCGAGCGGGCCGTACAAGCCCTGGCCAGCGTTGTTCACGAGGATATCCACCCTGCCGTGCGCGCTCAGGGCCGCGTCGATCGTCGCCTCGACGTCCTTGGCCTTGCGCATGTCCGCGCGGAGGGTCACGGCTCCCGGCAGCCTCGCCGCGACGGCCTTGAGCCTATCCTCCGAGCGGGCTACGAGCACGAGCTTGGCGCCCCTCTCGGACAGGGCCTCGGCCAGGGCCTTGCCTATTCCCTCCGAAGCGCCCGTTACTATGACTACCTTGTCCCGTATGTTCATGGTTATTCGAAGATACTGACGCGGGCGGGCATGGGCCAGTCGCAGGCGGCGATTCAAATGCTCAGGTTCCGGCGATGGTGAGAATCAGGTCGGTTCCCAGACCGAGGAGGAACCCGACGAGGAGGCCCCAAGCGCAAAGCGGCTTTTTGAATTTACGCGCGGAGCCGAGAAGCTCCAGCGTCACGTATATGATCGCTCCGGCGGCGAATGCCAGACTGAAGACGAAGAGGAGGGTCGAGCGGAAGGAAATGCCCATGATGGTTCCCAGGAAAGTAGGCCCGCCTCCGATCAAGCCGAGGAGGACGAGGAATCTCCACGAGACGGGATTCCCTCCCAACGGAGCGGCGATTCCGAAACCTTCGGTCATGTTATGCAGCCCGAACCCCACGATCAGAACCCAGGCCAGGGACAGAGATCCGGCGGCCGCGGCCTGCCCGATCGCCAGGCCTTCCGACAGGTTGTGGGCCCCAATCCCGATGGCGATGAAGAGCGACAGGGTTTCCGGCCGGATTTCGCGGGCTTGAGCCTCGTGGGGCTCGCTTTTGCCTTGGAGCCTCCCGCTCAGGAGCGCTATGCCCACCAAGCCGACAAAGAGCCCAAGGACGAGAGCGACCAGGCTCGCCATGCCGGGAACGATATTCCCCCCGGGCTTCCCTATCGCGGCCAACTCATTCTGTATGGGCTCCAACATCTTGGAGGTCACATCCGCGAGCAGGAACAAGAGGACCCCCGCGGCGAACATCGACAGGAAAGCCTTGACCTCCCTATCGAGAGACCGCATCCGAGCCAGGGGCAGTCCCAGGAATATCGTGAACCCGGCGATGGCGCCGAGAAGGACGATTGCGGGAACCGGCATCGACTCAATTCCTCCCCGACATTCTCCATATGCGGCACTGCAGATGAGGCCTGCAAATAATATACAAATTCCATAAGGAATCCGTATACGTGCCATTCCTTGAGCTCCCCGGGACGGGTAGAAGGGATGCCGGGCTGGCGCCAGGCAGGGCGCCGTTTGGCTTCTATTACTTTCCTTGTTCAGGATTTCTCGGCTCGATTTCCGGGGCCGCGGGAGAAAGTGTCTATCTCTTTTAGTTGAAAACAAATGGAAGATGACAGCACTTCAATCTAGAGAAGCTTGCAATAGCAAAGTAGACAGAACCTAAATGCATTATTTACATCGTATTGATGGTATTGATGATATGGAAGCGTTGAGTATATTCGATATAATCTTCCCGGGTTCCGCTTTCACGACATGAAGGGGGAATCGGGGCCACGGGAATCGGCATAAGGCGACTTACCTCGAGCGCTGATGTCCGCTCGACGTTCCGCGGAGGAAAGGGGATGACAAAGAATGGAAATAACTCGAATTTATGATAAGCTGTCTGCACCGGCAATAAGAGCATTGGAATCTGCGGAGATCGGGAATTTGGAAGATTTGTCAACTCATACTCGAAAATCGATAATGAATCTTCATGGAATTGGACCTTCCGCAATGAAGATAATCGAATCGGAAATGATGAAAATGAAATTACGATTTGCTCAGGACGAAAATCGGCAAAATAAAGATGAAAAAGGAAAAACCGATCGGATTGATGATTATATCCGGGAATTCCCGGCGACGATGCGAATCAAGCTTGATGAGATGAGGAAGATAATACGAGAGGCGGCACCTGAAGCCGAAGAAAGAATATCATATAAAATGCCAGCCTATTATCAGAATGGATATGTGGCCTACTTTGGCGGACATGAGAAGCATGTCGGCTTTTATCCGACGGGAAGCGGAATTGAAGCATTCAAAAACGAGATAAGCGCATTCAAGAGCTCCAAAGGCGCCGTTCAGTTCCCGTTGGATCAACCGTTGCCTAAAGAACTCGTCATCCGGATGGTAAAATTCAAGATCAAAGAAAATATGGAAAGGGAAAATCGGAAATATCGCGCCAAGTAGAAGAAAGCCGACGCCGAGTTCGACCCGACGGCGCGGAGAAGCCGCAGATGAGGCTATCGATCAATGACAAGCTCTAGCTCGGTACGATGGATTCATTCTGCGCGACGATTTCTCGCCGGCGGACTGGCGACGCGCCTTCTATTGGTCTGCATAGGACTCTACATAGCCGTCGCCGTGTTGGTTACGATAGGCGAGGTTGCGCTGGTATCGGTCCAGTCTCGCGAGGATATCGACAAGCAAATCGATGCGCTCGCCGCGACCTTCGTACCGCCTATCGCGCATGCGCTTTGGAACTTCGATCAGCCCCAATTGGATATTCTCCTCCATGTATTGGCCGATATCCCTGCGATCGGCAGAGTTCGATTAAGCATAGTCGGCGGCGCTTCGAGCGAGCTCTACGGGGTTTCCGAGACAGCGGCCGAATTGAGGAATATGGAGGGAACGTATCCGCTTCTAGGAGGGCCGCGCGCGTTTCTGGTCTCCTATACGAGCTTCGGCCGATCGCAGGCGCTTGGCGAGCTTACCCTCGAGCCTTCTCTAGTAGCCGTATGGAAGCTCATTAAAAATACTATCCTGATGGGGATAGTCCACACGCTCATCGTAGTCGCCCTCCTTTCAGTAATTCTCTTTTTTGCGACCGCGCGATTCGTGGGACGGCCCCTAAGGGATTTTGCGAAGCAGATATCGGGAATCGATCCCATGGCACCCGATCAGGGCCGAGTCGTACTCGGCCCCCGCGCGGGAGCGGAGCTCTCCGCCGTCGCCGATTCCTTCAACTCTTTGCTCGCCGAGCTGCGCAACGCCATCGGAGATCTTCGCGGACGGGAACACGAGATACGGATTCTCAATACGTCACTCGAGTCCAAGATCGCGACCAGTCTTGCGGAACTTGAAAACCTCGAGGTGAGCCAGGCTAAAATTCGAGCCTTTGTCGCGGCTCTTCCGGATATCATTTTCACTTTTGATCGCGAGGGCCGGTATCTCGAATATCAAGCTACCTCCCAAGACCTGCTGATAGCCGCCCCCGATGAATTCCTCGGCAAACTCCTCACCGAGGTCATCCAGGAATCGGGACTAGCCGAACGATTGCTGGCTTGCATTAAAACCGCCCTCGAGGAGCGGCATCTGGTCGTCATGGAGTACGAGGCGAACGTCGCGGTGGGTCGCAGATACTTCGAAGGTCGTTTCGTCCCCTTGGACGCCGAGCGAGTCATCCTCGTTACGCGAGATATCACCGAGGCGAAAAGGCAAGAGTCGTTGCTGCGGGCATCGAACGAGGAGAAGGCAGTCCTCCTCCGTGAAGTTCACCATAGGGTCAAGAACAACCTTCAGGTGATCTCGAGCCTCGTCTCGCTTCAGGATTTTTCTCACCAAGACGATAGAAGCGGCGAATTGAGGAAGGATACTCAGATACGCATAAGCTCGATGGCCCATCTGCACGAGCTCCTCTACGGTTCCAAGGATCTTTCGTCGATCGATCCGGCGGAATATATCGAAGCTATCGTCTCCGAAATGTCCGGATATAAAGGAGCGCCCCTGATCCGCGTAGAGGCACAGTCGGACGTCTTGTCGATGGACGAAGCCATGCCCTTCGGAATCGTCGTGACGGAGCTATTAACGAATGCCCTCAAATATGCCTATCCCACGGGGGGGCCGGGGAGAATCGTAGTCTCCTACGTCCATTCGGACAGGGAAAGGAGGCTTATAGTACGGGATGAAGGCGTCGGTCTTCCGCCTGATATGGATCCCGCGACCTCGGTCTCGTTGGGCTTTACCCTTGTTCATTCTCTCGCCAAACAGATCGGCGGAAGAATCTCCATATGCGCGACTAATCCGGGTAAGACCCCTCCGGGGCTCAGCGTCGCCCTCGATCTTCCTTTGGCGACAATCCCCCATCTATCCCGATAAATCGAGGAGATTCCGCCTTATTCGCCCGAGAAGGCCCGCGGAGATCAGTCGAAGTCGGTGATAGCCGGACCCGGCATCGCGACACCGGGATAGTACTCGGCAAGAATTGCCTTGAAGGTGCCATCCGACTTCAAGGAACCCAAGGCATCGTTCCATGCCTTGACGACGCCGGTCGCCGTGTCCCTAGAGGCGGCAATGAACGACTGGGACTTCATGAAAACGAAGGCAAGCTTGACGTCGGTCGCCTGGAAGCCGGCGGACTTCATGGCATCGGCGATGCCGAGAGGCGATCCGGCGTAAGCATCGATTCGGCCGGTCATCAATTTCTTGATATTGTCGTCATTGTTAGTTATACGATCCAGATTGGTAAAGCCGGCTCGCGTCAGGAATAAATCCCTAACGTCGTCACGATAGACGCCTATAGAGTTGATTTTTTTGGCGTCATTGATGGAGTTTATGACGATTCTCGAATCGGCCCTGACGTAAAAGCCATACGGGCTCTCCAGGATCGGCCCAATCCATCGGAAAAGCCGGTTACGTTCGGCCGTCCGGGCCATCGAGAACAGCAAGACGTTCGGATCATTCTGGACGGCATAATAACCGCGGGCCCAGGTCACCATGCGGATGGGATCATCATTGTGTACCCGTTTTTGGATCTCCCTCACGAGATCCACGGCAAAGCCGCTGAGGCTATTGTCAGGATTCCTGATCTGGCTCGGCGGATCATCTTCGCAATAGATAGTCAGCGGCTGGGCGAGCAGTCCTGTCGAAAATGCCGCCATTGCCAGAAGCGAAATGATGATTCTCCTTATCATGTCAGCCTTCCTTTTATGTCCCGGAATGCCCAGCGACGTGAATGAAGACTCTCCCCATGACAATCTCTATGACAATCTCATCTCGAGGCAAATGTAATTGCGCCCTTCTTTGACTGCAAGGACAATCGGCTGGAGGAGCCAGGATGAAAATCCGGAATGCCGTCGCCGCTCCGCCGCGGTCGGAGCGGCGGCTTAGCCCCGATGCGGGAATGGCAAGGACGAAAAGACGTTGACATGGTGTTATACCGAGGTTATACTGTAAAGGTGAAGACTGCAGTTTCCCTTCCGGATGCACTTTACGTTGACGCGGAAAGGACTGCGAAGTCCATGGGAATTCCCCGGAGCCAACTTTTCGCTCTGGCGCTGGAAGAATTCTTGAATCATCATAAAAAAGAAAGGATCACGGAACGGCTCAATGAAGTCTACGAGAATATCGACGCCGGCAATCCATCCACGATAAAGGAAATGAATCTCAGAGCGATACGAGAATTAACGAAAAATGATACGTGGTGAAATATGGTGGGCGGATTTTGGAATCCCGTTCGGAGGCGATCCCGGCTTCCATCGACCGGTACTGATCCTTCAAGACGATGCATTCAACGTGAGCGCGATCAATACCGTCATTGTCGTTCCTTTAACTACGAATCTGGCGCTTGAAGCCGCTCCGGGAAATGTCCTTCTTGATAAAGAAGAGTCGGGACTGCCGAAAGATTCGGTAATCGTAGTTTCACAGATCGGCGCCATCGATAAAGATAGATTAATTGAAAAGGCCGCAAAGCTGGGCAAGGGCAGCATCGAGGACGTGGAGAACGGAATAAGGTTGGTATCGGGGATAAAATGATTCTGCCAACGACGGGCGCAAGTCGACTCGGGCCGCAGGGCCCCGCCGGTCAAGCATATAATGCATTAAACAAGGAACGGAAGGCGGAAGGCTCGTTTTAGGAGGCTCCCGATGCTGGTGAATCCGCGCAATGTAGCCATATTCGTCTTCGACGATGTCGAGCTCCTCGATTTCGCGGGGCCGCACGAGGTCTTCGTCGCGGCGGGAGACATGATCCGGCCCTCCCCCTTCTACGTCTACGAGGTAAGCAAAAACGGCGCGCCGATCCTGGCTCATGGTCGGCTTCTCGTTACTCCGCGTTATTCCATCGATACTTGCCCGGATCCGGACATTCTCGTCGTCCCCGGAGGCATGGGCTCGAGGCCCTTGATCAAGGACGAACGCCTTATCGCGTGGATAGCCGAGCGCGCGGCCAAGGTCGAGCTTCTCCTGTCGGTCTGCACAGGAGCCCTCCTCCTCGCGAAGGCGGGCCTGCTCGAGGGCCTGACGGCGACCACGCACCATGGGGCCTTCGAGCACCTGGCGGCGCTCTCGCCGTCGACCCGGATCGTCGCCGAACGCTTCGTCGAAAGCTCGGAGCGTATCATCACCTCGGGCGGAATCTCGGCGGGAATCGATATGTCGCTGTACGTGGTCGGGAAACTTCTGGGCGAGAAGGCCAGAGCCACGGTCGCGGAAGAAATGGAATACGGAGATTGGAAGACCGGGGCTTAACGCCTTCGTCCTCGATAACGCCGACTCGGGTAAGGTTGGTATTCTCCATTGACATGTCGGATATTTCCGACATATAATCCAGGCATGCATGATACGGCTGTTTTCAATGCGATTTCCAATCCAGTGAGGAGGCGAATCCTAGAATTGCTATTATCCAATCCACGCTCGGCCGGGGAAATTGCCCTGGAATTCGAGCTGAACAGACCGACGATCTCGGAGCATGTGCATGTCCTGGAAAACTGCGGACTGGTATCCGAAGAAGCATCGGGACGAAAGAATATCTTCCATCTGAATCCGGAACCGCTGAAGGAAGTGCTGGATTGGCTGCAGCCCTTCCAGAATTACTGGAACCGGCGGATTGCCGCTTTGAACGAACTACTCGATAAGGAGAAGGAATTATGATAGAGCCCGGTATCATCAAGATCGAAGAATTCATCGCTCATCCCGTAGCGAAAGTCTGGAAAGCGCTGACGGACCCCGCGCTGCTCGCCAAATGGTGGGCGCCAGGCGACGTCCGAGCCGTCGTCGGCCATCGATTCGATCTCGACATGGGAGCTCCCTTCGGGAAGCAACCCTGCGAAGTCATCGCGGTGGAGCGGGAACGCCTATTCTCGTTCTCCTTCGCGCCGGGTACGCTGAATACCACGATCACCTGGCGTCTGGAAGCCGAAGGGAAAGGCACGCGCCTCTTCCTCGAGCATAGGGGATTCGATGTCGACTCAGCCCTCGGCAAAGCCGCTTTCGGCGGCATGGGCTCGGGATGGCCCAAGGCGCTGAAGCGAATCGCAGCCGCCCTGGATGGCGAGCAGTAGTCGGCGCGACGGGCCCGAGTCGGGGATGCCGAAGGAAAACTCACCGTCGGGAACGATCTATGGAATCGATCAGATGCGCCGCTTTCCTGATCGATTCCAAGGATTCCACTACTTTTCACCTTTTTCCCTCTTTCAAGTCTGCCGGAAATTCGTCGGCGGGAATCCAATCCGGACCGATGATTTCCAGCATGTCGGTCATGGCGTAGCCGGCCCTGAAGCACATCGTTCGCCGTTCGTATTTCAGCCCCCATGAATCGCTGAATATCAGCTGGTCCTTGCTCAGGTCGTAGCCGACGATCATTCGGCGATGCCCGGTCGCCTTCATCTTCACCAAAGGGGCCCAACGGACCACGCCCCATCCGACGGGGAGTCCGTGATTGACGGCGTCGATTACGACCTCCCGGAACAAGGCGTATTTCTCCTCGTCCGGTACGGCGATTTGCGTCAGGATCGAGTTCTTCATGTGAATGAAATTGTCCCCGTAAACGAGCTTTTCGCCGTTGTCCGTGAATTCTATGGCATCCGCTCCCGCGGCGACGGCCCGGGTATTGTACTCTTTCAGCAGGGCGCAGGCGTTGCTTCGCGCATCATCCATGGAAAAGAATCGATAGTGCTTGGTGTAGATGCCGAGCTCGACCCCGGTTTCGTCGAGGAGCCTGTCTTCGTCGCCTTGAACCAACTGCGCCATCATCTGCGGTTCGACCTCGGAACCCAGGAAATCCATCTGCCTCGCCAGGGTGGCCGACCAGCAGGCGCCGATTCCCGGAAGCTGGCGGCGCATCGGGATATCCACCGCATTGGCCGTAGCGTCCTGGGGCGAGGGCGCGTGGTGCGCGTCGAAGTACGCTTTCTTGGCGCCGAGGCGTTGGACCATATTTGTGTCCGGAACATCGAGGCGCTCGATGAGCGCGGAGCAATAAGCTCCGTCTTGCGATTGGGAGTTGCAATACAGCCTGATCCGCGCGGCCAGCCCGTTCCACTCGCGTATCTTTATCGTGCGCTGGTCGGGAAAGGTGAAATCCAAGGGAGTTCCGGGCGATTTTAAGGCCGCGGCGATGCTGCTTTGCAGCGCGGCTTCCGACTGGGCTATGCGCTCCAAATCTTTCTCGGATTCGGAATAATCGAACAAGAGGTAGATGTTCTTCAATTTCGCGTTCTCGAAGCGGAAGACGCACTCCGCGAGGCGCGTATCGATGAAGGTGATAGCGTCGCGCTTCTTAAGGTAGCCGCTTATGAGTTCGTCCTTGAAGGCCCCTTGCGCCAGAGTCCTGCCGCTTTTCTCGATGTAGCCGCCGATGGATAGATTCCAGAGATCCGGGGTAGAGATGAAGTCCGCCAAATCGAATTTCGAGGCATTGGCGCTCGAGACGACTTCCTCCTCCGCGGGGGGCCGGTCCGGATCCTTGCCTATGTCGCTCGAGGCAGCGGAAGATTGCGCGGCCGCAAAAGCGGCCATGGATGCGAATAGCGCGGCGATAAGCAGTCCGCTTTTCATAAACCCTCCTCGGATCCATTATTTATTGTCGAAACGATGCTCGAAGTCTTGGATATCCTGAATGACCTGTCAAGTGCCGAAAGCCCTTTCGGCTCGAGCGGATCGGTCCGCTCTTGACAGATATCCTTGACAGTCTACCTTCCAATATCGTATCATCGGCCCATGAAAGACGGATCGCTCGATGCCGAAATACCGAACTTCATGATGGCTATCGGCCTTTTGAGGCGACGCGCGCGAGCGGCGGTCTCCTCGCGGGACCTTTCCTGGACCCAGACGACCGTGCTGGCCCGCCTCGACAGGGACGGGCCCGCTACGACGGCCGACCTGGCGCGCGCGGAGCGGATGAAGCCTCAGTCCATGGGCAGCACCGTAGCGGCGCTGGAGAGGCTGGGCCTCGTGGCGCGCAAGCCGCATCCGACCGACGGACGCCAGCTGATCGTGGCGCTCACGGCCAAGGGCGCCGCCCTACGCAAGAAGGCCGGCGACGAGAAGCGGACCTGGCTGGCGCAGGCCGTCGCCCGGCTCTCCAGGGAGGAGCGGAAGACTTTGTTCGCGGCCGGGGAGATCATCAAGCGTCTGGCGGAAAGCGACCCGCGATGAAGGTCGCGGGCGCGATTGGCGGCTTTCGCGGCTGCAGGGGGATGCTCGCTCATGCCGATGTGGAGAAGGAACTTAATAGTATGCTGGTTCGGGATTTTCGTCGCGAGCGTGGGAATGAGCCAGATCGCGCCGATCATGCCGCTTTTCATAAAGCGCCTCGGAGTCGAAAGCCCGGCTTTGATCGCGCAGTTCTCGGGGATAGCCTTCGGCGTCACTTTCATAATCTCGGCGATCTTCTCGCCGATCTGGGGCCACGCCGCCGACAGGTTCGGGCGCAAGCCCATGCTGCTGCGGGCGAGCCTCGGTATGGCGGTAGTCGTTTTCAGCATGGGTTTCGCGCCCAACGTATACGTGCTTATAGCGTTGCGGCTGGCGCAGGGCGCCATAACTGGCTACAGCACGGCCTGTACCACCTTGATCGCGACCCAGACGGACAAAGAGCACGCCGGCTGGGCCCTGGGCACGCTTTCGACGGGGGGCATCGCGGGTTCCCTGCTCGGACCGATGATCGGCGGCTATATCGGCGATCGGCTCGGTTTGCAGAACGTATTCTTCGTGACGGGCGCGCTGTTGCTGATTTCCTTCGTTACTACCGCCCTATTCGTAAAGGAGAATTTTGCGCGCCAGGATAGGAAGGCGCTCGGGATCGGGGAAGTCTGGAAATCGGTTCCCGAAAAGACCTTGACCGTCACGATGTTCGTGACCTTCTTCGTCCTGTCCGTGGCGCTCTACTCTGTTGAGCCGATCGTGACCATCTATGTCGCCCAGTTGTCCCGCGATACCGGCCACATCGCCCTGCTGGCCGGAATGGTATTTTCGGCTTCGGGGCTGGCGAATATAATCGCCGCGCCGAGGCTGGGAAGGCTTTCCGATAGGATAGGGCCGCATAGGGTCATGCTGGTCGCGCTCGTAGCGGCAGGACTCATTTTTATACCGCAGGCATTCGTGACGAGTCCCTGGCAGTTGATGGGCCTCCGCTTCCTATTGGGCTTGACGACCGGGGGCCTGGTTCCTTCCGTCAATACCCTGATAAAGAGGATCACGCCGGACGCTCTCACGGGCAGGGTCTTCGGCTTCAACATGTCGGCCGGCTATCTGGGCGTATTCGGAGGCTCTGTCCTGGGCGGGCAGGTGGCGGCATGGCTTGGCATTCGATACGTCTTTTTCATCACGAGCGCGCTGCTCCTCTTGAATGCCGCGTGGGTCTACTCTAGAGTGTATCGGAAGCTCGAATTCATAGGAGCGAGGTAATAGAGGAGGAGCGGCCATCGAGAACGGGACGCCATCCATAATCCGACGTCCTTTACCGCGCCAAAGTACCTCCGCCGCTCACATCGACCACGGCGCCGGAGATGAATCCGTTGGAAGCCGCCATCACGATCGCCGCGGCGACATCATCGGGCTTCCCAACGCGCTTGACCGGAAGAGTCTGCGCGGTTTGGGCAAACACTCCGGCTTTGAATTCTTTCGGCATATTGTCCCACCAGGGCGTATCGATTACTCCCGGCCTGACGCAGTTGACGCGCACGGGGGCCAATTCCGCGGCCAGCACCCTGGCCAAAGACTCGATCGCGCCGTTGATGGCCGCAAGGCCGGCCGTTCCCGGCATGGCCGTAGTAGCGGTCGCCGCGCTGACGAATGTCACGGAGCCTTTGACATAAGGCAAAGCCGAGCGGAGCGTAATCAACTGAGCGAAGAATTTGGCCTCGAATCCCGAGCGGATGTCCTCGAGCGCGATCGACGCGATCGGCCCCGCGCCGCGGCCGCCGCTCAAAGTCAGGACTAGGTAGTCGAACGCGCCGACCGCTTCGAATAACCGCCGACAGCTTTCTTCCGACGAGCCGTCGGCCACCTCGCCGCACACATTCCCCAGCCTCCGAACCGCATCCTCGAGGCGAGAAGCGTTCCTTCCGGCTATCACGACCTCGGCGCCGATGCTCGCGAACTGGCGGGCTACCGCTTCGCCGATCCCGGAACTGCCCCCCATAACGACGACTTTCGTGGACATTGACGACCTCCCCTGAGTATAATCCTATTGAGACTGTTCGTCTCGTAATTAAGCCATAATAACGAGACGATCCGTCTCGGTCAAGGAAAATAGTATGATCGGCAAAGGAAGACCTCGGAGTGAGGCGGCTCGCTGCTCTATTCTCGAGACTGCGCTCCGGCTTGCCCGAACTCAGGGCTATGCGCGGATTTCCATGGACCGGATCGCGGCCGAAGCCGGCGTAGGGAAGCAAACCATCTATCGTTGGTGGGCGTCGAAGGCCGCGGTAGTGTTGGAGGCGCTGCGCGAGAACGCCGCGGAGGAGATAGAGACGCCGGACCTAGGCTCCCTTCAAGCGGACCTTAGGGCTTTTATAAAGAGCACGTTCGACGCCAGCCGAAGACGGCCCGGCATAAACGACGTTCTGAGAGCGCTGATGGCCGAAGCGCAACTCGATACCGCTGTCCTCGAGCAATTCAAGAGGGAGGTGATCGATCCGCGCCGGGCCGCGCTCCGCGGCCTTTTGGAAAGGGCCAAGGCGCGCCCAGGGGTTCGCGAGAGCTTCGACCCGGACTTCTTCGTCGATATCGCCTTCGGCATCATCTGGTTTCGTCTGCTGACCGAGGTGGGGCCGCTCGACGACAGCCTGGCCGAACAGTTGGCGACGTTGCTGACAAAAGCGGCTGCCGGGCCGCTCGAAGGGCGGCCCGAGAAGAAAAAGCGCCGAGTATCGCATAGGGCAGGCGATGATGATTCTCCGGGCTCTCCCCGATGACAACGCGATCCTGCTTCTCCCCCGGCGCCTGACGCTTACCTCGGCCTTTCCGGCCGACGAGGAAAACGAAGGAAAACACAGTCGAGTAACCTTCGATCTGGAGCCCTTGGGCGACGAAGTGCGCCTGACCTTGACCCACGACGGGCTCGAGCCCGGCTCGGAGATGCGAAGCGACATCGCGTAGGACTGGCCCAAGGCGCTCTCGAGCCTGAAGACGCTGATGGAGGCCGGGCATCCCCTGCCCAGGCTGTGGTAGACGGCCGATCCGATAGCCGAGCTCCCCCCATGCAGAGCCTTCCCGGCTTCACTCCTTCCGGAGCAATCCCAGCCGCACGAGGCTCTCGGCCGTCGCGACGATGGCGTCCTCGTTCGAGCGCGGGGCCCAGCCGAGGAGGCGCTTGGCCTTCTCGTTGCTGGCATTCTTGGCCCTGCCCAGCTCGGGGACGATCTGCTTGAGCGACGGATCGAGCAGCGAGGCGAGCCGCACCAACCAGTCGGGCAGCACCCTGGTCGGTACCTTCGCCGCCGAGTCGCCCATGCGCGCCCGAAGCAGGTCGGCGATCTCCGGCATGGTCATGGAGTCGCCGGCGGAGGCCAGGAACCGCTCGCCCTTGGCGGCGGGATCGGTCATCGCGCGCAGGTGCAGGTCGGCTACGTCTCGGACGTCGACTATGCCGAAGGACAGGTTCGGAATGCCCGGGACGGTGCCGTCCATGAGTCTCTTCACGAGCTGGATGGAGGTCGAGTAATCGGGCCCGAGCACCGGACCCAACACGCCGACCGGATTGACCACCGAGAGCTCCAAGGCTCGGCCCTCGCCGGCGACGAAATCCCAGGCCGCGCGCTCCGCCAAGGTCTTGGATTTCGCGTAGGCGCTCACGTCGCCTCCCTTCGGGTCGGTCCAGTCCTCCTCGGAGAAGGGCCGGTCCCTGAACTCGTGGCCGTAGCCGATCGCCGCGAAGGAGGAGGTCAGCACGACGCGCCTGACGCCGGCCTCCCTGGCGGCCCTGAGGACGCGCAGCGCGCCCTCGCGGGCCGGGATGATCAGGTCATCCTCGCGCTTCGGCATGTTCAGGGGGAAGGGCGACGCGACGTGAAACACGTAGTCGCAGCCCGCGACGGCCTCGCGCCAGCCGGCGTCGGACATGAGGTCGGCGGCGGCGAAAGCGAGCTCTCCTCCCGGCTCGGCGCCGCCGGCTTTCAGCATCGAGCGCAGCTCGGCTTCGCGCCCGAGCGAGCGCAGGGTCGCGCGCACGCGATATCCGGCGCCCAGGAGGCACAGGATGAGGCGCGAGCCGATGAATCCCGATCCGCCCGTGACGAGGGCCAATTCGCCGCTCATCCCGGGCTCCTGGTTCGTTCTCTGATCATTTATTCCCCTCCTCCTGATTGGCGCGCGGCTCGAAAGATCCCTCGGAAGCAAAGATACTTCCGATCCCGCGCCTCGTGTATCCGAGACTCCTCCCGTCATTGAATCGCCGCCCCCTTTCCCTTACAATGGCCCCCAACAATCGACGATCAGGGAGCGACTAGATGCCCAAGGACCAGACCAGCGAAATCCAGGCGAGCGAAGCGACGGACGAGGCTGCGATCGAGCGCGAGCTCAACGAGCAGCAGCGCATACGGCGCGAAAAGCTCGCCATGCTCCAAGCCGAGGGCCGGGATCCCTTCGTCGTGGTCAAGTTCGACCAGAGCCACCACTCCGCCGAGATAAAGTCGGCCTTCGAAGCCTTCGAGGGCAAGGAAGTATCGGTCGCCGGCCGCATGATGTCCTTCCGGGACATCGGCAAGGCCTCCTTCGTCGACCTCCAGGACCGGGACGGCCGCATCCAGATCTACGTCAACGCCGACGAGCTCGGGCCGGAGGAGTACGGTCGCGTGAAGACCTACGACCGCGGCGACATTATCGGCGTCGAGGGCCACGTGTTCAAAACCCGCCGCGGCGAGATCTCCGTGCACGCGAAGAAAATCATCCTCCTCGCCAAGGCCCTCGAGCCCCTGCCCGAGAAATACCACGGACTCAAGGACACCGAGATCCGCTATAGGCGGCGCTACCTCGACCTCGTGATGAACCCCGAGGTGATGGAGACCTTCAAGCGTCGGACGCGCATCGTATCCGCGATCCGCGAGTACCTTGACTCGCGCGACTTCCTGGAGGTCGAGACGCCCGTGCTCGCGACCATCGCCTCGGGGGCGGCGGCCCGCCCCTTCGTGACGAAGTCCAACGCCCTCGACCTCCAGCTCTACCTCCGCATCGCGACCGAGCTCTACCTCAAGCGCTGCATCGTCGGCGGCATGGAGCGGGTCTACGACATGGGCAAGAACTTCCGCAACGAGGGCATCGACATCCGGCACAACCCCGAGTTCACGATGATCGAACTGTACCAGGCCTACACGGACTACAACGGGATGATGGAGCTCTGCGAGGGTCTCGTCTCCCATGCGGCGGTCAAGGCGACCGGGGGCACCACGGTCGACTACCAGGGCACCGAGCTCGAGTTC
>Ga0181520_10002989_pt1 | contig 30424 bp, 26 predicted proteins | sample PEATcosm2014_Bin_29_FD_132451 | JGI IMG/M metagenome (GOLD analysis project Ga0181520, IMG submission 132451) | Peatland microbial communities from MTU Mesocosm Facility, Houghton, MI, USA - PEATcosm2014_Bin02_30_metaG | ecosystem: Environmental > Terrestrial > Soil > Wetlands > Peat | place...
GACCCTGGCCAGGCACCGCCTAATCTGCTGTCGGCGGCGCATAAATCGAGTCGGCCGATGGCCTGGAAGATGCCGAGTCGGGTGTCCGGCCAACGGTCGAAACCGGCCGAGAAGGGTCGTGATTGAGGCGACATGGGGGTGTCAAATACAACCAAGAAGTCACTTTGGCGACCCAAAAAACAACCAAAAAGTCACTTTGGGAGGGTCAAAAACAACCAAAAAGTCACTATGGGGAAATCGAAAAGTGCGAAAAGTGCCGTAAATTACGGGGTCAAATTTTACCACTACAATACACTACATATCACTGGGTGTGGCCGTCCGGCTGACGCCGGCCGGCCCCACCCCTGACAGCAATGCTATCACCTCGAAACCCAGCTCGTACAGGATACTGTAGGAACCTCGAATCCAAGAGGCTAACCCTCGAACTAGACCAGTTCCAGCCGACCGTAAACGCCTACAACCTCGGACCAAACCGCTTTCCGCCCGAACTTGACCGTTACGGCCGAACTTTAGATCCCGAACCTGACCTGTTCCGGCCGAACCGCTCCAGATAGGCATCCCGATCCTCGACGATCTACGCGCGGCCCGCATCCCTTGCCAACCAACCGATATAGCCCAAACCCGCCGATCCAGGTCAGTCGCTGCACTGGTGGCCTTGATCGCTACCATCTTATAATTGCAGCAGTGGCTGCCATTCCGGCCACCCGCCGCCCAAGTTTCCACTCTTTCAATGGTCAAGCCAAACTTACCTACTCGTAGCTTCAATCGTACAGATGCTGGCCGAAGCGCGATCTTTCTCGTCCTGCTGGCTGCGGTATTCGCGGTCTGGTTCTTCCTCTTGCCGTGGATTCAGGCGGTAACTCTGCCTACGGCCACCGGAGGAACTTCGGGGCCGTGGGTGGTCCGACCTATTATTGCGGTTCGTTTTTGCGCCTGCGCGATTCTCGCTGCCGCATCGATGCCATTGCTGTTGTGGCGCTTTGGCAAGCGATGGCACGCCCAAGATGTTGCGGCGGGCACGCGATATGATGTTCGACCCGGCCATAAAGCGAGCGTCCTGATTAAGGGCAGTATCCTTGGGTTGATCTACGCCGGGGCTCTGCTGCTCTACCTGTTTTCGTGGACCATTGTCGGCCCATCCGGCATTGAACAGCGGATGCCGTGGAGTCACAAGGAACACTCATTCGATCAGATCGCGTCGCTGGAAATGATCCCTGACGGGATGCGCAGCGACGAACTGGTAAAAAATGGCCCCTGGTTCAACGTCGTGTTCACCGATGGCCGCAGCTTCGCTTTCGGGCACGACAACGAAGGCTGTGCGGTAACCGATATGTCGGCCATCGCGACGTACATCGCCGAGCAATCGGGGCAGACTTGGCGCGTGCGGGTCGGTGCCAGGCCGCACTGATCGCGTTGCCCGCTGCTGCTTTCGTCTACCCTCTCAGCAGCACGAACTCTTGGCACTCACTTGTGGAGTTCAGAGCCTGTCGCTACAGAATAAAGACCGGCGAAAGCCGGACTACGAACGCCACTGCCGGAACTGCGCTGCGCTTGTTCGCGGCCTACACCCGCGCGGCAAGAATAAAAAAAGACCGGCGAAAGCCGGAACTACGAACGACGGCGCAAATGATCCTGAGATCGCAGGCGTATTATATTATGAATACACGGCGCACTACGCGCAGGGAGCGGGTGAGCAGCGAAATGAGGGCAGTAGGTCCATCTTGCCGAGATGGACTGTTGCGCTGCGAATTGCCGCCAAGCCCTGAGGTTCTGTGACGGCCCGAAAGCACAATTTAGCAACTCCTGGCAGGAGTGGCCTACAAGGAAAGCCGCTCCGCGGCGAAAGAGAAAGCAAGAACGACCATACCGACCAAGCTACGCTTGGTGTGCGCGACGGTGCCCGACGGAGCCCGTACCACTCCAAAGGGGCAACGATCGTAGACGGTCTTGCTCGCCTTGGCGGCAATTAATTATTTTTATGACTCTGAACTTAAATAGCTACAAGAAGATGGCGCGTGCCCAACCCCTAGATACTGTACACATGACCATGTATCCAAAAAGTGGCCAGGAAGTGGCTAGGTTTGCCACAAAAGTGGCCAGGAAATGGGCCAAAGTGGCTAGGTTTTATCTAGGTATTTCGGCTGTGGCAAGACTATCGTTAGAGTGTCAAGTGATCGTATTCCCGCAGTTTCTGCGGGGCGATCAAGACCTTTGGTGGAAACCAAATACGCCCAGAGACGTAGAAAATCGACGTAAAAACGCCAAAGAGCCGGTTTTTTCGATGTGGTCACACCACTGCCTGACTCGATACGGCGGGTTGGTCGCGGCGGCCGAGGCTGGAGAAATGCCGCAGGAAGCCGTTTTTTCTGACTCATGCCTTAGAGAGGGGAGCAGGGAGCAAGACATGAGGAAGCGGAAGTTTGTGATGAAGCAAGAGGGGACAGCTTTCCGGCTCAAGCCCAGACACGCCTCCGGTTTCTTGTGGAAACCGCTGCGAGGGCGCGGTATATTAACGGTGTTTTCCTACCCCCAGCACCTTTCCCCCCATTTTAACCCCATGATTCTCATGCACAGAATACTCCCCCAGCTTTCGGCCGCGTTGTTTGCCATCCTGTGCCTGCTGGCCGCCGGCATGCTCCATGCCCAGACGCCGGGCCTTGTCCTGCAAGGCAAGACAGGCCCCTTGGCGGGAAAGCACGTCGTGCTCGTCGCCGCCGACGACGAGTACCGCAGCGAGGAACTGATCCCGCAACTGGCCAAGATCCTCGCCGTCCACCACGGTTGCCAATGCACGGTGTTGTTTGCCGTCGATCCGCAGACCGGCTTCATCGACCCCGGCGCGCAGAACATCCCCGGACTGGAGGCCCTCGATTCGGCCGATCTGCTGGTGCTCTTCGCCCGCTTCCGCGAACTGCCCGACGAGCAGATGAAGCATTTTGTCGATTACTTCGAGTCGGGCAAGCCGATCGTGGGCCTGCGCACGGCGACGCATTCCTTCAACTACGTGCGACACAAGGACAGCCGCTATGCCAAGTACAGCTACAACGACGCCAAGTTCTCCGGCGGCTTCGGCCGCCAGGTGCTGGGCGAAACGTGGATCGACCACTACGGCCAGCACAACGTTGAGAGCACGCGGGCCACAATCGTCTCGGGCATGGAGCAGCATCCGATCGTCCGCGGCGTGGACCCCATCTGGGGACCCTCGGACGTCTATGCCATCAAGACGCTGACCGGCGACAGCCAGCCGCTGCTGCTGGGGCATGTTTTGACGGGTATGAAGCCGACCGATCCTGTCAACGAGAAGAAGCAGCCCGTGCCTGTCGCCTGGACGAAGACTTACACCGGCGCACAAGGCAAGCCCGCGCGGATCTTCACGACCACCATGGGCCATGCCGGCGATTTGCAGTGCCCGAACTTCCGCCGCCTGCTGGTCAATGCCTGCTATTGGTGCATGGGCCTGGAGGACAAGATCCCCGCCAGGTCCAAAATCGATTTCGTAGGAAAGTATGAACCCAATCCCATTCACAACGGCGGTTTCAAGAAGAACGTGAAGCCGTCGGACTTCCAGTTGAAAGATTAACCAGGAGCCCAATCATGTCAAGCAATCGATCCACGCGTCGCAAGTTCCTTCAGCAAACCGGCGGAGCGCTGGCCGGGGCCACTCTGGCCAGTGCGATATCGCAACGGGCCTATGCGGGCGAAGACAACACGATCAAGATCGCCCTGGTGGGCTGCGGCGGCCGCGGCAACGGGGCGGTCCGGGAGGCCCTGCAAACCGCCGGGCCTACGAAACTCGTGGCCGTCGCCGACTTCTTCGAGGAACGCGTCAGGAGTTGCGTCACCCGGTTGAGCCGCGAGCCGCTGGCCAAGCAGGTGGACGTGCCGCCTGAGCGGCAGTTCGTCGGCCTCGACGCCTACAAGAAGGCCATCGACGCGATCGCCCCGGGCGGCCTCGTGCTCTTGACCACGCCGCCCGCCTTCCGGCCGATCCACATGGAATATGCCGTGGCCCAAGGCTGCCACGTGTTCATGGAGAAGTCGTTCGCGGTCGACGCCCCAGGCATCCGCCGCGTGCTGAAGGCGGGCGAATTGGCCACGCAGAAGAAGCTCAAGATCGCCGGCGGGTTGCGCTGCCGCCACGACGAGCCGCTGGAAGAGGCCATCGGCCAGATGCAGAAGGGCCTGATCGGCGACGTGATCACCCTCTGGGCCTACCGCGAGCACGGCCCCGTGGGCTTCAGTCCGAAGCCGGCTGGCATGAGCGAACTGGGCCATCAGATCCGCAACTACTCCTGCTACACCTGGCTCAACGGCAGTTTCTTCCTGGACTGGCTGATCCACAATCTCGACATCTGTTGTTGGATCAAGGGGGCGTGGCCCGTCTCGGCCCAGGGACAGGGCGGCCGGCAGGTCCGCACCGAGCCTGACCAACTCTTCGATCATTACTCCGTGGAGTTCACTTTCCCCGACGGCACGCGGATGATGGCCCAGGGCCGCGGCATGAACAACTGCTGGGACTTCTTCGGCGTCGTGGTCCACGGCACTAAGGGTTCGGCGGTCCTGGGCGAAGGGCAGGGCCTGCCGCGGGTTTACAAGGGCTATCGCCCGGAGCATGCCGAGCAGATTTGGAAGCCTGCCAAGGCCCAGTACAAGAACCCGTACCAGATCGAGCACGACCTGTTGTTTGCCGCCATTCGCAACGACACGCCCTATAACGAGACGGAGTTCAGCGCCAAGGCGGCGATGGCCGGCATTATGGGGCGGATGGCCGCCGAGTCGGGCCGCGAGATCAAGTGGAACGAGGCCCTGGCCTCCAACCTGGAGTTGGCGCCGGGCCTGGACAATTTGACGATGAGTTCCCCTGCGCCAGTCGTTCCCGACGCCCAAGGCCGGTACCCAATCGCCATGCCGGGGTACACGAAGGTGCTGTAAGGCGTTTGTCGCATAGTCGGAACTTCTTGGCTGTGGCGTACGTCTAAGGACGTAGAATTGACAAAGGTGTAGGGCGGACTAAAGTCCGCCCTACGATTAAGCAGTCACTCGGTCTCAAACAAGGAGCCTTCGCATGTCCAGTTGCAACAAGTCCCGCATCTGCGGCCTCGTTGGGGTTATTGTCGTCGCGGCCTTGCTAGCCACGGCTTTCTCCGTTACCTCGCAGCCGCCAATGGGCAAGACCGTCACCGCGGCCGATACGGCCGGCCAGGTCCAGGTGACCGCCAACAAGGACGCATCCGCCAAACCGGCCCCCGGCGGCGAGGAAAAATCGCCCCAGGACAAACAGGGTACCGCCACCTTGCCGCTGAAACGCGTCGTGCTGTTTAGCTCCGGCGTGGGTTACTTCGAACACGACGGCAAAGTGACCGACAACGCCAAGGTGGACCTCAAGTTCAAGGTCAAGGATATCAACGATCTGTTGAAGAGCATGGTCGTGCAGGACTTCGACGGTGGGCATATCTCCACCGTGGGCTACGGCTCGAACGACCCGCTGGACAAGCGGCTTTCCAGCTTCGCCATCAATCTCAACGGCAATCCGGCACTGGCCCAACTCCTGGAGCAAGTTCGCGGCGAGAAGGTCGAGATCGACGCCCCCAACAAGATCGTGGGTACGATCGTCAGCATCGAAACCCGCAAGACGGAAGTCGGCAAGGACCACTTCATCGACCAGGCGGTGCTGAACGTGTCCACCGATGGCGGATTGCGGAGCGTGGTCCTGGAAAGCGCCGGCGCGATCCGGCTGCTGAACCCCAAGCTCGACGGCGAGTTGCAAAAGGCCCTGGCCGTGCTGGCCACCGCCCACGAGACCGACAAGAAGACCGTCTCTTTCGATTTCCGCGGCGAGGGCCATCGTACCGTGCGCGTGGGCTACGTCGAGGAAACGCCCATCTGGAAGACCAGCTACCGCCTGGTGCTGAGCGACGAGAAGAAGCCCTTCCTGCAGGGCTGGGCGATCGTCGAGAATCCGACCGAAGTCGACTGGAACGACGTGCAGTTGTCACTGGTCAGCGGGCGTCCGATTTCCTTCACCATGGACCTCTATCAGCCAACGTACATCCCGCGGCCCCAGGCCCACCTGGAACTGTTCAGCTCGCTGGGCCCGCAGACGTATGAGCAGGATATGGTCAAGCAGGACGTGGAGTTCCGCCGCCTGGCCGAACGGGGAGAGGGATTGGACCGCGGGCGGGCCCTGGCCGCCGCGCCCATGATGCCGGGGACGCCCATGGCCGCGCGCAAGGCCGCGGCCGCAGGCGCGAATTTTGCCGCACGCGCGCCGATCAATCTCAACCAGGGCGTCGAGTCGGCGGCCACCACCGGCAACGTGGGCGAACTCTTCCAGTACGCCATCCGCACGCCGGTCACGCTCTCGCGGCACGAATCGGCCATGCTGCCCATCCTCAACAGCGACGTGAAGGCCGAGAAGTTCTCGATCTACAACTCCGCCGTGCAAGCTAAGCATCCTCTCAACGGATTGAAGCTCACGAACTCTACCAACTTGCACCTCATGCAAGGCCCGATCACGGTGTTTGACGACGACACGTATGCCGGCGACGCCATGATCCAAGATATCCCGCCCCAGAGCGAGCGGCTGATCAGCTACGCCCTGGATCTCGACACAGAAGTGGCCCCCGAGAGCAAGATCCAGCCGGAGCAGATCACCAACATCCGCATCGCCAAGGGTACGCTGATCGTCGACCGCAAGTACGTGCGTGCGGTGGAGTACGCGGTCAAGAACTCCGGCAAGAAGGCCAAGAAGGTCCTGATCGAGTACGCCCACGATCCGAACTGGACGCTCGTCTCGCCCAAAGAGCCGGCGGAAAAGACGCGCGATAAATACCGCTTCATCGTCGACGCCAAACCGGGCGAGCCTGTCAAGCTGGTGATCAACGAGGAGCGAAGCGAGCCGCAGATGATCGCGCTGACCAACATCGACGAGAACACGATCGCCTTCTTCGTCCGTTCGGGCAAGGTGAGCGAGAAGGTGAAGGCGGCCTTGGCCGACGTCATCAAGCGGAAGCAGGCCATCCAGGAGGTGGCCCAGAAGCGCGGGCAGCTCGAACAGCAGATCCGCACGATCACTGATGACCAGCCCCGCATCCGTGAGGACATGGGCAAGCTGGACCACGGCACCGACCTTTACAAGCGCTACGTCAAGAAGCTCTCGGACCAGGAGGACGAACTGGAGAAGCTTCGCCCGCAGGTCAAGGAATTGCAGGAACGCGAGAATGAACTCCGCAAGGCGCTGGACGACTACTTGCTGGGGCTGGATGTGGCATGAGAGATCGCGGCGAACAGCGGTTCAAGGGGCTGCTCGTAATGCCGCCACCTGCCCACGGATGTCGCGTAGAGCGGCCGGCGGACCTGGACGGCGCTGGCCGTACTCACCGGCCGCCGCGCCCGATGGAATTGCAGGCACTTGGGGTCCCATTCCAGGCCGCACCAGGCGACGAGTTTCCGAGCCACGTTTTCCAGGTCGGACACGGTCTCTTCGTAGTCCACTTCCAGCAGCGGCGCCGGCAGCGCCTGCCGCCAATGGGCCATCATCCGCTGGTACTGGCGGAACCGCGAAGCGATGTGCTGATAGTCGTTGGCCCAGCGAATTTCGCGAAAGTGCGTCATCCAACAGGAGACGGCCACGTCGCGCAGATCGCGGCGGCAATGAATGAATTTTGCCCGCGGAAAGAGGGTCGCCATCAGGCCCAGAGCCAGGTAGTTCTCCGGCATCTTGTCGACGATGCGCAGGGCTGCAGGATCCAAGGCGCGGAGTTTCTCCAGGTGCCGCAGGGCCAGGCGGCGGGCCGTTTCGCGGTCCAAGCGGCCAAGGCCCTCGATGATGTCCGCATCTTCTCCGCCCAACGCGGTCAACGAGTCGTGGGCCAGCCTGATCTCGCCCGCGCCGAAGACGCGGCCATGGCTGGCCAGGACCTGCTCGATGAGCGTCGTGCCGGACCGCGGCAGCCCCACGACAAACACGGGCAACTCGCTTTCCAGCCCGAAGCCGCTGACCCGCCGGAAGAAATCGGGCGTGCAGACCGCGATCGTGCGGGCGACGAAAGACTCGTGTGCTTGCGGATCGTACTGCTGGCCGCGCTTGCCCCACTCGGAAAGTTGCAGCGCGTTGCCCCGCGCCAGATGCTCGGCGGCCTCGGCATAATCGCCCTGCGCGTCCAGGACGCGGGCGAGACTGAAATACAACAGCAATCGCTGCACGGCGGTCAAGTCCGCCTCCTGCAGCAGCCGACGCTGCGCGGCCAGGTCCTCCGCCGGGAGTTTGCCGTCCCTGAGGTCCGCCAGCTTGTAATGCGCGAAGGCGAAGCGGCCGTCATGCCGCAACGCCGCGCGGAAGGAATCTTCCGCATCCTGCATGTCGCCCAGGTCCACCAAGGCGCAGCCCAGGTTGCCGTGGGCCTCGGCAAAGTCCGGCTTCAGGCTCAGTGCGCGGCCGTAACAGGCAATCGCCTCCGCCAGCGTCCCCTGCTTCCGCAGCACGTCGCCCAGATTGCTATGCGCCTCGGCGTAATCCGCTTTCAGCTCCAGCGCGCGGCGGTAGGATGCGGCCGCTTCGTCCAGCTTCCCTTGCTCCTGCAGCGCGGCGCCCAGGTTCCTGTGCCCCATAGCATAATCGGGATTCAGTTCCAGTGCCCGGCGGTAACAGCCGATCGCCTGCTCCAACTCTCCCCGATCCCGCAAGACGTTGCCCAGGTTGCCGTAAGCTCTGGCAAAACCCGGCTTCAGTTCCAACGCGCGGCGGTAGCAGGCAATCGCCTGGTCCAGCTTCCCCTGGTCCCTCAACGCATTGCCCAGGTTGCCGTTCGCTTCTGCAAAGTCCGGTTTCAGTTCCAATGCCCGGCGGTGGCAGGCCGCCGCTTCGTCCGGCCTTCCCATCTCACTCAGCGCGGCGCCCAAGTTGTTGTGTACCTCGGCAACGTCCGGCTTCAGTTCCAACGCGCGGCGATAACAGGCCTCCGCTTCGGCCAGTTTTCCCTGGTCCTTCAACACATTGCCGAGGTTGTTGTGTGCTTCGGCAAAGTCCGGTTTCAATTCCACGGCCCGATGGTAACAGGCCACCGCCTCGTTCGGTTTTCCCTGCTCCGCCAGCGTGTTGCCCAGGTTATAGTGAGCTTCGGTAAAGTCCGGCTTCAGTTCCAGCGCGCGGCGATAGCAGGCCTCCGCTTCGGGAATTTTCCCCAGGGCGCGATAGGCCTCGCCCAAGTTGTTGTGGAAGTCGGCGGCGTTGCCGCGCAAGCGGATGGCCCGTTCAATATATTGGACGGCAACTTCAGGTTTGCCCGCCTGGGACGCAATCACGCCGAGAAGATGGAGCGCGTCGGGCTGGTCCGGCGCAACCGCCAGGATCTGCCGGTAGATCTGCTCGGCCGCTTGCAGCCGGCCAGCCCGATGATGTTCGATCGCACGGGCTAACACCTGGGGAATCGTTGCCATAGAATAAATAGATTAGTTGACCACTGTTCTGCAGCCAACCGAGAATCATCGCGGCGCTGAATAATTAAGATAGCGATAAACCATAAACTGGGCCATGCATTGTTGGGATGTCAACTTGCTTTTGCCGGCCGATTGGATTAGGCTAATTCTAGGAACTCTTTGCAGGAACCGCGCTTGGGCTGCCAAACTTCCCGGCACGGTTGTACCTTTTACAACAAATCCTGGGAACTTCTGGGACATTTCTTTTTTCTCCCCCATCTAAAGAGGTGTGTCATGCGGTCCATCTACTCGTCCGTTCCTTGCCGCTTCCGTTTCTTGCCTGCCGCAATGTTCTTCGTTGCCGCGGTCGTCGTTCTGCGGTCGCCGGCGCCGCTTGACGCCCAGAACCCCATTAATCAACCCATCAATAACGTCAACAACAACAATAACAACAATAACAACTTCAATAACGGCTATGGCTTTAACCAAGCTGTAGGCGGCATCTCGATCAAGTCTGACGGGCTCATCGAAAACGCCAGCGTCGATGCTCTCAACAAGCTTAGTGCCAAACGGGCCGAGCTGGCGAAGGTGCCTGCCGACCTGAATGCCGCGGCTCCGCTCCGCAAGGTCTCGCTCCGCGGGTTGGAAGAAGCCGTCGAAGAGGCGCTGAAGACGGGCAAGGTCGCACCCGAGGCGGTTCTCGTGCTGGCCGGGCTGCAGGACATTCGCTACGTGTTCGCCTACCCCGAGCAGCAGGACATCGTGCTGGTGGGTTTTGCGGAGGGCTGGCAGATCGATGCCCTCGGCAACGTCGTCGGCGTCACCACCGGCAAGCCTGTTTTGTTGCTGGACGACCTGCTCACCGCGCTGCGGACGGCGGCGAGTTCGGCCCGCACGGGCATCAGTTGCTCCATTGACCCGACGCCGGAAGGAGTGCGGCATCTCCGCGCCCATGCGGCCACCTTGAAGACCATCGGGAACCCGGAGGTGACGGCGGCGGGCATCGAAAAGGCCCTGGGGCGCCAGTTGGTCACGTTTAGTGGCGTGCCCGCGGCAAGCCACTTTGCCGGCGTGCTGGTGGCTGCCGACTATCGTATGAAGCGGTTGGCGATGAACTTCGAGCCTGCGCCGGTCCACGGCATGCCCAGCTTTTTGCAGATGTTCCGGGCGGGCCGCGCAGGCATGAGCAACGTCATGCAGCGCTGGTGGCTGGAGCCGAAGTACGAATCGGTGCTCCGTTCGCCGGACGGGCTGGCCTGGGAATTCAAGGGGGCGGGCGTGAAGTGCATGACGGAAGAAGACTTCGCCACTTCCAACGGCCAGCGCGAGCACGGCGGCAGGCCGAACGCCCTGGCGCAGAAGTGGGCCGACAACATGACCGCGCATTACGATGAGTTGGCCGTGGCCATGCCCGTCTTTGGCGATCTGCGCAACTGCATGCAACTGGCCCTGGCCGGGGCCTTGATCGCGCACGAGAGGCTGATCGACAAGGCCGGCTGCCATCTGCCTGCCTTGATGCAGGAATCGACTTTGAAGACGCTGCAATTGCCGGTCCCCACGCAGGTCGACAGCCGCGTGAGCATGGTGCAGCAGGGCCGGAACTGGGTGCTCAGCGCGTCGGGCGGCGTGGCCATTCGGCCCGGCGAGATCGTGAGCCAAGCCCGCCAGAGTTCCGCTCCCGCCGAAGCCCGTGCCAAGGTCGTCAGCGCCGGCAAGAGGACTTGGTACTGGAACTAAGAGGCAGCGAGTCAATAACTGTCGTATTGTCGCCTTTCGCTCCGCGAAAGTCGCATCTTTCGCGGAGCGAAAGGCGACGTTTGTTGATTCGCCGCTAAGGGGCGACCCGGTCACTGGTCAAACCCCAGCAGGGCGGCCCCAGCCAGATTGACTTCCAGAATCCGTCCCTCGTGATCCCACAGGTAATACGCCACCGGGGCGAAATCGAACAGATGCCGCCCTACCGTTCCAGCGGCCGGATCGATTTCAAGGCGCTCGACACCCAGGGCCCCGCATCGCTCTGGTCTTGGTCCCGGAACTGGGCCACCGCATAAACCGTGTACTTTTCCCCCGAAAGCACGAAAATCATGCAGGTCTGCGCCACGCCCCCGGAGTCCCTGAAGTTGAATCGCACTCGCTTGGCGCCGGAGGAACCGATCTTGATGTCGTTGAGTTCCGTCCGCTTCAAATCGGTCACCTTGCGGTCGGTAAACCGCTTTTCCAAATCATCGGCGACCGTCTTCAGCAACTTGGCTTGGCCTTTATCATCCAAGATACGGCCCAAATCGTTGATTTCAAGGCTAAATGCCAGGTCGTGAATGATCTGCGCAATCCGCCAGCCCTTCTGCTTGTTGTCGACGACCTTGGCCCACATGCCATATTCCAGTTGCACGGAATTGAGCCGCAGGACCTGCGTCATCGACACGCGGACGGCCAGAGTGTAGACCGTTCCCGGCTTCAGCGTGCTCTCAACCTTGATAGGCCGCTGCCCCCCCTCGACCTGAAAGCTCTCGCCGTTGATCTGAACCTCATACGTGACGGGAGGATCGTCTGCGCTAGGCTGGGCGGCGACAGCGTGATGTGAAGCAATTGCGGCAATCGCCGCAAAAGCGGCTGGAATCCAGATTCGGAGGGGGGGAGGGAATGGGTTGCACATCGGTTCGAGTCTCTGATGCCCTAGCATATTACACCCTACCAAGAGCGGGGAAGAATGGCAACGGAATTCCTTCTGCTCTCGCCCGAATCGAGCGCTAGTAATGTTAGCCGGGGGTTGATTGCAACGGTTCGATAGATTCTAATCGTAACCGTTGCCACGAGCTTGTTGCCATTGCTGCTGGGTGTTTCAAATATCACTTTAGGCTGCGCAGAGTAAAGGAATGGACGATTTGAAGATTTTTACCGGCCGTGCGCACCCTGAACTGGCCAAGAAAGTGTGCGATTACCTCGGTCTCCCCGTGGGCCGAGCCATCATCGGCAATTATCCTGACGGCGAAATTTCCTGCAAAATCGATGAGGATATCCGTGGCCGCGATGTCTTCATCATCCAGCCGACGTGTCCGCCCGTGAACGACAACCTCATGGAGCTGTTGATCATGATCGACAGTTGCAAGCGGGCCAGTGCCGACCGTATCACCGCAGTGATGCCCTATTTCGGTTATGCCCGCCAGGACCGCAAAGATGAAGGCCGCGTGCCGATTACGGCTAAGTTGGTTGCGAACATGATTACGCGGGCAGGCGTCAGCCGCGTATTGGCCATGGATCTACACGCCGCCCAAATTCAAGGCTTTTTTGACATACCGGTAGACCATCTTTATGCAGCCCCGGTCATTGATGACCACATCAAGCTGATGAATTTCAAGGACGATGAGTTGGTGGTGGTTAGCCCGGATGAAGGTAGCATCAAGCGAGCAGTGGCGCACATGGGCCGGCTGGGCGGTACGCTGGCGATTATCGACAAGCGGCGCAGTAGTGCGGAAAAGACGAAGCAGGCTCACGTCATAGGCAGCCAGATCGAAGGACGCGTAGCGCTGATCTTCGACGACATGATCAGTACTGCCGGTTCCATTTGCGGGGCAGCAACCGTGATGCGGAACGCTGGTGCCCGTAAAGTCTATCTGGCGGCTACACACGGTTTACTGGTAGGGGGGGCTGTCGAGCGTTTGCAAAACTCGCAAATCGACGGGCTATTCCTCACCGATACAATCCCGCTTTGCGAAGAAAAAAGGATTCCGCAACTCACCGTGCTTACGGTTGCACCCCTATTAGGGGAGGCGGTTAAGCGCATACACCGAAATGAGTCGGTGAGCCGGCTGTTTGGGTAAATTTTTCCACATACCGGCCGATGGCCAAGAATCTTGCCCACCCGGGCTTGTATTTCGTCGCGAATTAGGGAGAATGATTGGTTTCCCCCTGTTGTGCAGTTCCTTTGCACAGGCAGAGTGTATAGAAATAAAGCCTGGACCGATGGATAGAGAATTGGACCAGGACCTTGTTATCAAAAATCAGCGTCAAGCAAAGTTATACAGAGAATTTTCATGGCGGAACAGATTCCCATTCCCACCGTCGCTCGCTCCAAGGGCGGTAAGCACTCGAATCGACGATTGCGCTATTCCGGCCAGACGCCGGCCGTACTGTATGGTCACGGGTTAGAAAATGTCTGTCTGTCCGTCCCGTCCGACGTTCTGTCGACGGCGCTTCGCCACGGCAGTCGCTTGGTTGGTCTAACGGGCGCGGTCAATGAATCGGCGTTTGTCCGCGATCTGCAGTGGGACACCTACGGCACACATGTTTTGCACGTCGATTTCACTCGCATCTCTGTCGATGAGTTGGTCAAAGTGCATTTGACCGTCGAACTTCGCGGTCAGGCCCCCGGTGTTACAGAAGGCGGCGTGGTCGAGCAGTTGGTTCACGACGTTCAGATCGAGTGCCCCGCCGGATCGATTCCGGAGAAGCTGCTGGTCAGCGTCAATCAGTTGAAGCTCAACGATACGATCACGCTCGCGCAACTCGAATTGCCGGCCAGATCGCAGGTGTTCGGCGATCCTGAAGCGGTCGTTGTGCAGTGCATCGTCCCGGTCGAGAAGCCGGAGGAAGAGGGCGGCGAGAGTGGCGAGGCCGAACCCGAGGTAATCGGTGCCAAGAAGGAAGAAGAGGAGGAAGAGGAGTAGAAATATCGTTGGCGCGGTTTGGCGTTATTTCCTACCGCCGTCAAAACACAAAGTCGGTTCATCGCCATCTCGCGGGGCGCCCTGCATGAAACTCGTTGTCGGGCTGGGTAATCCTGGGCGGCGATATGAGGGCACCCGCCACAACATCGGGTTCATTGTGCTTGGCGAACTGGCCAAGAAGTTTTTTGCCAGCGGGCTGAAGACCCGTTTCCAGGGTGAGACGGCCGAGGCTGACCTGGATGGGGAGAAGGCCCTGCTGCTGACCCCCACAACGTACATGAATCTCAGTGGGGCCAGTGTGCTGGCCGCGCGGGATTTTTACAAGGTTCCTCAGGAAGATCTGCTCATTGTTTGCGATGACCTTAATCTGCCGTTGGCGAAACTGCGGGTGCGGGCGGCGGGATCGGCTGGGGGACAAAAAGGACTGGACGACATTATTCGCCGCTTGGGCACTGACGAATTTGCCCGCTTGCGAATTGGGATCGGGAACCCGCCGGAGGGTTGGAGTTGGCCCGATTTCGTCCTCAGCAAGTTTACGAAAGAAGAAATCCCGGCGATGGAGCAGGCGGTGGCCCGCGCCGTCGAGGCGATTGTGGTTTGGGCACGCGAAGGTGTTCAGACCTGTATGAACCGATACAATGGATAATGAGTAGGATGGCCTTCCCGGGCCGCCGTTTTTTCGGAGTTGGGCCGGGAAGTCCGCATGGTGAATTGAGTCAATTCATCCACAAGCGGCCCCTAATAATGTTTGAGGAGTGAAGTTTTGGCCCGCAACGTTTACGAAGCGATGTTTATCCTGGACTCGACCCGTTTCGGCCGCGATCCGGACGGAGTTTCGAACCAGTTAGCCGATTTGATCCAGAAGGCCGGCGGCGAGATCCTCGTCAGCCGTCTCTGGGAAGAGCGTCGCCTGGCCTATCCCATCAAGGGGCAGCGCAAGGGTACGTACTGGTTGATTTATTTGAGTCTCGATCCCTTGCAGTTGGCGGCCTTGCGTCGCCAGTTTGAGATCTCCGAAACGATCTTGCGATTCATGTTCCTGAAGATCGATCCTAGGATCGTCGACGCCTTGGTTGCCCACGCCCAATCGGCGCCGGTGCCAGCAACCGCGCCGGTGGAAGAAGCCCCGGTGGCGGCCGCTGTGGCGGAAATTGACGAAATCGACGTCGATCTTACAGAGGAAGTAATCGATTAACTTCAGCGTCTCGACAGCGCTGGCCGCCGGGTCGGGCGTTCGACTTCGGCAACTGGTGATGTCGGGTTTTCCCTGGCCATCAATCACAGGAGTTTTCGATCGTGGCGAGTTTTAACCGCGTGATCCTCATGGGAAACCTCACCCGGGACCCTGAACTTCGTTACATCCAGTCGGGTACGGCAGTCACCGACCTCGGGCTGGCGGTAAACGATAAGCGGAAGGGACCCAACGGCGATTGGATCGAGGAAGTGACCTTTGTCGATGTGACGGTCTGGGCACGTAACGCGGAGGTCGCCAGCGAATATCTTACCAAGGGATCGCCCGTGCTGATCGAAGGCCGCTTGAAACTCGATACTTGGGAAAAGGACGGCCAAAAACATTCCAAGCTCAAAGTGGTTTGCGATCAATTGCGATTGCTCGGCGGCCGCGGCGGAGCGGGCGGAGCGCCCAGCGAGCGGCCGCAAGGCGTTTCGCGACCAGCCCAGCGTGGTGGCGGTGGCGCTCCACAACAATACAACCAGGCCGGACCTCCGGACGACGGTTACGACGTGCCTCCCCCCGAAATGTCGGGCGGTGGAGGCGGCGGCGACGACATACCCTTCTAATATTTTGCAGTGGAGAACATCATGGCGAAACCAAGCCTCAAGAAGACCCGAAACAAGCGATTGCCGAAATCGCCCAATGGCGGCATTGAGTTGCTGCTGGTCCAGGCCGTCGATCACTTGGGCAAGCAGGGCGACGTCGTGGCGGTCAAGGCCGGCTACGCGCTGAACTACCTCTTGCCGCAAGGCCTGGCAACGTATGCCACCGAACACCATAAGCGGATGGTCGACAAGCATCGCGCGCAGCTCGAACAAATCGAAAAAGCCCGCCTGGCCGGCCTCCGTTCCCAGGCCGAAGAGTTGGGCCGCCAGAGCGTTACGGTCGAAGCGAACGCCAACGACGAGGGCCATCTCTACGGTTCCGTCGGTCCGCAGGACATCGTCAACGCCCTGAAACGCAACAAAGTCACGATCACGCAGGATCAGGTTCGGCTCACAGGCCCGCTCAAGGAGTTGGGCCTCTATACGGTCAAGATCCATCTTGCCTTGGAAATCGAGGCCGAGATCAAGGTCTGGGTCGTGCCCACCGTGGGCGGGGAAGAGCCCGCTCCGGAAGCGGCAAAGGCGAAGAAGCCGCAGTAGCGGACGGCACCGAGAGTCGAGCGTTTGCATGACCGCCGACCATTTTGACAGTATACTCGCGGCCTTGATGCCAGTAACGCCGTTTCGGGTATTCACCGTGGAACTTCACGGTGGTTGGCGACTTGAAGTGGACCATCTGGATGCGCTGACTGTCCGCGACGGCGTAGCGGTCTTTCTTGCGCCGGGCGGAGTTCCCGTCTTGTTCGATCATGAAAGTGTGAACCGGGTCATGGGTTCGCTGGCAAACATCGATATTTGAGAATCCCTTCGATGACGCGTGAGAAGTTTGACGAGGTTCTGAAGACGCTGTGCGGTGTAATGCCTTTCAGGCCATTCACGGTAGAGTTGGACAACGGTCAGCGGTTGGAAATCGATTATCCGTTGGCGATTCGGGATGGCGTAGCCGTGTACCTCGCGCCAAGGGGCGCGCCGACGATTCTACGTTACGACAGCGTCAACCAGATCATGGCCGCGCCAGCCAGTTCGGACGCCGGATAGTCCTTATTCCGGCAGTGGCTGCCCCTTCGTCTCCGGCGCGAAGAGCAGTGCCACAAGCCCCAGTAGATAGCACGAGCACATTGCCACGCCAGCATAACGGAACGGCTCGAGCGTGTGGACAAATACTTGGTTCCTCAGATAGGCGATGCTGATGGGACCTGTCGCCGCCACATATCTTCCCACGTTGTAGCAGAACGACGTTCCCGTGCTGCGCAATCGGGTTGGAAACAACTCCGGAAAGTAAATGGCATAGCCGCCAAAAACGGCAAGTTGGGCGGCGCCCATCAACGGAACCATCCAGAACAGGTCGCTAGGCTTCGACATGAATAAGAATGCGAGTGCGGTCGTGACGCCCGCAGTCGCGAATGCCAAAGCGAACGTCGCACGGCGACCGATCCATTGAGTTACGCGCGCAAACGCGTACATGCCGAAAAACGCGCCTATATTGAACATCACGAGCGTCACGGCCGCCCAACTGCGAGACTCCACGAGACGGCCTCTTTGTCTGGCAACAATCCGTTGAACGTTGGACTCTACGTTGGTGTCGTTGACCGTCCGCAGAAGGCCCTCGCGTCGCAAGCGATCATCGCTTGACTGCGGCTCAGGCTGAATCTTGCGGCCTTGACCTGTCGCAGCACCACGGTCAAGTTCAGTCAACACCGTTTCTGGCGAAACACGCCTTCCCGATTCTGCCAGGAATATCGCTGCTTCGTACATGGCTTTCGCGTCGATATCGTCCTTATCGTGTTTCTCGTCCTTTCGATAGCGACCCAAAAGGTCCTTGGTCTTCACTTGTTCCGCGATGATCTTCAGATCCTTTGGATTGTCGATCACTTGGGCGACAAGGAGAAGGTCTGCTTCAGCTTGGCCCTCTTTCCGCATGCGGTCGTCGTACTGCCGCCCGATGAACGACTGAGTCAAGTCATTGCTGAATACACCAATTCCCCACAACCCCACGACGCCGGAAACAGCCAGGCAGAGGCCGACCGCAGCGCGCGGAGCCCAGCGACGATCGCCGAACAACTCGGCGAGCGAGCCAGCTTTTTTCCTGCCGCTCGTCCAATCGCTTTTGGCTTTCATCCAGACTTCGGGCTCACGAATTCGTCGCGCGACAACGATGGACAGCAGGGCCGGAATAATGCCGATGCTGAACAGCCAAGGCCAGTCGCGGTTAACCATGTGGCGCGACCATGCCTGAACCAGCAGAAGCCAAATGAGCCCTGCGCTCACATTGCCGATCGCCGAAAAAGTCTGCAACATGCCAAGTGCTTGCGGCCGCGTTCGATCGGGCAGGCTCTCAGCAACAAGCGTACAAGCCACCCCGAAAATTCCACCGGCGCCCACGCCCGTAATGAACGCAAAAACGATATACTGCCACGGAGTCTGCGAGAGGCCGCACAAACCAGTCGAGAGCGAATAAGCCAAAATCATGATAAGTAGGGTCTTGGCACGACCAATTCGGTCGCCCATCATGCCAAAAATGATACCGCCGGTGGCCCAGCCAATCAGAAGCATTGACGTTGATAGGCCGCCGTAACTAGCCACCGCATCATCATCAGGCGAGAGACTAAGCAGATCCGCCATGGCCGGCGTACGCGTGAGATTGAAAATCTGCTGATTCAGGCAGTCAAACGACCATGCCATCGTGGCCACGATCAGCACCAGCCAATGGTAGCCGTTCAATTGCCGATACCAGGGCAGGGCGGCGATCTCATCTGTAGGGGAGGCAACGGGGGCAGGGTTGACCATGGAAACCACACTCGGTTAGGATCTAGGAAACGCGTTCGCGAAGGGAAAGGTCCAGCCGTTTCGGCGCAAGTCGGTACGGGATCGCATCATAGAACAAGTTCGCGGCGCTGTCCAGAGGCCGAGAGGCCGTCTTACGGAAACGCGGATTACAATATGCCCCTACTCGGCGCTCATCAATCGATCGCAGGCGGATACCACAAGGCCGTGGAAATCGGCGTGGCGACGGGCTGTCAGGTGATTCAAGTCTTCACGAAGAACACCAATCAGTGGCGCGGCAAACCGATTACGCCGGAAGAGGCCAAAAAGTTCCGCGAGGCCACGGCCGCGTCCGGCATCGCTTGTCCGCTGGCCCACGATTCCTATTTGATCAACCTGGCCAGCCCGGAAAAGGCACTTTGGAAGAAGTCGATCGATGCCCTGGTGGACGAGGTCCAGCGGGCCGCGCTCCTGGGAATCTCCTGGGTTGTTTGCCATCCCGGCGCTTTTACCACGACGAGCGAAGCGGAAGGGATCAAGCGAATCATCACCGCGCTGGAGGAAGTTCTTAGCCAAAGTATCAGGCACACTCCGTGTGCCGTCCACCCGACGACCCAAGCCGTAGGTGACGGCACACGGAGTGTGCCTGCTACTTTGACCGGCATCCTTCTGGAGACCACCGCTGGCCAAGGCACAACGCTTGGGTGGCGGTTCGAGCAACTCGCGGCAATCCTGGACGGCGTAGGCGACAACGGCCGGCTGGGCGTATGCTTCGATACTTGCCACGTCTTCGCCGCCGGCTACAAACTATCCACTCGGTCCGATTATCGGGCCACGATGAAGCAGTTCGACAATATCATTGGGACCGAGCAGATCCGTGCCTTCCATCTCAACGACAGCGTGAAAGACTGTGGCAGCCGCGTCGACCGTCACGCCCACATCGGCTGCGGAAAGATCGGCCCCGAGGCCTTTGGCTGGCTACTTTGCGACCGCCGCTTCCGCAACGTGCCGATGGTCTTGGAAACGCCCAAGAGCAAGCAAGACGGTGAAGATCTTGATGTCGTCAATCTTCGCAAGCTGCACGAATTGGCAACAGTGCGGAGATAGTGGGTATTTGACGTTATTGAAGCCCGACGCGCAAGCGAGGAGTGAGGCCGAATGAGCGGAAGAGGCCACATTCCTCGCTATCCCGCAAGCTGGTGCCCCGTCGGGCTTCGATGCCTGTTTCCACTGTAGTAAGGGCCGGCGAATCAATAAGTGTCGCCTTTCGCTCCGCGAAAGATGCGACTTTCGCGGAGCGAAAGGCAACAATACGACAGGATTGATTCGCCGCCCCTAACGTCTTACGGCGGATCGTAGCCGCCGGGGTTCCATGGGTTACAACGACAGATCCGCCAGATTCCTCGACAAGCGCCGCGAAGGGCGCCATACTTTCGCACGGCCCCAATGAAGTAGGCGCTGCACGAAGGATGAAAACGGCAGTGCCGGCCCAGGATCGGGCTGAGCGTATACTGGTAGACCCGCGCCATGCCGATCAAAATCCAGGCCGGAACGTGTAGGATCGCGTATAGGAAAGGTTTGAGCTGGCTGCCTTGCATGGGGAGATTTCTCGCTCAAATCCTCTTCGCCGCCCGGCGTGCCAGCCGCACCAGCGATTCCCGGATGCCCACGGTTTCCGCAACGGCATCGGGCCGCGGGATGACGATCAAGTCTACACCCGCGGGCAACTGCTCGCGCGCAAGGCGAAATGCCTCACGAATGCAGCGTTTCCAACGATTGCGAACCACGGCGCCACCCACCTTGCGGGAAACGGACAGCCCCAGACGCGGATGCGCCAGGCCGTTGGCACAGGCAAAGACCAAGAGACGGTCGTCGCCGGCCGTCAGGCGACACTGGAAAGCCCGCTGAAACTCCGCGCCGCGAGTGACACGAAAAACGCGGAGGAATCGTTGGTCGGCCATCTCACCACCGCAAGGCTTGCCGCGGATTACTCGGATTGCGGCTATCGATCTGGCGGATAGTTTCCCGGTCCGCCTCCGTCAAATTGGTGGGCAGCACAATGAGCACCTCGGCCAGCATGTCACCCTTGGTCCCGGTCTTGGGCGCTACGCCATGCCCTTTGATCCGCAGCTTCTTGCCGCTGGAAGTCCCCGGCGGAATATGGACGGAGACGGTGCCTGTGGGCGTGGGCACGTCAACGCTCGCTCCCGCCACGGCCTCGCCCAGCGTGATCGGCAGCCGCACGAGAAGGTCGTTCCTGCGACGGGAAAAAAATGGATGCGGGGCGACATGGACTGTCAGCATCAGATCGCCAGCGGTGCCGCGCCCCGACACCGGTTCGCCTTTGCCGCGCAAGCGCATTCTCTTCCCGTCTTCCAGGCCAGGCGGAATCTTGACGACGATCGTTTCAATCTCGCCGGACTGCCGCTGCAGGGTCAACTGAATCTCGCCACCGCTGATGGCGGTTCCAAACGGGATGGTCACCTCCGAAACGGCATCGCTGCCGCGGCGTTTCCCCCCGCCGCCGCCCCGGCCGGTCGCCCGGCGAAAGTGTGAGAAGATGTCGCCCAGGCCGGCAGCCCCGCCCTCGCCGAAGCGTTCACCGAAGAACTGGCCGAAGTCGATGTCTTCCGCGTTGACTCCGCCGGCCGGCCCAGCCCCCCAACTTGGGTTCTGCGGGGCACCTTGGCCCATGGTTTCAAACGAACTGCCGTAGCGGTCGTACATTTCCCGCTTTTCCGGTTTATTCAAGACGTCGAACGCGGCCTGGATCTCCTGGAATTTCTTGACGGCTTCCGGTTTATCCGGGTTCATGTCGGGATGGTGCTTGCGCGCCAGCTCCCGGTAGGCCTTTTGGATGTCGGCCGAGGAGGCGTTACGGGGAACTCCAAGTGTTTTATAGTAGTCAGTGGCCATAGTCGTTAACCGTCGAATCGCTGTAACTGTCTGCAATTCAATGGTTTATGTATTCTTGACGGTTGCGTGGTTCGTCCCGAGCATGTCGTCCATTATTCTAGGTTCTTTTGGGCACTTTCAGCAAGCCGTCCCAGCCTCATGCCGGCGGGGTTTCCAAAATGCTATGTTTGTAGGGTTATGATTCGCACGGCTGAACCCCACACCAACCCGAAGCGTAAGCGAGGAGGGTAGGTCGTTCCTCGCTGACGCTGTGGGTTAGTCTGGATCGTATCATTTCAAACCGCACCACGTACAGGCCCGTGTAGAATGTTGCATCTGCGATCGTTTTTCTTGTTCCTTTGCCTCCTGGCCACCCTGCCCTTCCGATCGCTTCCATGCGATGCGGCCGACGGCAAGCTGTTGCTGACCGTCACCGACGCCAAGACCCACAAACCCGTGGCCTGCCGGCTACACCTCAACGGTCCCACCAAGCGGCCAAAGAAGATCGAAGGCTACCCCTTCTGGTCGGACCACGTTGTTTTCCCTGGCCGGATCACACTGAACCTGCCCACCGGCTTTTATACCTTCGAATTGGAACGCGGCCCGGAGTACTACAACGTGACGGGCAATTTCAGCATCGAGCGATTTGCCGACGACAGCAAGGACGTTGAACTCCGCCGCGTTGTCGACATGAGCGCGGAAGGTTGGTGGTCCGGCGATTTGCACCTGCGCCGCAATCTCCGCGACATCGAACTGGTCGTGTCTGCCGATGATCTGCACGTCGCCCAAGTGACGACCTGGTGGAACGACAAGAACGATCTTAGCAAGTCGGCTGTGCCACCCAAGAAAAGCCTGGTGACTTTCGACCACGATCGGGTCTATGAACTGTTTTGCGGCGGTTTCACGCGGGGCGGGACCGAAGTCTTGTGCTTTCATCTGCCCGGGCCGATGCTTCTGCAAGCGCAAGCCGACGAATACCCGTCGCTGGCCCAGTGTCTTCACGAGGCCCGGCAGAAGGAGAGCTCCGAGGTCTGGGTCGATGCCACGGCGAGCTACGGCTGGGATCTGCCGATGTTGGTGGCCAACGGCCTGGTCGATTCGATCGAGGTGGCCAACGGCCATTTCGGCCGGAAGGCGATGCAGCCCGATGCCACGCTGGGAAAGCCGCGCGATGCTGATCGCTATGCCGGTCCTTTCGGCTACGCCCGTTGGACGCAGGACGTTTATTTCAAGTTACTGGACTGCGGTCTGCGGATTCCACCCACTGCTGGCAGCGGTTCCGGCGTCTCCGCCAATCCGGCCGGCTACAATCGCGTCTACGTACACATGGACGGCAGTTTCGATTATGGGCGGTGGTGGAAGAGTTTGAAGGCGGGGCAGGTTGTCGTCACCAACGGCCCGCTGCTGCGCCCGCGGGTCGAAAATGAACTGCCCGGCCACACGTTTCATGGCGAAGAGGGCCACGACCTGGAACTTCAAATCGGCCTGACCCTGACCACTCGCGAGCCCATCAGCTACCTGGAAATCGTGCAGGACGGCCAGGTCGGCACCACCATGCGGTTTCAAGATTACCTCAAGGCGGGTCGGCTGCCTCCGCTGCACTTTTCACATAGTGGTTGGTTTCTCCTCAGGGCGGTCTCCGAGATTTCCGACACCTATCGCTTCGCCATGACCGGCCCCTACTATGTGGAATTCGGCGACAAGCTGCGGATCAGCAAGAAATCGGCCCAGTTCTTCCTCGATTGGGTCTACGAGCGTGCCCGGCAAATCCATATCGACGACCCCGAGAAGCGGAAGGAAGTGATGCAGTATCACCGCAAGGCGAGAGATTTTTGGAAAGGCCTGGTGGAAAAGGCCACGGCGGAGTAAGGAAAGTCAAAGTTTGACAAGCTTTCAGCCGATACCGCCTGAAGACTTCCGATTGCGCAAACCTTGACTCCTGCCATGCCCCAGGACATTCGTAAAGCCGCCATTCTGCTCATGAGCCTGCCGGATGACCAGGCCGCGCAGTTGATGAGCAAGCTCGACCCCAAGCAAGTCGAGGCCGTCTCCATCGAAATCGCCAAACTCGGCTCGGTGACCGGCGAAGAGCAGGAATCCACGATCCAGGAGTTCGCCGGCGCCAATCCATCGGGCATGGCTGCTAGGGCCGGCGGACTGGAGCTTGCCAAGCAGTTGGTCGAAAAGGCGCTGGGCAAGAGCGCGGGCGCCACGATGGACAACGTCCGCCAGTCGATCGAGGCCCTGCCGTTCGGTTTTCTGCAGAAGGTCGACCACCAGAACCTGTTGACCTTCATCATGGACGAACATCCGCAGACGATCGCCCTGATCCTCTCGCACATTCATCCGCAGCAGGCCGCCGAGATCATCAAGGGCTTGCCGGCAGAGCGGCAGTTGTCGGTCATCCGCCGCGTGGCCACGATGGGCCAGACCAGCCCCGAGATCGTCAAGGAAGTCGAGCGCGGGCTGGAACATCGCATGTCGAGCGTGGTCAGCCAGCAGTTCGAGAATGCCGGCGGCGTGCCCAGGGTGGCTGGCATGCTCAACGTCATCGATCGCGCCACGGAGCGCAGTCTCCTGGAGAATCTCTCCCGCGAGGACCCGGAACTGGTGGAAGAGATTCGCCGCCTGATGTTCGTGTTCGACGACATCAACGGTCTGGGCAACAAGGAGATCCAGATGCTCTTGAAGAACGTCGACAACTCGCAATGGGCGATGGCCCTGAAGGGCGCCAATCCCGAGTTGAAAGAGAAGATTCTGGCCAACATGTCCAAGCGCGCGGCCGACATGCTGCGCGAGGAAATGGAGTATCTCGGGCCGGTCAAGCTTTCGGCGGTCGAGCAGATGCAGCAGCAGATCGTGGACGTCGTCCGCCGGTTGGAAGACGCGGGCGAAATCACCACGCACAGCGACGAGCAGGAAGAGCAGTTCGTAAGCTGATTTGAGCAGGCGACGCTATAACTCTACACGCTCCTCGGCCCCATCGTTCATCTTTTTCGAGGCGTCAAACCTAGCGGCCTAGCGTCGGTTCACCTTGCTTTCTTGCGAGACAAACCCTTCACCTTGATAAATCGTCAGCGGCGCATGTGACGATTATTTGGAGGACACTGGGTGTGGCATAAAATCACCGGCTGTATTCAGTTTACGTGGATCGCACCCATCTTTATAGGGATTGTCTCGCAAGTTCGTTCCTTGTATAAGCCTCGGCGCATACCACCAAGAATGTGTTGATCAAGGTCAACCGGGGGTTTGTCACCCTAGTATTTATCCACGCTTCCTCGGATGGACTCTCCTTGGTGGGAACCTTGAATCAAAACGGGGACCACATCGAGTATAGGTGATAATATGTTGGCAGGCAATGGCTTACGGCGCCTCCTACGGTTCCTCCGGGGGGCATTTCGCGCGTCGGACCGACTGGCCCGGCGGCGAGGGCTTACGCTGGTCGTCGTCGGCCTGGCAGCCTTTGTAGCGACTGCCGCTTTCAATCTTCACGGGGTCCGTCAGCCGAAAGTCCACGACGAGTTCTCATACCTGTTGGCGGCCGACACTTTCGCCGCAGGCCGATTGACGAACCCGGCCCATCCCTTCTGGCCGCATTTTGAGAGCATCTACATCCTTCAGCAACCCACGTACATGGCCAAATATCCGCCTGGCCAAGGACTGGTGCTCGCCCTGGGACAGGCGCTGTCGGGACAACCAGCCGTGGGTTTGTGGCTTAGTATCGCGGCAGCCTGCGCGGCGGCATGCTGGCTCTTCCAAGGATGGTTGCGGCCCCGTTGGGCGCTGCTGGGCGGTCTGTTGACCATCTGCTGGCTTGCGCCATCCTACTGGGGACAATCGTATTGGGGCGGCGCGGTTGCAGCCTGTGGCGGCGCGTTGGTCTATGGAGCGTTGCCGCGAATCGTCCGCCAGCGCCGCTGGTGGGCCGGATTTCCCTTGGGACTCGGTTTGGCCGTGCTGATGTATACTCGCCCTTATGAAGGCCTCGTTGCCAGCTTGCCGGCTGCCGTGGTCTTGATCGTTTGGCTTTGGCGATTGGGGTTACGAGACACAATCGCCCATGGGCTGCCGGCCATGGCGGCTGCGCTCGCAGTGTTTGTGCCGGCCGCCGCCTGGCTGCTATGCTACCACGCCGCCGTCACGGGCCATCCACTGGTCATGCCATACTGGCTTCACGATGCCACCTATGAATCCTGCCCGACGTTCTTTTGGCAGCCCTTGGGCCCCGTGATTTCCTATCGCCACCCGGAAATGGGTGATTTGTTCGTCGGCTGGGAGCGGTCGCGGTTCATACGCCGGCAAGTCTTTTGCGGAATGAACCTGTCGCTGTGGACCCGTGTCTGCGACTTCTTTCAGTACTTTGTCGGCATCGGTTTTGCGCTACCGCTCGTGGCCTTGTGGCGCAACTGCCGCGACCGCTGGCTTTGGCTGGCCGCGGCGACCTGCGGGCTGGTGTTTCTGGCGTTGACCCAGGTGATCAACCTCACGCCCCACTACGCGGCCCCGATTACCGCGCTGGTGCTGGTACAAGTCGTGGCTGGAATGAGAAGCCTGCGCGGCTGGCGATGGCAGGGCCGTCGGGCAGGTCGCTGGTTGTCGGCGGCCGTAGTGGCATTTTGCCTGCTGGGATACGTCCTGGCATTAGGCAGAACATGGTTCGCGGGCGCGCGCACAACCGCCCGGCAACAAATTGCCCAGCGATTGGAAAACGACGGCGAGCGTCACCTGGTATTCGTGCGCTACGCGCCCGACCACGATTGCCACCAGGAGTGGGTCTACAATCGGGCCGATATTGACGGCTCGACCGTAGTTTGGGCACGTGAGATCTCGCCTGCCGACGACCAGCGGCTGCGGGACTACTACACCGACCGCAAGGCTTGGGTGCTCATTGCCGATGAGAAGCCCCCGCGACTGCTGCCGTTTGACGACACCTCGCTCGTTGCGTATCCTAGGCGTCCCAATCCCTATTTGCTGCAGGCCTCGCATGCCACGACCGACATAAGATAGTTCGCTTCCGGTCCGCTAGGACCGGCGAATCAATAACTGTCGCCTTTCGCTCCGCGAAAGATGCGGCTTTCGCGGAGCGAAAGGCAACAATGCGACACTTATTGATTCGCGGGTCCTATCCATTGCCGTAGTACGCGGCGACGGCAAGTCCGGTGCGCTGCCTGACCAATTCCGCCAGGGCATCGACTTCCGAGTTTTCCAGCGGCGCGGCAAAGCCCTCCGCCGGCCGTCGAGCGATCGTATGAATCTGCACCAGCTTGATCTGTCCGCCGCCGACAAGCAACTCGCAAAGCCGATCACAATAGGCATCCAGTTCCGCCCGCGGCGGCGGTTCGTCTCGCAGTCGTACAAATAGCGACTGAATCACGATCGGCCGCTGTCGCGCCGCGCTCGCCAGATTCTCCAGCACCTCGGCCAGGTGGACTTTGGAACGGTCGACCTGCTGGTAATAGGCTTCCGTGCCGGCGTCGAGTTTGCCCCAAATTTCGCCGTTGTTGGCCTCCAAGATTTCCAGCCCCTTGCGGACCCGCTCGCGCCGCAGGAGCGTGGCGTTGGTGATCAGCACGAGTTTCACCTGATCGGGAGCGCGGCGGCGAACGTCGGCGCACAACTGCACCACTTCGTCGAAGATGGGCGAAGCGGTCGGCTCGCCGTCGCCGCTCAGAGCGATGTCGTTGAGCCGGCGATATTCGGCCGGCGTCGTCGAAAACCGCGTGCCTTCGAACAGCCGGCCGCTGACAGCCAACTCGACCATTTCCTCCAGTTCGGCAGCCAACTGCGGCAAGTCGATCTTTCGCAGCACAGGCCCGCCGCGGACCGTGCGGTCCACCTGGCAGTAAACGCAGTCAAAATTGCAGTACTTCTCGGGATTGAGATTCACTCCGATCGAGACCCCGCCCGCACGGCGGCTGACCACGGCGTAGACGAAGCGGTTGTCTTCAAAGCTGCGTGGGTGCGTTTGGAACAAAGAAACGAGTGTCGGAGGGGTCATGCAAAGTCGATCATAAGCGTTGCACCGTCGTAAATTCGTCGAGGGCGACCATCGTCAATTCGCCGTCCTGCCGCCGCAGCAAAATGAAATCGCTGAATACCTTGTCATCGAAATTGCGGCGAAAGTGCAGGCCGTGCCGCCCCCGTTCCGTCTGCACGACCGTGCCAACGCTCTTGGTTGTCCAATTTTTCGGACCAATGGAAACGACATGGGCCACCTCGATTCGATCACCCGGTTTGAGTGCTTCGAATGTTTGGTGGGTTTCCTGCTGTTGCTGGGGGCTCGTGGGTATCGCGGCCATCGATCTCACTCCTCAATGATGCATTATAGCGTGGCGGTCGATAACACGAAAATATCGGCTTGTCGGGACGGAGTCTTTACGAGAGCATTCGGAAGAAATAAGCGAGTTGGAGTCCCGGATTTAGCCGGAATGCCTGAAAATTCCGCCTAAAGGCGGGACTCCAACAATCGGGTATTTTCGACGGTTTTTCCGAACGGACTAGGACTATCAAACTTCCTTGGCGTTGATCCAGGACATCAAGCGGCGCAGGCCGCGGCCGACTTGCTCCACGAGGTGGTTGCGTTCCTGCCGCCGCTGGGCCTTGAAGGAGGGGGCGTTGACGCGATTTTCCAGCAACCACTCCCGGGCGAAGCGGCCGTCCTGGATCTCGGCCAGGATTCGTTTCATCTCGGCCTTGGTTTCCGCGGTAATGATCCGCGGGCCGCGCGTATAGTCGCCATATTCGGCCGTGTTGGAAATGCTGTACCGCATGTAGTTCAGGCCACCCTGATAAATCAAGTCGACGATCAGTTTCATTTCGTGGATACACTCGAAATAGGCCATTTCTGGCTGATAACCGGCCTCCACGAGGGTCTCGAAACCGGCCTTCATCAGTGCGCTGACGCCGCCGCAGAGCACGGCCTGCTCGCCAAACAAGTCGGTCTCGGTCTCTTCGGCAAACGTGGTTTCAATCACACCGGCCCGCGTGCCGCCGATACCCTTGGCGTAGGCCATGCCGATATCGAACGCCTCTTTGGTCGAGCCTTCGCCCACGGCGATCAGGCAGGGCACGCCGCCGCCGCGGACGAACTCCGCCCGCAAGAGGTGCCCTGGTCCTTTGGGCGCCACAAGGATGATTGAAACGCCCTTGGGCACGTCGAACTGGCCATAGTGGACGTTGAACCCGTGCGAACAGACGATCACTTTGCCGGACGTGAGGTGATCGCGAATTTGCGTGCGGAAAATCTCGCCTTGAAGCTCATCGGGCAAGAGTAACGTGAGGATATCAGCCTTTTTGGTGGCCTCCGCGGCCGAAATCGGCGTGAAACCGTCCTTGACGGCTAGGTCGCCGTTGGGTGTGCCCGGCAACTCGGCCACGATCACCGTGCAGCCACTGTCGCGCAAGTTCTGGGCGTGGGCATGCCCCTGCGAGCCATAGCCGAGAATGGCAATCGTCTTGTTCTTCAGTAGAGCAAGGTCTGCGTCTTTGTCGTAATAAATCTTCGCCGCCATAATGGAAACTCCTGTCCAAAAAATTACAGAACCTATCCGAGAACCGGATCGTGATTGGCACGAACGAGGGCCATCTCTCGGTTCTCGGGTAGGTTCTAGGGATTATCGATTTTCACGCTGGATTGTCCGTCGCCCTTGCCGCGGACCAGGGCGATTCGTCCGGTGCGAGCCATTTCGATGATGCCGAAGGGCCGCATCATCTCGATAAATGCCTCGACCTTGCCTTCCTGTCCGGCAATCTCGATGATCATGCTTTCCGGGCCGACATCGACGATCCGGCCGCGGAAAATCTCGGTTAGCTGGGAGATCTCCGCCCGCCGGCCCGCCGGCGCCGAAACCTTGATCAACATCAGGTCGCGTTCCACGTGATCTTGGGAACCAATGTCGTCGACAACAACGACCGTCACAATTTTTTCCAACTGTTTCCGTACCTGTTCCAGCACGTTGTCGTCGCCGACGACCACGAAGGTCATCCGCGAGAGTTGGGGATCTTCAGTCGCACCCACAGCGAGACTATCGATGTTGTAGCCGCGCGACGCCAACATACCCGAGATGTGCGAGAGCACACCGGGCACGTTTTGGACTAGTGCGGAAAGCACGTGACGCATTGCTAACTCCCAAAAACTATCGATGATAATCGGGCCGCAGGCCCGAGACAAGGGGAGGGAAGCCCAGTGGGGGGTCTGGAATTCACTACTAACGGAGTGCAATTCGAACGTCGTAGGTACACGCCGTATGCCGTGAGTTTGTGGACGGCACACGGCGTGTGCCTACGACAATTGCGATCCCAAGGGGCCGTGGATGAACCGATCCCCTCCTTGGTAGTGGTTTCCGCAGGAATTTGGCAATGATAGCGTACTTCTTTGGGAAATTTCACTGCACTCGCCATGACAATTGTCAAAAAATTTCTCCCTGCCCCTTGCAAGCAGTGCTTCCAAACATCAGACTAACGGAATCTCTGCGGCAACGTGAGCCGTAAGGAGAAAATGGTACAAAGTGGTTTTTGTAAATTGATGTATTGACCCGAGAGTCTGCCGGGGTCCCTCGACCGGGGATTCCGCTCGGTGCGCGAACCCTAACAGATCCGCGGCAGATTCCAAGCAAGGAGATCACCGAATGAAGTTGTGTGCAGGATTTTTCGCACTGTGTCTGGCAGTCGTCTTCGTGGGCTGTGGCCCCGAGGAAACCAACAAGGGCAAGCCGTCAGGTAAATCGACGGTCACTAAGCCCGCTGATGCTAAGCCCGCTGATGCTAAGCCCGCTGATGCTAAGCCCGCTGATGCTAAGCCCGCTGATGCTAAGCCCGCTGATGCTAAGCCCGCTGATGCTAAGCCC
>Ga0181520_10002990_pt1 | contig 30417 bp, 33 predicted proteins | sample PEATcosm2014_Bin_29_FD_132451 | JGI IMG/M metagenome (GOLD analysis project Ga0181520, IMG submission 132451) | Peatland microbial communities from MTU Mesocosm Facility, Houghton, MI, USA - PEATcosm2014_Bin02_30_metaG | ecosystem: Environmental > Terrestrial > Soil > Wetlands > Peat | place...
ATTGTTCTCACCCGCGCTTCTTCCGATGGCAACTCACTGGGCAAGGACCTTTCAAGCCAGTTGCTCACCAACCCAAAACCGATCTGGATCGCGGCTGGCGTACTGCTCGCCCTGGCAATGATTCCAGGATTGCCGAAGATGGCGTTCATTCTGATCGCAGGCGGACTGATCCTACTCGCGCGCCGAATCAAAGTTCCGATTGTAAAACCCGGAGATGCAGTAGCCGCCGATGGCGACAAGCCGGCTGCACCCGGACAGAGCGCGGCAACCGCCGATGCACTCGACGCAGTGATCAAGCTGGACGAACTCATGCTCGAGGTCGGGCTCGGACTGGTTCCGATGGTGGATGCAAAGCAGGGTGGGCAGTTGCTCGGGAAAGTCCGCTCGGTTCGCAAGAACCTGGCACAGCAGCTTGGCTTTCTTGTGCCTTCCATCCACATCACCGACAACGTATCCCTCAAGGAACAGGAGTACGTCGTATACCTCCGCGGAGTTGAGATTGCGCGCTGGGAACTGCGCCGCGATTGCCTGCTGGCAATCTGTTCAGAAGCCAGTCCTCCACCACTTCCTGGAATCGACACCAAGGATCCGGCATTCAATGTTGGGGCGAAGTGGATTACTGCCGATCTCCAGGCCCAGGCGCTCTCCAGCGGTTATGCAGTGGTCGACCGAACTTCAGTGCTGGCGACGCATCTGTCGGAGATCATCAAGCAGAACGCGCACGAGATGCTGACGCGGCAGGAGACCAAACGGCTGATCGACCGTATCGGCGAGACCCATCCGAAGCTTGTTGAGGAGCTCTTTCCGAAGCTGATGACCTTGGGTGAAGTGCAAAAGGTTTTGCAGCAGCTTTTGCGAGAACAGGTTTCTATACGGGATTTGGGCACGATCCTAGAGGTACTGGTTGACACCGCTCCGATCAATAAGAACCTGGTGATGCTGGTAGAGGCGGTACGGCAGTCACTATCAAGAGCGATTGTGCGGTCACTGCTCGATGAAACCGGTGGATTGAAAGTCTTTACCCTGAACGCGGCACTGGAAGAAGAATGCAGCCGCGCAGCAACTCAGCAGATGGCAGCTGTTACCTCTGGAAACCTCCAAGTTTCCGTTGCACGGCGGGTGATGGAAGCTCTGCGTGCCAGCTTCGGGGATCAGGTACAAAACGCTCCGCCAATTCTGTTGTGCTCGTCCCCAGGCCGCTTTTACTTACGACGTTTGCTCGAACCATTCTTGCCGAAAGTTGTTGTGATTAGCCCGACAGAGATTCCGCCGATTGTTCCGGTTCAGGCGGTCGGTTCTGTGCGGTAATGCAAAGAAAAGAGACAACCATGAATCAACGACCAGAATTCGCCTACCAAAGCACGCAGTACGACATGAGTGAACGCGATCGTCTCATCATGGAAGAGCTGCCCCAGGTGCACTACATTGCGGCGCGCATCCGTGAACGCCTCCCGCAAAATGTGGCCTTCGAAGATCTGGTTAACGCTGGGGTGCTTGGATTAATTGAGGCGATTAACAACTACGATCCAAGCAAGTCAGTTCAGTTCAAGACATTTGCGAAGTTCCGCATCCGCGGCGCGATCGTGGACAGCCTGCGCGAACTCGACTGGGGATCGCGCTTGTTGCGCCGCAAGGGCCGTGAGATAGACGAAGCTTCGGCGAGACTCGAGCTTCAATTGGGTAGGCAGCCGACCGAACAGGAGATTGCCGATGAGTTGAAGATTGAACTGAAGGAGCTGTATGACCTTCTGTTCAAACTCGATGGTCTGTTCATGGTTTCGCAGCAGGTGAGTGCGGCCTATGACCGCTCTGAGACGCATGATCTGATTGAGAATGCGCGCAGCCAGAGCGACGATTCCTTCGACATCTGCCTTCGCGGAGAGACCAGTGAACATCTGGCAGAGGCGATTGCGAAGCTGGATGAACGCTCGCAGCGTATTCTCTCGCTCTACTATCGGGAAGAGCTCACGATGAAGGAAATCGCGCTGGTGCTGGAGATTGCTGAATCGCGCGTCTCGCAATTGCACTCGGCGGCGCTGCTGAAACTCCGTACCGGCCTGCAGAAGAAGCTGTCTCCAAGGCAACCGGCGGCAGTGAAGCAGCCGGCCACGGTGAAGCCGTCAGCAACCGTAAAGACACCTCCGGCGGTGGTGGCGAAAGCACCTGCTCCAGTTGTTAAGAAGAAAGGAGGCGCAACATGGGCAAGATTCTAACTCAGCAAGAAATTGACTTGATCCTTGGCCATGTGCGAAAAGCGGATGCCGCGCCGACCAAGTTTGTTCAGCCCTGGAACCCGCGTGGCTCAGGACAGATGCACAATGATCAGGCCAGGGCGATCACGACCCTGCATGAATCATTTGCGAGGAACCTCACGCATTCACTGGGCGCGTACCTGCGAGTGCCCTTCGATGTTTCGCTGGTATCGGTGGAGCAGTTGACGTTCAGTGAGTTTCTCGGTGGAATTCCGGAACTCACCTATTTACTTGCCCTGGAACTCAATCCGGTCGGCGTGATGGCAGCCCTGCAGATTGATCACTCCATTGTGTTCCCAACCGTGGATGTGCTGCTTGGCGGCCCCGGAACACCATCGGAGATCGTGCGTGAGATCAGCGAAATCGAAGAACAGATCATGGAGGGCGTTGCGAAGATCATCAGTCGCGAACTGGCAATCGGCTGGGCTCCGCTTGGGTTTGAAATTAGCATCGGTGAGCGCCACTCCACACCACAGATTCAGAGATTTCTGCCTCCGCAAGAGAAAGTTCTGGCCCTCAGCTTTGAGATTACGCTGAACGGGATCAAGGGGACGATGAATCTTATGTTCCCGGCGACCGTGAGCAATACAATGCTCCGGAAGCTTTCACTCGACTGGGAATACAGGAGGCCACGGGCATCGGCGGGCGCAAGTGCGCGTTTGCGTGAGCACCTGAACGAATGCGAGTTTCCGGTGGTTCTGGGCTTTCCTGAGGTTAAAGTGCGGGTGCGTGAGCTAATGAATGCTCGCGCCGGCACGATTCTCGCCTTCAAGATTTCTGAAAGTTCTCCGGCTTCCCTGCTGATCAGCGAACGCCCGGTCTTTGATGCAAGCCCGGTTCGGCTCGGGTCAAACCGCGCCGCTCAACTGATGGAACCCTCCCCGCGCCCCTCATCGAGAAGAATTGGGAGAAAGGCATAATTTATGTCGTCGCAAGAGTCTGCCGCCGATTTTCTCTGCAATGAGTTCCGCGAAGCTCTCAGCTCTGTTTTCGAACAGACCGCTGGTGAAGCCTACGCACTGAAGAGATCCGAAACCACGGATTCCACCGAGCGTGGCGAAACTCTCGGATACCTCCTGGAGTTCAGCGGCGTGGTGAAAGGAACGGTCTTCGTTGAGGTGGAATTGGGTTCTGCCGCAATTCTCGCAACGAAACTCATGGGAGGTCCTGCCGACGGCGATATTGAGTATCTCGCAGAGCATGAAGATGCAATGTTTGAGATCGTAAGCCAGACCGCAGGAGTCATGGCCACGGCACTGCGCGATCGCTTTGGCACCGCCGAAATCGACGTGGAACGGAAGGAGAACGCGGAAATCGCGTCGGCGGTCACGATACTCCTGCAGGCGGAGAACGCCGACCCGGTTTCGGTTCGACTGCTTGTGGACCCAGCCCTGTTTGATTCGATTCTAGCGAGCTTGGCCGCGGCACAAGCTGCGGCACAAGCTCCCGCGACTGCGGCGCCTGTTTCTCCTGGCGCGGCACCGCACGAATTGACTTCTGAAAATCAGAATCTGCAACTGATCATTGACGTGGAGCTGGATCTCACTCTTCGCTTCGGGCAAAGAACGCTGACGCTGAGTGAGGTGGCCGACCTGACCACCGGCTCGGTTGTTGAACTTGATCGCGTAGTGGACGAACCAGTGGAATTGCTCCTGGGAGAACGCGTGATCGCCCGCGGCGAAGTTGTAATTGTCGACGGAAACTATGGCATGCGAATCACTGAACTAGCCGCAATCGACCATAACGCTCTGCTGTCGGCCTAAGAACGAAAGGAACCCCTTGAACGCCGTGAATCGCGCACTGAAATACGCTCTGCCAAACTTGTCCGCAGGGTTTAAACCTTTTTTGCAGAAATGTGCTTCCGCGAGTTGCCGGCCGCGCTCCAGGTTCCTTGGGCTCCCATTTCGATCGGAAGGGATGCGCATTGAGAACGATTGGGTCTGTAGCCCCGATTGCTTCGAGGAAGCTGCCAGAGATCGTTTAGCGCAACTCTACTCCGAGCGGAAATACGGCGCCGAGTGCCGCCGGCCACGCATGCCGTTGGGACTGAGTGTATATTCCCTTGGGTACATTACGGCGGAGCAGTTACAAGCGGCACTGGAATTCCAGCGGCGAAACGGGGGCAGAATCGGAGAGGTCTTGGTTTCGCTAGGATTTGCCACCCAGGTCCAGATCACGGCCGCGCTCTCTGCGCAGTGGGGACACCCCGTGCTATCGCTCCCGAACCGGCAGTTACAGGTTCCTCAGCGGATTCCGGTCAAGCTGATGGAGCTCTACTCGATGCTGCCGATTCACTTCGTCACGCAAACCAACAAGTTAGTGATTGGATTCTCAGAATTCGTCGAGCACCGTATTTTATCCACGATCGAAACCATGTTGGGCTGCACTGTCGTTCCCTGCTTCATCACGCACGATGAGTTCGAGAACCAATTCCAGTCCATTCGTATGCAGTCCTGTAATGAGGAGTTCGTCTTCGATCATCCCGCGAGTGTTCAAGAGATTGCCCGTATCACGCGAAGCTACGCCTGGCAGATCGGTGCTGCTTCGGCGAGTTTTGGAATCTGCTGTGATTTCGTCTGGAGCCGGTTGCGAAATTCAGACGTAGCAGTTGACCTTCTAAGCCGAATTTAATGTCTTTTTCTTATTTTTTGTTGATGATCTTGAGCCCGGCTGCCGATAGAGCGATGGCGAGTCAGACCCATGTCATTTTCAACCTATTCTCCGTTAGCTCCGTACAGCAGTGAGGCTCCGTCTCAGGTATTTTGGGGCGGTCAGAACGAATTCCGAAGCTCAGCAGATGATATTCCGGCTCTGGCGTCGACGCTGGTACAACTTGAACTGCTGCTAAAGCCGCAGACGGCCGATCTGGAAGCAGTCACGCGCCTTGTAAGTAGCGACCTCGGACTCACATTCCAGGCGCTTCGCCACGCCCGCGCCGAGGCGCTGGAAAGTGAGTTCTGGCGAATCTCCGACTGCGTGATTCACCTGGGACCCAAGCTGCTGGGTGTGGCCCGGCCGTTGTGCTACCGGACGGATGATCGTAAATATTCGTACTCGGAAGTAGAAGCATTTTGGAAGCACGCCCATCTCGTGGCCACAGTTGCGGAAAAAACCGCTACTTATTTCTACGAGCTGAATGTGAATCCGGAACAAGCCTATCTCGCCGGGTTGATGCATAATCTGAGACAGCTGCCACGGGTTCTGGACCTTGTCGGCATTACCGGCCCCAACGGCGACTTGTGCAACTTCAGCGAGTTGGCGCTGGACTGGAATCTTCCCTCCTTCATTGTCGGGGTCCTGGACCGCAAAGATCTTGCCGTGCGAGAAATGGATGAGCTCTCCCGGATGGTGAGCTTCGCGCGAAGCTGGATCGATTTCTGCCTGCCCTGGTCTGAAACCTGCGTGGCCCGCAAGACGCGCTTCCACTTGCCCGTGCTCCAAGTCGCGAATCTCATTTGTGAGTACTTCCCTAACACTGCAATCGATCCGTTCGCACCTTTCCTGGAGATTCTGAAACACTCCACGCTGGACAACCTGGACGAGGATCCTCCGGAATCCAGCCTGATGCCTGCGCGCCGAGCGACGGCTTCGAGGACCGGTGCATCTGTAAATCGGCAGCGATTCCGCAGGACGGTCAGCTCGCGGAGTACTCATTCTGTGAAGCAGGTCTAGCATTTGGATTAGAACCAGGCACCCTGCACAGCTCGCGCGCTCTTGAGAGTTTGCGAACACTCATCCTTGTCTCATTGAATTCTGCTTTCGATCACGGATTTTCAGCAACTTACGATGCGCGCCTTTGGCTTGAACTCTGGCCAGAGGCTTGCACTAGTCAGGCTGGAGATTCTATGGACAGCGGATTCTATGCAGCCTGTACCGCCCTCATGTCAAAGACCCAGGCATTGGACTCGGTCGCAAATAATCTTGCGAACGTCAATACTTCGGGATTCCGGTCTGAACGCAACCAATTCAGCAGCGTGCTGGCCAATGCTTCCGTGAGCGGATCTTCCCCGTTGAATCTGGCAGTGAACAACTACGGTGTGCTCGGAGGTACCCGGCTGGATCTCTCCGAGGGAAGTCTGGAAAAAACGGGGAATGACCTCGATTTCGCCATTGACGGGCCTGGATTCTTCGTTGTGCAAACCTCTGCCGGGCGAATGTACAGGCGCAGCGGCGATTTCAAGGTTGCGGCCAATGGCCAGCTCGTCACACCGGATGGCGATCCGGTGCTTGGCGAAAAAGGCCCCATCAACGTCTCTGGCGGGAAGGTTCAAGCCGGTCCTGATGGCACGATTTCAGTGAATGGAGCAGTCGTCGGCCGGCTCCAGCTCGTGGACTTCCCTTCCACTACGCAAGTCGCAGCCCTAGGCAAGACCTACTACTCAGCACCTCAAGGTTCAGAGATTGCAGCAAAGCAAGCATCCATCCAGCAGGGAGTCATCGAATCCTCTAACGTAAATCCCGTGTCGAGTGCGGTGGACCTGATCAATATTCAACGACAGGCGGAAATGATGGAGCGCGCGCTCTCGTCTTTCAACAACGATCTCGACAAAACCGCGACGGAAGACTTGCCGCGTGTGAGTTCCTAGGAGCATTCCATGTTTCGTTCGCTCTATACAGCAGCAAGCGGCATGACCGCGCAGCAGATGAATCTGGATAACATTGCAAATAACCTGGCGAACTCGAGCACCTCGGGCTTTCGTAGCAGGCGGATTCAGTTCCAAGACATGATCTACCAGAACGTGGTGACACCCGGAGCCGCGGCAACGCAGCAGACAACGGTTGCGGCTGGGCTGCAAATCGGTCTTGGCACGCGTCCTGGAGTCTCCGAGGTAGTCCAGACACAGGGAGAGTTCAGCTCCACTGGGAACACGCTCGATCTGGCAATTCAAGGCACGGGCTTCTTCCAGATCAAATTACCGAACGGCCAGATCGGCTACACACGTTCCGGGTCGTTCCAGATGGACTCGCAGGGCAACGTGGTAACTGCCGACGGCAATCCGCTAGAGCCAGCAATTACGATTCCCTCCAACCAGCAGAGCTTGACCATCGGCGCCGACGGTACGGTATCGGTAACGCTGCCGGGACAGACGGCGTCACAACAGATCGGGACGATCCAGCTTGCAATGTTCGCCAACCCCGGCGGCTTGAACAGCGTAGGAAGCAATATCTTTATGCCAACCACCGCGTCGGGCGATGCGATTGTTGGTACTCCGGGAGGATCGGAAGGGCTTGGAACGCTTCAGCAAGGCATCCTGGAGCAATCGAACGTAAATGTGGTGGAGGAGTTTATCCAGATGATTGTTGCGCAGCGCGCCTATGAATCGAACTCGCGAGTAGTCCAGGCGACAGATCAGATGCTGCAGCAGCTCAACAACCTTGGCAGATAGGAAGTAGAAATGTCGCTACGCACATACATCTTTGGCGGCTTCGTGCTCTTCGGCGCAACGCTTGCGGGATACTCCGCGGCGTTGCAGCCGCAGGTCACGGTTAGCGACGTCATCGAAGGCATGCGCCAAGGGGGTGTAGCAGCGGAAGCCCGGCAGGTAAACATGCCTTCCACGGTTCCGGCACGCATGGAACACCCTGCGCTGGAAGCACTGAAAATCGAACCGCTGTCATCCCATACATCGCGAGTGTTAATGCGATGTACGGATCGCGTCTCGTGCATTCCGTTCTACGCGGTGGTGAATGGACTTGCCCCCGGCCAGCAACTGCGCGTGGGGCCGCAGAAGGCTCAAAGCGCGCTGCTCCAGAGCCCGGCGCAAGGCCCGGTAATAATAAAACGCGGTAGTTCTGCGACACTTGAGATTGTGGCTCCTGAGATGTTGATTACGGTCCCAGTTGTCTGCCTTCAGAATGGCCGACAAGGAGAACGCATCAGGGTTTCATCGCTTGACCAGAAGAACACGTACCAGGGTGAGGTTATCAGCCCAGGAGTACTGAGGAGCCGGCTGTGAGGAAATCAACCATGCACAGAACCTGGACTGCCGCACTTCTGCTCGTCACTGTAACAGCCTTGCCGGCCTCGGCCAAGATCAAGACGAAGAAGGACAATGGGGCGGAACTGCGAGCCGCATACATTCAAAAGGTGCAGCAGGCCTCCTCAAATCAAGCACCCGAAAAGACGTTGGGTAGCCTCTGGAGTTCGGGGGCACCGCTGACGGAGGTAGCGGCAGACTTCAAGGCCGCACGCCTGAACGACACGATCATCATCCAGGTTGTCGAGCAGACTACCGCGCAGAGCAACGGCAACTCGCAGCAGAATCGGACGTTTGCAGCGACTTCGGCAATTACGGCACTCGGCGGCCACATCAGCACGGGTGGAGTAAATCCGATCCTTAATGCTGCCTCATCGCAACAGTTGAAAGGCAACGGCCAGATTGAAGCGGACTCCCAGTTGCAGACAAGCCTTACCGGTCAGGTCGTCTCCATTCTTCCGAATGGGAACTTTGTGGTCGAAGCACAACGGGCTTACTCCATCAACGGCCAGCATGACACCGTGGTTGTGCGTGGAGTGGTTCGTCCGGGGGACATTGGTTCGAATAACCAGGTGCTCTCGACTCAGCTGATGAACCTTGAAGTTGAGCTCAAAGGCAAAGGCCTTGTTTCCGATGGTGCGCGAGGGCCGAATGTAATAACGCGAACTCTAATGTGGCTGTTCGGATTCTGATGGAGGACATTGTGAAGTACGGATTGTGCTTCTGGAAAATGCCTAGAGGATGGCGAGGAGTTTTGCTTCTCTGCGCCCTGGCAATTTGCTGTGGCATCGTCCAAGCACAAGAACCTAAGAACACAAGAAAGGTACTGGTACGAGACATCGCAACCATCAGTGGGGTCCGGGACAATCCGTTACTTGGATATGGCATTGTGGTGGGACTGCATGGCACCGGCGATTCGCAACAGACAATTTTCACCACGCAGGCGCTGGCTGCTGCCATGCAGAAGTTCGGCGTGCAGGTTCCGGCCACATCGGCCCGTGTGAACAATGTGGCGGCTGTGTTCGTAACTGCATCACTGCCTCCGTTTGCCGGTCCCGGCCTTGTTCTCGATGTCAGCGTCTCGTCGGTTGGAGATGCCAAGAGCCTAGAGGGCGGCGTTTTGTTAATGACAGCACTGAAGGGAGCCGACGGACAGGTGTACGCCTTGGCGCAAGGCGGCCTCACGCTCGGCGGCTACACCGCGGGCGGCAATGGCAACGTCAAGATCACCAACCACGCCACCGTGGCCAGCATCCCTAGTGGTGCGATTGTTGAGCGCGACACTGCGGTGAACTTGAATAACCAGAAAATGCTTTCCTTGAATCTGCGTGAACCGGACTTCACCGCCGCGCATGACATGGCGGAGGCCATTAATCAGAACATGGGAAAACAGGTGGCCCTGGCGATTGATGGACGTCGCGTGGACCTCGTTGTTGCGAGGGCAGGAATGCCATCGGTCACCGCGCTGATTTCACGGGTACAGAACATCGGAATCGTAGTACATCCTCAGGCCAAAGTAGTCATGAATGAGCGCACGGGAACAATCGTGATGGGTGGCGATGTCACGCTGACGCCGGTCGCGGTCTTCCACGGAAACCTCTCGATCGAAGTGACCACGAAGATGGAGGTTTCACAGCCAGGCCCACAGGCCAAGGGAGAAACGGTTACCGTTCCAGAGACGACGCTAAAAGTGCAGGATTCGCAGGCCAAGACGATCAAGATGACCGAGGGCGCTAGCGTAGAAGAATTGATCAATGGACTACACGCAATCGGAGCGACGGCTCGCGACATCATCGCGATTCTGCAGGCCATAAAAGCGGCGGGTGGATTGCAGGCGCAATTGGAGGTAATGTAATGGTGAGTGATATTGGCGGAGCATCGGCAAACGCTTTCTCGCAGCTCACAGAAGCGAAGTACAGCAGTGTCAGCAAGCAAGTTGGACAATTATCGGGGAATTCAGGCGAGCAAAAGATCCAACATTCGGCATCCGAGTTTGAGTCGATCCTACTGACATCCTGGCTGGAATCCGCCGAAAAGTCTTTTGCGACGGTGCCGGGGGGCGATGACGACGAGAACGCAGATCCCGGCAAGAATCAGTTCCAAAGCTATGCGATGCAAGCAGTTGCCACGTCTCTAACCAAGGCTGGCGGGATTGGTATTGCCGCTATGATAGCCTCAAGCTTGGGCAAGATATCGGGGACGGAACAGTCGCCCGACTCTGCCGAAGAGACGGAAAAGGTCGAGGGGCGCGGGCTTTCTACGGTGAAAGAAAAGATGTGAAAGGTACTAAAGTTTTCCAAGCAAGTGCCGATATAGGGGGCTGTCCAAGACCGGAGAAACATCATGCGAGTAGAAGCTAACCAGGTTTCCAGCAGTCAGATCGAACTCGAGAAAAGCTCTAATGGCAAGGCGAGCCAGCAGACGTCGTCTGCCACAGTGAATGTCGAAGATCGGGCATCACTAACGAATGACAGCACTACTGTGAATTCCCTGACGCAAAAAGCGCTTGCCGTACCAGATGTTCGGCAAGTCAAAGTAGATGCATTAAAACAGCAGGTCCAGTCTGGCCAGTACCATGCGGATCCAGCGGAAACTGCAAAGGCTATGCGCGAAAACGGAGCATAACTGCAGCCGTTGATATCTTCGCGTCGCGGGTTGCGCTCGCTGTAGCCGCATGAGTGACGTATGCGACCAGAAGCAACGATCGATAGACAGAAACTCGCCTCTGAGTACCTGATAACCGTTCAATCGCTGAGCGAGGAACTCGCTCGCGCAACGGCCGCAATTGCGCGGAACGACGTTGACGCTCTGGAGAAACACATTGAGACTCAACAGAGGCTCTGCGCACAGCTTCTCTCCCTCGTAAGCCATCATCCAGTGCGGGAAGGCTTGGCTGGCTGGCATCCGGTTCCAGGCGTGTTACGGACTCTCGTCCGCAACAATCAGGTCTACTCAACCCTCTTGGAAACCTCTGGGCGTTCTCACCGAGTATTGCTGACACTTTGCAAGTCCTACAAAGACTCCTCAAACCACGCTGCTGATCGAGATGCACGCAAGCTTTCCTGCGAGGTTTAGCAATGTCAAGCCTGAACTCAATTATGTCGATTGCCACCGAAGGTCTTCAGGCCGAACAGGGGGCATTGGCGGTTACAACCAATAACATTGCAAACAGCAACACTCCCGGATACACCCGTGAGGTTGTGAACCTTTCGGAGTCGACGACTGTCAATCAAGGGGGATTGCAGCTTGGGACCGGGGTTACGCTTCAGGGATTCCAGAGTATTCGGGATGAGGTATTGCAGTCGCAGATTAATAATCAGACTCAGCAGACGAATTACTCGCTAGCGCAATCCAATGCACTGCAATCGGCGGAAACTGCTTTTTCGAGCACCACCACCGGCATCGGCGCAGGCTTAACATCATTTTTCAATAGCGTCAGCCAGTTGATCACCAATCCGGCCGATTCCTCTCTGCGGCAGACAGTACTTACAAATGCATCCAGTCTTGTCAACTCGTTTCACACGGCGGCGAGCAGCATTAGCGAGTTGCAAACGGGATTGGACGAAACCGTTCCGAAGAGCGTAACGGAGATTAATCAGCTAAGTACGCAGATTGCCAATCTGAACGCGCAAGTCGTCGCCGCACAGTTGGCTGGACAAGATCCGGGAACAATCGAGGATCAGCGCGATCAGCTTGTCAGCCAATTATCCCAGCTCACAAGTGTGCAGACGTCGAGCAGTTCCAATGGGGAGACGATCAGCACAGGAAACGGTACCACTCTTGTGGACGGCAGCAAGTCCTTTGCCCTGACCACTGCGACCGGATCGGACGGAATGCAGCACGTAATGCAGAATGGCCAGGACATCACGTCCTCTTTGACCGGCGGGTCACTAGGTGGCACCTTGCAAGTGCGGGACTCCGCGCTTCCAGCGCTGCAAACCAAGCTTGATAACCTAGCGAGCCAATTCAGCTCCGCCGTTAATAGCGCTAACGAGTCCGGCACTGATCTTACGGGTGCGGCTGGACAAGCGATATTCAGCACAGCAGGAAGCACCGGCGCAGCCGCAACCATCCAGCTGGCGTTGACCAGCACCTCGCAAATTGCTGCCAGTTCGGATGGAACCGCCGGCAGCAGTGGAAATTTGGCGAATTTACTCGCGGTACAGAATACGGCACTTCCCTCGGGAATGACGCCGGTGGACGCGTACTCGGACCTGGTCTATACGGTCGGCAACGCGAGCTCGCAGGCACAGTCAAACAATACGGCTGACAACGCCGCACTCGCCCAGCTCCAGAATCAGCAGGCATCGATCTCAGGCGTATCCATCGACGAGGAAACCACGAACATGATCCGCTACCAAGAGGCCTACCAGGCTGCGGCAAAGGTGGTTTCCACAGTCGACTCACTTTATAGCATTCTTATTTCCATGGGCTTGACCACGGCATAAATCATGAGAGTAAATTCCAACTATTACGCGCAGGTCCTGAATTCCCTCGATACGACTGAACTGAGCCAACAGAATGATCTTCTGGAGCTTTCGACCACCAAGCGTGTCAACATGCCTTCAGATGATCCAACCGCAGCGGCGCTGGAAGTGGGGAATGTCGAGTCCACCTCGGATGCTGCCCAATATCAGCAGAACATCAGCAGCACGCAAACCATGCTGCAGTCGGCACAGTCTGCCTTGAACTCAGTCATTACCAGCCTCAATTCTGTGATCAGCCAAGGTGTGGAAGCAGCAAATGGCACGGTCACGGCCGCTCAGCAGACGCAGACAGCTGCAACTATCAGCGGAATAAGGGACCAGATCATCAGCTTGGCAAACACCGCGGTCCAAGGCGTGTATCTATTTGCCGGCACTGCCTCCGATAAGCCACCGTTTCAACTCAACTCAGATTCCACTACTGGCGTGACGTACTCCGGCAATAGCGGCGTGAACAGCGTTCCGGTGGGCGACAACGAAACCGTCCAGTCCAACGTGCCCGGAGACCAGGTATTCACGTCGAGCAGCGGAAACGTGATGCAGTCCCTGACAGACATGATCAACGCGCTACAGTCAAACTCGACATCAGGAATCGAATCCGCAACCACAGAGGTTCAGAAGGCGCTGACTACAGTGAGTTTGCAACAAGGCTTCTACAGCAGCACCAACACTCAGCTCGAGGCCGACAACACCTACCTACAGAATGAGACCGTAACTTTGCAGACTCAGGAGAATAACCTGATCGGTGCTAACGTAGCGGCGGTCGCGACCGACTTGACCCAGGCACAGACCACCGAGCAAGCGACGCTAGAGGCGATCGCAAAGGTCCTTCCATTATCTCTATTGAATTACCTGCAGTAACTCTCGCGCTGCCAGCCAAGACGTCGGCCCGGAGAGCGGGCAACACCCATGGGCTGCCGGTCCTCGCATCTTGCGATTCCAGACCGATTCCGCGTAGAAGGCTGAGAACATCCGCACTGACAAAAGCCTGCAGAGGCGGAGAGCAGTGTTCCTCAAGGCTGTTACTGGGCGTCGGCGCGAGCCTGGAGCAACAGCCGTTTCTTATTCTCTCATCCTCGAAAGACTCTTATTCCATGAAAAAGCGCCGAGCTGGACGGCCCGGCGCGGCATCGGCTACACCTTCCGTGATTATGCTGACCAGTTTGAACCCACATATTCTTCGGCTCTCGCGCCTTGAGCCGCAGACATAGAAACCGAAGCAGCCTCTGTGCTGGATGGGTCTCCGGAAGTATTCTTGGACTCCACGGCTTGCCAAGCTCCGCGCACATCAAGGATCATCGCGATCTGTTCGTCGAGTTCTTCGTGCGACCGCTTCACCTGGATCTCGACAATACGAGACCGAATCAAAGCGTAAAACCGCACCAGCCAAGTCACAAACTCTTCTCCGGTAGTCCGATCCAGCGAACCCTCAAGCTGCTGAATTATAAGCAGCGCGTGCTTAATTTCAGATGCACAGACCTCGGGATTATCCGCGCGCATTGCCGCGCCGGCATTGCGCAGGTCCTTCACTAACTGATCGTACAACATGAGAATGATTCCCACCGGCGAAGCACTATGCAGCCCTGCCCGCCGATACTGCAGCTCAGATTCTCTCCAGCTCAAAGTATGCCCCCAATTTTCAGTGTTTGCGTTCCCTGCTGTTTATCCGTTGTTTGTGTTGGCGTAGTTCGAGTTGCCAAGCTCCGCCTGGACCTGTTCCATCTGAGATGGCAGTTCCTGCAAAAGGACGTTCATATTGTCGTATTGCGTCGTCCACATCGCTTGCTGAGCAGTGATGTAGGTTTGAAAGTCGTTGATCTCGTCTTGCAGGCTCGAAATCGAAGCATTGTATCCACTGATGTCAACCGTAAACGCGCCTTCGGATGGGTCAGTAAGACTGCTCAATTGAGATGCGAGCGAAGTGGCAAAGCCGGTATTGCCGGCTCCGTCTCCCTGGAGAAACGTCTGGAGTGCGCTATAGTTGCTGGTGGCGGCATTCGTCAGTACGGTGGAATTCAACGAGAGGGTGCCGTCATCGTTCATCGTGATGCCAAGGTCGCCCAATGTGTTAACGGCGGAGCTCCCGCCTCCTGCGTAGCCCATTGCACCCAGCAGTGTGCTCTGAAGCATTTCAACCGTGCTGTCACCCTCTAACGCTCCACTCGTATTTGTGCTTGAGTTGTACGTGTATTCCTGGTTGATCTGGCCGATCAGCGTGTTGTAGTCATTCACAAAGCTGGTAACGGAGTTGACCACCGAAGAGGTATCTGGCACGACTGAAATATCTACGGTTGTATTCTTGTCGGCTCCATTCAGATTCAGGGTCAACCCGGCCACTGCTCCGGTGACGGTGTTGGTAGCGCTGCTCACGGGTACGCCGTCTACGGTCAACGAGGCATTGGCTCCGGTCACCGGTTTGTTGAAATTGATCGTGGAATCCGTGGAGACGTTGTTGGAGTTCACGGTGGTGACACCAAGACTTCCAGTAATGTTGAGATCTCCCGCCACCCCTGAGCTTTGACTGACCAGGGCGAGGCGTGCTCCATTTGCGTCCGTAACGACGCTCGCAGTCACTCCAATGTTCTGATTGTTGATCGCCGTGGCGAGTCCGGACAAAGTATTATCAGTACTGTCAATCGTAATTGTATTCGCGGGTCCGGTCCCAACCGTCAGAGAGAAACTACCTGAATCAAGTACTGTATTCGCGCTGGCAACCTCGTCAGTGTAGTACGACGATGTAGTTGCCAAGCTGTTTACCACGATCGTGTGATTGCCAACGGCGGTGCCATCGGTCGCAGTCGCACTGACCAGACCACTATCGGAAGAATTGACATTCCTGGACGTTACCGCACCGCCGGGATCTTGCAGCGCATTGACATCGCTCAACAGAGTCGTAGTGCTCTGATCCAAGATATTCAGATCGGAGATCTGCGTCTGAATGGAAGTCTGCTGTGACTGCCACTGAGTTTCCGGCACGCTGGCTGCAGTCACCAACTGGCTGACAAGCGAAGAGACATTAACGCCCTGCCCGTTCAACAGGTTCATGCCGCTCAGGTTGATTCCGGTGGTGGACATTCTGCTCTCCTCTCTTTTTGCTCAACCGACCTGGCAGAAGTGCGAACCTGCCAGGCCGGTCTTTAAGCTCTTGCTTGCTGGAACTATTGCAGCAGTTTCAGAATCGCCTGCTGCGACTGATTGGACTGCTGCAGTGCGGCCATACCGGTTGACTGCAGAATGTTGTACTTCGTCATGTTCGCCACATCCTGAGCGATGTTTGCCGAACTGATGTTATCTTCGGCGCTCGTCAGATTCTGGACCTGGTTATTGACAACGTTTGTGGCGCTCTGTAAGCGGTTGACATCGGCACCGAGTTTGCCGCGGTCGGCAGCGATATTGGCAATTGCGGTGGTGATGTCAGTCAGCGCAGCCTGGGCAAAGGTTACAGAGGTCAGGTTGTCACCACTCAGTGATTGCGAACTCGTACCGGCGAACCCGATGCTCGAGCTCGAAAGTTTGCCCACCGTGGCATCAATCGAGCTACTACCGGCGTTCGTACCGTCACTGATGTATACGCTGGTCGTTGCCCCGGAAAATACCTTCGCTCCGTTGTAGGTGGTATTGGAGCCGATACGATCGATTTCAGCCTTGATCGACGTGAATTCGTTGTCCATGGAGACCTGCTGCGAACTGCTCACGGTACCGTTGGAAGCTTCCGTGGCAAGCGTAACAGCGCGGTTCAGCAACGTGGTGACCTGGGAGAGCGAACCGTCAGCAACCTGCAGCATGCCGACGCCATCCGTGGCATTCTGCGCCGACTGTGTGAGGGCGGTAGTGTTGGCCGCGAGGCCATTGGCGATAGCTAGTCCGGCGGCATCATCGGCACCGGAGTTAATTCTCGATCCAGAGGACAGTTGTAACAGAGTATTCTGCAACCCTGTCGATGTCAGCTGCAGCTGGTTCTGCGCTGCAAGTCCGGAAATATTATTCAACACGCTCATTGACATATAGGAAAAGCTCCTTTGCTTCGCCTGCTTTGCTATGCGGCTAAAGCCGCCAAGAGCAGGAAGTCATTTTTGGTGAAAGTAATTATCGGCATTCTTCCTCCGAACTTTAGACATCTTCTAACTTTCACAAACCAAGCGAAGGCGAGCGCAGAAGTGCGCTTCCGTTTTAGCAAACATGTTGTGAGGAAGTGGCACAGAAACGTCCTGGTGGAGTTGGGCTCACCAGGACGTTTGCTTCTCAGCCCGCGCTACTGCAGGAGCTTCAGAATTGCCTGCTGCGACTGGTTCGACTGCTGCAGAGCCGCCATTCCCGTGGAGTTCAGAATGTTGTACTTCGTCATCTGCGAGACGTCCTGCGCGATGTTGGCGGAGCTGACATTGTCATAGGCGCTCGTAAGATTCTGCACCTGGTTGTTGACTACATTGTTCGCACTCGTCAGACGGTTCATGTCAGCGCCGAGTCGAGCACGATCACCGGCGACGTTTCCGATCGCGGCAGTTATATCGGTCAGAGCTGCCTCTGCGCTGGTCACGGTTGTCAAATTGTCGTTATTCAGGTTTACCTGGCTCGATGCGCTGAACCCGATGCTCGAACTTTGCAAAATGCCCACGGACGCATCAATCGTGCTGCTACCGGCCGTCGTGCCATCGCTGATGAACACGGACGTGGTGGCACCGGAGAACACCTGGGCGCCGTTGTAAGTGGTGGCAGTACCGATACGCGTGATTTCAGCCTTAATCGAGCTGAACTCATTATCCAGCGCCGTGCGCTGGGCGCTACTGAGCGTTCCGTTGGAGGACTCGGTAGCCAGGGTGGTCGCGCGATTCAACAGCGTAGTGACCTGGGAGAGCGAGCCATCAGCTACCTGCAGCCTGCCCACGCCGTCCGTGGCATTCTGCGCCGACTGCGTAAGAGCTGTGGTGTTGGCCTGCAGGCCGTTCGCGATCGCGAGACCGGCCGCATCATCGGCGCCGGAGTTGATACGTGATCCAGAGGAAAGCTGAAGCAGAACCTGCTGCATCGAGGCCCCATTGAGGGACATTTGGTTCTGCGCTGCAATAGACGAGATGTTGTTCAGAATACTAAGTGATGACATTGCTTGAGGCTCCTTTTCGGTGCTTTCCGCTTTTTGTCGAACCGCCTTCTAATCTGCGCTTCGCTCTGCGGTGTCCCTATGGGACGGGCCTATCTATCGGCCTTTTCCCGGAATCCTTCAACTCTTTGCTCAACTTTTTAGGGCTTGCGCTCTTTTTGCTGTTTATCTCTGCGCACTTCTGTTGCAGACACGAGATTTGCGGTTTGTCCTAAAGTTTTCGTGAAAAATGCCGATCATGACCTACCGCAGTTGTGTCTTTACTCTTGCGGGACTGGATTTGTGTCGTGATCATGCTTACCCGTCTCAATGGTCTGTCCATGGCGGTGAACTCAGATCTGATCAAGCTGATTGAGAGTTCGCCTGACACTGTGATTACGCTACTCACGGGAGAAAAGGTAGTGGTTCGCGAGAGTACGGAAGAATTGATCTCGCGCATCATTGCCTTCCGCCGCACGATTCTCTCAACTGAAATACTGGGAGCCAGTATTCCGCATTCTTACTTTTCTTCTCTACCCGAGTTGGGCCGGAACTCCGAGGATAGATAACCATGGATAAGAGTACATTCCTAGGACTCCTCCTGGCCTTCGGTGGAATCCTCGTTGGCCTGCTCCTGGAAGGCGGAAGAATTTCTCAAGTCATCCAACCGACTGCTGGCATGATTGTCTTCGGCGGGACGATTGGGGCGGTGATGGTTCAGTTCCCGCTGGAAGTTATGCTGCAAGCGGCTCGACGGCTGAAGAACGTCTTCTTGGAGAGCACGGTCGATCCATACCAAGTGGTTCGCGAACTGGCGAGCTACGCCCAGAAAGCCCGGAAGAATGGAATCGTCTCCCTGGATTCTGAACTTGACCAGGTTAGCGACCCGTTCATGAAGAGGGCGCTGATGCTCGCAGTTGATGGAACCAACCCCGACGATCTCCGTTCCATGCTGGAGAGTGAGCTCGACAGCATTGCAGAAAACGATGAGCAGGTTCCGCGTGTATTTGAAGCGGCCGGAGGATTCGCACCGACGGTCGGAATCATTGGCGCGGTCCTCGGACTCATCCAAGTGATGCAGCACCTGGAAAACATAGATGAGGTAGGAAGAGGAATTGCTGTGGCATTCGTGGCAACGATCTATGGCGTTGCCTCTGCGAATCTATTCTTTCTTCCGGCGGCCGGAAAGCTCAAGCTCCGAATTCGGGAGGAACAAGTTGTACGCGAGATGACACTGGAAGGAGTGGTCTCCATCCTCGAAGGCATGAATCCACGCATGCTTGAAACAAAACTACGCGGCCTACTGAAGCCAGAGAAGCAAGAAAGCTCCGCTAAGACGAAGCGAGCTTCCCTTGCAGAAGAAGCAGCCCAAGCGTGAGGCACAGACGACAACGACGAAGCAAGCTACCAGAGCATGTTAATCATGATCGCTGGCTAGTGTCCTATGCTGATTTCATGACGCTACTCTTTGCTTTTTTCGTGGTCCTGTATGCTTCTGCACAGGTGGACAACAAAAAGGTGGCGCTCGTTGCAGCAGCGATCAAGGGAGCCTTCCAGCAACTCGGGGTCTTTTCCGGAAGCGGCCCAGACCGGGGCACACTGCCCCAAAAACTCATCGTCATACAAGGTCCCGGAAGCGAATCCACATCGCAGGTTTCCGTGCCTGGTACAGGTGCGGTCCCACCGGGCGCGGTCGCCATACAAGTAAACTCCGCGCCCAATATGGCGTCCACCGGAAGCAATATCGACACTGATGCTCTGAAGAGAGAAATTGAAGACGCACTCGGGGAAGAGATTAAGAAAAAAAAGGTGCAGATGAGGGTTGGCCCCGACGGCTTTGTCATAAGCCTTTGCGAGATCGGCTTCTTCGATAGCGGCGAAGCGAAGTTGCTACCCGCAGCAAAACCAGTCATCACGCGTTTGGCGAAAGTACTCGAAGAGAAAAACTTCGAAATCAGAGTGGAAGGGCATACGGACAATGTTCCAATCCACACTGCGCGATTCAACTCAAACTGGGAGCTCTCAACGGCGCGCGCAACTGAAGTTGTCTCCATGCTTGTACGAGACTATGGATTTGATCCGCGTAATGTCTCAATTGCCGGATATGCGGAATTTCGTCCGATTTATTCCAATGACACCGAGGAAGGAAGAAAGGCCAATAGGCGGATTGATCTGGTCGTCATCGGACTCAAGAAATCACCGGCATCGCCTGGTGGCCCGACGCGGTAAGTTCGTTGTTATAAAAAAGTCCATTCGCATTCCCGTTGCAGGCAGCAAATCTCTCGACTGCTGCCTCAGCGCCAGCTAAGTCTCCCGTGAAGACGCAAGCTTCGACAAGAAGATCGCGTACTTCTGCACGATGCGGCATTTGGTCTGCGGCGCGGCGCAGCTTTTGAAACCCACTCTGCACCTCTCCCAAACGTACTTCGCTATAGCCAAGGCGACTTTCGATCAAGGGATCAGCCCCACTCAGTTGCAGTGCCTGTGCATATGCCATTCGGGCTTGCGCCACTTGCCCTAGTTTAAGAAGAATGTCCCCTCTCAATCGTTCCCGCCATATCGGAACCTCCTTAGTAGAATCTGCATGCGCAAGGGCTGCGAGGGCCTGTTTTGGCTGTTTCAAGCGGAGATTGATTTCCGCTGCAAACAGCCACGCCCGCGTGAACGGAGGATGCAATCTGCTGGCACGCCTGAAGCACGACAGGGCAAATTCAAGGTTCTGATAAGTTTCGTACTCCAACTTTCCCAGGTCAAACCACGCAAGCGGGTTGTCCGCCTCTTCTTTCACTTTGAGCCGACCAAGTTCGCGATAGTAATCGTTCTTTCTTGCCCTGGCCTCCAGTGTCTCGGTTCCCAAATAACTAAAGTTATGAACAACAATATCCGACTTCGGAAACGCAAGTCCCAGTGCACAGATCCGATACTCGATCAATTCGTGAATCCGCCCGAAGAAATAAATTCGAGGGTCACGACGAAATAGCTTTATCGAAGCAACGTCGTGGCATGAGCCAGCTTCCTGTGCGCGGCCGAATCGGCTGTTGTTCGAATTGGAAACAGCCTCCATCGAATAGGACGTTCCTGGCCGCATGTAGAGCCGGTGCGTGACGAGATACGCACTGATGTCGGCCGCATCAAGCAGGCCCGGTAGCAATTGCTTCGCGTTCGGGTCCAGCTCCTCGTCTGCATCGAGCACGAGAACCCAGTCGGTAGTCATGTGTTCGAGGACCGCGTTGCGCGCTTTTGCAAAGTGATCTTCCCAGGGGACAGAAACAACCGTGGCACCACATTCGCGAGCTATGTTTGGCGTTTCGTCGCTCGACCCGGTGTCGCCAATCACAATCTGGCTCACAATACCGTTTACGCTTTCAAGGCACGAGCGGATTGACTTCGCCTCGTTCTTAGCAATCATCGATAGGCCCAATGTCTGCAATGCCGGCCCTCCGAGTTGAACTCTATTTTAAAATGAGAGAGCAGGTTGTATGCCACAATCTTGCGGAGCAGAAATCGATCTTGCGTTCTGCCCACAATGCGGGCAGAACTAGACGAATCCGCTGAAAATCCTGTGCAAGCTTGAGGCAGATCAGCTATTTACGGAGCTACCGGCTTCAGATTCCCCATCATTTTCCGGCAAACACTGCAGGAATTTGGAAATACCGGCCATCAGTGGTCGTGTGTCCGATTGGAGAGAGATTAGAATTTTCGGACCGTGGTGGCTCCGTGGCGGACTCGGCATCCGCCCCGGCACCAAACTATTCCGCGGGATTGTTGCCTTCGCAGATCTCGCATTAGTCCAGGTTACAGGAGCGAGGACGATAGCTACCGAGCTAGAACTGGTTGCATAAATCAAGATTGATCTCGTGCCATACTCATGCGGCTCGCCTTGTTGGCGCGGCCGCACGCTTATGCAACCAATTCTAGGTCGGGGGAAGGCTCAAGGGTGACCAGTGGAAGTCATGCGCTGCCCTTGACCGCCAGCGCATGAATAGCCGTCAAAGAGATATGTGAGTTCTTCCTAGGCCGTCGCGGCAGCGAGAAGCGGCTCGATCTTGGCCTGAATGTCACCCGCCGTAAACGGCTTCTTGACGTAACCCGAGGCCCCTTTGTTTGCCGCTTCCAGGACGGTGTCCTCACGGCCCTCAGTGGTGATCAGCAGGACAGGCAGGTCCTTCCACTGCTCTTCGGCTTTCAGCCTTGACAGCAGTTCCAGACCGTTCATCTTGGGCATATTGATGTCAGTCAAGACGAGCTGGATGGATTGCTGCCTCATGATGCTCAGGGCTTCTTCTCCATCGGCTGCCTCGAACAGGGTACCCACCGCAATCTGGGTGTGGTTGATGCACCGGATAATGATCTTACGAATCGTGGACGAGTCATCGACAATCAGAATGTTGTACACCTTTTGCTCCTTCAATGTGTTCCTTGTTTCTTGGCGGCAATGTACGGGCCGATGCGTTGAGCAGCGACTGTGAAATCTCCGAAAGCGGAAGCACTTGCTGCGCCGCGTCAAGCCGAATTGCTTCCTTCGGCATACCAAATACAACGCAGGATGCTTCGTCCTGGGCGATGGTGGCGCCATGGTTCTTTCGAATCTGAAGAAGTCCGCGGGCACCGTCGGCGCCCATGCCGGTCAATAGCGCTGCGGTTACACGCTCCGCAGCGGACTCCGCTACCGAATTGAACAAAACGTCGACGGATGGCCGCTGATAACAAACCTTGGGACCATTCTCTATGGAGATGCGATAACCGCTAGCGCACTTCTTTACGATCATGTGCCGGTCGCCGGGTGCGATCAGTGCCAAGCCCGTCTCCACCTGGTCTCCGTCCCGCGCCTCGCGTACCCTGACCTTGCAGATCTTCGCCAATCGGTCGGCAAACGCCGCTGAAAATCCTGGGGGAATATGCTGCGCGATCACGATGCCAGGGGAGTTTGCAGGCATGTCCTCCAAGACGATGCGAATGGCTTCTGTTCCTCCCGTGGAAGCACCAATTGCAATCAGTCGACGATCCGGAAAGCTCGGAACAGTTGTAAGCGTCTTCCTTATTTTGGGAGATTCGGCTGAAACTCGCGCGCCAGCCGCTGCCCTCACCTTAGAGGCGAGCGATGATCTAAGATCTCCCACCGAAAATGGACCTCCCGGCTTGGCGACTACGTCTACTGCACCCAGTCTCATGGCTTCCAGCGCCGTCGCACAGGATCGCTGCGCCAGGGAGCTTACGACAATCACTGGCATAGGCCGATGGTGCATGAGTTTTTTTAGAAACGTGAGGCCGTCCATGCCCGGCATTTCTATGTCGAGTGTGAGCACGTGTGGGGAGAGAGCCTCGATCTTCTTGGCCGCAACGAACGGGTCGGGAGCCGTACCCAAAACTTCGATATCGGCTTCCGCGGCTAGGCTCTCCGACAGAATCTTCCGGACGATCGCCGAGTCGTCGACGATTAGAACTCGGATTACGCTTGTGCGTTCCATTTATTTTGCCCAATCTCAAAAAAGACCCACATGCTTCCATCATCCGACTCGATCTTCTGGCCGCACACCAGCAGTTCGGGATTTCGATTGATTGCGGCTGGACTTTCCAGTTGGAATTCGCCCTCGGCATAGAGCTGTGTCAGCGCCGCCCCGCAAATCATGTTTGCCAACTCATTCAGCATGGACCTGACATTGTCGCTCGCGAGATGTGCGTCCGCGCTACCAAGAAAGTTCATCGCTAATGAAGAAGCGAGTTGCTGGCGGCGGGAATGATCACCTTTCTCAGGAGGTCGAAATGAGCGTTCTCACGGAAGAAACTTGTGAAGTTCGTCGTCAGCGCATCGATCATCTCCGTGAGAGCCAACCCGGAACGATCTGCGACAACGTAGTTGTAGTAATCCTTGAAGGAAGCGATGTTCTGCTTTCGCATTACCTTCCCGATTCTCGCCGTAATCAGCTCTTCTTTGCCGCTGCGAAGATCCAAACCAAATGTCGAAAACGCGAGTTTCTGGATCATTTCAAGCTCAGGTGCAACGATTTTGCGAGACAGCTGATTCGTCACGCTCTCACCTCAATCCGCTGAACGTCCAAAATCAACCCGACACGGCCGTCGCCTAAAATAGTTCCTCCGGAAACTCCAGGCGTGCTCTCCAGGAAACAACCGAGATTCTTGACCACAACCTCCTGCTTTCCGATCAGGTCGTCTACCATGAGGCAAAATTGGCGGCCCTCCGATTCGGCGACGATCAGAACCGCGGCACAAGGATCTGTAACGGCTGACGCGATTGAAAATTCGCGATGCAGGCGCACGATTGGAAGCAGCCGGTCATGCAGCAGGACGAGTTCGCCTTTCGCCTGAACGGTGGATACGGAAGATTCAACAGGACGAAATATTTCGCGAACGCTGCTCAGCGGAATTACGTAGCGTGAGTCTCCGACCTTTACAACCAAGCCGTCGATGATCGCTCTGGTGAGCGGAAGCCGAATCATGAACCTGGTTCCCGCTCCCGGCCGGGATTCCACATCTACGCGGCCGCGAAGTTTTTCAACATGCCGGCGCACGACATCCATACCCACGCCGCGTCCGGAAACGTCTGTCACTTGATCGGCTGTCGAAAATCCTGGGCTAAAGATCAGTTCGACGATATCGGCATCCGTGAGTTGCACGTCTGACACCAGGTTTCTCTCACGCGCCTTCTTCAGAATCTTGGATCGATCCAAGCCCTTGCCATCATCGGATACTTGCACAACGATCTGGCTACCCTCGTGCGAAGCGGAGAGGCATATTCTGGCCAGTGGATTCTTCCCTGCCGCCAGCCGCTGCTCCGGCGATTCAATTCCGTGATCGATTGCATTGCGGACAATGTGCATGAGAGGGTCCGCCAACTCCTCCGCAATGGTCTTGTCGACTTCCGTGTCCTCGCCTTCAAGACTGACTTCCACTTGCTTTCCGAACTTTCTGGCCAGATCGCGTACAATCCGTGCTGTTCTTCTCATGAGCTGCCCAATCGGAATCATGCGCATACTCAGAGTCGTGCGTTGCACGTCACTGGTGATTTGGGTGAGCTGGGTGATGCTGCGCGTGAGGTTTGAGTTGGGATTGGCCTGATCCAGTATCTCTGTTCGCACCAGCGACTGTGCGATGACCAATTCGCCCACCATGTCCATCAGATAGTCAAGCTTCGTGGTCTCCACGCGAATCGAGTAGCGTTCCGCACCTTGCGCTTTTGCTTCCGCAGGGGGCGCTGAAATTTCTATGGCTTCGCTACGAGCCTGCGGCGCCTTAACGGCGATCTGCGCGGGTCTCTCCGACTTTGCAGCCGACTGCACGGGCGCGACTTCGGCCTGCTCTATTTTCTCGATCTCCAGAAGTTGCGGAACTGGAGTTGTCTCGATGGCCGGTGCCGCTTCGCTTGCAATTACGCAACTCTCGGGAGGCTTCGTACCTTCCTCAATTGTCTTCCGAATCCGCTCGACCAGGGGCTGCTCTATGGAAGGGACTGTGGACAGATCTCCGCCCTGAATGGCATCCATGCAGCGCGAGAGGAAATCTGCCGAGGCAAGGATCACGTCAACGACTGACGAGGTTACGACGATCTCGCGGTTGCGCGCGTAATCCAGCAGGGTTTCCACTTCATGTGCGAAGCGATAAACGCGGTCGAAGCCCAGGAAAGCGGCCAAGCCTTTGATGGAGTGGAACGCGCGAAAAAGAGCGTTGATGGCTTCTGCGTCGTCTGGAACCTTCTCAAGCGCAAGCGCCTGTTCCTCAGCGGCCACCAAATGTTCTCTTGATTCGACAACAAAGTCCGCGACCAGACTAGGATCGGCCAGACTCATGTCTTCGTCCGTAGCGATGCCCTCTATGCGATCAACGGCGCGCGTATCTGCGGGTGCCTTGTGTTCCTGGAAAACCGCCTCCACCCGTTCCTGCATCTGGGTGACAGCATCGCGCAATGAAGGCACAAAACGCGTTACATCGGCACCTTCCAAAACCTTCAGGAGGGATTGGCCGAGCTCCGAGAGTTCCCCAAGGTCGGCTTCAGCGGCAAGACGCGGAAGCATTGCAAATCGCTCGCAAATGATGCGCGCTTCCGCTGCATCTACCTGAAGATCGGACATCGACCGCGCAGCCAGTTCATCCACAAGCTGCCGCAGTTCGCACTCTACAGATTCGTTCCTAAGGGTTTCGGCCATTTGTCACCACCACAAGTCCGGTTCTGTTCAAGTTAATCGCGTTCGGTGCGCCCAGATTGCGCTACATCACTTCCGAAGATGCGGTATTGGCAAATTTTGTTAACGCTTCAAACTGCGAGACATTGAGAGCGCGATCAATGTCGAGCAACAGTCTCACCTCGCCCCTGATTTTTGCGATTCCAAGGAGATATGAAGTATCCAGTTCATTGCCGAAGGCGGGTGTTGCTTCAATGTCGCTTTCCGCAATGTTGATCACTTCGGCCACTCCGTCAACAACCAGTCCCATGGGAACGGGCTCATCGGCGCCCGATAGAGACACCACGATGATGCAAGTACGAGGCGAATACTCGATCTCAGGCATCTGGAAGCGGCGCCGGAGATCAATGACGGGGATTACCTTCCCGCGAAGATTGAACACTCCCTTGACGAAGGCGGGCGTGTGGGGAACGGCCGTTATGTCCTGAAGGCCCATGATTTCGCGGACCTTCAGAACCCGAATTCCAAAGTGTTCCCGGCCAAGGTGAAACACCAGATACTTGCCGGCGCGTGGGCTCGCTGGCAGTGGAGCAGATTTCGATACGAGTGCATATTCGGATTGCATTGCGGCTCCTGGAAAAGGGGATTTTCCGAGTGGTGCATACATCGGCATCCCGGTGTGGTTTCGTTAAGTCCGGGAATGGGAAATTGCTACGACGCAATAAAGTGAGAAGCTTAGCCTTGAGAACAGGTACGGGATTTCAGTTACCAGCGGCCGCTGCTATTTCCTAGACAGATATGCACTGGACCAGACGATATTTCGTCTGTTACAATTCGCTTTCTAAAACGAGTGAGAACTGGCGGGCAATCAAGCGTCGATCGCGTGGCGCATCGAAGTGCCAGCATTGTTAACTGACTGAACGGCGCCTGGAGGAAGAGCATCGTTTAGAAGGTTGCCCAGTTCTTCTAGGAATGTTTTGAAGATAAAAGGTTTCGTGAGAAACATATCCGCTCCCATGATGCGAACCTTCTCTCTGACGTCGCTGTTTGCATTTCCCGAGCAGACCACGATTCTCGGCTTGAACGGCTGCCGTGATATGTATTCCAGAACCTGTAGGCCTTCCATTTCGCCGTGCGTAAGGCAGAGGTCGGCAATCACGACCGAATACTTGTTGTGATCCTGGCCCAAGTGTTCCTCAGCTTCTTTCATGTCTCGGGCACAGTCTACAATGTAATTCCGACTGGTCAAGAGAAGTTGAAATACATCCAGGACAGCTTCATCATCGTCGATTAAAAGAATCCTATGTGCCATCGTCTCCAGCTCGGGTCAGACGTGAAACTGTCATATCGGCACAAAATGCCAGCTTCTTCAAACAAATATTCTCCTATCGGATTGCTTTATTCCTGCCGATAGGTGCTCTACTTGATTAGAACTCCTGATAGCAGCGCCCACGTCTCCCCGCATGGAGTGGGCGCTGATTTTTCCGGTTTACGCACACATAACCCCTGAAGATTGCAATAATTGGCTGTATCATTGATATATTGGCGTCTGGAATCTTCAGTCCTAAAATGAGTGTCTATCTGTTGTCAAATAATTAGCCGTTCCAGCCAGAAATGAGAGATCCTAACTTCATGAATCGCGGGATGGATGGGCGTCATTGTGTCTCCTTGGGAGCGATGTCACCCACATGGCGCGAAGCAATTTGATTTTTTGGAGTTGAGCAGTATGAAGGAGCAAGGAGCCAGGTCCGAGATCTCCCTTGAATCGATTACGCTCCTCGTTGTGGATGACGACCGGACGGTCCGGGACGCATGTGAAGCAATCATAAGCACGATGGGCATTATCACGATCTCTGCTGCGTCCGCCCGCGAAGGGCTCGCGGTAATGGAGCGGATGCCGGTTGACGTTGTGCTGACCGACCTTCGCATGCCGGGGATGAACGGCCTGGAGTTTCTAGAAGCACTCCGCAATGCCAACCCAGACACGTTCGTGATTCTGATGTCAGGCTATGGATCGATTGAGTCTGCGGTAGAGGCAATGAAGCGGGGTGCATACGACTTCATCAGTAAGCCTTTTAAGCTAATTGAACTCCGGCAGGTGCTAGAACGCATTCAGGGCCAGCTCGCATTGAATGGCAAGGCACGACATCTGCGACAAGAGTTGAACAAGCTTGGCGGATTTTCTCTACTGGTCGGCCGGTCGGCAGAGATGCAGCAGATTTACCGGGTCATCATGCGAGCTGCAAACAGTTCAAGCCCAGTCTTGATTCTCGGAGAGCACGGGACCGGAAAAGAGTTGCTGGCGAGGGCAATTCATCTGGCCACCAAGGAGAGCAGCCTTCCCTTCATCCCGGTAGACTGTTGCTCTCTTATGCCCAAGCTGCTCGAAAGCGAGCTCTTCGGACATGTCAAAGGGGCGTTTCCTGGAGCAATGATTAACAAGCAAGGTCTTCTGGCGAATGCAGAATGCGGCACAGTCTTCCTGGATGAGGTTGCCGATCTTTCCCTTGACGTTCAAACCAAGCTTGTGCGCGCTCTACAGGAGAAGGCAATTCGCCCTTATGGGGCGACAAAGACGATCCCCTTGCGAGCCCGCATCGTCGCCACGTCAAGTCACGATCTGGCAAAAGACGTTGCGACGGGGAAGTTCCGACAGGATCTCTATTATCGACTGAGCGTGCTGGTAATCCGCGTACCGCCTTTGCGTGACAGGAAAGAAGACATTCCACTTCTTGTCGAACATGTTCTGCGGAAGATGTCCGATGAATGCGGCACAAAAAAGACAATTTCCACAGAAGCTCTACGGGCTCTTGTGGCTCTGGACTGGCCGGGTAATGTGAGAGAACTTGAGACCGTGCTTGAACGAGCTTACGCGCTGGGTGCCGGAACTTCGATCGCTCTCTCTGATTTGCCACAACCGGTTACAAATAAAACACCCAGCCGGCCAACCCAGGAGATGTCGAGGAGTTCGTCGCTCGCAGAAATCGAGCGTATGAGTGTGCTTCGCGCCATTGAAGAAAGTGGCGGAGACAAACAGAAGGCGGCACGGCTCTTGGGGATCAGTCGCACAACACTTTACCGAAAGCTCAATGAATACAAACTATCAGGTTAATAAAATACTGGTTATCTCGGCATCGGAGCGACGCTTCGAATTGCAAAGCGCAATACACGAGTCTTTGGGTGCATCCGTCTCGGTTGCTGCGACATTTCAGGAAGCCCTGTCCGCAGTTGCGCTTAGCCCCTGTGAGGCTGTGATCTTGGATGAAAGCTTAGCGGACCTAGATCCAACAAACGCGGATCATTTTCTCGCACACTGCGCCGATGAACTTCCAATATTCGTTAAGCTAGCAATCACCGGCGTACCGCGGTGTGTACAGCAAGTTCAGTTGGCGATCAGGAGATTTGACCGAGAACAGCGCATCATCACCGAGTCGGCTCGGCATTTCCTTGGTTCGCAGCTCCGCGATTCGCTTACATCAATCTTCATCCACGGCCAGCTTGCGCTAAAGACTCCCGGGATGCCCCAGGATGCGATCAAGCATGTCGAAGCAATTCTGGAAGCCGGCAATGCCCTCCAACGGACGATAGGGCCTAAACCCGACTGATGACGTGGCACATCCAGTGTACCTTGACGCTTGTTCAGTGCGACAGGGTTGAGTGCCACTCGCGATGCGCGCTGGCTCCGCCCGAAGGTTGCTCGCCAGGATCCTCAGCCTTGATTAGTGTTACCAGAAAGTTCCCAAATTCAGTTTCAAACATGGAACGGTACAACACTATTCCCTGTGGAACGCTGAATTCGAATTCGGTGCCCATCACGACCGTTGGAAGAGAGATCTGACAGGGATCGGGCAGGAGTTCCTTTATGCCACCTGCAGTCATATTCGCGAGTTCTCCGGCGGCGTCGCGTACATCGTCGTGCGAGATTTCTGATGGATTGGCGCCGATGAGGGAGGCCGTGGCGTGGATGGCGAGTTCGTTGCCCATGTCGAGACACACGGCACCATGCCAGCAGCCAACGATCTGTACGCTGGAGGTCACTGTCCCACTCAACCGCGAGATGCGGGGATTCTCGATTAATTGGAGTGGAATGTTAACCATTGAAGACCAGATATCCTCGCTTACCTCATTGATCTTGCCCGATATATCTTCCGTGGTCATCGGATTCGAGACCTCGCATTTTGTGATAGCACCATACCATCACCCTTCGACCCTTCATTCTCAGTGCGGACATTTTTCTGGGGTACGATCTTTATCGGCACTTTACGCCAATTAATGAACTCAACCGCTCAAATATTTGGTCCGCCGCTCAGGTTTCCGCGTTAGTCGATCGAATCAGCACAGAATCCGTGGGCGGGCGCGAGGTCTCTAGTCAGTACCCCCGGCAGAGCCGGGGGCTTGATTGTGTGAGCCGCTCAAAGCGGCTTGAGCGGGGACGCTAACGCGGCCCCGGTTGAGTTGAGCCACCTGTTCGGTGGCCGGTTACTTCCA
>Ga0181520_10002991_pt1 | contig 30393 bp, 30 predicted proteins | sample PEATcosm2014_Bin_29_FD_132451 | JGI IMG/M metagenome (GOLD analysis project Ga0181520, IMG submission 132451) | Peatland microbial communities from MTU Mesocosm Facility, Houghton, MI, USA - PEATcosm2014_Bin02_30_metaG | ecosystem: Environmental > Terrestrial > Soil > Wetlands > Peat | place...
AAAACCGCGAGGCCTCGCGAACGATCTGACCAGCTTACCACGCGGAAAGCCCGGCCGCTCCCTCACAAAACGCAAACATCACGAATTCGGCGGTGAAGATGCGATTGCCCTGCGCTCGCCCGCGGGAGAGTGGCGGCGAATTCCCACATCGCGTTCAATTTCGCTTACAATCCGTCCGATCTTTCCCATAAGGGATCTTATGCGCATTGACCGAATCATCACGCCCGGCCGGCCCACCGTCAGCTTTGAGTTTTTCCCGCCCAAGACCGATGCGGGATTCGCTTCCCTCTTCACCACCATCGAGGAACTGCATCCACTGCAGCCCTCGTACGTCTCGGTGACCTACGGCGCCGGCGGCAGCACGCGACAGAAAACCATTGACCTGGTCGTCCGCATCCAGAAACAACTCGCCATCCGCTCGATGGCCCACCTCACCTGTGTCGGGCACACGGCCGATGAACTGGGCTCGATCCTCGACGAACTTTACGCCGGCGGCATCCATAATGTCCTGTGTCTGCGCGGCGATCCGCCCACCGGCCAGGCCGGGTTCACGCCCGCGACCGGCGGCTTTGCTCACGCAGATGAACTGGTCGCTTTTGCCCGCGCGCGGCACGATTTCTGCCTGGCCGTCGCGGGTTATCCCGAGGGCCATCCCCAGTGTCTCAATCTCACCCGAGACCTTGAGCACCTGAAGCGGAAGTTCGACGCCGGCGCCCAGTTTGCCATCACGCAGCTTTTCTTTGACAACGTCGATTTCTACAGATTCCGCGACCGCGCCCGAGCCATCGGGATCATGGCGCCGATCATCGCCGGCATCATGCCCATCCTCAACGTCGCCCAGATCAAGCGCTTCGTGAGTGTGTGCGGCGCCAAAATCCCCCAGCCGCTCCTGGTGAAATTGGAATCCCTCGAATCCGACCCCGCCGCCGTTTACGCCGCCGGCGTCGATCATGCCATCGCACAATGCCGCGATCTCCTGTCCAACCACGCCGACGGTTTGCATTTCTATACGCTCAACAAGAGCAAAGCGTCGGCCGACATTGTCCGCGCGCTGAACATAAACCACGCGACGTGAGAATTACTATGCGCGAGACCCTGCGCGCAAGATCGCGAATGGCCATCCGTGAGAGAATCGTGCATAATCTCGTGCAAGATGATCTCGCGCAAAGACGCAACGCTCGCAAAGGAAATGCCGCCATTGAAGACGCTCTGCAACGACCGCGAACATGCTGAGGCGGTAAGAGTGCTCGCGCGTCTCCTGGGTCGGCCCGATGGCAGGCTCAGCGCCGGCGAGCGTGATTATATTGAGGTGCTGGGACGCCTGATGGAGGAATATGCCAACCGCAAGTATCCCGTTGTGCGCCGCAAGTATCCGCCGCTGGACATGGTGAAATTCCTCATGGGCGAACACCAGATGACCACATCGGACCTCGGCCGGATACTCGGCAGCATGACCGCCGCGTCCCTGGTGCTCAATGGCAAGCGCCAGTTGAGCAAGGCGCACATCCGCAAGCTGGCCGCGCGGTTCAAGGTGGACGGCGGGCTGTTCTTATGATGCTATGTTGATGCCATTTTTTCTTGCACGAGCGTCGCCATGCGCTATTCCAATTTCAATCAGCGCGGTACATTGCCCTTGTGCCGATTGAAAATAACGAACCCACCGTGGTCCGCAAACAGATCGAAGTCCTGCACGGCATGCAGGCCATCGTCGAGAAGAATCTCCACCTGTTAGCGCCCGTCGCCGACGCTTGGCAACCTTCTGATTATCTCCCCGATCTCTCCGCTCCCACTTGGCGCGAAGACCTTGAGAAGTTCCGCGCCCCGGCCGAACAACTCAGCGATGAGGTGCTGGTCATCCTCGTCGGCAACATGGTCACCGAGGAAGCCCTGCCCAGCTATGCCATCTCGCTGAACCTCATCGCCGCCGATGAAAGCGGCGATTCCCAGACTCCCTGGGCCCGCTGGATGCGCGGCTGGACCGGCGAGGAAAACCGCCACGGCGATCTGCTCAATACGTTCCTCCGCTTCACCGGCCGTACCGATATGCACTCGATCGAGCTGACCATCCATCACCTGATCGCCAACGGCTTCAATCCGCGCGCCTATCCCGACGCCTATTCCGGGCTGGTTTACACATCGTTCCAGGAACGGGCGACCAAACTCTCGCACGCGCGGGTGGGTGCGCTGGCCATGTCGCAGGGCAACACTGCTCTGGCCAAGATTGCCGGAAAGATCGCCCACGACGAATCGCGACACGAACAGTTCTATAAGACGATGATGAACGAGGTTTTCAATATCGACCCCGAACGCGCCATGCTCTGCTTCCGTTCACTGATGCGGCGCATCATCGCCATGCCCGGCCGGCTCATGTACGATGGCAAAGACCCCAACTTGTTCGATCATTTCGCGGCCGTCGCGCAGCGTCTGGGCGTCTATACCGTGCATGATTACATCGCCGTGCTGCGTCACCTGGTGGCGGAATGGAAAATCGCCGGGCGCTCGGTCGCCGGCAAGGCCGCGGCGGCACAGGATTTCCTCTGCAAGCAGGCCGATCACCTGGAAGCCATCGCCGAGGCCGTCGCCACAACCGTCGTCAAACAGCCCCCCGTTGCGTTTAGTTGGATCAAGGACCGATCGGTTTGAGTCTGAAATCTCAAATTCCGAAATCTGAGATTTGAGATCGAACTATTGCCCCTCCAGCGCCCGCCGTAAATTCCCCCCGCATTTTTTGAGCAATTCCACCGCCGCCGGTTTGTCGATCCGCTTTCTTTCCATCACCACGGCCGTCTTCACCGATCCATCCGCCTCGACAAGCCGGCGCATGGCCGATGCCTTGTCCAACCCCGTCAGCATCCCCACGATCCGCGCCCCGCGATCGCAGAGCTTCTGATTATTCAATCGCAGATCGACCATCAGATTCTCATACACCTTGCCCAGGCGCACCATCGCGATGGTTGTTATTTGATTCAAAACCAGCTTGGTCGCCGTCCCCGCCTTCAGACGCGTCGATCCCGTCAACACTTCCGGCCCGGTGAGCGGCCGGATCACCACATCCACGGCCGGCTCGCCCTCGAACTTCTCGACGCAGGTCATAAACACCGTCCGCGCCCCGCGCTCTTTCGCCCGCGCCAGCGCCCCATGCACAAACGGCGTTGTTCCCCCGGCCGCGATTCCCATCACCACATCGTGATCGTCCACCTGCCGATCATCCATCGCCGCCGCACCGTCGCCGCTCTCGTCCTCGGCCCTCTCGACCGCCCGGAACATGGCCGCATTTCCGCCGGCGATGATCCCTTGCACCATGTCCGGCTCGCTGGAAAACGTCGGCGGGCATTCGGCCGCATCCAACACACCCAGCCGTCCGCTGCTTCCCGCGCCGACATAAATCAGCCGTCCCCCACGCCCCAACGCCGCCACCACCAACTCGATCGCCTCGGCCACTTCCGCCCGCACGCCCGCTACCGCCGCGACGGCCGTCGCATCCGCCGCGCTCATTAATTCCACCGCCGCCGTGGTGCTGAGCCGGTCCAGGTCCATCGACTCGGGCAAGCGGCGTTCGGTGAGCAATTTCGATCGATCGAGCATGGGCTGGTGGTCCAACTATCCGCACCGCTGTTCGGGAAACAGCGACAGCAACCCCTCGCGCGTGGCGGGACAGACGCCGCGATCGGTGATCAGCCCCGTCATCAAACGCGCCGGCGTGACGTCGAACCCGTAATTGGCCGCCGGCGTGTCCCTGGGCGTCAGGCGAACGGTGGTAAGCGCGTCATCGTCGCTCCATCCAGAAATGTGCGTCACTTCGCTGGCATCGCGCTGTTCGATGGGAATCTCCTTCACGCCATCGCTCAGGTTCCAGTCGATCGACGGACCTGGCACGGCCGCATAGAACGGCACGCCGTTGTCACGGGCCGCCAGGGCCTTGAGATAGGTTCCGATCTTGTTGCACACATCCCCGGCCGTGGTGGTGCGGTCCGTTCCGACGATGCACAAATCGACCATTCCGTGCTGCATGAGATGCCCGCCGGCGTTATCGACGATCACCGTGTGCGGCACGCCATGATGGGCCAGTTCCCATGCGGTGAGGCTGGCCCCCTGGTTTCGCGGCCGGGTTTCATCGACCCAGACATGCACCGGAATCCCGCAGTCGTGGGCCGCATAGATCGCCGCCGTCGCCGTCCCCACATCCACCGTCGCCAGCCACCCGGCGTTGCAATGGGTGAGAATGTTCACCGGCCGATCGCGCGGGAGGGATTTCTTGATCAGTTCAAGCCCAAATCGCCCGATGGCGCGATTGATCGCCACATCCTCATCGCAAACGGCCGCCGCCAATTTCCAGGCCGCCGCCGCCCGCTCGGCCGGCGGAACAGCCCCTATCTCCCGCCGGCATCGCTCCAGCGCCCAGCGCAAATTGACCGCAGTAGGCCGTGTCGCCAGCAGTATCCCAATCGCCTGTTCCAAGGCTGCATCGGACGCATCGGCCGCCATCGCCAGCGCCACCCCATAAGCGGCCGTCGCCCCAATCAGCGGCGCCCCGCGCACCTGCATGGATTTGATGGCCGTCGCCGCCTGATCAATGGTCCCCAAATCAATCGTCGCCAAGTCATGCGGCAGGCGGGTCTGGTCGATGATCCGCACCACACCCGCCCCAACCGGCCAGATTGTCCGCATGGAAACGCCATCGACGCGCATGGCCCGATGGTATCAAAATTCACGGCGGGTCATAGCCGCTGCCGCCCCAGGGATGGCAGCGGGCGATCCGCCGCACCGCCAGCCAGCTTCCGCGCCACGGGCCGTATTTCGTGATCGCGTCGATGGCGTATTGGCTGCACGTCGGCTGATAGCGGCAATTCCCGCCGAGGAACTGGCCCAGCGTGGCCCGGTAGAGGTTCACGAATTGGATCAGAATCCAGCTCATGTTTTGTCGGCCGCCGCCAGCCGCACGGCCAGGTCGACAAAGTGCCTCTGATAATCGTCCAGCGCCAGCGGCTTATGCGGATGAACGACGATGACCAGATCACGGCCGGTGGGAATCTTATGCTGAGCCAGCCGGAACGATTCACGGAGCAGCCGCTTGATGCGATTGCGAACCGGCGCGGTTCCAACCTTGCGGGAGATGCTGATGCCGAGTCGCGATGTCGCCAAGGAATTAAGCCGCCAGAAAACCGTGATCGGCCCGAGGCGGATTCGCTTTCGCTCGGCAAAGACATCATCAAACTGCCGCATCCCCGACAGCCGTGCGCGGCGCGGGAATGTGAAGCGGGGATGGGCGGGCGCGGGATTGGTCACGATCCGTGCATCATATCCGGCGGGGATTGAATTGCTTGCAATGTCAGGTGGGGGAGAATGTGCCGGCCGTGACGGGTGGCGAGATGACAAGGTGACCGGGTGACAAGGTGACAAGGTGACGGGGGTAGGGCGAGGCCGTTGCGCTGCACTGGGCTATTCCGGCGATTTCCCACTTTTTTGTTGCGTCGGCAACAAAAATGGACATAATTCCACTGAGCATTTTGCCAGAATGGCCGGCGGTTCCGCGCCGGCGGGTTTGTACGTCGGAATGACCATCGTTGGCGGAGGGTGCGTACGTGTCGAGGCCGACATTACGTCGTCATCGCCGGGCAACCATCAGTGCCGCGCGGCGCGCGGGGCCATCCGCGTACCAAGTCGAGGCGCTGGAAAATCGCGTCCTGCTTTCCACGTTTTTTACCCTGGCATCGTTCAACGCCACCACCGGCGAAACTCCACGCGGCAGCGTGGCCGTGGACTCTTTCGGCAACCTCTTTGGCGCGACCGAATACGGCGGCACAAGCAGCGACGGCACAGTCTTCGAAATTGCCCAAGGCAGCGGCATCGTCACCAGGCTGGCCTCGTTTATCGGCGCCAACGGGCAATCGCCGTGGGGCGGCGTGGTTCTGGATTCGGCCGGCAACCTTTTCGGCACGACCAATGGCGGCGGCGTTGGCAGCAGTGATGGCACGGTTTTCGAGGTCGCGCACGGGAGCAGCGCCATCACCGCCCTGGCCTCGTTTAACAACGCCACCGGCGAAAACCCTCAGGCCGGCGTCGTCCTGGACTCCTCCGGCGACATTTTCGGCACGACCAGCGGCGGCGGCGCCAATGGTTACGGCACCGTCTTTGAAATCGCCCACGCCAGCGGCACCATCACCACCCTGGCCTCGTTCAACGGCACCAACGGCCAATACCCCAATAATGCCGGCGTAGTTCTGGACTCCTCAGGTAATCTCTTTGGCACAACTACAGGCGGTGGTGACAGCAGCGGAGGCACGGTCTTCGAGATCGCCAATGGCAGCTATGCCATCACCAAACTGGCCTCGTTTAACGGCGGCAACGGATCGGAATCCAACGGCGTGGTTCTGGATTCCTCCGGCGATCTCTTCGGCACAGCCCAGAATGGCGGCACTTATGGCGACGGCGCAGTCTTCGAGGTCGTCAAAGACAGCGGGGCTATCACCACCATGGCCTCCTTTAACATCGCCAACGGGCAATACCCTCGCGCCGCCGTGATTCTGGATTCCTCCGGCGACCTTATCGGCACGACCTACGGCGGCGGCACCAATGGCGATGGCGCAGTCTTCGAAATCGCACAAGGCAGCGGCAGCATCACAACTCTTGTCTCGTTCAACGCCACCAACGGCAAGAACCCTTACGCGGGCGTTGTTCTGGACTCCGCCGGCGACCTCTTCGGCACCACCGCCACCGGCGCCAGCCCCAACGGCACGGCTTTTGAATTGACCGCCGTTACGCCTGGCAGCACGGCCGTCACATCCAGCAACGCGTCGCCTATATACGGCCAGCCGGTGATTTTTACGGCGACAGTGACGCCCAGCGTCGGCGTCGGACCGACGGGGACTGTGCAGTTCCAAGTCGACGGCAACAACCTGGGCAGTCCCGTCGCCCTCAGCGGCAATACCGCAAGTTACACCACGTCAATGCTGAGCGCTGGCAGCCATTCGGTCATGGCCGTCTACAGCGGCGACGGCAACTACGCCGGCAGCACCAGCGCCGTCTTCACGCAGAATGTCGGCCAGGCGCCGCTGACGCTCACCGCCAACACGGTGTACATCAAGCTCGCTCCCGACGGCCAGCACGTAGACGTCTGGAACAACTCCACGGCCAGCGGCTCGCCCGATCAATGCGTGCCGTGCAGCGACATTTGCGGCGTGACTTACACCGGCCCGGCCGGGGGCGACACCGTCGTTCTCGATTTCTCCAATGGCGATCCGTTGCCGGCGGGAGGGATATCTCTTACTGGCGGGGCGGGGCAGAACACGTTGGAGCTCGTCGGCGATCCTGCGAGCGATAGCGACAGCGTCGCCATCAATGGCGGGTCGTTTGCCCTTCCCGCCAATGCGCAGGGCGCGGGCACGCTGAATTATGCACTGGGCACGGTTTCGATCGCAGCTGGGGCGGCGTTGGCGCTGGCCGAATCCGATTCGCAGACGGATCAAACCGTTTTCACAGCCAATGCTCTTTCTGTCGCCGGAATGTTGGATATCACGAACAACACGCTGTTGGCAAATGAAACCAGCGTGCCCCTGTCGCAGGTGATGACCTGGGTGCAGAACGCCGCAAGCCAGCCTTGCATCATGAGTTCCCTCGTCACCGGCCCGGATTCGCAAGCCAGCCGGGCGGTTGGATACGGCGACGGGAACGAAGATCCGCTGACTGTTCCAACTGGAGACGTGGAAGTGAAATACGTGCCGGTCGGGGACACCAATCTGGACGGGATGGTCGATATCACCGACCTGACCCGGGCGATCAACAACCTGGGCCAATCGGCGGGCTATGGGGGCGGGGACGTCGCCAACCAGGGAATAGTGAACATCGTCGATATTGCCGACATCATCAACGATCTTGGTGGCAACCTCAGCGCAGGCGGCGATGGCGCGGACGCGCCCCGTACGTCCGCCGCGGCGGTGCAACCGTCGCCAGCCGCAACGTCCACGCATTCGGCCGTGACACCGCTATTGGCCGGCAACTCATGCGGTACGCTGTTCTCGCAAACACAGATTCAAGAGAGTTGGCTGGATTGGCAGGCCGCGGCGCTGGCGGATTGACGGCCCGATCAGGATGCTTTCTTGAATGTTGCGCCATTTGCGGTGATCGAACCATCGCTGTTGATGGTAAAGACCGTATCAGTGACCGGAGTCTTGACGGTCACGGTGTTGCCGCTGACGGTGTAATCGGATGTTGATTTACCCATCATTCCCAAATCCAGCGTGGCTTTACCGCCGCTGAAAGTGATGGATGTGCCGCTCATGCTATTGACGTATTTGCCGTCGACGCTGGGTCCGCCGCAGCCGGCAATGGACGCGGCCACCCAAAAGGCCATGCCGATCATGAACAGCCGGCGCATGATTCGCGTTTGCATAGAATACCTCTGTTGTTTTGCGGTTGGATCGCGGGGAATGGAATCGCGGTGAGGCGATTGGCCCATCAGGTCCACTTTTTGCCCATTTTGTCGATGCCGGATTTCTTGAGGTCTTCCGGCGTCATGGCGATGCGAAATTCGACATCAGCGCTGAATGTCAGGAACCAGGGCTCGGCGTAGGCCGGGATTTGCGATGCATCGGCCATGTCCACCACCAGCACCGCTCCGCGCGTGCCGTCCTGTTCGGTGAAATAGGCGGCCTGGGGCTTAAGCTCTTCGAGGATGTGCTGGAGCTTGGCGCCGGCGGTTCCATCCTTGACGGCGGCGTTGAATTCCTTGTGGGGGATCTTGACGTTCATCAGCATCCGCATGGCGAGGCTCCTCGTGTGAATGGACGGCGAAATCGGTTCATCGACGCAGGCATCGTAAATAGGCATGCCTCCGGAAATGGTCAACGGTGAAAATAATGGATGGAGGGCAATCTGCGCGTCGGCCTCGATGTTGAGGCGGCGGCCGATAATCAGGAGGCGCCAATGCAAGTCTCGCGCCAGAAGTCGATTTGAGGCTCTGGCGCCGCTTTGCACCTTCAATTTTTGGGGTGGTGCATCAAATTGTCTATTTTGCTGCAACAAACAGCCCCCGACGGTGATAAGAGAAGTGGATCGGCTCGCGGTGATGCGATTGGCGTCGGCCGTGATGTTGAGCCGATCAATAGATGTGTGGCGGCGGGACAGCGCCCCCGGCGGAATGGACGCTGCGTGTGGGGTTGCATCGACGCCCGGCGGAATGCACAATCGCCGTTAAGCGGAGAATAGTCGGCCAGAGTCCCGGGCGCGTTCCGTCCGGATCGGGCATTGAGTGACTGATCGAGGTTCAACTATGTGTATTCGGAGGAACAGGCGAGGGCTGGGCGGGATGTGTGTCGGCTTGATCGCCGCGTTGGCGGCGCTGCTGCCGACGGCCGCTCGGGCTGGAAATACCAACGAAGCGCCGGTCATGCAGGCGATTCCGCCCGGCACGGCGGACCCGCAGGTCACCAAAGACGGCCGATTCATCTTCATGATCGAGCCGGCGCCCAACAATCAGAAGATCATGGTGACCAACGGCCAGCCGGATCAGCCCTACGATGACGTCGGGCCGGCGATCTATCAGACCAACGGCCAGAAGGACCGGATGGTCTACCCCGCCGCCTTGGGGGGCATGTGTTTCTATGTCGATCGCGGCGCCCCCGGCGATGCGTTCGATGATATCGGGCCGGCGGTCATAAGCCCCGATACCAGCCAGCTTTTCTACGCGGCCAAACACAATGGGGCTTGGTGCCCGATTATCAACGGGCAGATCGGCCAACCCTGCGATGCGATCGGCACACCCGTTTTCAGCCCCAACGGCAAACACCTGGCCTATCCGATCAAGAATGGGCCGGTCTCGAACCTGATTGTTGACGGCCAGCCGGGGCCGGCGTGTGACGATGTTGGGACGGTGGTTTACAGTCCCAATTCCCTGCACCTGGCGTATGACAGCATTCAGAATAAACAGCACATTGTCACCTTCGACGGCAACGCGGGGCCGGCCCTTGATGACATCCTGCCCGGAACGCCCTTTTTCACCAGCGACAACGCCCAATGCGTCTATTTCGGCAAGAGCAACAACCAGTGGACGTTGTACATCAACAATAACCCGGAGCCGTACGGGCCCTATGACAATGTCACCGTTCCAGTATTCAACAGCAACAACAAGCATTTCATGTTCGTCGGCACCGTCAACGGCACGCAGGCGCTGGTCTATGACGGCAACGCCAATAATCCCTACAAGGCCATTGCACCCGAATCGCTGCGTTTCCAGCCCGACGTGACCAATGTCAACGGCCCGCAATTTTTCTACCAGGCCACGAATAACGACAACAAGCAACTGACGGTTCTCGAACATTTCGAAGGCCCCGCCTACGACGTCGTTGTCCCCTCGACCCTCAATTTTACTGTCGCCGGCAAGGATTATTACTACTGGGCCCAGGACGGCGGAAGGTGGCTCTGGCGCAATGATCGCCACACCGTCAATGACAACCAGGAATACGACGACTATAAGGCCGGGCCCAATCCCTTTGCCGCCGACAGCAAGCGAACCATGTACGCCGTCAGAACCCCTGACACCAAGGAAAAATGGCAGGTCATCATCGATACCAACCCGCTGCCTGATCTCTATGACGACATCGACGAAAGCCAGATGTTTTTCACGGCCGATGCGAAACACACCATTTTTTCCGCCAAGTCCAACGGCGCGTGGAAAATTGTGATCGACGGCATTCCCGGGCCGGATTACGCCTCGATCGTTCCCGGCGGCGGCCCGGTCGTTCAGCCCAATGGCACGATCACCTATTACGCCGTGAAGAAGAACGGCTCGCTCATGTTCGTCACGTACACGAATTGACCTTCGGTGCTATTGCGTCATCAGGTCGACGGAGCGGCCGTCGATATTGACCTGACGCAGGCGAATCCAGTTGTCCGAGCGCGGCGAATAAAGACGGCAATCCAGGCGGTCGATCTCGGCCTCGGCCTTGCGCAGTTCGTCGGCCGTCGCCGGGTCCAGGCGTCGATCCGGGTCTTCGTTGATCAGCAGCGACCACGTTCCAAAAATCGGCGCGAAGGTCGTGAATCCGTCATCGGGCTCGAACTGGCCGAACGACCACGCCCCGTTGGACGATTCGATCTGGATTGTCCCCACCCGCCGACCGTTGATGAACAATTCAACTTGTTCGCCGCGATCCATCGTCGCACCTGGTCTGCCCCCATATCATTCAGCCGCACCCTGCGGCAAAGTCGCAGTCGCCGCCAGCCGCAACCGCATTGCCTCCACTATTTTACGCTCCACATCAGCCAGTGGGCCGGTCATTTTCAACCCCGCCGCCCGCGCGTGCCCGCCGCCGCCAAATCCCTCGGCGAACCGCGATACATCGACAGTGCCCTTGCTGCGCAGGCTCACGCGGATCGGCCCGCCGTCGGGCTGTTCGACCAGCAGCACCGACACTTCGACGCTGGCCACCTGCAACGGGATGTTGATCAGTTGCTCGGTTTCGCCGACCGAGGCGCCGGTGCGGGCGAAATCGTCCCTGGCGATGCGCATCACCGCCAGCCGGCCGCCTTCCAGCAACTCCAACGATTGCTGTGCCTGTGTTTGCAATGCCAGCCGCTGCGACCGCTCGTTCTGATAGATCGACTGGTACATCCGATCGGTGTCCACGCCATATTCCATCAGCCGCGCCGCCAGACGCAGCGTATACGGCCGGGTGTTGGAAAACTGAAACCACCCGGTGTCCGTGACGATCGCCAGATACAGCGACGCCGCCATCGGTTTGTCCAGTGGAATGCCCCAGCGATCCAGCAATTCCGCGACGATTTCGCCGGCCGCGGCGGCGTCGGTCATCACCAGTTTCCTGTCCGCCCAACTCTCCTGAGTGAGATGATGATCGATGACCAGCTTCGGCCCGTTCCATCCCGCGAGCTTCTCCTTAAGGCCGGGCAACTGCGACCACGTCCCGGTGTCCACGACGAGCAGCGTGTCAAACCGCGACAGGTCCAGGCCGGCCGGCCAGCCCTTTTCGGCGTCGTGAAGCACAATCGCATTCTCGGAAAAAACGAACGCATGTTTCCGCGGCGCGTGACTCAGCAGCAAGACCTCGGCCGCGATTCCCATCTTCCGCAGCCCCATCGCCATGGCCGCCGCCGTCCCCACCGCGTCGCCGTCGGGCTTTACGTGCGTCGTCACCAGCACATGATGACACCCCGACAACGCCGCGATCATCTCCTGATAGGCATCCGACATGCCCCCGAGCATACCAATACACGTCGCCGGCGTATAATCCCGGCCATGTCCGATCTGCCGATTCACTTCTTCACCATCGTGCTCAACGGCCAGCCGTTCATCCGCTATCACCTGGACCGCATGAATGCCCTGCGATGCCCCTGGCACTGGCACATCATCGAGGGCATGGCCGATCTCGCGCACGACGGCGCGTGGGCTTTGAAGTTCGGTGGCGAATTGCCGGGCGAGGCGGTTCGGGACGGCCGCTCCATCGACGGCACGGCCGAGTATCTCGACGAAATCGCCTCGCAAAATCCTGCCCGGATCACGCTCTACCGGGCGCCGGGCCATCGCCGCTGGGACGGCAAGCTTGAGATGGTCAGCGCGCCCCTGGCCAACCTGCCTGAGGAATGCCTGCTGTGGCAAGTCGATTCCGATGAATTGTGGACTACCGAACAATTCACCCGCCTGCGCGATTTGTTTCTCCAGAATCCCCAGCGCACTTCGGCCGTCTTTTTCTGCGATTTCTTTGTCGGCCCCAATCTGGCCATCAATCGCCGCCGTCCCTATCCGCAGATCGAATGGCGCCGCGCATGGCGATATCAGGCGGGCATGAAATGGTTCGCCCACGAACCCCCGATTCTGGCCGCGCCGGCAGCCAACGGCCGGTGGATCGACCTGGCCACTCAGAACCCGTTCACACCGCAGGAACTGGAAGCCGACAATCTGGTATTCCAGCATTTTGCCTACGTCACGGCCGAGCAACTGGCGTTCAAGGAGTCCGCGTACGGTTACAAGGGCATCACCAATCAATGGCGCCGACTTCAGCAATACTCGGATTTCCCCGTGCCGCTGAAGCAATTCTTCAACTGGCCATGGGTAAATCCCAATGCCCTGGTCGATCCCCTCGATATATGCGGCATCGTTCCACTGGCGCACATCGAAGACCGTGCGTGGATTCTCGATCCGCCCGCGCCGCCGGCGCACGGACTGGCCGCACTTGAAGCCGATCCGCCCATCGACCGGCTCATCTCCCGCCGCAAGCTCGGCTATCACGTGCTTCCGAGACTCATCGAGAAACACGATCTCAAGATCGGCGCCATCGTCGGCCTGGCCACGGGCGGGCAGGCTCGCGCTATCCTCGAGCGCACTCATGCGACGCGCCTGCGTGGCGTCGATCCCTTTGTGCATCGCGACGGCGATCGCGACATCGCCGGCCTGCCCCAGTCGCGGCTCGACCTTCTCTGCCAGGCCGTCCAGCGCGACATGGCCCGCTACGGCGAGCGATTTGAACTGCTTCGCGCGACATCACAAGATGCGGCCGGACGAATCCCGGATGCGATTGATTTCGTCTTTCTCGACGGCGACCCGTCGCCGGAGGGTATCCAGCGGGATTTGCACACTTGGTTCCCGAAGATCCGCGATGATGGCATTATCGCCGGGTACGGCTTCAACCACCCCGATTTCCCAAGCGTGGCGCCGGCCGTTCGCGAATTCATCACCCGCGAAAACCTCGTCTTCCATCGCGAGGAGGAACATTACTGGTGGGTCCGGAAGATCCCCGTCTCCCATCGCCGGCCGGCTCTTTTTGTTAACCCCGTCGGCGCGGCGGTGCCGGCTGAAAAACATGGACGCGGCGTGCTCTTTGTCAAATGGGGCGACAAAGTCGAAGAACTTCTGCAACGCGCCATCGGTTCGGTCCGCGCCGTTCATCCCGAGCTTCCCATCCACGTCCACGTGCTGCCGGACAATTCCACGCTCCTCGACAAGGCCGGCCTGTACGATTTCTCGCCGTTCCAGGAGACGCTCTTTCTCGATCTGGACACCGTGATGCTGGGGCGCGTCGATTTTGGCTTTGAGATGGCCCAGCGCCACGGCCTGGCCTGCTGCATTTGTGAAAACCCCTGGGCGCGCCGATACGGCGGGCTCAGCGGCGACCTGATCGAATACAATACCGGCGTGCTGTTTTTCACCGAGCGGGCCAAACCGATCTTTGACAATTGGGCCGCCCTCGCCCGCAGCATCGATTCCTCGACTCGCTACGTTCGCGACGGCCAGGTTGTCTCCGACCCCAGCAACGACCAGGCTGCCTTCGCCCTGGCCGTCAGCCAGAGCCCGGCTCCGGCGTTTGTCCTGCCGCCAAACTGGAATTACCGTCCCAAGTGGTATCGCGTGCTGTGGGGCCCGATCAAGATCTGGCACGACGCCCGCCCCATCCCCGTTGAGATCCTCAACTGGACCAGGGCGCAGGCCCAGCCGGATGCCATCATTCAATGCACTCGATTTGAGAAGCTCTGCCCGTAATCAAAGCAGGGGAGCCGAGGAGATTGGGAGCGGGGGAGAAAATGCCGCCGTAGCGATGTCTGGTCTTTCTCCACGGCTGCGCTTCTACCCGTCTTCCTCGGTGTCTAATTCACTGCGACAACCTGTGTTACTTCCGGCACTTTCTCCCGCAGATTGCGCTCGATCCCATTTTGCAGCGTCATGTTTGCACTGGGGCAGCCCTGGCAGGCGCCGTGGAATCGAATTTGAACCACCCCGTTGCGGGTCACATCGACCAGTTCGATATCCCCGCCGTCGGCCTGAACAGCCGGCCGAATCAGGTTAATGACGACCTGAACTCGCTCTCGCATGGTTGGGACGGGTTCTGGTGCGATCGTGGGCATAGTCGTGCCTGTCATTGAACGATGACATTATAGCCGCCTTTGCCGAGATTGACACAATGGCCAATTGGCGCGAGTTGATTGAATTCCCGCCCTCTTGCGGGTAAGGTCTGATCGTGCGGTTTGGTCGTCGAGCCGGTTGTATGGATCGACGGTAGGACTGCGGCCAGCCGAGCCAGCGATCTATTGGTCGTCCGGGGAAGGACTTCCGGGGAACATGGTGAGCCAGAAGGCCAAAACGATGAACCCCGCGGGCGGGGGCCGACAACGCTTGGGGTTTGGGGAGGATTTCCGGCGATTTTTCATGCGCGGGTTGGCGGCTTTGCTGCCGACCATGATCACCCTCTACCTGCTGGTCTGGGCATGGAATTTCCTGTGGAACAGCGTCGGGCAGTACATGATCGACCTGGTCAAGGCGGTCTGGTGGCAAATTTCGCTGCGCAATGGGGGGTTCCCGCCGACGGGTTACATCGAAGCCTACTGGGATCCGAACAGTCCCGTCACCGGCATGCGCACGCACATGGTGGGCATGGGAATGGCCATACTGCTCGTCTATTTCGTCGGCATTTTCGTGGGAAATCTGATCGGCCGGACCGCCTGGCGACTCATCGAGAAGGCGGTCATGCGGATACCACTGGTTCGGGCGATCTATCCGGCGGTGAAACAGGTGACGGATTTTGTGATGTCGGAGCGGTCCGAGCAGTTTGCCGGCAGCCGGGTGGTGGCCGTTCAACCCCACGCCCAGGGGATTTGGTCGATCGGGCTGGTGACGGGATCGGGGCAGTGGCCGACCGGCGGGGAGGGAAAGAACCAGGACATGGTGACGGTGTTCGTGCCGTCGAGTCCGACGGCGTTCAGCGGGTATGTGCTGGTGGTGCCGCGGAACAGCGTGGTCGAGCTGCCGCTGAGCGTGGAAGAGGCGATGCGGCTGCTGATCAGCGGCGGGGTGATCGCGCCGCGGGCGAAAGGACCGCCGGACCTGGAGCCCGGCGGCAAGGCCGCGCATCCGGCGTCCCCGTCGTTGCCGCAGCCGGCAGTCCATACGAGCCAGGAAGTTTCTCGGGAGGTGCATACGATCTGATGGAGCCGCCGGGACGATTTCTCTGTACAATGGGCGGGACCACGACGGGCCGCCGTTTGCGGCCCCATTGGAGGCTGAATGCGGATTACGATTTCGTCGCGCCACATGGAAGTGACCGGACCGTTGCGTGAGTACGCCGAGCAGAAGGTCGTCAAGCTGGAAAAGTTTTACGATCGGATACTCGGAATCGAGGTGGTGCTGGACAATCACAAGGAAGGCATGCGAGTGGAAATGATCGTAACGGCGGACCATCAGAACCGGTTCGTGTCGCATCACGAGAACCAGGACGCCTACGCGGGCATCGACGGATGCATCGGAAAACTGGAACGGCAATTGAGCGACCACAAGAAAAAATTCCGCAACCGCAAGCACGCCGCGGCGACACTCAAGGGCGGCGTGCCGGCGGCAGCCGCCGGCACGGCCAAGGACGCGCCCAGGCAGGACCGGCCGTGACCGCAACCACCGGCTGCGGCCGCTGAATCAGAAATTTTCGTAAAGGAATAAACTCCAGATGAAATTGCGAGACTTTATTGTGACGGAAGCGATCGTGCCGGAATTGGCCGCGACGGATCGCGATGCCGTGCTGCGCGAGTTGGTGACGTCGCTGGCACACAGCGGAGCGTTGCCGGAGGCGGCCGTGGACGAGATCGTCGCGGCGCTGATCAAGCGCGAGCAGAACGGAAGCACGGGATTTGGCAAGGGCGTGGCAGTTCCGCACGCCAAGCATGCGAAGGTGAAAAAGATGGCCGGGACGGTGGGCCGCAGCGTGGCGGGAGTCGATTTCGCCGCCCTGGACCATCAGCCGGTGTATACGGTGGTGCTGCTGCTCTCGCCGGAGAACCAGCCGCAGCAGCACCTGCAGGCGATGAACATCGTGTTCAGCAACCTGCAGAGCGATATGTTCCGGCGGTTCTTGCGGCAGGCGATGACGCGCGACGCGATCGTGGAGTTGCTGGACGAGGCGGACCAGTCCAAGTGAATTCCGGCCAGCGGCGCCGGCGAGCCCCCCCAACGGGCCGCGGCAAGCCGACGGCGGTGGAGAACATGGCCATCGTGTCCCGAAAAACCATCATCCGCAACCGCGACGGACTGCACGCACGCCCGGCCATGGCGTTCGTGGATATCGCCAGCAAGTTCGAGTCGCGCGTCACCGTCGTCAAGGGCGGCGAGGAACCGGTCACCGCCGACGGCAAGAGCATCCTGCAAATGCTCACGCTCCTTGCCCCCCTTGGAACGACCCTGCGCATCGACGCCGACGGCAAAGACGCCGAACGCGCCGTGGCGGCGCTGGCGGAACTGGTCGAATCGAAATTCGGTGAAGACTAACTGCGGCTGCGACCCATGGAAATTAAAAAGGGAATTGGAGTCTCGCCCGGCGTGGTCATCAGCGCGGCACTCGTGCTGGACGCCGAAGACCTGGTCATCCCGCGCCGACTGGTTCCCGTCGACGAGGTGCCCGGGGAGATCGACCGCCTCGGTCGGGCGCTGTCGGAAACCATGGTCGATCGCATCCAGCTCCGCGACCGCGTCGCCAGCAAGTATCCGCGCGAAGTGGCCGCCATCCTCGATTTCCACATCGGCGTCCTCAAGGACAAATCGCTGCTCAGCCAGGTCATGGCCAAAATCCGCACCGAGCGATTCACCGCCGAATACGCCGTCAGCACCGTCATGCGCGAATACGCCGCCATGTTCAGCCAGATCGCCGACCGCTATCTCTCCGAACGCGTCAAGGATATTCACGAGATCGAGCGCGACCTGCTCAAAAAACTGATCGGCCAGAAGCACGAGGACATGCTCCACCTCCAGACGGATGTGGTGGTGATCGCGCACGACCTTCTGCCCAGCCAGACCGCCGCCCTGGACCGCAGCCACGTCAAGGGATTCGCCACCGACGTTGGCGGCCGCACCAGCCACACAGCCATCGTCGCCCGCGCCATGGGCATTCCCGCCGTTGTCGGACTGGGCAACATCACCGCCGAGGTCAGCGGCGGCGACACCATCATCATCGACGGCAATCACGGGGTGGTGATCGTCAATCCGGACGACGAGCAACTGGAAGAGAACCGCGAAAGCGAACGCAAACGCGTGCGGATCGAGGGGGAACTGGTCGGTCTGACCGAGCTTGCCGCCGAGACGCGCGACGGGCATGTCGTCAGTTTGCAGGCGAACATCGAATTCCCGGTCGAAGTTGATGACGCCCTGCGCCGCGGCGCCCAGGGAATCGGTTTGTACCGCACCGAATTCCTGTTCCTGGCCTCGGAAACCGAACCCAGTGAGGCCGACCATTACAAGGCCTATGCCGACGCTCTCTCGCGATTGTCGGGCCGGCCGCTGGTCATTCGCACGCTGGACCTGGGCGCCGACAAGCACAAAGGGGCGCTGCCGGCCAATCAGGAGCGGAACCCGTTTCTGGGCAATCGCTCGATCCGCATGTGCCTGCGGGACATCCCGATGTTCAAGCGGCAGTTGCGGGCCATCATGCGCGTGAGCCAGATGGGGGACGTGCGAATCATGTTCCCCATGATCAGCACGCTGATGGAACTTCGGCAGGCCCGGATGGTGCTCAACGACGTCATGGAAGAGCTTGAGGACGAGGGCGTCGAATTCCGCCGCGACATTCCGGTGGGAATGATGGTGGAAGTTCCGGCCGCGGCCTACATGGCGTCGAATTTCGCCAAGGAAGTGAATTTCTTTTCCATCGGCACCAACGACCTGATTCAATACACGCTGGCGGTGGATCGCACCAACGAAACCGTGGCCGGGCTGTTCTGCCCGGCGCACCCGGCGGTGCTGGGCATGCTGCGCGACATCATCCGCGCGGGGGCCAGGAATTCGATCGGGGTCAGCGTCTGTGGTGAAATGGCGGGGGAACCCCTGTACACTTTATTGCTTCTGGGCCTGGGGCTGAACATATTCAGCATGAACGGCCCGGATATTCCGGAGGTCAAGAAGATCATCCGTTCGGTGACCATGGACCACGCGCGGCAGGTGGCGCGGCGGGTCATGAGCTTCGATTCCGAACGGCAGGTGATGCACTTCCTCCGCGAGGAAACCAGGAAAATCAGCCCGGAAGCCGTTTGAAAACGCCCGGGTTTTTGCCAGCAAGGAACTATCGTCAATGGCCAACACGGATCTGTTGATCAACGTATCGGAAGGCGAGGAATGCCGCATCGCTCTTCTGGAAAACGGGCGGCTTGAAGAACTTTACATGGAGCGCGCCAGCGCCACCAGCCACGTCGGCAACATCTACAAGGGCCGCGTCACCAACGTCGAACCCAGCATCCAGGCCGCCTTCATCGATTTCGGCCTGGGCCGCAATGGATTCCTCCACATCTCCGATCTCATGCCGACCTATTTCGGCCGGCACGGCGAGGACATCCGCGAATCCGTCGGCCGCAAAATGTCCCGCCGCGATCGCCCGCCCATCCAGCGCTGCCTCCGCCGCGGCGATGAGATCGTCGTGCAGATCATCAAGGAAGGCATCGGCACAAAGGGCCCGACGCTCAACACCTATCTCTCCATTCCCGGCCGCATCCTGGTCATGATGCCGGGGATGGCCAAGATGGGCGTCAGCCGCAAGATCGAGGACGACACCGAGCGCCGCCGCCTGCGGCAGATTCTCGATTCGCTCAAGCCGCCCAAGGACGTCGGGTTCATCATCCGCACGGCCGGCATCGGCAAGAGCAAGGCCGAGATCATGCGCGATCTGAATTACCTGACGCGTTTGTGGACGACGCTGGTGAAGAAGCGCGACAGCGGTCCGGGCCCGATGGAACTGTATACCGAGGGCGATCTGGTGACGCGCACGGTGCGCGACGTCGTCACCAGTGATGTGGATCGCATCATCATCGATTCCAAGCCCGTGGCCGCTCGCGTGAAGGAAGTGTTCAAACTCGCCAATCCGCGCGCCCGCAACAAGGTCGAGCTGTACGACGAACCGGTGCCGCTGTTCCACAAGTTCGGCATCGAGGCCGAGATCGAACAGATGTACAGCCGCTACGTGCCCCTGCCCAGCGGCGGGTCGCTGGTGATCGACTCGACCGAGGCGGTGGTGGCCATCGACGTCAACAGCGGCCGCAGCCGCGAGCACGCCGACGCCGAAACCAGCGCCTTCAAGACCGATCTGGAAGCCGCCGACGAAATCCCGCGTCAGCTCCGTCTGCGCGACCTGGGCGGCGTGATCATCTGCGACTTCATCGACCTGCGCTACGAGCGCCACCAGCGCGAGTTGGAACGCCGCCTTCACGAAAACATGCAGAACGACCGCGCCAAGACCAAGATTCTCCGCATGAGCCAGTTCGGCATCATCGAGATGACGCGGCAGCGCATGCGGCCGAGCCTCAAGCGCTCGATCTATTCCGATTGCCCGCATTGCCGCGGGGCGGGCCTGGTCAAGACGCCCGAGAGCATGGGCCTGGACGTGATGCGGCGGCTGCGGATCGCGATAAACGACCTGCGCGTGGCGCGCATCGAACTTCGCATCAGTCCCGACGTGGCCTTCTTCCTGCAAAACCGCAAGCGCGGGCCGATGGCGCAGCTCGAGGAACAATCGGGCAAGTCGATCGTCGTGCGCGCCGATGCGGGATTGGGTCTGGACGAGATGAAACTCGAGCTCTTCGACACGCGCGACGGGCTGGTCTATCTCGAGGAACTGGGTCTGGTGCCGCCGACGCCCACCGGCGTGCCTGTCGTGCGAACGCAGGGACGCAGCCGGTTCGAGCAGCGCCGCGGTCAGCCGCAGCGCCAGCCGCCGCGCGGCGCCCTGCCGCCGCCGGCTCGTGCCGATGCCCGCGACATCGAGACCGACGACGACCACGATATGCAGAGCATGGAGGACGAGGTCGAGCGCCGCGAAGAAGGCGTCGAGGAGTTCGAGCGCCCGTCGCGGGACCGGGACATGCCCGCCGAAGACGGCGGCGAGGAGCACGACGCGGTGGCGTCTCAATCCAGTACATCCGCTGGCAGTGACAGGAGCGATCAGGCGCCGGCGGGCGAGCGTCGCATGGACGAAGGCGGCGGTTCTCGCCGTCAGGGGGGACAGGGCGGCCAGGGAGGCTTCGGTGAATCCGGTGAGCGGACAGGCCGGCCGAGGCGCCGTCGCGGCCGGCGAGGACGCGGACGCAATCGCGGCGATAACGCCGTCGGCCCGCGCGAATCGTTCGGCGATCAGCCGGCTGGTCCCGCCCAACCGGGCGAACAACCTCAGGATGATCGGGATTTCCCTGCCCGCGGCGCTGATGAACCGTCGGAGCAAATGCGCGACGAAGCCCTGGACGATATTGGGCCAGCGCCCACGGAGATCGAATCGGGCGGCGACGAGGCTGGCCCGCCCGCAACGCACCACCGCGATTCGGCCGCTTCGCGCCGTGATACGCACGATGAGGGGGCCGACCGGCGCGATCTGGAACTCGACCGGATCGAAGCGGCCGACATACACATCGAGGATGAGGAGCCTGACTTGTCGGGTGGCAATTTGAAACATCCCCCGGAGCCCAGGCGGTCTGATGTTGATGGGAATTCGCCCCAGGGGCGGCAGGGATCGCGAGGCCGCGATTCCCAGTCGTCGCGGAGCCATTCCGGCCGTGGCGGGTCCGGCGGCCGTGGTGGCGCCGCGGGCGCAGCGGCCGTAGCCGGCGGCGAGCCGATGGCCGGCCCAGCGGACGATTCACCGGCGCCGCGACGACGATCGCGTGGCGGCCGTGGCCGGCGGCGTGGCGGCGGTGGCGGTGGCGGCGAATCCAACGCCGGCGGCACTGGCGGAGCCGGCGGCAGCGAGCCGAACGGCGATGCCGTGGACAAGTCTTCGTCGAAGCCGGCTTCCAGCGATATCTCCAGCGCGACCTCCACAGCGCCGGCCGTGGCTGTACCCCAGCCGCCGCCCGAACCTCGCGCCGCCGAAGCGGGCGACCACACTCCCACCGGATCGACCGATCGTCATCTGGCCGGTGATGAGCCGATCGCGCCCCAGCCGGTCATCCGGCCGCGGTCGTATCGCGATCTGGACGCGATCCCCGATGACGATTATTGAGATGGACTTCAAACAGAACCCTGTTCCCGGAGCAAACCGATGATTCGACGGACGTGGTTTATCGGATCGGTGGCCGCGGCCATGGGCGTGGTCGCCGTTGTTACCTTACGCGCCCAGCAGGCCCCCGGCCCTATCTCTGCGCCGCCGGGCCTGTCCAAATACGATCCCTATGCCATCCTCACGCTGCCGTGCAAGACGCGCGCGACGGGCGATGCCGTTCTTCAGCCGTCGGCCATCACCATCCACGCCCATGACCAGCTTCTGGCGGACGCTCTGACCAGCCTGGCCAGCCAGTGCGGCGCCGACATCGGCATCCTGGGCTCGACCGCGATCAACGAGTCACACGTCAAGAAGGTGACGCTGGACGTGGACAAGGGATCGTTCTGGGATGTGATGCTTCCGCTGTGCAAATCGGCCGGCATCGGGCCGGCGCCTGGGCCGGGTCTGCAACGCATGCTGCTGGGCGATCGACCGACGGGCCTTGGCGGCGGCGCTCCGCTGGCGGTGCAAAGCGGCGGCCTGCTGTTCATTCCACAATTCACCCAGATGGCGCGGCGCGTCGATTACGACGATCGGACTCTCGATCAGGCCGCTCTCTCCGTGCAGATCCTCGTGATCCCCGAGCCGAAGATACAGATCGTCGGCGGCCAGTTGGACAACTGGCTCGAAAGCTGCACCGACGACAAAGGAAATTCACTGGCCAACACCGTCGCGCGATCGAGCACCGGCCAGGTTGCCCAATCGTGGGTAACGCTGACCGCCAATCTGCTGGATCTGCCGGAGCAGGGCACACGCATCGCCTCGATCAAGGGCAGGGTCAGGCTTTCCGTCCGCATGCAAAGCCAGATTCTCACGATCAACAACATCATGGACGCCAAAAAGCCGCCGATCCAGAAGGCCGGCAACAACAGCATCGAGATCGTGCAGTCGTCCAGCGATCAGGACATGGATACGGTCAAGGTGTCGGTCGTGCAGGAAGGGGTCGCGGCGCCGGGACTTGGCCAGGCACGTCCGATCCCCGAGGGAATCACGTTCCTCGATCAGGCCGGCGCGATGCTGCCGTTCAGCGGCGCCAACGCCGGCGGCGGACTCGGCGGGATGACCGTAACCTACGCATTCATCACCGGCGCCACCAATTCCCGCCATCCCGCGACTCTGCGCTGGGAACTGACCACCCAAACCAAGGCGATCGAAGTGGCCTTCGAGCTCCACAATCTCGATCTTCCCATCGCCCGTCCCAAGCCCGCGCCGACCAATTGAGGTGATCCATGCCCGCCGCTATTCCCGTGAAGGTCGGCGTCGTCGGATGCGGTTCGGTCAGCGTGCAGTATTTCTCGCAGGCCCGGCGATTCCCCATCCTCGACATCACGGCCTGCTGCGATCTGGACATGAATCTCGCCGCCGCCAGAAGCAGGGACTTCGCTATTCCTCGCCCCTGCACCCTCGAGCAATTGCTGGCCGATCCCCAGATCGAAATCGTCCTTAATCTCACCAATCCCAGCGCTCACGTTCCGGTGACGTTGGCGGCCCTTGCGGCCGGCAAGCACGTCTACAGTGAAAAGCCCCTGGCCACCACGCGCCAGCAGGGTCTGGACATCGTTCGCCTGGCCGATGCCCGATCCCTCCGCGTCGGCTGCGCCCCCGATACCATCCTCGGCAGCGGAATCCAGACCGCCCGAGCGGTCCTGGACAGCGGTGCCATCGGCCGGCCCGTCGCCTTCACCGCCTGCATGATGACGCCCGGCCACGAGCGCTGGCACCCCAATCCCGATTACTATTACCAACCCGGCGGCGGCCCGATGATGGACATGGGCCCGTATTACCTGGCCGCCCTATTGCACTTGCTCGGCCCGGTCCGCCAGATCACCGGCGCTGCCACTTTCGCCATTCCCCGCCGGACCATCACCAGCCAGCCCAAATCCGGCCAGCGCATCGAGGTGCGCACTCCCGATCACATCTGCGGCACGATGCTCTTTGATTCCGGAGTTCTGGGCACCATCGTCATGAGCTTTGCCTCGGCTTTTGGCGATTACGACGCCCAGTTCCCGATCACGATCTTTGGTACGGATGGCGCCATGCGCGCCCCGGACCCCAACCAGTTCACCAACCCCGTCAAAATCCGCCGGCTCAAGGACAGCGGTGATTCGTGGACCACCATCGATCCCGTCTTCCCGCACGACCTGGGCCGTTCGATCGGCTTGGCCGACATGGCCACCGCCATCCGCGCCGGCTCTCCGTTCCGCTGCGATGCCCACCGCGCCATGAACGTGCTGGACCTGATGGTCGGCTTCCTCGATTCGGCCCACACCGGCCAGGTGCATATCCCGCCGGAGCCGTATCAACCAATGCAGCCGATGAACAGCGACGAGATTGCGGTTATGCTGGGGAAATGAACCCAATCGACTCCTACATCGGCAATGCGGATGTTTTTCCCATCCTGAAGAACTGGGCGTTCTTCAATCATGCGGGCGTGTCGCCGCTGCCGCATGCGGCCGCGATGGCTCTGGTCGATTTCGCCCGGCAGGCCGAATCGGCGTCGTATCTGGATGCCCATTGGCATCCCGATCTGGAAAAGCTCCGCCAGCTCGCCGCCGGATTCATCAATGCCCATCGCGACGAGATCGCCTTCGTCAAGAACACCGGCGAAGGTCTGAGCATCGTGGCCGGCGGTTTGGATTGGCGGCCGGGGGATCGCATCGTCACGACCAATGTCGAATACCCGGCCAACATCTATCCGTGGATGCAGGTGGCGAAATTGCACGGCGTGGATTTGGTGATGGTGGCCGAGGAAACCGCCAGCGACGGCAGCCGGTCGGTTCCGATCGAAAAGATCCTGCAAGCCGCCGCCCATCCGCGGACTCGGCTGGTGACGCTGTCGCACGTCGAATTCGCCAGCGGCCAGCGCCACGACATCGCGACCATCGGCCGGTTCTGCCGCGATCACGGCGCGCTCTTCTGCGTCGATGCCATCCAGTCGCTGGGCGTGGTTGCCGTCGATGTGGCGGCGATGTGCATTGATTACCTTTCGGCCGACGGACACAAATGGATGCTCGGTCCGGAAGGGGCCGGGATCTTCTATTGCCGTCGCGAGCTATTGGAAACAACCCGCCCGCTGACGGTCGGGTGGATGAATGTCGTTGATGCCGCGAACTTCGGGCATTACGAATTCAAGCTGAAAAGCGACGCCGGCCGGTTCGAATGCGGCAGCCACGCCATGCCGGGCCTGCTGGCCCTGAAGGAATCGCTGACGATTCTGGATTCAATCGCAAAGGATCAGATTGCCGATCGCATCCGCCGGCTTGGGGATCGTCTGATCGAAGGCATAAAGCGCAAGGGATATCAGGTGGTCAGCCCGCGCACGCACGACGCCTGGAGCGGCAACGTCTGTTTCACATCGCCGGTGCATGCCCACGAGCCGATCGTGGCGAACTTGCGCAAGGAACACAAGATCGAGATCGCGCTGCGAGTGGGGCGCCTGCGGTGCTCGGCCCATTTCTATAACACCGAGGCGCAGATCGACCGCCTGATCGCCGCGCTGCCGTGAAGAGGAATATCCCTCGCAGAGGCGCCAAGGCGCAGAGGTAAGAGCCGCTCTCTGCGCCTTTGCGCCTCTGCGAGGGATACATCTTCTTCCCATTTCATTACTCCAAGCCGTTGGCTGTTCGCACGATTCCATTCTTGATGAGTTCCGCGCCAAAGTTGATCAGCAGCCCAAGTCGCTTGTCGGCCAGGCGCAGGTAGGTCAGGAGTTGCTTCTTGAATACCGGCGCGATCGACTCGACGGATTTGATCTCGACAATAATCAGACCCGCGACGATCAAATCGGCGCGGAAACCGACTTCCAGCCGCACTTCTTTCCAGACCACCGGTATCGGAACCTCGGTCTGAACCTCCAATCCGCGTTGACGCAGCTCATAGGTCATCACCTGGCGGTAAACGGATTCAAGCAGGCCCGGCCCCAGCGCGCGATGAACGTGATAGGCGGTGTCCACGATGATGGCGGAAATCTCGTTGTGGGTCATGATTGACCTTCAAGTGAAGAAGAAGAATTTACCTCGCAGAGGCGCAAAGGCGCAGAGTTGAATGCCGGGCGAAACCGGCTTCCATACGCGAATCGGCCGCACATTGCGCCCGGATCGACAACCGGCGTTACTGTCCAGATGAATGCGACCATTTTGTCTTTACCTCTGCGCCTTTGCGCCTCTGCGAGGTATATTCTTCGCTGAACAAAAAAACGCCGGGGCGTCCGATGTGACGCTCCGGCGTTCGATTTTTTCTGGATCGCGCGATCCAGCCTCGGCGTTGGGGCTAGTAGCGGTTGCCCCGGCCGCCGAAGCCGCCTCGGCGTTCGCCGCCGCGGTCGCCGCGATCGCCGCCGCGTCCGCCGCCATAGCCGCCGCCTCCACCGCCGCCGCTGCGCTCTTCGCGCGGCTTGGCTTCGTTGACGGTGAGGGCCCGACCATCGTGGTCCTTGCCGTTGAGGGCATCAATGGCCGCCTTGGCCGCCTCATCGGTGGCCATTTCGACAAAGCCGAACCCCTTGCTGCGGCCGGTCATCTTGTCGGAAATGACTTCCGCACTTGTCACCCCGCCGTGGGGAGTGAACATCTGTTCCAGATCGGAACTGCTGACGGCATAATTGAGGTTGCCGACGTATAAACGCTTGCCCATAGACGATCTCCTGTTACATGGGCGAAAAAGGCCTCTGCATCACTTTCCGGGCCAATACGAAAGGGGCCGACGTTCCGGCCCAAAAGGTGGACAGGCGACTGAGCGGACTTGGGGGCACCAAAACAAACCAGCCCTCGACTTCCCTCGTTCGACACACCAACCGATCCTGATACTACCGGCGAGCCATTTGGTTGAAAAGGGCGCCGCCAGCGCCAACTCACGGCCAGCGCGTCCGGAGATTCGCATACTCGCCAAACAGCCAGCGCAACCATCTCGCGGCGTCTTGCCGAATTCGGTGTTTTTCGCCTATCCAATTGTCCATTCAAGGCTTACGTCAAGATCGCCCTTTCAGCAGGCTCCCACGCACCCCGCTTTGGGGCCGGATATCGCGGTTTACGCCAAAGATCGCGTCCAAAACGTGCCCCAAATGTCGCGAAAAAGTTCGAACTTTGCCTGTAGGAGTTGGAACTTCGCCCGGCCGGGTCCAATCTGGGCGCGCCAGAATTGAACCGCCGAGCCGCCAAGAGCGCCAAGAAGGCAATGATGCCATGCCGAAAGTGCCAGCATGTCTGTCTCCCCGGCCCCCCCGCTTCTTCTCCTGAAACAAAATGCAACCGAATGCAACCAAAGGGGGGTGGGATATGTCCCCGAATGTCCCCGAATGCCCCGGGGGGGGTGGGGGGGGGTAGGGGTGACAAGGTGACCTGGTGACAGGGTGACAAGGTGAGGGGGTGACACGTGGCCGGGGGGTTGGCCGCGCGTCTGCGGTGGCGATTGGGCGCTTTGGGCCGGGCATTTTACCTTACTTTATACAAACACTCGTTTTCGTGCAAGAGGAATTTTCGCGTAGCCCGCCGCGAGGGCGGAACGGCCGTCAAATTGTCCATCTTCACGTTCCATCTACCGTACTCTGGGTAGAAATCGGCGAATGTCGCCACCGGTGCCCGGGGCGGTGCGAATATTCCTCAAAGGATTTCAGAGATTTCCATTGACGCCGCCATATGGGCGCGCGATGTTATCGGGCGTCGCTGATGGATGGCGACTAAAGAGGGCGCGGCACGCGGGCCGCACAAATCGTACTCTGAAAAAACTTAATTCCGCGAAATGTCAAGGAGGAGTTGGTCCACGAGACCGTGCATGCGAAGCAGAAGGTAATCGACGAATTGGAGGCTTACACCGCGGAGGCTCAATGGAACATACAGATGATCGAGGCAAACGAAACCACCTTCGACGACGTGATGAATTACTCACCTGTTGGTAGGGCCGGCGCGGACGATCCACACAAGCCATTCATTAAGGCAAGTGGGGACGGCTACGCCGTAGATGAGGACGCGATTAAGGGTTATATAGGGGTCAGTAACAACTACAGGGAAATGCCAGAGGGACTTTACCAGGTTGAGCGATTCCAGAATCCGGTCACGAGCGCGCAGGGCGATTATTACTTTGGGGTTTGGGTCGAGGAATTCTCGAGCGACGCGTTCGCCATAGAGTAGGCCGATCTGGCGCTGGGGCTAGAGGAACCGGAGGTATTGGTCATGCGGGCCAGGAGATATTCCTTTGCGATCGTCGTTTGCACTGGTGCGTTGGCTTCGCTCCATTTCTGCTGCAGGAACACGATGGCGCCGCCGAGCGGGGCTGGTCCAGTGGCGCGCACTAAGGGCTCCCCGCCGACCACAGCCGAGATACCGCAAGCGGGCCCGGCCGCTCGCTCGGTGGGCATCGGCTTGGCTGCATCCACTGCGCCGGACGCCAGCCGGTCGGCGGCGGCGGGCGATGCAAGCGCAACGCGCCAGGCAATCGACGTGGAGTCGGCGCGATCTGCTCTCTTGCGATTTGCCATGGCGTCGGACGACCAAGTAGTGAAGTCCGCGATACCCGATTTCGGCTCAGGACCGGACTTTGACGCTAATGGCTTCTTCTTCATGCAATGGTATGTCGCCAGCGGCGGGCTTGACGCCGACGGGCCGTCGTGGAGTTTGGACATCCCCGCGAAGGCTCCCGGGCAGACATATGTCGCATGGAGATGCGTTTACAGCGGTCATTTCTTCAAAGATGGAAATGGGCAATGGGTTGCGCGGCTTGAGTATCAAGGCCGCTCCGCGCGCGGGGGGCGGTAACGGTGCGCGATTGGAGGATGAGCCATAATTTGGTCGGTTTGCGGCTGAATCTGCGGAAGCTCGACGCGGGCGTTTGGAGGCGAAGCAGCGGAGGTACCCGTTATGCGAACTGAAGGAATTGACTGGAAGATCATCGGCTGTGTCGCGTGTTTGGCTTTGGCGCATTTTTCCTGCATAAAGGCAACGCCGGAAAGTGGCGCTGGTGGCGGGATGCCCGCTGCGGCGCGGGCGCCGCATGCAATCGTTGTGCCCCCGACGGATTCACCGACTCGTCTGGCGACCACGAGCGGCGTCGCGCCCGGCACTGGCGCGGCCGGGAGCACGACCCGGTCCAGCCAGACGCCCGGGTCGATCGACTTGGAGTCGGCGCGACAAGCGCTGACAAGACTGGCTATGGCGTCAGACGATCTGCGGCTCAAGTCCACGCTGGACGACCTTGGCGACGAACCCGTAACTCAGCCCCTCGGGGTTCACTTTGGGCGTTGGTTTGTGGATTTCGGCGAGCTGTCTTGGAACGATGAGGTCCCGGTGCTCGATCCCGGGGGAACTTACGTTGCATTTAGGTACGTATATGACGGTCACTTCATTCGAGATGAGACTGGACAATGGGTTGCGAGGCTCGAGTCACAGGGTGCCACGGGCGCGCGGGGGGGGGCGATAACGGTGCGCGATTGGAGGATGAGCCATAATTTGGTCGGTTTGCGGCTGAATCTGCGGAAGCTCGACGCGGGCGTTTGGAGGCGAAGCAGCGGAGGTACCCGTTATGCGAACTGAAGGAACTGACTGGAAGATCATCGGCTGTGTCGCGTGTTTGGCTTTGGCGCATTTTTCCTGCATAAAGGCGGCCCCGACGAGCGGGGGTAAGGCGGGGATGGGCGATGCAAACGGGGCGCCGCACGCGGTGGTCGCGCGCCCGGCGGATTCACCGACTCGTCTGGCAGCCACACACGGGGCTCCGCCTACCACTGGCACAGTCTCGGCCACGACCTTGTCGAACGCGGCGACCGAGTCGATCGACTTGGAGTCGGCACGACAAGCGCTTACGAGATTGGCTACGGCGTCAGAGGACCCGGTGCTCAAATCTACGCTCCAGGAGCTTGGCGACGAACCTGTGCCTCAGCCGCTCGGAGTCGGTATTGGGCATTGGTTTGTGGATGTCCGCGACCTGTCCTGGTCCAATTTTGTTCCGGTGCTCGATCCCGCGGGAACTTACGTCGCATTTAGGTACGTATATCGTGGGCACTTCATTAGAAATGAAAATGGGCAATGGGTTGCGCGCCTCGAGTCACAGGGCGCCTCGGCGCGCGGCGGGCGCTGATCGCGGAGTAGTAGCCGCACGCGACGTGGCTGTAACCGAGGGGACACGACCCAATGGCGTTAGAACCAACTAAAGGTCCCGCAAACCTTTACAAGGCGGACGGCTCTGGTTAGTCTTTCTCCATGCCCCCCATCGCTCGAAACGCGCCCGGCGGACTGGTCTATCACATTCTCAACCGCGCTCCATCCGCTGCCGGGCGATTGGCCGGTGCCCCGACCCATGGGCTGGCTGGCGACGGTGAACTTGCCGGCCGATGAGCAAGAGGAGACAATGATCCGCGATGCGATCAAGCGCAACCGTCCGGCGGGCCGCGCGGCGTGGGTCGAACAGA
>Ga0181520_10002993_pt1 | contig 30359 bp, 33 predicted proteins | sample PEATcosm2014_Bin_29_FD_132451 | JGI IMG/M metagenome (GOLD analysis project Ga0181520, IMG submission 132451) | Peatland microbial communities from MTU Mesocosm Facility, Houghton, MI, USA - PEATcosm2014_Bin02_30_metaG | ecosystem: Environmental > Terrestrial > Soil > Wetlands > Peat | place...
CCCCTCTTGACGGAACACAGCGCGAACAGATACGCATCGTTCGTGATTTGTTTACGCCCGAACGCGATTCTCGGCCTCGCCGGCGGCGAGGGGGCGATTCGCGCCGAGCGGTTGGGGAGCCTGCCATGCTGACCAGAAAGCAAAGCGAGCTGCTGCGCTTCATTCACGAGCGTTTGCAGGCCGAAGGGGTTCCGCCCTCCTTCGACGAAATGAAGGACGCGCTCGACCTGCGCTCGAAGTCAGGCATCCAACGCTTGATCATGGCGCTCGAGGAGCGCGGCTTCATCCGGCGCCTGGCCAACCGCGCCCGCGCGATCGAGGTCCTCCGCCTGCCGGAATCGGCGACCGTCGGCGCGCCGCGGGCGCAGAAGTTCTCGCCGAGCGTCATCTCCGGCAATCTCGGCAAGGTCCGATCGCTCGGCGGGGCCGAGACGCCGACTCCCCCGGCGATGATCCCGGTGATGGGCCGCATCGCCGCCGGCACGCCGATCGAGGCGATCCAGAGCCGCATCAACACGATCGCCATGCCGCCCGACTTTCTCGGCGCCGGCGAGCATTTCGCTCTCGAAGTGCGCGGCGACTCGATGATCGAGGCCGGCATCCTCGAAAACGACACCGTCATCATCCGCAAGCAGGACACCGCCGAGACCGGCGACATCGTCGTGGCGCTGATCGACGACGAGGAGGCGACGCTGAAACGGCTACGCAAGCGCGGCGCTTCGATCGCGCTCGAAGCCGCCAACCCCGCCTACGAGACCCGCATCTTCGGGCCCGACCGGGTGCGCGTTCAAGGCAAGATGGTGAGCCTGATCAGACGCTACTGAGAGAAACAGGGAGGCCGGCCGGAAGCAGCGTCGAGGAGGCCACTCCTAAGCTGCTTCCAGGCCGGCCGACCCCACGGACCCGGGAGATGCGGCGGACCCGAGCACTCCGCGGGGTATCTGTCTGAGGGACGATGCCCTGCGAAAGTGACGGTACGCCGACGCTCGACGATTGCAATCGTTCGGATGCGTCCAGGGCCGGAAACCAAATGTTTACCTAAACATAGTTGGTTACTACGGTTAATTTTCGGATTATTGACGGCGCGGCGTCGAGCCCATCTGGGGCGAGATTGTGGACGCGCGCGCCGCCGCGCCTTGCGGTCGCCGCCGCCGCGGGCCAATGTCGCTGACCACCCCAAAGAGGTGATTCGTGGCCGGCGTCGGCGTTTCCATTGACGAGTTTCAGGTCGATCGGGCCGAAGGCGAGCCCGCCTTCACCGTCGATCTCGACGGCTTCGAGGGGCCGCTCGACCTGCTGCTCGAGCTGGCGCGCCGGCAGAAGGTCGACCTGTCGCGCATTTCCGTGCTGGCGCTCGCCGAGCAGTACCTCATTTTCGTCGAGGAAGCGCACAAGCTGAGACTCGAGCTCGCGGCCGACTATCTCGTCATGGCCGCCTGGCTCGCCTATCTCAAGTCGCGCCTGCTGCTGCCCTCCCCGACCCGGGCCGAAAGCGGCGAAGCGGCGGACCTTGCCGACGCGCTCGCCCAGCGACTGAGGCGGCTGGAGCAGATCCGCCGCGCCGGCGAGGCGCTGTTCGCCCGTCCGCAGCTCGGCCGCGACGTCTTTCCCCGCGGCGCGCCGGAGCCGATCGCCCGCACCAGCGCCGTCGTCTACGAAGCCACTCTCTTCGACCTCCTCTCCGCCTATGCGCGCCAGACCCAGAAGCACGCGCGCGCCAACGTGCGACTCCAGGCCCGCACGGTCTGGTCGCTCGCCGAGGCGCGCGAAGCGCTGACGCGGATGATTGGACGGGTCGACGACTGGACAGAGCTCGATTCCTGGTTGATCGAATACGGAGTCGAGCCGAAGTTTCGCCGCACCGCGCGCGCATCCTCGTTCTCCGCCTCGCTCGAACTGGCGCGCGAGGGACGGATCGAGTTGCGGCAGGACGCGGCCTTCGCGCCGCTGTGGCTGCGGCCAGTCGCCGCCGCCCCGTTCGAACCGAACTGAGACGCCAAAATGGGAATCGTCGCCAAATTGTTCGATGCCGACGCGCCGCCGCGTTTCGCCCCCGAGGACCTTCGCATCGCCGAGGCGATCCTGTTCGCCGCCGCCGAGCCGACGGACGAGGCGACGATCGCCGCGCGACTGTCGCCCGAGGCCGAAGCCGGAGCGGTGATGGCCGAGCTGCAGCGCCTCTACGCCGAACGCGGCGTCAATGTCGTGCGCGTCGCCGGCCGCTGGGCGTTGCGCACCGCGCCCGATCTCGCCTGGCTGCTCGCGCGCGAGGACCAGGAGAAGCGCAAACTGTCGCGCGCGGCGATCGAGACCCTCGCCATCATCGCCTACCACCAGCCGGTGACGCGCGCCGACATCGAAGAGATCCGCGGCGTCGCCGTCTCCAAGGGCGCGCTCGACGTTCTGATGGAGGCGGGCTGGGTGCGCATGCGCGGCCGGCGCAAGGCGCCGGGCCGCCCGATCACCTACGGCACGACGCCTGAATTCCTCGCCCATTTCGGCCTCGACGCGGTCGCCGATCTGCCCGGCCTCGACGAGCTGCAGGGCGCGGGGCTGTTTGACGGCAAGCTGCCGGCCGGGTTCGGCGTGCCGCAGCCCGACGACGATTCGACCTTGCGCCCGGACGAAGAGCCGCTCGACGAGCCCTCGGCGCTCGAACAAGCCTGGGGGCCGGTCGCGGAATCCGACGAGCCCTGACGCGCGTTCGGCCACGAATCCGCCGAAAAGCGCGGCGACAACCGAACAATGGCCGAGGCGCCCGCTTCGGGCCGGCGGAGAACGTTGCATGAAAGGTCGCATTGCCCTGGCGGCGGTCGTGTTGGCGGCAGGCGTCGGCGGCGCCCGCGCCGAGACGTCAGCGCCGCTTGCGCCTCATCGCGCGGCCTACGAAATCTCTCTGGTCGAAGACTACGGCTCGCAGCGCTCCAACTCGCAAACGCCGGTCGCCGCTTCGGGGCTGATCGCCTATGAATTCTCCGGCTCCCGCTGCGACGGGTTCGCCTCGAACTTCCGCCAGTTCACCCAATTGCAGCGCAGCGAGGGCGACCCCGTCTCGTCCGACATTCACGCCGTGACCTTCGAGGATGGCGACGCCAAGCGCATGCGGTTCCAGATCGACTCGCGAACGGAGGGCAGCGACTCGCCCGCCGTCGCCGGGTCGGCGAGCCGCGTCGCCGACGGCGCCGACACGACCGTGGCGCTGAGCAAGCCGGACGCCGAGACGATGGACATCGGCAAGGACATCCTGTTCCCGACCGAGCACATCGAGCGCATCATCGCCCATGCGAAGGCGGGCGACGGAACGATGGAGGCGCGCGTCTACGACGGCTCCGACACCGGCAAGAAGGTGTTCCAGACGCTGACGGTCATCGGCAAGGAGGCGGCGACGCCGACCCCGGAATCCGATTTCGCCGACACCCTCGGCAAGGTCCGCCGCTGGCCGGTGACCGTCTCCTATTTCGACGAGAAGGCGCGCGACGCGCCGCCCGAGTACATCCTCAGCTTCGACCTCTACGAGAACGGCGTCTCAGGCACGTTGAAGCTCGACTACGGCGTGTTTGCGCTCCGGGCCAAGCTCAAGCGGCTCGACCTTCTGCCAATTCCCGCCTGCCCCGACTGATCAGCGCGGTCGCCCGCCGCCGCCCGGCCGGTAGGCGAGACCGCGCTGCACCGCCGCCGCGCCGAAGCGGTCGCGCAAAGCCGCGATCGCCGCTTCGCGCGCCTTCTCGCGGCGGCGATCGCCCTCGATGAGATCGGCGGCGTCGGCTTCCTCGGCCGGGGCGAGATCGCCCGCCGCGACGCCGATCAGGCGATAGGCCTGACCGGACGGCTCGGCCTCGAGCAGCGCGCGCGCCGCGGCGAACAGGCGCGGGGCCATCTGGGTCGAATCGAGCCCCGAACGGCTGCGGCTGTGCAAATGGAAATCGGGCGTACGCAGCTTCAGCGTCACCGCCCTCGCCGCCAGACCGCTCTTACGCAGGCGCGCCGCCACCCGATCGCAATGAGCGAGCAACGCGCGGGTCAGCTCGTCCCGATCGGCGACGTCGATCTCGAACGTCGTCTCGCTCGAAACGCTCTTGGCCTCGCGCTCCGGCGTGACGCGGCGCGGGTCGATCCCCCGCGCCAGCCGCCACAACCGTCGACCGTCGTCGCCGAGCCGCGCCGCAGCCGCCTTCTCGTCGAGCGTCTGCAAGTCGCCGATCGTCTTCAGGCCCAGTCGCCCAAGCCGCGCTTCGGCGACCTTGCCGACGCCCCACAGCCGACCCACGCTCATCGGCGCGAGAACGTCGCGCGCCTCGACGCGGCCGATGACGGAAAAGCCGCGCGGCTTGTCGAGATCCGACGCGAGCTTGGCGAGAAACTTGCAGTAGCTGAGGCCGACTGAGACGGTGACGCCGATCTCGCGCTCGACGTCGCGCGCGAAGCGCGCCAGCGCCCGCGCAGCCGGCGCGCCGTTGACGCCTTCGCAGCCGGTCAGATCGAGGAACGCCTCGTCGATCGACAGCGGCTCGACCAGCGGCGTCAGCTTCTGCATGCGCTCGCGGATGTCGCGACTGACGCGCGCGTATTTCGCCATGTCGGGCGGCAGGACGATCGCCTGCGGACAGAGGCGCAACGCGCGGCCGGTCGGCATCGCCGAGCGCACGCCGAAGGTGCGCGCTATGTAACAGCAAGTGGCGACGACGCCGCGCCGCCCGCCGCCCCCGACGATCACCGGTTTGTCGGCGAGATCAGGCCGGTCGCGCTTCTCGACCGCGGCGTAGAAGGCGTCGCAGTCGACGTGAGCGATCGTCAAACCGGCGTCCGCCGCGATGAGCCGCGGCGAACCGCAGCGCCGGCAGCGGCCCGCGGCGGCGCTTTCGTCGTCGATCTCGGCGAGGCAGTCGCGGCAGAAACGCGCCGGGACGGCGGACGCCGGACGGTCGCTCAAGGCGACGATTCCGCCGGCGGGCCGGAGAGCGCGACGCGCGCGCCGGTCACGGCGGCCGGGTCGACGCCCTGCGCCGCGGCGAAGGCGACCAGCAGCGGCTCGTCGGCGCCGAGATGGTCGAGGACGGCGGCGAGAAATCCCGGCGAGGTCGCCGCCTGGCGCAGGTTGTGCGGCCCGAGGCCCGACAAGGCGAGAAATCGGGCGAGTCGCTCCGGTTCGGCGGCGAGGAAGCCCAGCGCGGCGATTGCGATCGTCTCGGCGCCCTCCCTGCCTGTGGATAGCTTGCCGTTAACGCGCTGCGCCACGATCGGGTTTTCCTTTCGTCAAGGTATGGCGCCTAATATAGTCCGCTGGGCGCCGATGTGAAATTCTGGCCGCCGCGGCGCATTTCGCGGACCCTTCCATGGCAAAAACCGTGCTGATCGTAGAGGACAACGAGCTCAACATGAAGCTCTTCAACGACCTCGTCGAAACGCGGGGCTGCCGGATCATCCAGACGCGCAGCGGCCTCGAGGCGGTCGAACTCGCGCGCCTGCACCATCCCGACCTGATCTTGATGGACATCCAGCTGCCCGAAGTTTCCGGCCTGGAAGTGACGCAGTGGCTGAAGGACGACGACGAACTGCGCTCGATTCCAGTCGTCGCCGTCACCGCGTTCGCGATGAAGGGCGACGAGGAGAAGATCCGCCAGGGCGGCTGCGAGGCTTATCTGTCGAAGCCGATTTCGGTCGCGAAGTTCTTCGACACCATCGATCATTTCCTCGGAGCGAAGTGAATCGATGACTGCGCGCGTTCTCGTCGTCGACGACATTCTGCCCAATCTGAAACTGCTCGAAGCGAGACTTTCCGCAGAATATTTCGAGGCGTTGACCGCGACCAACGGCCCCGACGCGATCGCCATCTGCGAGAAGGGCCTGTGCGACATCGTTCTGCTCGACGTGATGATGCCGGACATGGACGGGTTCGAAGTCTGCCGGCGGCTGAAAAGTCAGGTCGCCACGGCTCATTTGCCGATCGTCCTCGTCACCGCGCTCGACCAGCCGGCCGACCGCGTCCGCGGTCTCGAGGCCGGGGCCGACGACTTTCTCACCAAGCCGATCGACGAGATCGCGCTGATCGCGCGCGTGCGCTCGCTGACCCGCCTCAAGGTGACGGTCGACGAGTTGCGCAATCGCGCCGCCACCACAGTTGCGCTCGGCATGATCGCGCCGTTCGCTTCGCCCAACGCCGACGACGGCAAACGCGGGCGCATTCTGATCGTCGACGACCGCGCCGGTTCGGCGGAGCGGCTCGCCCATGCGCTCGATTCCCATCACACGGTTCATGTCGAGCCCGACGCCCACGAGGCCCTGTTCCGGGCCGCTGAAGACAATGTCGACCTCATCGTCGTCAGCCTGGGCCTCGCCAATTTCGACGGTCTGCGGCTTTGCAGCCAGATCCGCGCGCTGGAGCGCACGCGCAATCTGCCGATCCTCGCTGTCGCCGACCTCGAAGATCGCCAGCGCGTGCTGCGCGGCCTCGAACTCGGAATCAACGACTATTTGACCCGGCCTGTCGACCGCAACGAGCTGCTCGCGCGCGTGCGCACCCAGTTGCGGCAGAAGCGCTACGCCGACTCGCTGCGCGAAAAGGTGCAGCAGTCGATCGAACTCGCTCTCTACGACCCTCTGACCGGCCTCAACAACCGGCGCTTCCTCGAAAACCATCTGGCGACGATGCTCGACAACGCGCGCGTGCGGCGGACGCCGCTGACGCTGATGATTCTCGACATCGACCACTTCAAGCAGGTCAACGACACCTATGGCCACGACTGCGGCGACGAGGTGCTGAAGAGTTTCGCCGATCGCCTGCGCGGCGTCATTCGCGGCGGCGATCTCCTCTGCCGGCTCGGCGGCGAGGAATTCGTCATCGTCATGCCCAACGTCGAGATCCGCGCCGCCGCGCGCATCGCCGAGCGCGCCCGTCAGGCGATCGAGCAGGAGCCGTTCGTCATCGACGCCGACGGCCGCGCGATCCCGGTCACGACGTCGATCGGCGTCGCCGAGCGCGGTCTCGAAGACGACACCAGCTCGCTCTACCGTCGCGCCGACCGCGCCCTCTATCGCGCCAAGTCGGAAGGCCGCAACCGGGTTAGCGCCGACGCGGCGTGACCCCGGCGGCCTCAGCCTTCGGCGACCATCAGCATTGTGTCGATTGAGAAGCTGCCGTCGGCTTCGATGGCGAAATGACGGACGACGTCCTCGTCGGCCTTGACCTGCAGCGCGCGGATCGCCGCGACGAAAATCGGCGGCGTGTTCATCCGCGCGACCCAAGCCGCGAACTCGAGCCGGATCCGATAGCGTTCGCAGCGCGCCGGCTTGAAGCCCGCAGCCTCCGCCATTGTCCGCCATTGCGTGAGCGAGTAATTGCGCACGTGCGAGGGATCGCGCAGCAATTCAAAGCCGTGCAGCCAGGTGTCGAGGAGCGGATCCTCGGGCGCGACGACGTCGGCGAAAATGGCGAGGCCGCCAGGTTTCAGCACGCGCCGAGCCTCGCGGAGGCCGGCGCCGGCGTCACGCCAATGGTGGGCGCTGTATCGACTCGCTGCGATGTCGAAGAAGCCGTCGGGCCACGGCAGCGCCTCGACCGATCCCTGCCGCGTTTCGACGTTGGCGAGCCCGCGCCGCCCGGCTTCCGCCGCCACCGCTTCGAGCATCGCCGCGCTGAGGTCATAGGCGACGACACTGCGCGTCAGCGGGGCCAAAGCGAAGGCGAGGTGTCCGCCGCCGCTGCCGAGGTCGACCACGCGCGCTTCGGGCCGCAGGCCGACCAGGCCGACCAACGCCTCGAGGTCCTCGCCGCGGGCATGGACGGCGCTGACGACATAGGCGTCGGCGCTTGGGCTGAATTGGTCGGCGACGAAGGAATCATGGGATCGCGACGGCATTGGCTCTCTCCGTTGAGCGGCGACGGCGACCATGCTCGGCGATTTAACCTATTACAAGATTGAAGATTATCCTGTTATAAATGGCGACATGTCGACCCCTGACGTCCGCCGCGCCCTCGGCGCCTTCCTGCGCGCCCATCGCGAGCGCCTGCCGCGCCCGGTCGGCGGCGCGGGGCGTCGTCGCACGCCCGGGCTGCGCCGCGAGGAGATCGCCGAGGCTTGCGGCGCGAGCCTCACCTGGATCGCCTGGCTCGAACAAGGCCGTGAAGTCTCCGCCTCGACGCGTCTGCTGGGCCGCCTCGCCACGGCGCTGCGCCTCGCCCCAGCCGAGCGCGCCTATCTGTTTGAGCTGGCCGGCAAACGCGATCCGGAAGCGCCCGCTTCAGGCGAGGAGGCATTGCCCGAAGAAGCGCTGCGGTTGCCGGAGCGGATGACGATCCCCGCCTACCTGCTCGACGGCCAATGGACGGCTCGGGCGTGGAACCGCGCCGCAGCGAAACTTTTCGTCGGCTGGCTCGACGGCGACCATGATCGCAACCTGATGCGCTTCATCTTCCGCTCGCCGGTTGCGCCGCGACTGATTGATGCGTGGGAGGACCGCGCGCGGCGGGTCGTCGCCGAATTTCGCGCCGACTTCAGCCGCCGCCTCGGCGAACCGACGATGCGCGGACTGATCGAGGAGCTCGACCAGACTTCGCCGCTCTTCGCCCGTCTATGGCGGGAGCAGGCGGTGCTTGGGCGCGAAGGCGGCGAGCGGCGCTTCCTCGCGCCCGCGCGCCGCTTCCGTCAATCGACTCTCGTCTTCGCCTCGCATCCGGAAGCGAAACTCGTCTGCCTGACGCCGATCGACGGCTAAGGACCTGGCGGCCCTCAACCAACCTTGCGCAATGGCGCCGCGGCGGCGCGGCGAGCCGGCCGCGACCTCTCGTCGGTCGCCGCCTGCTGCTCGACGTCGAATTCGGCGATCAGCGCGGCGAGACGCTTGGCTTCATCCGACAGGTTGTGGCTCGCGGCGGTGGATTCCTCGGCCATTGCGGCGTTCTGCTGGGTCGCCTTGTCCATTTCGCCGATCGACTGATTGACCGACACGACCGCCGTCGCCTGCTCCTTGGCGCCGGCGGCGATCTCGGCGACGACGCGGTTGATCTCGGTGACCTGTTCGACGATGCGCTGCAGCGCCTGGCCGGTCTCGGCGACCAACGCGACGCCCTGGCTGACTTGGCCGGTCGAGGTCGAGATCAGCGTCTTGATCTCCTTGGCGGCCTCCGCCGAGCGCTGGGCGAGCGCGCGCACTTCCGACGCGACGACGGCGAAGCCGCGTCCGGCGTCGCCGGCGCGCGCCGCCTCCACGCCCGCGTTGAGAGCGAGCAGGTTGGTCTGGAATGCGATCTCGTCGATGACGCCGATGATCTGAGTGATCTGCTGCGACGATTTCTCGATCGCGCCCATCGCTTCGACCGCCCGGCGGATGACTTCGCCGCCCTTGGTCGCGTCGGCCTGCGCCGCGCCGGCGACCGCGCGCGCGCGGTCGGTGCTCTCGGCGGTGCGACGCACCATCGTCGTCACTTCCTCCAAGGTCGCGGCCGCCTCCTCCAGACTCGTCGCCTGCTGCTCGGTGCGACGCGACAGATCGTCGGTCGCCGAGGCGATTTGACTGGTGCCGACGTCGATCGCGCCGCCGCGCTCGGCGAGGCTCTTCATCGCGGCCTCGAGCTGGGCGATCGCTGCGTTGAAATCGGCCTGGAGTTTGCGATAGGCCTCGGGAATGTCGGACGACATGCGGAAGCTCAAGTCCTTCGCGGCCAGCCGCGACAGGCCGGAGCCGACCGAGTCGGCGACGATCGCCCGTTCGCGGGCGATCGCCTCGCGCTGGGCGCGTTCGTTGTCGGCGCGCGCTTCCTCGGCGGCCGCCCGCTGGCGATCGGCTTCGGTCTCCAGTCGGACTTTCTCGATCGCCGCGTCGCGGAACACCAGCACCGCTCGCGCCATTTCACCGATCTCGTTGCGGTGAGTGGCGTGCGCCGGCTCGACGGTCAGGTCGCCGGCCGCCAATTCGTGCATCGTGCGGGTTACGTCTTTGATCGGCCGACTGATGCTGCGCGTGAAGAAGAGCGCCATCAGCGCGCCGAAGAACAAACCGACGCCGCCGGCGGCCAGAATCGCGCGCTGAGTCAGCGCGGCCGAATCGGAAGCCGCTGCGTAACTCGCTTCGGCGGCTTCATGGAATTCCGTCGCCAATTGAGCGCCGAGCGCAGTCATCGAATCCTCGATGCCCGTCGCCTCCGCGGCTCCGGCCTTCGTCTTGTCGGCGTCGAGCGTCCCGTCTTGCGCCTGCGCAAAGCGCAGGCGATTGGCGAGTTTGCGATATTTGGCTACGAGATCGGCCATCTTCTGCACCTCCTGGGCGCGGCCCGACTCGCTCGTGTTGGTCTGCAAGTCCGCCACCCAGTCGGAAGCGACGGCGAAGCCCTCCGTCGACTTGATCCAGTGCTTCGGATCATTGGCTCCCAGAGCGATCCAGAAGTGCATGCGCGCATCGAGAACGCGCTTCTCCAGCCGTTGTTCGAGCGCCTCCGCCGTCTTGAAATGCGCGACCTCGTCGAGCGCCGCGCGGCCGCGCACGACCGCGGCGAAACCCAGCGCGCTGACGCACGCGACGAGCACGAGAATCGCGCCGTAGCCGATCAACAGTTTTGAGGCGACTTTGAGCCTGGAGAACATAGGCGAGCTCACGACAATGACGTTCTGTGGGATTCAAACGCCTGGCTGCGCGAAAGCGGACGGACGTGACGTCCGCGCTCCCGCCCGGCGATCGGTCGACCATGCGGCCGAGCGCCGGCGACGCCGCCCGATCGGCCGGCGTCCCCCAACGCCCGCCAGACTAGAGAGGCCGGGTTAACCAATCCTCTGCGGAGGCGTTTTGCGCGCACGGCGCAACGACGCAGAATCAGCGCGATTCATTGACTTCGGCCGGATTTCCACTATATCGGGCGCAGGTCAGTGGCGTCACCAAGGCCCTGACCCGGCGCGAACCGTTACAAATGCGCCACGCCAGAGCGCGACCCGGAAAAGCCGCGCCGTCCCCGCGGGCCCCGAATGCGGCCCGCCCAAATCCCTGTTCCAGTGAGACGCAATGCGATTTGATGAACTCGGCCTGAGCGAGAAAGTGCTCGACGCCGTAAAGGCGTCAGGCTACGAAACGCCGACGCCGATCCAAGAACAAGCCATTCCCTACGCCCTGCAGGGGCGCGACGTCCTCGGCATCGCCCAGACCGGCACCGGCAAGACGGCGGCGTTCACGCTGCCGATGCTGTCGGCCCTCGAGAAGGGTCGTGCGCGGGCGCGCATGCCGCGAACCCTCATCCTCGAACCGACGCGCGAACTCGCCGCCCAGGTCGAAGAGGCGTTCGGCAAATACGGGATCAACCACAAGCTCAACTTGGCGCTGTTGATCGGCGGCGTGTCCTTCTCCGAGCAGGAAGCCAAGATCACGCGCGGCGCCGACGTTCTGATCGCGACGCCCGGCCGCTTGCTCGATTTCGCCGATCGCGGCAAGATTCTGCTGAACGGCATCGAGATCCTGGTGATCGACGAAGCCGACCGCATGCTCGACATGGGTTTCATTCCCGACATCGAGCGCATCTGCAAGCTGGTGCCGTTCACCCGCCAGACGCTGTTCTTCTCCGCCACCATGCCGCCGGAAATCACCCGGCTCACCGAAGCCTTCCTCCACAATCCGGTGCGCGTCGAGGTGTCGCGCGCCGCCTCGACCGCTGAGGGCATCGCCCAGACGCTGGTGCGTTCGGGCGCTTCGCCCGAGGAGAAGCGGACGACCCTGCGCCACGTCATCCGCAGCGCCGAGAATTTCAAGAACGCGCTGATCTTCTGCAACCGCAAACGGGACGTGCAGGTCGTCTATCGCTCATTGGAGAAGCACGGCTTTTCGGTTGGCGCGCTGCACGGCGACCTCGATCAACGTTCGCGCATGGCCGCGCTCGACGCGTTCCGCAACGATTCCGTGCAATTGCTGGTCTGTTCGGACGTGGCGGCGCGTGGACTCGACATTCCCGACGTCAGCCACGTCATCAACTATGACGCCCCGCACCATTCCGAAGATTACGTCCATCGCATCGGCCGCACCGGCCGCGCCGGCAAGCTCGGCGTTGCGGTCACGATCGTCTCGCGCGCCGACGCCCGCTCGATCGACGACATCGAGAAGCTGATCGGTCAGAAGATCGAATGGCAGGCAGGCGGAGACGCTCCCGTCGACGAACCTGCGGAAGCCGAGGAAGCTCCGCGCGAGCATCGCGGCGGCCGCAGCCGGCGCAGCGGCGGCGATCGCGGTCGCGGCGTCCGCTCGAACGGCGAGCCGGCGCAGCGCGTGGCGCGAGGCGGCGCAGAACGCGGTCGCGGCGGGCGTTCGCAGCACGACGAGCCCGCGGCGCGCGAAGCGCGCGGCGGCGGCGAACGCGGCCACGCCGGTCGCCCGCAAGTCGCGCCAGCGGAACGCGAAGCCGCTCGTCAGCCGCAGCCTCGTCCGGAAGAACCGCGCCGCCAGCCGAGGCCCGAGACGCCGCGGCGCCCGCGCCGCGACGACGACGGCGAAGCGCGCGTCATCGGGCTCGGCGACCACGTGCCGAGCTTCCTGTTGCGCCCGGTCCGGTTGCCAACCAAGCCGGTTCCCGCCGAAGCGGAAGACTAGTCGTCGCACGCAGTGAGACGACGTCAAACGTCGCAATGGCTCGCGCGCCGATACGGCGCCGCGGCGGACGGCGGGCGACTGTTCCCGCTCCATTTCGGCGATGCGCCGACTCCATCCGCGCTCGGCGCCGGCGCCACAAGAATCAACGTCGCGGTCCGCGTCCTGAAGGCAAGCCTCCGGCGCGGCCGACCGGACGGGATCCGGCCGATCGCTTCGCCGATTTGATCGGTCGACTGCCGACCTTCTGGCGTTTTGCCGTCCGCGCCGCCGCGGCGCGCCGCGCGGCGGCGAAGGCCAGCGACGCCCATCGCCGCAGCTCGTCCTCGTCGTCGAAGGCGGCGGGCGGCGACAGCCAATAGCCGACCTGCACCTCGCGGCCGCGCGCGGTATAGACGAAAGGCCGCGAACCGACGGCGGCGAACTCCGTCTGTGTCTCGGCGTCGACTTTCAGGTAGACCTCGCCGCCAATCGAGAGGGCGAAGCACAGGCCGTCTAAATAGACGCCGTGACCGCTGAACATGCGGCGCGCCGAGACGACGGCGAAGGGCGCGAACAGCTCTTCTAGCTCTTCGCGATCCAACTCCGGCTCACCTCTCGGCGGCGGCCAGCGCCTCGGGCGAGGCCGGCGTGATCGCTACGCTCTCGCCACAGCCGCAGGCCGAGGTCTCGTTGGGGTTCTTGAAGACGAAGCTCGCCGCCAGTTTGTCGATCTTGAAGTCCATCTCGGAGCCGAGCAGGAACAGCAGCGCTTTGGGGTCGATCAGCAGCTTGACGCCCTTGTCCTCGACCACCTCGTCGTTGGCGGCGACCGCTTCGGCGAATTCCATCGTGTAGGACATGCCGGCGCAGCCGCCGTTCTTGACGCCGACCCGGACGCCGACGATCGGCTTGTCGGCGGCGGCGACGATCTCCTTGACCCGCTCCGCGGCGGCGGCGGTCACACTCATCGCCTTGAAACGCGAATTTCTCATCGGCGCCTCGTCTTGCACCGGGTTCAAGGCCCGGCGCGCATCCCTTCATATAGCATCGCCGCGCCGTTTCGCCAGCCGTCGTCATGGCCGAACATAGGCGTAACCTTGGGCCTGAAGGTCGGCGATCAGCGTCACCCCGCCTTTTTCGGCGAGCTGGAAACCCGGCTGCAGGTCGGCGAGCGTCCATTTCTGCGCCGCGAGCGTATTGACGCAGGCGTAGAACGCGACCCCGTCGGCCAAACGGTCGCGCAGGTCCTCGATCGCGGCGAGGTCGCCGCCCGAGCGGCGGAACAGCCTCAGCGCTGGACCCAGCACGACGCAGGCGAAGCGCGCAGCCCCCGGACCACCGGCGCCGACGACATGGTTGCGCAGGTTTCCCAGCCCGAGCGCCACCCGTTCCGCGTCGACCAGATGATAGACGACCTTCGCCGCCCGGACCGGTTCGGCGCGGCCCGGCGCCGCGGCGAGCCCGAAGCCGGCCAGCAGCGCCGACTTGACCAGCAGCCTCCGCCCCAATCCGCCCATTTGGCCTCCCGATTCGTTTAGTGACCGCTCTTCAGCCGCGCCTTCTCGTTTTTGTCGGCGGCCAACGGCAGGCATTCGCCGAGCGCGGCGCGATCGAGACGGAACAGTTTGTCGTCCGGGCCGAAGGCGCCGTGGACGTTGTCGTCAGGATCGTCGGCGCCCGGTTTCCACAGCCGCGCCCCGGCCGGAACGCCGACGAGAACGTTGCCGTCGGTCTTCAGCGTCACGTCGATCGCCCCGCCGTCGCAGTCGACGTTGCAATGCGCGGAGGTCGCGCTCGTTGGGCCGCCGTTCTCGTCCTTGGCGATCCCGCAGCCGCCGTTGGTCTCCAACATGCCCTTGCGGCTGCAGAACGTGACGCCGAAACGCAATTGCAGTTCGTCGGGGTTGACCGGGTCGACCACCGCCAACAGCGTCATTGTCTTCACGTTCTGTTGCGGGTGCGATGCGAGATGGGCGGGATCGTAGACGCGATTGAAGCAAGCGAAGCTCTCCGCCGTCTTCGACGGTTCGACGCCGAAAAAGCCGGCGATGAAGCCGCCCGCGGCCCAGGCCGGCGTGACCGCCAGCAAAGCGGCCGCGGCGACGCCGAGCGATCCGATGTTGCGCATAGGCGCCTCCCTGCCCGTCGCGCCAGCCTTACGGTCCGTCGATTCTGCCAAGCTCCGGCAAACCGCGCAATCGTCAGGACGAGGCCGACGACCGGCCGCCTAGCGCGGGGCTCGGCCGCCGCCCCACGGCGTTACGTTGACGGCTGAGAAACCAGGCCGGCACGCTCCAGATATTCACCAGCCGCGTGAACGGGACCAGTAGGACGATCGTCAAGCCGTTGACGATGTGGAGCTTGAAGATCAGCGGCATGCCCGCGATGAAACCAGCCGCGGCGGCCGGCTTCAACGTCGCGACGCTTTGCGCCCACCACATGAGCGGCAGGGCTTCGCAGCCGCTGCTCATCTTGGCCAGCGCGACGGGGATCGTACTGAGGCCGAGGCCAATCTGGACGAGGATAAGCAGCAGAATCGCGACGTCGCCGAACAGCGCGCGCGGCCGCGTTCGCGACTCGTTCAGTCGGTTGCGCAGCAACGCGACGAGGCCGATGAAGGCGATCGTTCCAGCGGTCCCACCGACGACGTTGGCCATCGACTGCTTGAAACCGTGCGAAATTCCAGCGGCCTCGAAAACCTGGATCGGCGTCAGCAGGCCGACAAGATGGCCGACGAAGAGGATCAGGACGCCGACGTGAAAGAGCGTGACGCCCAGCGTCATTTGCCGGCGGCTGAACAGCCGGCCCGAGCCGTCGGGCTGAATGTGCGGCTCGCCGTCGAAGCGCAGCCAACCACCGAGCAGGAACACCGCGAAGGCGATGTAGGGGTACCAACCAAGAACGAGATAGTCGGACCAATCGTTCATCTTCGCTTCCTTGCGCGCGCGACGCCATCATGCGCTCGAGCGGGCCCTGGAATTTCGACCGCGCTTCAACACGGCGACTGTCGGCAGGCGCGGGAGTCGCCGATACGCGGAGCGGCAGTCACGGTCGCTCCGACTGACTACTGGGCGTCCTTGGCAACGATCCATTCGGAATTGAGACGGGCGAGCGTCAGCTTCTGATCGGGCGCAAGGCAGGGGTAGTTCATCATCATGTGGTTATGGACGACCTCGATTTCGCCGCCGTTGGCGAGCGCGATGACGTTATGGCAGTGGAAGACGCCTCGAGCGTCTGGATCGCAATTCGTGTCCGTCTTGACGACGCCGGAGACGACGGCGCTTGCCGCGGGCATGTCGCCCTTGACGAGTTGTAGCATGCGCTGCCCGTCCTTGCCGTTGTCCGCCCATGAAGTGAAGTTGGCGCCCGCGGGAATGGCCGGCTCGGCCGACGCGGGTTGTTGCGCGAGAGCGGAGAAACCGACAGCCGCCAGCCCACCGACGGCGGCTAGCGCCAACGCGCCGAACAGCCAACGACGGGCATGAAAATGCGGCCCCTTCGAGTGTGACCTGGTCTTCATTTCAGCTTCTCCGTTCCTGTGGGTTGATCGTCGCCTGACCGACCCCGCGCCAAGATGATTTCGGCGCCGCTTTGCCTGTCAGCTTGCGACTGCGATTGTTTCAGGCTGTCGATCAGTGGAACGATCGTCCGCTCGACGACCTCCGCTGTCCGCGGTCCGATGTGTTTGAAGGCGATGTGGCCGTCCGCGCCGATCACGAAGGTTTCGGGCGCGCCGTAGACGCCCCATTCGATCGCGACGCGGCCGTCGAGGTCGGCGCCGGCGCGCGTGTAGGGATCGCCAAACGTGTTGAGCCAACGCGCGGCGTCGTCAGGATGGTCCTTGTAGTTGAGCCCGTGAATGGTGGCGACGCCCCGCGCTTTCATCTGCATGACCAGCGGATGCTCAATCCGACATTCGACGCACCATGAGGCGAACACGTTGACGATTGACGGCTCGCCGACGAGGTCGGCGCTGGACAGGGCGAGCGTTCGCCCTTTCGCCGGCGGCAGGCTGAACTGCGGAACCGGCTTGCCGATCAGTGGCGTCGGGATTGCGCTCGGATCGCGGGTCAGGCTCCAGGCGAGAACGACCGACAGCGCTCCGAAGACGGCGATCGGCGCGACGTAGACCACGCGCCACGTTCCTGAGCGGAGCGCATTTTTGCCGACGGGCGCGTCAGGCATCTTTCGACTCTCGACTCGCGGGCGGCGGCAACCTGGCATTCTCGGGAGCGCGATCGTATTCATGTCCGTCGCCGACATGGCCGTGGAACATGAACAGGTGCGCGAGCGGACAGGCGAGCAGCATCAGGTAAGGCAACCATGGCGCCACGTGAACGCGATGCGCGTAGGCGATCGGAGTGAGGCCGATGAGCGCAATCGCAATCACGATCCAGCGCCCGCGCCCAGTGAAGGCAGTCCTGGCTATCGATACGAAGTCGTTCACGCTGAGATCCTTCCTGTCGCAAGACGGGGCGGCCGTTGCGCAGCTGTCAGCAGCAACCGTGGCGATGTCCAGCGTCGCGCGGCGCGGCGGCGACCTTTGCGGTGTAGGTTGCAGGCGAGGCTTCGAATCTCTTGCGGCAGGAATCCGAGCAGAAGTGATAGGTCTTGCCCTCGAACGTCGCCGTGATCGCGGAAGACGCGCTGACGACCATGCCGCACACCGAGTCGACGTCCTCATTTGGCGCGACCGGCGGGCCGTCTGCGCCGCCGCCGGGCGCTCCCACATGAGCGTGGCTCTGAGCGTGGCCCATCATGTGGCCACCGCACCCAAACCGCACCATCAGGAACAGCCCGGCCGCGAAGATCGCGATATTGACGACGGCGTCGAACGACATAGCGATTCTCCTGATTCTGGACCCCGCCGAGAGAGGCGCCGAACTTGGTTCTCTCGCCTCTTCGTCGCCTCAGCGAATGGCGACGACCCCCTTCATCCCGGCCTCGTAGTGGCCAGGAACGTTGCAGGCGAACTCGATCTGTCCGGCCTTGCCGAACCTCCACACGAGATCCTTGGTCTCGCCGCTCTCGAGGAACACCGCGTTGGCGTCGCTATGGTGGGCGTGGCCCATGTCCGTGTCGCCCATTTCGAGCATCTCTTGCCGATGCGCCGCCTGAGTCGCGGCGTCGCCTAGGGTGAAATCATGGTCAGCGGCGCCCTCATTGGTGACAATGAACCGCACGGTCTCGCCCGCCTTCACGGTCACGCTTTGGACATCGAAGCTGGCGTCGCGGGCCTTGATGCGAATCGTGCGGTCAACCGCAGCGGCCTTGCCGGGAGCGCCAAAAGCAAACGCCGTCGCGTGACGCGACGACGTCATGGAATGACCTTCCGTCGGCCCGGCGAAGCCGACCGTCGCCGCCATGACGGCAGCCACGAACGCGCCGAAGCCGAGCAATTGGACCTTGCGATGGTCGGCAAGTCGAGCGGGCGGAGTGGACATTTGGGCATTTCCATTCGGTCGGGGGTTGTCGATGATCGAAAGGATGGGCCGCGCGGGTAACTTCGCGACGTCGCGCTTGTAAGAAATTGTAACGACGGACACCGGCGCCGTTACGATTTGTCGCTCGAATTGACGACGGCCGCTTGCTATCGAAAGATCGGACGATTTCCGCAGAGGTCGGTATGAAGTTGCTGCCCGACTCCATTCGCTCTCGCACCGTTGTGACGCTGGTCGTCGGCCTCACCGCCTCTCACCTCGCCAGCACCGCGATCGCTCCGCTGGGCGCCTGGAGCATGGGCGGCGGGGCGTTGTCCGCGGGCTCGATCGTCTCGACGCTCGTGATGGCGGCGGCGATCGTCGTATTTTCATGGTGGGCGAGCGGATGGATCACAGCCCCCCTCTCCGCTTTCGCCCACGCCGCGGAACGGCTCGGACTGGACGTCAACGCGCCGCCGCTGGCCGAAGGCGGCCCGGAGGAAGTGCGGATCGCCGCGCACGCCTTCAATCAGATGCAGACGCGCATCCGCAGCTTCGTCGACGACCGCTTGCGGATGTTGGCCGCCATCGCCCATGATCTGCGCGGCCCGATCACGCGCGTGCGCTTGCGCGTCGAGCAGATGGCCGTTGACGACGAAACGCAGCGCAAGATCATCGCCGACCTCGACGAGATGGCGCAAATGGTGGAATCGAGCCTCGCGTTCGCCCGCGACGAGGCGACGACCGAATCCTCGCAGCCGGTGGACCTCGCCGCGCTGCTTGCGACGATCTGCGACGACGCCGTCGACGCCGGCCATCGCGCTGAGTTCACGTTCGAGGGTCGGCTCGTCTTCCAAGGTCGGCCGCTTGCGTTGAAGCGACTGTTCGCCAACCTCGTCGACAATGCGGTCCGCTTTGGCGGGCGCGCCGAGGTTCGCGCTTCCATCGACAAACAAAGACTGCAGGTGCGGATCGAAGACGAAGGCCCAGGCATTCCGGAGCGCGAGATGGAGAACGTCTTCAAGCCGTTCTTCCGCATCGAGCGCTCACGCAACAAGCGCACGGGCGGCATCGGCCTGGGGCTGGCGACGGCGCGCACGATCGCCCGCGCGCATGGCGGCGACGTCATCGTCGCCAACCGGCCCGAAGGAGGGTTGCGAGCGATTGTCACCCTGCCCCGCCAGGCGCACGACGGAGCCTGAGCTTTGGCTGTCGAACCGCACATCTTGATCGTCGACGACGACGCCGAGATCTGCGAGCTGGTGCGGCGGTTTCTCGAGCCGCACGGCTTCCGGGTCACCGCCGCCGCCGACGGCGCCGCGATGTGGTCCGCTCTGGCGTCCGACGCCGCCGAACTCATTGTCCTCGACCTCATGCTGCCCGGGGATGACGGATTGGCGCTGTGTCGGCAATTGCGCGAGACGAGCCGAACGCCAATCATCTTTCTCACCGCCCTCAACAGCGAGGCGGACCGCGTCGTCGGGCTCGAAATGGGCGCGGACGACTATTTGTCGAAGCCGTTCAGCGCCCGTGAGCTGCTGGCTCGAATTCGCGCCGTTCTCCGCCGCGCCGCCCCCAGCGAGACCGCCGTCTCTCACGGCAAAGAGAGCGCCGCTGAGGGCCGCCTTCTGCGTTTCTCCGGTTGGACTCTCGACGGCGGACGACGCCAACTCAAATCGCCGGACGGGGTCCTGGTGGAGCTCAGCGGCGGCGAGTACGACCTCTTGCTTGCCTTTCTCGAGCGCCCGCAGATCGTTCTCACGCGTGACCAACTGCTGGACGCGACGCGCGGCCGCTTTGCCGGCCCATACGATCGCGCGATCGACATGCAAGTCGGACGTCTGCGCCGCAAGATCGAGGCCGACTCGAAGAGTCCGGCGCTCATCAAGACCGTGCGCGGCGGCGGTTACGTGCTGGCCTCGGCGGTCGAGCGCGAATGACGCCGGTCAGTCCAACGTCGTCGATCGCAGCCGCAGCGCGTTGCCGATCACGCTGACCGACGACAGCGCCATCGCTGCGGCGGCGATGATCGGCGACAGCAGAATTCCGAAGAATGGATAGAGGACGCCGGCGGCGATCGGCACCCCGACGGAATTGTAGATGAACGCGAAGAACAGGTTCTGGCGGATGTTGCCCATCGTCGCGGCCGACAGCCGCCGCGCGCGAACCAGCGCCTGCAGGTCGCCGTGGAGCAGCGTGACGCCCGCGCTTTCGATCGCGACGTCAGTTCCCGTCCCCATCGCCACGCCGACGTCGGCGGCGGCGAGCGCCGGCGCGTCGTTGACGCCGTCGCCGGCCATGGCGACGATCCGACCCTGCCGGCGCAACCGCGCCACCGCATCGGCCTTGTTCTGCGGCAAGACTTCCGCTTCGACCTCGGAAATGCCGAGCTTCGCCGCGACCGCCTCGGCTGTCGTGCGATTGTCGCCGGTCAGCATGACGACGCGCACGCCCGCGTCGCGCAACGCCAGCAACGCCGCCGGCGTCGTCGGCTTGACCGGATCGGCGACGCCGATCACGCCCGCGGCCCTTCCGTCGATCGCGGCGAAGATCGCGGTCGCGCCGTCGCGGCGCAGAGGCTCGGCCTCCGCCGCGATGGCGCGTGCATCGACGCCGCATTCGGCGAGGAAGCCCTCGCTCCCGATCGCCACCGCGCGACCGTCGACCACGCCGCGTACGCCCTTGCCCGCCGGCGCGTCAAAGTCGGTCGGCTCGGCGAGGGTCTGCCCCTTCTCCTTCGCCGCGGCGACAATCGCCGCCGCCAGCGGGTGTTCGCTCGACCGCTCCAGGCTCGCCGCGAGGCGCAGCACGTCGTCGGACGCGAAGCCCGGCGCTGAGCGGACCGCGACGACGCGCGGCCTGCCCTCGGTCAGGGTGCCGGTCTTGTCGACGACCAGCGTGTCGACCTTCTCCATCCGTTCCAGCGCTTCGGCGTCCTTGATCAGCACGCCCGACTGCGCGCCGCGCCCGACGCCGACCATGATCGACATCGGCGTCGCCAGCCCGAGGGCGCAGGGACAGGCGATGATCAGCACCGACACCGCGGCCACCAGTCCATAGGCGAGACGCGGCTCAGGCCCGAACGTCGCCCAGGCGGCGAAAGCGAGGACGGCGATGGCGACGACCAGCGGCACGAACCAGCCTGACACCTGATCGGCGAGGCGCTGGATCGGCGCCCGGCTGCGCTGCGCCTTGGCCACCATCGCGACGATCTGCGCCAGCACGGTGTCGCGTCCGACGCGATCGGCGCGCATCACGAAGGCGCCGGACTGATTGATCGTCCCGCCGACGACGCGGTCGCCGACCATCTTGGCGACCGGCATCGACTCGCCCGTGACCATGGATTCGTCGATCGCGCTGCGGCCCTCGAGGATTTCGCCGTCGATCGCGACTTTGTCGCCTGGGCGCACGCGCAGCCGGTCGCCGACGGCGACGCGCTCGAGCGCGACGTCCTCGTCGCCGCCGTCCGGGCGGACGCGGCGCGCGCTCTTGGGCGCGAGGTCGAGCAGAGCGCGGATAGCGCCGCCGGTGCGCTCGCGCGCCCTGAGCTCGAGGACCTGACCGAGCAGCACCAGCGCGGTGATCGCCGCCGCCGCTTCGAAATAGATCGCGACGGCGCCGTCCCTGCCGCGGAAGGCGGCGGGAAAGAGGCCAGGCGCGACGGTCGCGACGACGCTGTAGGTCCAGGCGACCCCCGTCCCCAGCGCGATCAGGGTGAACATGTTGAGATTGCGCGAGACAACCGACCGTGCGCCGCGCACGAAGAAGGGCCAGCCCGCCCACAACACGACCGGCGTCGCGAGGACGAGCTGTAGCCAGTTCAGGGCTTGCTCGCCGACGACTGCGCCGAGACTGGTCATCGGGGCGACCATATCGAGGACCGCCACGGGAACCGCCAGCGCTACGGCGACCCAGAACCGCCGCGTCATGTCGACGAGTTCCGGGTTTGGACCGGTCTCGGCGGCCGGCGTCTCGGGCTCGAGCGCCATGCCGCAGATCGGACAGCTTCCCGGCCCGACCTGGCGGATCTGCGGGTGCATCGGGCAGGTGTAGATCGCGCCGGCGGGCGCAGGCGGCACTCCGGCCGGCGCTCCGCCGAGATAGCGCTGCGGCTCGGCGAGGAACTTTTCGCGGCAGCCGGCGCAGCAGAAATGGTAGCTCTGCCCGGCGAACTCGGCGCTGTGCTTGGCGCTCGCCGGATCGACGCTCATGCCGCACACCAGGTCCGTGGCCGGCCCAGCCGCCGGCGCGCCATGGCCGTGGGCATGGGCGACATGAGCATAGGCGTGCGCTTCGGCAACGTACCGCTGCGGCTCGGCGAGAAACTTGTCGCGGCAGCCGGCGCAGCAGAAATAGTAGCTCTGCCCGGCGAACTCGGCGCTGTGCTTGGCGCTCGCCGGGTCGACGCTCATGCCGCAGACCGGGTCCTTGGCCAATTCCGACGCGGCCGCGCCTTGTGCGGAGCCGTGATCGTGAGCGTGGCCGCGCCCCGCGTGGCCGGATTCGTGACTGTCGGCAGACATTTGGCGCTCGCAGTTGCCTTACTCGAGCAATGTGGCTACACCCTCCCATCATTGGAAGGTCAAGGGCTTTCACCATGAACATCGGAGCGGCTGCGGCGGCGACTGGCGTCAGCGCCAAGATGATCCGCCATTACGAGGCGATCGGCCTGCTGCGGCCGGCCGCGCGGCGAGACAACGCCTATCGCGACTACGCCGACGGCGACGTCCACGAACTGCGCTTCGTGCGACGGGCGCGCCGCCTCGGTTTCTCGATCGACGAGATCGGCGAACTGCTGGCGCTGTGGCGCGACGACGAACGTCCGAGCCGCGACGTCAGACGCATCGCCAAGGATCACCTCGTCGATCTCGAAAGCCGCATCGTCGAAATGCAGGCGATGGCGGACACCTTGCGCAAGCTGGTGCACGCCTGCCACGGCGACGACCGCCCGCACTGCCCGATCCTCAACGACCTCGCCGCGCAGCCGGCGGCCGGCGAGCGGCCGAGTTGAGGCGAAGCGCGCGCTGGAGCTGGACGCGGGTTTGTGGCAAATCCCACCCGCCCCGATGGATGACTCGATGACCGCCCCGTTGCTCGCCTCGCCCGACCTCGCTGATCGACTCGCCCGCATCGCCGACGCGCTGGAGCGGATCGCCCCGCCGCGCCGCCCCCGTCCCGACTTCGCCGCCGCCGACGCCTTCGTCTGGCGCGCCGACAGCGGCGCGCTCGAACCGATCGCCAAGGTGAACCGCGTCGACATCGCGCTGCTGCATGGCGTCGACCGGGTGCGCGACCTGCTGATCGACAACACGCTGCGCTTCGCCCGCGGCCTGCCCGCCAACAACGCGCTGCTGTGGGGCGCGCGCGGCATGGGCAAGTCGTCGCTGGTCAAAGCGGCGCACGCCGAGATCAATCGCCGCGGCGTCGCCGACGGACGGCTGAAATTGGTCGAGATCCACCGCGAGGACATCGAGAGCCTGCCGGCGCTGATGGCGCTGATGCGCGACGCGCCGCATCGCTTCATCGTCTTCTGCGACGATCTCTCGTTCGACGGCGGCGACACATCCTACAAGTCGCTGAAGGCGGCCCTCGAAGGCGGCATCGAGGGTCGGCCCGCCAACGTCGTTTTCTACGCCACCTCCAATCGCCGCCACTTGATCCCGCGCGAGATGATGGAGAACGAGCGCTCGAACGCGATCAATCCCGGCGAAGCGGTCGAAGAGAAAGTGTCGCTGTCGGATCGCTTCGGCCTGTGGCTCGGATTCCACCACTGTAGCCAGGACGAGTATCTCGCCATGGTGCGCGGCTACGCCGACTATTTCGGCCTCGACGCGCCGCTCGAAGAGATCGAACGCGACGCGCTGGAATGGGCGACGACGCGCGGCGCGCGCTCGGGCCGCACCGCCTGGCAGTTCACTCAGGACCTCGCCGGCCGGCTCGGCCGCCGCCTCGACCGCCAGGGCTGAAAAAACGCCGAGGCGGCGGGCCTTTCCTGGGACCCGCCGCCTGGCTTTGAGCCCACGGCGCTTTTCGTGTCTCGCGGTCCGCCCGTGGGAATTGCGTCCGGCCTGGAGGAGCCGGACGACCTCTTCGTCTCGGCGGCGCCCTCAGAGGCCGGCGAGATAACTGGTCGGGTCGACTGGCGTCGAGCCCTTGCGCAACTCGAAGTGCAGCTGCGGCGAGCTGACGTTGCCGCTCTGGCCGGACTTGGCGATGATCTGGCCGCGCTTGACCGTGTCGCCGCGCTTGACGTCGAGTTCGCCGTTGTTGGCGTAGGCGGAGACGAAGCCGTTGGGATGGCGGATCAGCACCAAGTTGCCGTAACCCTTGAGTTCGTCGCCGGCGTAAGCGACGACGCCGCTCTCAGCCGCGCGCACCGAGGTGCCCTCGGGCACGGCGATGTTGATGCCGTCGTTGCCGCCCGCCTTGAACGCTTCGATGATGCGGCCGCGCGCCGGCCAGCGGAACTCGGGCGCGACGCCGGCAGCGTCGGCTTCGGCGCCGGTCATCGGCGCCGCTGTGTCGCCCGGTTTGACGCTAGCGGTCGGCGTGACGTCCGGCTGCGTCTTCTTCGCGGTCGTCGTCTGCGAGGGGACCTCGTTCTTCGCCGTCAACGGCTGCGCCGCCGGCTTGTCGCCGCTCTTGTCGGCGACCTTCTCGGACTTCTTTTCCTCGGACTTGGCGGCGACCTTGTCTTCGCGCGCGGCCTTGTCCTTCGCCTTGGCGTTCGGCGCCGCGTCGGCGACGTCTTCCTTCTCCGCCTTGGCTTTGGCGTGTTTGGCGGGCGAAACGTCGGCGTCGTCGGCCGAGGCGGTCTTCTTCGGCTTGGCGCCGTTCGGCTCGCCGCTGGCGCTGTAGACGGGAATGACGAGATGCATGCCCGCATGGATCTGGGAGCCGCTGGTCAGGCCGTTGCTCTTGATCAGGGCCGCCGTCGGCACGCCGTAGCGGCGCGAAACGCTGTCGGCGTCGTCGCCCTGGGCGACGACGATCGGCGAACCGCCGACGATGCTCCACCCGGCCGCGGATCCGCCGACCGGTTGACTCGAAGCGAAGTGGTTTTGCGGCGCGGGCGCGTACGGCGCCTGGGCGGGCGGAATCGAAGCGGTGGAAACGGGAGCCGGCGGCGCAAGCGGCGCTGAGGCGACGCTCGACGTCGGCGCAGAGCTGGGCGCGGCGTTCGAGGCGAAAGGATTCGAAAATGGATCGGCGGTCGGCGAGTAGGATTGTGAAAGTCGATCCGAATCGGCCGAGCAACCCGCCAGCCAGACGCCGATCAACCCGGTTAAAGCGACGCGGACCGCGCCGCGCCGCGCAACAAACGCTGCGAACTCTCTCATCGGCCCAACCCACTCATACGCCACCCAACACGTAGGCAGTTTCGGTCGAACGTCTTAAGACTTGGTTTAAGATGAATATTTTGGCGCCGCCGAGTCGGATCTGCGTCGAGCGTGTGACGGAGGCCGGCGGCTCAATCGCCGCCCGTGAGGCCGGACGCGAGGGGTCGGAAGGCGCGAACCGACCCATGCTCGCTCGCCTCAAAAGCGTCGCTCCCCGGCCGACGGACCCAGCGGACAATGCGCTGATTGGCCGCACGCTCGCCGGCGACGACGGCCACCAGCGCGCCGCCCTCGGCGAGCGGCGCCAGCAACCGCGTCGGCGGCGACTCGACCGCGGCATGCACGAGGATCGCATCGAACCGGGCTGGACCAGGGTCGTAGGCGAGCGCGTCGGCCCATTCGATTCGTACGTTGTCGAGCCCGAAGGCCGACAGGCGCGCCGCCGCCTCGAGCGCGAGCGTGCGGCGGCGCTCGAGCGAGACGACCTCGCCCGAAAGTTGCGCCAGCAGCGCGGTGGCGTAGCCGCTGCCGGCGCCCACTTCGAGCACGCGACCGCGCGGCTGCGGGCCGAGCGCTTCGATCATCGCCGCCACCACCGAAGGCGGCGGCGAGGTCTGGCCGCCGCCGATCGGCAATGCGATGTCGCGCGCGGCGACATCGGCATAGCGCTGCGGCATGAACAGCGACCGCGGCGCCCGCTCCAGCGCGCGCAACAGGCGCAGATCGCGGATGCCGCGCGCCCTGAGCCGCAACATGAACTGAATACGCTCCTCCGCCTCCGGATTGGCGCTCGGCGCGCGTTCGTCGGCGGACGTCGCCATTGGCTCAGCCGCTCGCAAAGACCGCGGCGTAGCGCGCGCGGGTCGCTTCGTCGGTCAGGTTGAGGCTCAGCGGCGTGATCGACACCTTGTTGGCGGCGAGCGCCTCGATGTCGCTGCCGATCTCGGGATCGAATCCGCCGCGCGTGAACTTCAGCCAATAATAGGGGATTCCGCGCCCGTCGCGACGCTCCTCGATCTGCATCAGTTCGCTGTCGCGCCTGCCCTGGCGCGTGACGGCGACGCCCGCCGCTTTCGCCGCCGGGCAGGCGGGAAAGTTGACGTTGATCAGCATGCCTTCCGGGACGCCGGCGGCGAGGATGCGCTCGACGATTTGCGGACCGAGCGTTTCGGCGCAATCCCATTCGACTTTGTCGCGTGCGCCGCCATAGCATTGCGACAGGGCGATCGAGGTGACGCCGAGCAGCGCGCCCTCCATCGCCGCGGCGATCGTGCCGGAATAGGTGACGTCCTCGGCGACGTTCTGACCGCGGTTGACGCCGGAGAGGATGAGATCGGGCGGCGCGTCGGCAAGGAGCCGCCTGACCCCCATGATGACGCAGTCGGTCGGCGTCCCCTGCACGGCGAAGTGTCGCGGGCCGACTTCGCGCAAGCGCATCGGGTTGTTGAGCGACAGCGAATGGGCGACGCCCGATTGGTCGTTTTCCGGCGCGACGACGAACACTTCGTCGCCGAGCTTGCGCGCGATTCTCTCCAGAACTTTCAAGCCGTGGGCGTGAACGCCGTCGTCGTTGGTGATCAGAATTCGCATTGACGCCCTTTCCCGCTCCGCGCGGAGACGGACCGTTCTAGCGCGCCCAGGCGATTCGCGCGACGCGGCGCCCTATCGCGCAGCCGCGCGATCCGTGCGATCCTTGGCGCATCGCCATGAGCCGCGGGGATCGGCAATGAGGAGATGGTTGGTTTTCGCCGCCCTCGCCGCGGCTTTGCTCGCCCCGGCGCCGGCCGCGGCGGCGGGATTTTGCACCGCGCAATGGGCGCCCGTCTGCGCCGTCAAGGACGGCGTTCAGAAGACCTATTCCAACCTCGGCTGCGCCAAAGCCGACGACGCCGAGGTCGTGCAGGAGGGTCAATGCGGCGAAGCGGCGCCGCAACCGACGAAAACGCCGATCTTCTGCACGGAGAACTACGACCCGGTCTGCGGCGTCAAGGACGGCGCTCAGAGGACCTATTCCAACGCCTGCTTCGCCAAGGCCGACGGCGCAAACGTGGTCGCCGCCGGCGAATGTCCGAAGCCGTGAGGCTTCCCCGGTCGTCTGCCGCGTTATCAGTGGCGCGGCCCTCCGTGGCCGCGGCGCCTTTGCATGATCGCGGGCGCGGAGGCCCGCGCCACCGCGCTCACGCCTTCGGCGCGATGCGCGTCAGTCCGCCCATATAGGGCTTGAGGACGTCCGGCACCGTCACCGAGCCGTCAGGATTCTGGTAGTTCTCCAGCACCGCGACCAACGCGCGGCCGACCGCGACGCCCGAGCCGTTGAGCGTATGGACGAAGCGAGTTTGCTTGGCGTCGGCCGCCTTGCAGCGCGCGTTCATCCGCCGCGCCTGGAAGTCGCCGCACACCGAGCACGACGAAATCTCGCGGAACCGCCCCTGCCCCGGCAGCCAGACCTCGATGTCGTAGGTCTTGCGCGAGGCGAAGCCCATGTCGCCGGTGCACAGCACGATGGTGCGGAAACACAGGCCGAGCCGCTTCAGCACTTCCTCGGCGCAAGCGGTCATGCGCTCGTGTTCGGCGAGCGATTGCTCCGGCGTCGCAATCGACACCAGCTCGACCTTCTCGAACTGGTGCTGGCGGATCATGCCGCGCGTGTCCTTGCCGGCGGCGCCCGCTTCCTCGCGGAAGCAAAGCGTGCCGGCGGTGAAGCGCAGCGGCAGCTTCGCTTCGTCGACGATGCTTTCGCGCACCAGATTGGTCATCGGCACTTCGGCGGTCGGGATCAACCAGAAGCCGTCGCCGGCGGCGAACTGATCGTCGCGGAACTTCGGCAATTGCGCGGTGCCGAACATCGCCTCGTCGCGCACCAGCACCGGCGGATTGATCTCCTCGTAGCCGTGCTCCTGCGTATGCAGGTCGAGCATGAACTGCTCGAGCGCGCGTTCGAGCCGGGCCAGCGCGCCCTTGAGCACGACGAAGCGCGCGCCCGACAGCTTCGCCGCCGCGTCGAAGTCCATCAGCCCGAGCGCCTCGCCGATGTCGAAATGCTCCCTCGGCTCGAAGCCCTCGGGGAACTGCGGCGGCGCGCCGTGGCGGCGCATCTCGACGTTGTCGTTCTCATCCTCGCCGTAGGGGACGTCGGCGAGCGGCAGGTTGGGGATGGCGGCGAGTTCCTTGTCGAGCGCCGCGCCCGCCTTGCGCTCGGCGGCTTCGAGCTCGGGCATGGTCGCCTTGAGGCCGGCGACCTCGGCGCGAAGGTCGTTCGCGGCGGCCACGTCCTTCTTCGCCATCGCCGCGCCGATCTCCTTCGACGCGGCGTTGCGCCGCTCCTGCGCTCTCTGCAGCGCGAGGATCGCGCCGCGGCGCTTCTCGTCCAGCGCGATCAGCGAATCGGCGACGGGCGCGAGTCCGCGGCGGGCCAGCCCCTCGTCGAAAGCCTTAGGATTTTCGCGAATCGCTCTGATGTCATGCATGATTTTACCCGGCAGGTCGCAACCAGCGCCTCAGCAACCGGTCACCGAAGAGGTTGACGCCGAGGCCAGCCATTACCAGAACGGCGCCCCAAAGCTCAAACGCGTCCAACGGCTCGCCAAAAACGACCCCGCCGGCGATCATGCCGACGATCGGCACCAGCAGCGCGAACGGCGCGACCGCCGCAGCCGGGTGGCGCGCCAGCAGCCGCGACCACAGGCCGAAACCGAACGTCGTCCCGGCGTAGGAGAGGACGAGCACCGACAGGATGAGGCTGAGGCTCGGATGGGCGAGCGGCGCCAGCGCCGCCGGCCCGTCGAACCAAGCGGAAGCGAGGAACAGCGGCGCCGGCGCGGCGAGGCTCGACCAGGCGACGAAAGCGAGCATGTCGATGCGGCCGGCGATCTTGGCGACGACGTTGCCGGCGCCCCAGAACGCCGCCGCGACGATCACCAGCAGCAGCGGCCCGAGGCTCGCGCCGCCGAGCCGCTCAGAGCCGATCAGCGCGATGCCGGCGAAGGCGATCGCCGCGCCGATCGCCTGCGTGCGCCGCGGGCTCTCGCCGAGCAGCGCCCAGGCGAAAAAGATGGTGAAGAAGGCCTGCAACTGGATCACCAGCGAGGCCAGGCCGATCGGGAAGCCCTCGCGCACGGCGACGAACAGCAGGCCGAACTGGCCGACGCCGATGAACAGGCCATAGAGGACGACCAGCGCCGGCGACGCCTTCGGCGGGCGGACGAACAGGACCAGCGGCAGCGCGGCGAAGACGAAGCGCAGCGCTGAAAGCGCGAGCGGCGTCGTTTCGGCGACGCCGATCTTGATGGCGATGAAAATGAGGCCCCAGACGACTGCGACGGCGATCGCGGTCAGGACGTCGCGCGGCGGCATCAGGCGGCGCGGCTCAAGTCTTGTTCGCTTGTTCGGCCGCCTTTTCCGCCGCCTCGCGGCGCTTCTCGACGAACCTGACCGCGATCACCGAGCCCTCGTAGAGCAGCAGCATCGGCAGAACGAGCGAGGTCATGCTGAGCAGGTCCGGCGGGGTCAGGATCGCCGCGATCCCGGTCACCGCGACGATCGCATAGCGGCGCATCGAGGCAAGGTACTGCGAGCTGACGATGCCGGCCTGCCCGAGCAGCGTCAGCACCACCGGAAGCTGGAACGCGGCGCCGAAGGCGAAGATCAGCGTCATAATCAGCGACAGGTATTCGCTGACCTTGGGCAGCAGCTCGATCGTCGCCTCGCCCGGCGTGTTGACCTGCTGCAGCGACACCGAGAAGCGGATCAGCAGCGGCATGACGACGAAATAGACGAGCAGCGCGCCGAGGGCGAAGAAGATCGGCGTCGCGATCAGATAGGGAAGGAACGCCTGGCGCTCCTTCTTGTAGAGGCCGGGAGCGACGAACTTGTAGATCTGCACGGCGATGATCGGGAAGGCGACGACGCCGGCGCCGAACATCGACAGGCGGATGTTGGTGTAGAACTGCTCGAGGAAATGGGTGGCGATCAGCGTCGCCTTCTCCGCGCCGACGACCCGCACATAGGGCTCGGTCAGCACGTTGTAGATCGTGCGCGAGAAGTAGAAGCAGACCAGGAACGC
>Ga0181520_10002994_pt1 | contig 30352 bp, 19 predicted proteins | sample PEATcosm2014_Bin_29_FD_132451 | JGI IMG/M metagenome (GOLD analysis project Ga0181520, IMG submission 132451) | Peatland microbial communities from MTU Mesocosm Facility, Houghton, MI, USA - PEATcosm2014_Bin02_30_metaG | ecosystem: Environmental > Terrestrial > Soil > Wetlands > Peat | place...
GCCAGCAGGATTTGCCAACGGCGCCGGAAGCGGCGGGTTTCGTGCATCCAGACGCGCCGAATGTCGTGCATGTCGAGGTAGCTCGTCGCCCGCGTGCGCCCGCGATGGTCGATCAGCGCCAGGAACAGCATGCCTTTTTCGGTGGATAACAGCAGCGAGAGGTCGTCCAATCGCCACGCCTCGACGCGCCGGTACAGCAGCCAACCCAGCAGCACGAGGTATAGCGTGGCGGAGACCGACGCGAGCGCAATCAGCGGGGCGAGCGCGCGGCTCATCGTCAGGTTGGGCAAGACATACAGGAACCCGGCAATAAATGGAATGCCCATGGCCAGCAGGATAATCGCGAAGGCCGTCTCGCCGCGGAATTCGCCGGCGCGGCGCGAGAAGCGGATTTCCCGTCCGGGAATCGCGCTGGAAAGCTTCTGGTAGAGCGATTCGTTTTCCCGACCGAGCTGGTCGAGAAAGCCATCGTACTCATCCTCGTCCCGTTCGTTCAAGTTTTCCATGGTCGTTACCTCTGGCGAATGGCCGATCAACTTCCCTGTTCAAACGTTAATCACCACCGCCGGAGGAAGATACTGGTCATGCGACAAAATCTCAACAGTCATCGAATGGCAGTGAAGAGTGAAAAATGAACAAGGAACAAGGAACCGCCCTATCTCGCCCGAGTCACCCACGCGTTTTGGGAAAACGTCTAAAAACCGATCAGTTGGGGCCGCACGTGACGATATCGCGACGGGACTCGGGTTGAGCCGTGAAAATGAGGCTCTACCCACTTTTTCCTTAGCCTCGGATTTGTCCCGCGCCGAAGACGACGAATTTCGCCGCGGTCAGCTCCGCAAGACCCATCGGGCCGTACGCGTGCAGCTTGGTCGTACTGATGCCGATCTCGGCGCCCAGGCCGAGTTCGCCGCCGTCGTTGAAGCGGGTCGAGGCGTTGACGAGCACGCACGACGATTGCACCTCGCGCAGAAACCGGCCCGCGCGGGTGTAGTTTTCCGTGATGATCGCCTCGGTGTGGTCCGAGCCGTAACGCGCGATGTGCGCGATCGCGCCGTCCATGTCGTCGACGACCCGCACGGCGAGGATCAGGTCGAGATATTCCGCGGACCAATCGGACTCATCCGCGGCGGCCATGTATGGCGCGATCGCCCGCGCGCGTTCGCAGCCCCGCAACTCGACGCCCGCCGCGCGCAAGGCTTGCGCCGCTTCCGGCAAAAAATGCGGCGCAACGTCGCGGTGCACCAGCAATGTTTCCATCGCGTTGCAGACGCCGGGCCGCTGCACCTTGGCGTTCATCACGATCGGCAGCGCCTTGGCCAGGTCGGCGTCGGCGTCGACGTACACGTGGCAGACGCCCTTGGCGTGGTAGATCAGCGGCACGGTCGCGTTCGCCGCGACGAAGCCGATCAGACTCTCGCCGCCGCGCGGAATCAGCACGTCGACGAGGCCGCGCGCTTGCACAAGGTGCAGCACCAGTTCGCGGTCGGGGTCGTCGATGACCTGCGCCGCCGTCGCCGGCAGACCCGCCGCCGCCAGCGCCCGGCCGAGCGCCGCGCCGAGCGCGCGGTTGCTGTGCGCCGCCTCGGAGCCGCCCCGCAGCACGGCGGCGTTGCCGCTTTTGAGGCACAGCGCGGCGGCGTCGATGACGACGTTGGGCCGCGACTCGAAAATGATGCCGACGACGCCGAGCGGCAGGCGCATCCGGCCGACGCGCAGGCCGTTGGGGCGGATTTTAAGATCGTAGATTTCGCCGATCGGGTCGGGCAGGACGACGACCTCTTCCACCGCGCCGGCCATCTCTTCGAGGCGTTTGGCGTTGAGCGTCAGCCGATCGACGAGCGCCGCGGATTTGCCGGCCGCGCGCGCCGCGCCGACGTCGCGGGCGTTGGCCGCCAAAATCTCGCCGGCGTCCGCGCGCAACCCCGCCGCCAGGGCGGTCAGCGCCGCATTTTTTTCGGCGGTGGACGCCACGGCCAGCCGCCGCGCGGCCGCGCGCGCCGCGCCCAGCAGCGCGTGCATCTCTTCTTTTTTCGTCATCGGCGCGTCCCCTTTCAAACGGTAAGCACCAGGTCGTCGCGGTGCACGATCTCGTCGCCGAAGGTGAAGCCGAGCACGCCTTCGATTTCGTCGCCGCGCCGGCCGCGCACGCGCGCCAGGTCTTCGCTGCCGTAGCGCACGACGCCGCGACCGATTTCGCCGCCGTCCGGGCCATTGAGCACGACGACCGCGCCGCGCGGGAACGAGCCTTCGATTTTCGCCACGCCTTTCGGCAGCAGGCTCTTGCCGCCGTCGCGCAGCGCGCTCGTGGCGCCGGCGTCGAGCGTCAGCGCGCCCTGCACGGCCGCCGCCTTGGCGAGCCAGCGCCCGCGTCCGCCGACCTTGTTCGGCAGCGGCACGGCGAAGGTGCCGACGTCCTCGCCGCGCAGCGCCTGCTCGAGCACGCTGCCCTTGCTCTGCGCGATCAGGCAGGGGATGCCATACTGGCGGCAGAGGTTCGCGGCCGACAGCTTCGAGCGCATGCCGCCGGCGCCGAGCGCGCCCGATTTTTCGCCGGCGAGGCCGAGCAGCTCGTCGAGCGGTCCGTCGATGAGCGGCACGATTTTCGCCGTTGGATCGACCGCCGGATCGCCGTCGTGCAGGCCCTCGACGTCCGTCAACAGAATCAGCAGATCGGCGTCGATCAGGCCGGCGACGAGCGCCGAGAGAAAGTCGTTGTCGCCGAACTGGATTTCGTCCACCGAGACGGAATCGTTCTCGTTGATGATCGGCACGACGCCGAGGCCCAGCAGACGCAGCAGCGTGTCGCGCGCGTTGAGATAGCGCCGGCGGTCTTCCAGGTCGTCGCGCGTCAGCAGCACCTGGCCGGTCTGCAATTGCAGAGAGGAAAACAGCTTTTCGTAGAGCGTCATCAGTTCCATCTGGCCGACCGCGGCGCAGGCCTGCTTGTCCTGCACGCGTTCGGGCCGCTTGCCGTGCGCGACCCGCCGCGCCCCGAGCGCAATCGCGCCCGAGCTGACCAGCGCCGTCGCCGTGCCCTGTTTCTGCAACTGCGCGATGGTCGTCGTCAGCTTGCCCAGAAATCCGAGCCGCACCAGGCCGGCCGGGTTCACGATCGAACTGCTGCCGACCTTGATCACGATTCGTTTCAACGATTTCGGGTCGAACCGAGCCGCCAAGTCCCCCTCCTTTACCTAAATTGTAAGAGCGCCTTTCCAGGCGCGATTCGTAAAATCGCGCCCGGAAGGGCGCACTTACAGGCGCCCGAGATCGCGCCCAGAAGGGCGCTCTTACACCACCCTCCCAGCCTCTCAGCCTCTCAGTCTCGCAGCCTCTGCGCCTATCCGTTCGCCTTCATGAATTCCTTCATGAACGCGGTCAATTCTTCGATCGACGACAGCGGGCAGGCGTTGTACATCGACACGCGGATGCCGCCGACCGAGCGGTGGCCTTTGAGGCCGATGAAGCCGCGTGCCTTGCCGTCGGCGACGAATTTCGCTTCGAGTTCTTCGCTGGGCAAGCGGAAGACGACGTTCATGAAACTGCGGTCGGCCGCGTTGTTCGGGTTCTTGTAGAAGCCGCCCGAGCCGTCGATCGCGCCGTACAGCAGCGCGCCCTTCGCGCGGTTCTGCTTTTCCATCGCCTGGAGGCCGCCCTGTTTTTTCACCCACCGCAGGACGTTGCGGACCATGTAAATCGCAAAGCACGGCGGCGTGTTGTACAGCGAATTTTCCGCGGCGTGCGTGCCGTATTTGAGCATGGTCGTCAGATTCGGGTTGCACTTGGCCAGCACGTCGTCGCGGATCAGCGCCAACGTCACGCCGGCCGGGCCGAGGTTCTTCTGCGCGCCGGCGTAAATCAGGCCGAACGGCTTCACATCGAACGGCCGCCAGAGGAAATCGGACGACATATCGGCGATCAGCGGTACGGCGCCGGCGTCGGGGAACGTCATCCACTGCGTGCCGTAAATCGTGTTGTTGGACGTCACATGCACGTACTCGGCCTTCGGGTCGAAGTCGAATTTCGTCGGGACGTATGTGAAGCCTTTGTCCTCCGACGATGCCGCGGTACGCGTCTTGCCGAACAGCTTCGCCTCTTTCAGCGCCTTCTTCGACCAGGAGCCGGTCAGCACGTAATCGGCGCTTTTCTCGCCGCCGAGCAGGTTCATCGGGACCATGGCGAATTGCAGGCTCGCGCCGCCTTGCAGCCACAGCGTCTTGTAATTTTCGGGCACGTTCAACAGCTCGCGCACGAGCGCCGACGCCTCGTTGTGGACCTTTTCGTATTCTTTCGAGCGATGCGAAATCTCCATCACCGACATGCCCGCGTTCTCGAAGTCCAACAGTTCCTTCTGCGCCTGCTCGATCGCTTCGAGCGGCAACGCGGCCGGACCCGCATAATAATTGTACGCGCGTTTCATTTGGCTCTCACCTCCTGGTCGGTTTGTGTTCCCGGATCGCCTCGCGCCGGCCGCGGTCCACGCCCGCTTCGCGTGGCGGGCGACGAGCCGGCCGGCAAGACACTGCCCTATAATAACGATAGGAATTTACACCACGGCGCGGCGTATGGCTAGAACGCTGCCGGAAGGCAAAAGGAAAAAGGAAAAAATGCCGCGGGCTGCCGCGAGGCAGTTCGTGGGCGATGCATTGGCTAGCGCGCAAACACCCCTACATACACCGGCGGATGCACGGTCGCGCGGATGGTGAAGCTGGCGGCGCGATGGCGCAGCAGCATTTGCGTGCTGGCGCCGCCGTCGCAATTGATCGCGCGCCAGAGCGCGAGGCCCTTCGGTTCGAGCGCGCCGAGCCAATCGGCGAGCTCCGGCAGGGTCAGGCCGCCGGTCAGCGTTTCGGTGGCGGCCAGCACGACCCGCCCCTGGCGATCGAGGCCGACCGCGGAGCGCCGCGTCGCCAGGTCGGCGTTGCGGAAATGGCGTTGCGCGGCGCCGTCGGTCACCAGCCACGGCCCGGCTTGGAACGCCTGCGTCGCGCCCTCGGGATTCGCGTCGGTGCGCTCCTGCAAGAACGCCTGGTCGCCGCGGATGAAAAACACTCCGTGGTGCAGCGAGCCTTCCTTGCGCGGCGGCGACACGGTCTCGCCGTCGACGATCAGCAGACCCATGGCCTTCAGATCGGGCTCGAAATAGCTCGCGTTCACGAGGGCCAGCGCGCCGGTCGAGCGCGCCAGCGCTTCCATGTCGAGCGCGCCGAGGCGGTCGGCCGGCACGGCGACCATCCGTACTGCCAATTTCGCCGGATCGACGCGCAGCGCGGCGAGGCCGATCGTCGAAATCCAGCGCCCCTGCCGGCGGAAACGCAGCCAGCGCAGGTCGAGACCGTCTTGCAGACGCCGCCACTGGCCGCCGTCAATGAGCCTGAGCGCACGCTTTTCGGATTGGCGCTCGTCGACAAAACGCGCAACCAGCGAGGCCGACCAATGCGGATTGTTGAGAGCGCGCCAGCCGAGCAGGGCGAGCGCGACGGCAACCGCCGCGGCCAGACAGAATATCCAGTTGCGGCGCGGAATCGGCATCACAATTGCTTTCGTCGCCGTTCGCCATTCCCCATTCAACATTCTGCGTTCCGCGTTTCTGGGTTACCGCGCCGCCGCGTCGCCCCCGGCTTCGGCCGCTTTGAGGCGGCGGACCAAGCGCGTCAGCAGCACCTGGATGACGGCGGTCGCGGGCACGGCGATCAGCATGCCGAGAAAACCGGCGAGTTCGGCCCAGACGAGCAGCGCGAAGATGACGGTCACCGGGTGCAACCCGAGCTTGTCGCCGACGACCTTGGGCGTGATCAGATTGCCTTCGAGCGCCTGCGCCACGCCGAAAACGGCGATGACGCCGAGCGGGTGCTGCCAATCCTGATATTTGAGGAGCGCCAGCAGCAACGCAGGCACGACGCCGACGATCAGGCCCATGTACGGCACGATCGCCGCGCAACCCGCGACGACGCCGATCAGCAGGCCGAGCGGAATATGCAAAATCAGCCACAGGCCGAGCGAATATAACGTCGCCAGGATCAGCGCCACCGTGATCTGCCCGCGCAGGAAATTCGAGGCGATTTCGTCGACCTGCTTCATGAATTCGACGAACGGCCCGCGCCAGCGCGCCGGGGTCAATTCGATCACGCCGTCGTTGATTTTGCCCATGTCGCGCAGCAGGTAGAACCAGGCGATCGGCACGACCAGCAGTGTCAGCAGTTTGGTGATGAAATCCATCACGCCCGTGACCGCGCCCTTGAGGAAATGCGTCAGCGGCGAATACACCGCCTTGGCGATCTTGTCGATCGTCTCGCGGTTGTCGCCGACAAAGGCGCGCAACTCGTCGTGAGTGCGCGGCAGTTCAATGTGCAGCGCGCTTTCCACGCGCGGCACGATCGCGTTCAACGCGTCGGCGTAGCTCGGCAGGTCATCGCCGAGCGCCGCGAGTTCCCGGCCCACGACCGGCACGGCGATCAGGTCGGTGGCGACCAGCGCCGCCAGCAAGAAAAAGGACAGCAGGCCGATGGCGGCCGACCGCGGCAGGCCGCGCCGTTCGAGCCGGTCGACCAGCGGCTTGCAGATGTAGGCCAGCACCCACGCCACGGCCAGCGCCGTCAGCACGTGCCGAATGCGCAACACGAAACGCCACAGCGTCGCCAGGGCGAGGATCAGCGTCACGAGCTTGACCCATTTGTTCGCCCAGATTTCCTTCAGGAAATGCGGCGCCGGTTCGTCCATCTACTTTTTCTCTTTCGGCCGGAGCAGCATCCGAATTTCGACCGGCGCCGGTTTGGCCTGCGTGATGACTTCGATCGTTTCCATGAGGTAATCGTCGGCCTCCAGCCGCAGCACGTGCGCGCCGATCGTCATCGGCAGGCCGTCTTTCAGCGCGGTGAAATCCGCCGCGTGGCCGACGTACACGCCGTCGAGGAAGACCTTCGCTTCGCCCGGCTTCACGGCGAGCGGCACGCTAACCGTCGGCGCCCCGGCGTTGAGGCGCTGCAAGGGCATCGCGCAGGCGGCGGCCAGCAAAACGACAATCAGGACGCCCAGCGCGACCAGTCCCGATCTGGAATGCGGAATGCGGAACGCGGAATGCGGAATGCCGGACCCCGAATCCCGTGCCCGGCGACCCCAATCCCCAGTCCCCAATCCCCAGTCCCCAATTCGAACCTTCATCTCGCCTCCAGCAGGTATTGCCATACATTGCCCGTTTGGCCCTGCGGTTTCAAGGCAAAGCCCGGCGTCTTCGCCGCGGCCAATTCCTCGGCCAATTGCGCGGGCGGCCCGGCGAAGACGATTGCGAAGCGCACGCGCCCGCCGGCGGCGAGCGAAACCAAGTCGACCTTCTTCACGTACGGCAGGCCGCGCAGCAGCGTCTGCGTCTGCTGCAAGCGGTCGTAATCCGCGACGCCCAAAATCTCGACCGTCACCGCCGCGGCGCCGGATTCCTGCAACTTGCCCTTGCGCGCCAGCGAATCCATGAGCGCCGCGAACAACTCGCGCCCCGCCGCGTCGGCGACCTGCGCGCACGACCCGGCGGCGGGGAATTTGTACGCGAACGAATCGAGCATCGCCGCGGCCGGCGCATCCAGAATCTTGACCGCCGCCGTCTCGTCGCACGAGTCGGCCTGTTTATCGGGCGGCGTCTGATCGGTCAACTCGATCAGCGCGGCCAGTTGCAGCCCCTTCGCCGCCGCCCCACGTGCGAAATCGTTGTACTGCCGGTCGCGGCGCGCCTTGGCGAACGACGGCGCGCCGAGCAATTCCTCGGCGAGGGCGGCCGGCGCGAGCGGCTGGTTGGCGATCTCGAAGCGTTCGCGCAGCGGTCTCTCGATTTCGGGCGCGAAGGCGAAGCCGCCGGGCCGTTCATGAAACGGGATCAACGCGAGCGTCGGCTTTTTGCCGGCCTTTCTCGGGCCGACGCGGATGCCGCGCACGGCCTCGCGCAGCGCGTCGAGCCGCACGCGGGCCTCGAGCGCGACGTGCAGTGTCGCGCCGCGCGTTTCCTCGGCCTGCACCGCGAAGCTGACCACATAGCGGGCCGGATCGGCGAGAATTTGCTTCTTGATCTCCGCGTCCTTCGCCTCGAGCTCCTCCGCCGGCGCCGTCTGCGGCAGCGCGGCTTCCAGCGCCTGGGCGAGGGCCAGCCGCGTCGCGCGCTCCTTCGCCGCTTCGCGATTGGCGTCTTTCCACGGCACGTCGGCCTCGCCGGCGAAGATGGCAAATTCGTCCGCCATTGCGATCGCCGCCAGGGCGCACGATACGGCCGTGACAAACAGCGTCGCCAATGCACTGTTTGTCGAACCAAGGCGGAATCTATTCGTCATAGTTTGGCGCCCCGCTTACTGACCACCGACCACTGACCACTGACCACTGACGACTGACCGCTGCCGCTTAGAAGCCCAAGGCGGCCGCAATCGCCGCCAGATCCGGCGGCAGCACGATCGGCGGATTCGGCGACGCGGCGGCGAGGCCGGGCAGGCGGCCCGTGTGATAATCGACGCCGATCTGCGAAAATTTGACGCCGTGCGCGGTCAGGATGACGACCACCGTGTCGTCCGCTTTGATGACGTTCGCGGCGCGCAGCTTGCGCAGGCCCGCCAGCGCGACGCCCGAGTTGGGGCAGACCGCGACGCCGCCGCGGTCCGCCGCGGCCTTGGCGTCCATCAACTCCTCCTCGGTCGCCTCCTCGGCCACGCCGTCGAACTCGCGGATGACGCGCGCCGCTTTGTCGTGGCTGACCGGCGCGCCAATGCGAATGGCGCTGGCCAGCGTCGGCCCGGCCGTCAACGTGATTTTTTCGCGGAAGCCGCCGCGCCAACTGCGGTAAAACGGGTCGGCCGCGGCGGCCTGCACGGCGGCGAGGCGCGGCAGGCGGTCGATCAGACCGAGTTCGCGCGCCTCGCGCAGGCCCTTGCCCAGCGCGCTGATGTTGCCGGCGTTGCCGACCGGCACGACGAACCAATCCGGCGCGCGCCAGCGCAGTTGCTGCAGCGTTTCGAGCCCGATCGCCTTCTGGCCCTCGATGCGGAACGAGTTCATCGAGTTGAGCAGATAAATCGGATGCCGGGCGCACACCTCGCGCACCAGGCGCATGCAGCCGTCGAAATCCGTTTCGAGCGCCAGCGTCTTCGCGCCGTAACCGATCGCCTGCGCGAGTTGCTCGGGGCTGATCTTGTTGTGCGGCAGGAACACCACGCCCTGCATGCCCTCGACCTGCGCCGCGTAGGCCGCCATCGACGCCGACGTGTCGCCGGTCGACGCGCAGGCCACGGTTTTCATGCCGAGGCGCACCGCCCACGAAACGCCCGCCGTCATGCCGCGGTCTTTGAACGACAGCGTCGGGTTTTCGCCTTCGTGCTTCAGATACAAATTTTCGAGCCCGAACGCGCGGGAAAGCTTGGCGCTGCGGTAGAGGTTCGTGTTGCCCTCGGGCTTGGACACGATTTGCGCCGCCGGCAGATCCGGCAGAATCATTTCGTGATAACGCCAGACGCCCGAGACGTACGGCAGGCGCGGCTCGCCCAGACGGGCGTCGAACCGGTCGCGCAAATCGGGAAATTCGCGCCGCAGCCGGGCGAGATCGTGGACGACCTCGAGCAGATCGCCGCAGTCGTCGCACCGGTAACGCACTTCGAGCGGGTCGTATGTCTTGCCGCAGGCGATGCATTGCAGCCGAGAGATACCGCCGGTCATATCCGTCGCGCCCCGAGCGGACTGATCTCGCAAACCAGCAGCCGGCTCGTGAGGCCGTGGCGCGCGAACGTTGCGACAATCGCCTCGCCCGCGCGCTCGGCGTCGTCTTCGTCGGGCGCCAACGCGAAAAGCGTCGGCCCCGAGCCGCCGATCGAGCAGCCGTACGCACCTGCCGCGATCGCGGCCCGTTTCGCCTCGGCGAAGCCGGGAATCAACTTGGCGCGGTGCGGCTCGGCCAGGCGATCGGCGAGTGCGGCCCGCAGCAGGGGGCCGTTGGCGGTCAGCAGCGCGGCGACGAGGCTTGCGGCGTTGGCGCAGTTGGCCACCGCGTCGCGCATCGAAACGGATTTCGGCAATGCCTCGCGCGCGCGTTTCGTTTCGACGACGAAATCGGGCGTGACGACCGCGACGCGGCACGGCAGCAGCGGTTCGAGGCGCACGACGTTGAGCGGGTCGAGCGATTGCACAATGGTGAAGCCGCCGAACAGGGCCGGCGCCACGTTGTCCGCGTGCCAGGCGCCCGAGGCCACCGCTTCGCCGTCGACGGCGGCGAACAGCACGCGGTCGCGGTTGTACACGCTGCCGGTGGCGTGACCGACAGCCAGCATCGCCGCCACCGCGCCGCAGACGGCGCTGGCCGCGCTGCTGCCCAGGCCCGAGCCGGCCGGCAGGCCTTTTTCGATTTCCAACTCGAGGCCGTGCCGCGCGGCCCATTCGCCTTCGCCCGCCAGAATCGCCAGCGCGGCCTGGCCGGCGGTGTTGCGTTCGGCCTCGTAGGGCAGGGCGCCGCCATCGCCGCGGATCGCGGTGATTTTGACGCCCGGTTCCGCGACGACCCGCGCGCGGACGATGTCGCCCGGCTCGCCCAGCGAGATGCCGAAGCAATCGAAGCCCGGGCCGACGTTGGCGATCGTCGCCGGCGCGAAAACGCTGACCCAGTCGCCCGCGGCGCTCACACCCGCCTCGCCACTTTGAGCAGGTCGCCGAAGACGCCGGCGGCGGTGACCTCAGCCCCGGCGCCCGGACCGCGGATCACCAGCGGGTTGTCGTGATAGCGTTCGGTCTGGAAGACGAGAATGTTGTCGGGCCCGAGCAGTTGGCCCTCGGCGCTGTCGAGCGGCACGGCGCGCAGGCCGACCGCGGCGCTCGTTGGCGTGACCTCGGCCAGGAAGCGCAACGTCTGACCGGCCTCGCGCGCCGCGGCGGACCGCCGGGCGAACGACTCGTTCAGTGCCGGCAGGCGCGCCATGAATGTCGCGACGTCCGGCAGCGCCATGAACTCCGGCGGCAGCAAGCCTTGCAGATCGATGTCCGCCGTCTCCATTTCGGCGCCGATTTCACGGGCGATGATCAGCGCCTTGCGCGCCACATCGAGGCCGCCGAGATCGTCGCGCGGGTCGGGCTCGGTGAAGCCGCGTTCCTTCGCCTCGCGCACGAGTTCGGCGAACGGCCGCCCGGCTTGCAGGCCCGTGCAGATGAAGCCGAGCGTGCCGGAAAAGCAACCCGTGACGCGCTCGATGCGGTCGTGGGTGGCCAACAAATCCTGCAGCGTGAACAGCGCCGGCAGACCCGCGCCGAAGGTTGTCTCGTAATGCAGCCCCACGCCCTGTTTCGCCGCGGCCTCGCGCAACTCGCGGTAGAGTTGCCGCGAACCCGACAGCGGCCGCTTGTTCGCCGTCACCACGTGGAACCCGGCGCGCAGGGCGCTGCGCTGCAACGGCCCGGTCTCCGCCGCGGTGACGTCGACGAGCGCCACGTCGAGCCGCTGCGTCCGGCGCAGGCGGTCGATGATTTCCTCGTCGGGCGGCCGCGGTTCGCCGCCGAGCGCCGCCAGCGCTTCGCCCGCCGCGACGCGGCGCAGGCGGTCGTCGTCCAGGCCGCGCGGATCGAACAGCCATTCGGTGCGGCCGCCGACGCCGATGACGTTGAGCGACAGGCCGTGCTCGTCGCGCAGCCGCGCGCGGGCGGCGAGAAGCTGGCGGATCAGCGCGCGGCCGATCGCGCCTTTGCCGAGCAGGAATACGTGGGTGTCGCGCGTCAGGCCGAAACGAGTGTGTACGGCCCCGACGGCGCGCTGCAGGTCGTTTTGCGCGACCACGACCGACACGCTCAATTCGGAACTGCCCTGGGCGATGGCCAGCACGTTGATGCGCGGCCGGCCGAGCGCCGCGAACAGCCGCTGGGCGATGCCCGGCGTGCCGCGCATGCCTTCGCCGATGATCGTCAGAATGCCGACCGGCTCGTGCACGTCGATCGGGTCGATGCGGCTGCGCAAGCGCTCGGGTTCGAATTCTTTTTCCAGCGCCGCCGCGGCCGCCGGCCCTTCCGCGCGGCGCACGAGAAAGCTGATATTCTGCTCGGAACTCGACTGCGAAATCATATACACGTTGACGCCGGCGCGGGCCGCCGCGGCGAAGACGCGGGCCGCGATGCCCGGCACGCCGGCCATGCCTTTGCCTTCGACCGTGACCATCGCCATCTCGCCGATCGAGGTGACGGTTTTCACGCCCTGGAATTGCTCGCGGCCGATCGGCCCGATTCGCGTGCCCGGGCGTTCGGGGTGGAACGAATTGCGGATGCGCAACGGGATGCCCGCGGCGACGGCGGGGATGATCGTGCTCGGGTGCAGCACCTTCGAGCCGAAAAACGCCATCTCCGCGGCTTCGCGATACGAGATCGCTTCGAGCGTGCGCGCCTCGGGCGCAACGCGCGGGTCCGCCGTCATCACGCCGTCGACGTCGGTCCAGATCCAGATTTCATCGGCGTCGAGGAACGCGCCGACCAGCGCCGCCGAATAATCGCTGCCGCCGCGGCCCAGCGTCGTCGTCAGGCCTTCGGCCGTACGCCCGATGAAGCCGGTGACAACCGGAATCGTGCGCTCGTCGAGCGGCAGCAGAGTTTCGCGCGTCAGGCGGCGGCTTTCGTCGAGAGCGACGTTCGCCTGGCCGAAATTGTCGTCGGTGCGGATAATCTCGCGGGCGTCGACGGGGCGGAAACCCGCGCCCCGCCGGTGCAACGCGGCCGCCAGCAGCAGCGCGGCGAATTGCTCGCCGAACGAGAGGATCAGATCGCGCGAACGCGGCGTGAGTTCGCGGAGCAAACCGACGCCGTGCAGCAACTGGCGCAATTCGACCGCGAGGTCGTCCAGACGGCGGCGCAATTCCGCGCGCAACGGATCGTCGCCGGTCAACTCGTCGGCGGCGGCGAAATGGCGGTCGCGCAACGCAGCGAAAAGGGCCTCGACATCGGCGGCGCGGCGCGCGCAGGCCGCCTCGGCCACGGCGAGCAACTGGTCGGTGACGCCGGCCATCGCCGAGGTCACGACCACCGCCGGGCGTGCGTGCGTCGCCGCCAGTTCGGCTGCGTTTTCCATGCAGGCGGCGGTTTCCACGGAGGTTCCGCCGAATTTGTGCACCAGCATCGTCGCTTCTTTCGTGACGGTTCGGCCAGAGGCGCCCCGCGCGCCGGCCGCAATCCATTCGCCTTCTCTACCACAACTTCGCGCTCAAAAAAACTTGCGGAACGACGGCGGAAGCTCTGGCGGTTTCCGCTGGGTCTGCGTAAGATGGCGCCATGACGGGTGAGACAATGAAGGATTTTTTCTCCGATCCGTTTTTTCTCGATTGGTCGTTTTGGGCGCGGCTGGGCGCTTCGCTGTTGTGCGGCGGCATCATCGGTTTGGAGCGTGAATTCCACCACAAAGCGGCGGGCTTGCGCACTTGCACGCTGATTTCGCTCGGCTCGTGCGTGTTCGCCATGCTTTCGGACATGATCGCCCGGACCAGCCACATGGCCTACGACCCGACGCGAATCGCGGGGCAGGTGGTCACGGGCGTTGGTTTTCTCGGCGCAGGGGCGATCATCCACCAGGGCTTCACGGTGTCGGGAATGACCAGCGCCGCGACAATTTGGGTTGTGGCGGCCGTCGGCGTGGCCGCGGGCGTCGGTTTTCCGCTGACCGCCGCCGTGATTACGGCCTGCACGATCCTGACGCTGCTGCCGCTCGGGTGGCTCGAGCGCCATGTTTTGAACAAAATCCCTCGTTCCCCGAGCGAGACGCGCGGACCCGCGCTCGCGGTAAGAAACGAGTCCGAAAAATTTTGAAAATTTCCGGCTTGCCGAACGCCGGAAAATTTCTTATTGTGCAGGCGGTTCGCAGTGAAACACCGGAAACATGTTTGTGTGTATTCGTCGTCGTAATTTCCGCGCCTTAACGGGGTGTTGCGCGTCGAAGACGAAGAATTTTCACGCGTTGCTGCCGAACCGACCAACTCCGGGTCGGCAAGGGGTGATTTTACTTTTTGCCCGCGGCGGTAGTCCATATACCGGCGCGTGAAGAAACCACGGCGGCTCGGCGGCGCGTCCTGTCGACGGGAAACGCCGTTTCGGCTCCGGGAAGGAACGAATGGAAAAGGCCGACGTATTGGTGATCGCCCGTACCGGGCTTGTCGAGAAGCTTTTGCCTCCGTTGACGGCGAAAGGTTGGCAGGTGCATGTGTGCACGGACGTTCGCACGGCGGTCGACACGACGTTGCGGGTCCGACCCGACGTGATTCTCTGCGAAGACGACACGGCGATCATGTCAGGCTGGGAATTGGCGCGACTTTTCAAGAGTCACGACAGCCTCGGCCGCGTGCCGTTCCTGCTTGTTTCGTCGCGCATGCCGCCGTTGGCCGACATGGAACGTGCGGGTTTCCGCGTTTCCGCCGACGACCTGATCGAGTTGCCCGCCGACCTTGGCGCCGTCGTCAGCCGGGTCGAAGCGTGGATGGCAGGTCCGGATCGTCCGCTCAGCCTGCCGCAGCGGTTGGCCGGACCGCTCGCCCCGAACGGCATGATCCAGGCGATTCCGTGGCGGCGCGGCAAACTGTCGCCGGCCTCGCTGGCGCGGTTGTTGCTGCATTTGGCCAACTTTGGCGAATCGGGCGTCTTGCGGTTGAAAGGCGAGCGGCGGCAACTGAAAATCCTGGTGCAATCGCGGTCCGTGGTCGAGATCGAATCGAACTATTTGCGCGACGACACATTCGGGCGATATCTGGCGCAACTCGGGGTTCTTACCGAGGAGGACGGCGACCGCGCGTTCGCTGTCGCGATCGAGAAGAACATCACTCAGAGCCAGGCCATGGTGCAAATGAATCTTCTGCAGCCGAACGAAGCGGACCAGTACGTCGCGCGGCAGAAGATCGAAAAGGTCTTGCAAGCCTTCTCCCCGATCTGGACCGGCAGCGCCTTCCATTTTATGCCGGAGCGATTGACGCAACGACGATTCAGCATCGACCCCGTGCCGTTGATCGAAATTCTGAAGAACGGGCTTTTGACGTACGCCGATCCGCTGGAATTGGCGCACATCTTGGCGCGCAATCGCGGCGACGACGAGCCTTTTCGCCGCGCCGACATTTTCGACCGCGCCGTGGCCGACTTGCGCCTGGCGCCCGAGCTCCGCGCGCTCGGGCTGGAACTTGTCGGCAAGACCGTGGGGCAGATTCGCCAGGCGCCCGCCGAGAGCGATGATACGCAATTGCGGCTGGCGTTTTTGTTGACAGCCGCAGGCGGGCTGCAGTTCGATGCGCCGGCGCCGTCCGTTGTTCAGCCGCAGGCCGCCGACGGCGAATGGGCGCAGTACGTGATTCAGCCGGTCGGCGCCGAACGCTATCCGGAGTGGGATTTGGAAGCGTTCGAAAACAATCTCCTGGAAGGCCGCACGTTGTTCAACCGCGAGGATTATCGCGGGGCGCAGCATTTTTTGGATCGCGTGCTGGAGATCAATTCCGACAGTTCCGAGGGCTTGGCGTTGAAAGCGTGGTGCATGTTCGAGTTGTCCGGCCGGCAGGACATCTCGGTTACGTACGAAGCCAAGGAAATGCTCAAACTGGCGATCACCTACGACGACTCGAATGACGAGGCGTACTTGTTTCTCGGGCGCATTTTCAAGTCCGAAGGCAAAGACAGTCTGGCGGGCGCGTATTTCCGGCGGGCCAACGAAGTTAACCCGGCAAATGAAGAGGCTCGGCGCGAGGTGAAATTGTTGCAAGTCAAACGTCGCCGCGCCCGCGAGTGGGAGCGCCGGTAGTCGCAACCGTTGCGTGGGGGAGGAGGGGCAGATGACTCCATTTTCCGTGCTGATAATCGAAGACGACGAGGTGGCGGCGGAAATCGTCGAAAAAATGGTGCAGCATCAAGCCCCCGAGGCCCGCATTGAATGGTGTTGGAACGGCTACGAAGCGCTGGTGCGCGTCAAGGAATTCAAGCCGGACCTGATTTTTCTCGACTACATGATGCCGAAAATCGACGGCCTCTTGTTCCTGCGCGACCTGAAAAAGTTGGAGATCGATTTCCCGGTGCAGGTGGCGGTGGTCTCGGCCTACGTGGACGACGACCGGCAACGGGAGTTCAACGACGCCGGCGCTGATTACGTGCTGTCCAAACCCGTCAGCGTCGAGCAAGTCCGCAAGATATTGGATAAAGCCAACAAACAGCGCAAATTGCAACGCCTGCGGTGAACGCAGAATTCAGCGATCCGGACTCACGCTCACGATTTCGGCGCCGGACTGGGTCCGGGCGAGGCGTCGCGTCGCAGCGGACAGACGAAGCGGAAGGAACTGCCGCGGCCGATATCGCTGGCGACGGTGATGTCCCCGCCGACCAGGCGCGCCGTTTCGCGAGCGATCGTCAGGCCCAGACCCGCGCCCGCAAACTCCCGCGTCGAGGAGTTGTCCACCTGAAAAAACGACTCGAACACCTTGTTTAAATGCTCGGCCGCGATGCCGACGCCGGTATCGGTCACCCTAAAGGAGGCCTCGACCTGGTCATCGTTTTCGTTCACCAGATCCACCTGCAAGTCGACCTGGCCTTTTTTCGTGAACTTGAACGCGTTTTCCAGCAGATTGTTCAGCACCTGCTCCAGCATGCCTCGATCTCCGGAGAGCCGTTCCGGGAACCGGCGATCCAGTGTGAAACTGAAATGCAGGCGACGAATGTTCGCCTGGGCCGTGCAGCGCTCGCGCAGTTCTTCGAGCCAGTCGCGGAAGGCAAAGGGCCGGCAGGTCGGCTCCAACTTGCCCGATTCGATCTTCGACAGATCGAGAATCGCCGTCAGCAGGTGGAGCATCGACTCGCCGCCGCGTTTGACAATTTTGAGATACCCGGTGCGTTCCGCCACCGCCAAATCGGGCTGCATCAGAAGTATTGACGTGATGCCGATGACATGATTCAAGGGCGTGCGGATTTCGTGGCTCATGTTGGCCAGGAAGCGGGTTTTGAGGAGTTCGGCCTCTTGAGCCTGGCGCAACGCCCGCCGCAACTCGTCTTCGCGGGCCTTCAGGTCCGTGATGTCGCGAGCGTAAACGGCCAAACGCGACACTTGGCTGCGGTCGTCGACCGCCGGATTCACCGACACCAGGAACCAACGGTCGGCGAATTGGCGTTCTTCGCGGATCGACCGGCCCGCCCCGCACATCCGCGCAATCACCTCGCGCGCGTACTCTCTGGCGCTGTGCGCCAGCAAGCCCACGCCGTCTTTGCCGATCAACGATTCGGGCGGGACGTTCAACGTGCGCGCCACCACGCCGTTCACTGCGACGATCCGGCCCGTGCGGTCGGTCAGCAGCGCCAAATCGTCCGCGCCGTCCAACAACGCGCGGCTGGTCTGCTCGCTTTGCAGCAAAGCGCGCTCGGCGCGGGCCCGCTCCCACGCGTTCACGAAAATCGCGGCAATGTTTTGCAGCAGCGCGACGGTTTCTTCGTCCCAGTGGCGCGGCTGCGTCGTGTTGATGAAGCCGACGTAACCGACCGTTCGGCCTTGAAAGACCATCGGCGCGACGGCGACGGACGCGACGCCGGCGGCTTCGATCAGCGTCTTTTCCAGTTTCGCTTCCGGCGGAATCTCGCGGATGTCGTGGATCAGCACGGGCCGGCGTTCGCTGATTTGCGCCGCCAGCCAGGGGAAGCGCGCGAGGTTCCGGCTGAAGTCCTTTTGCGACTTCAGGCCCGGCGCCGACCACTCGTGGGCGCAATCGGCGAACCGGCTGTCGAGGCGGAACAAGGTGACGAACCCGTGATCGGCCTCGGCGAATCGCGCGGCGATTTCCAAGGCCTTTTCGATGCCGGCGTCGATCGCGTTGGGCTCCAGGTAAATGAACGAAGTGGCGATGTCGGTGATCAGTTTCAACAGTTCGATGCGGTAGGCGAGCGTCGCTGCCGCCTGTTTTCGCTCGGTGATGTCGCGAGCGATTGAGAGAATGGCGCGTCGTCCGTGGCGCACCAGCGGCACCGACGCCGCCTCGACGTCCACGACGCCGCCGTGGAGCTGTTGATATTTGACTTCCACAAACGGCGCCGCCGCGTCGCCGTTCGCCAGATCGCGCATGCGCTGGACGAGGACGCGGTGGCTGTCGGGGTGGAAGAATTCGCGCACGGTTCGACCGATCACGTCGTCGGCGCGGTCGCCGCCGAGCAAACGCCAGCCGGCTTCGTTGATGAATTGAATGACCTCGCCGTCGTGCAACGCGACCATCTCGGGCAAGAGATCGATCAGCATCCGGTACTGTTCTTCGCTCTCGCGCAACGCCTGCTCGGCCCGCGTGCGCTCAAGGGCATTGACGAAGATCGCCGCGATATTTTGGAGCAACGCGATCGTCTCGTCGTCCCACTCGTGCGGACCGCGGGTGTCGATCAGGCCCAGCAGTCCGATCGCCGCCCCGTGCCGGCCCAACGGAACGCCGACCGCGGCTTTGATGCCGAGCGCGCGCCACGCCGCCGCTTCCGGCGCCGCCTCGGACGGCATTTTGTCGACATTCGGCACGCGCAACGGTTCGAGATTCGTTACGTGCCGCTGCAGCCACGGGTTCTTGCCGGCGACCAAGTTTTGCTGGCTTTCCTTCGCGGCCGGCAGACCGGGAGCGCGCCACTCGTGCGTGTTGTCGGCAATTTCGCCGCCTTCCCGAAAAAGGTAGACCACGCCGCGCTGGGCCTCGACAAAGCGGCCGACGGCGCCGAGCGCTTCCTCGATCGCGGCGTCCAGTTCGGCCGGCGTCACCGCGATGAAGCGAGTGGCCGTTTCGGTGATAATCTTCAGCAGTTCGTAGCGACGGGCCAGCGCTCTTTCGGCCAGCTTGCGTTCGGTGACGTCGCGCGACGTGCCGGTGATCTGGACCGGCCGGCCCGCGGCGTCGGCAATCGGCGAGCCGATGACTTCGAGCGGCACGAGCGTTCCGTCGGCGCGCTTGTGCTCCGCCTCAATGATGACTTTTCCGGTGGTGGGCCAATCGCCGAGCAGCCCGTCCAACGCCGCGGTCACTTTTTTGAGGGCGTCCGGCGGGAAAATATCCGAAAGGGTCATCGAGCCGGCTTTTTCAGGCGGATATCCCAGCAGCCGTTCCGCCGCCTGGGACACGTATTGGAAACGGCGGGTCGTCAGATCGTAACTCCAGATGATGTCCTGGACGTTCTCGGTCACCCGCCGGTAGCGCTCTTCGCTTTCGCGCAGGGCCTGGTCGACCCGTCGTCGTTCCACCGCGCTGCTAAGGACGGCCGCGATATTCTTGAGGGTCGTGACGGTTTCGGCGGTCCACGTGCGCGTGCGGCCGAGGACCGCCAAGCTCAGCATGCCGACCAGTTTTTCCCCGCCGATCAGCGGCATGATCGCGCCCGCTCTGACGCCGAGCGATTTCCAGATTCGCTGTTCGACCGCCGCCTCCGGCGGCGCGACGTTCGCGTCGTTGAAAATGACGGGTTGGAATCCGCCGAGTTTCTCGGCGGCCCACGGAAACGCATCCAGATACCGACCGGGCCGGCGCAGGTTGACCGGCCGAATGTCCGGCGCGAGCCATTCGATCAGCACGTCCTTCCGATCGCCCGCGTTGAGAAATAGGTAGACAGCGCAACGATCGACCGCGAAGAATTTGCCGATGACGGCGAGCGCTTCGCGAATTTGCGCGTCGAAATCGGCGAAGTCGACTGCGACGAATCGGCCGGCGATGTCCGCCAGCAAGGCCAACAATTCGTTGCGATAGTGCATCGCCGCTTCGGCCTGCTTGCGGTCGCTGACGTTGTGCAGCGTGACCAACGTGGCGTCGCGGCCCTCGAACGGAATGATGCCGGCGTCGATTTCCACGTCGAGCGCCGCGCCGTCTTTCCGCTTCACCCGCGACTCGACGATGCCCAAGCTCCGCTCGCCTTGCAGGTGACGGTAGTACAGTTCGATCAGCGGCCCGGCCGCCGTCGGGTCGATATGATCCAGGAAATCGGAGCCGACCAACTCCTCAATCGGCAGATCCAACATTTGGCAAAGTTGCGGGTTGGCGAAACGCACGACGGCGTCCTGCACGATGCAGATTCCGTCGCTGGCCAGCTCCGTGAGGTCGCGATACATCTCGGCCGATTCCGTCCACATTTTTGGAACCGGGCGTTGGCCTTTCTTGTCGATGAAGCGCCATAACGTGCCGGACTCGACCGCGAAGTAATTGGCGAGCCGTTCCACGACGATGTCGGTTGACGTGCGCGTGCGGCCGACGGAAAAATCCGGAGCCTCCCAGCGCTGCCGGCCCTTAAGCTCCTGCTTTGATTGGCGAAAGAGATTCGGATAGTCAACCAGCCCGGGCAGCGACTTCAGCGGGGCGCCGACCAATTCGCGATCGGGGTCGGCGAACAATGCTCGCGCCGCGGCGTTGGCGTAGACGACCTTGACGGCCCCATTCGCGACGATAGCCGCATCGCGGAAACCCTCCAATAAACGGAGGGCCTTGTCCATGTTTCGCCGCGAAATCGACGCCATGGTATTCTCGAATTGTGGTTGCCATTCTGGTGTTTACCACGTTCATCGCCCAATGCCAATGCCTGCGCCGACGCGGCGGCACGGCAAGGCCGAGTGGCCGGCGAACAAGGCGCCGGGATTCTCGCTTGCCAATCCACGGCGAAACGACAACAATGCGCCGTCGTTCGGCGCAGGTTCCACGACGGGGGAGAAAAAAGAAACGGCATGAGCGCGAATTTGCCGCGCCGTGAGGCAACCGCACGAAACGGGCGACCGATGGCGCCTAAGCGCTTCAAAAAAATCGACGATCAAATCTACTGTTTTAGCCTGGCGACGCCTTTTCCGGTCGGCGCCACGAACGTATATTTCATCGCCGACAACCGGCCGACGTTGATCGACACGGGGCCCAATCTCGAGGCCGTCGCCGGCGAGTTGCACGCTCACCTGCAGTCGATCGGGTATTCGTTCGCGGACATCAAGCGGATTCTTATCACGCACCCGCACATCGACCACTTTGGCCTCGCGGCGCGCATCAAGATGGAGTCCGGCGCGCAACTGGCCGCCATCGCCGGCGCGCGGCCGTTCCTGCAAGACATTTCCCTGGAATGGGACGCGAACGACAACTACTTCAAGCACTTCCTCAGCTATTGCGGCGCGCCCCAGCAGCGGATCGCCTCGTTCATGGCCGCCGGCCGCGACTACGTAAAGGTCGGCTGCCGCGTCGACCTCGACCTGCCGCTGGCCGACGGCGACGTAATCCCCTTCGACGACTTCACCCTCAAGGTGATGCACACGCCCGGCCACACGCCGCACGACGCCTGCTTCGAGTCGCCCGAGCGCCGGCTGCTGTTCGTCGGCGACACCCTCGGTTCGCGCGTCGCCCCGAGCATCCTGATGGCCCGCCCGCCGTCGCCGGAAGACGTTCGGCCGCGGGTCGTGTTGATGCACATGAAGACCCTCAAGCGGCTGATGAATTCCGAGGCGACGCTCGCGCTGCCGGGCCACGGCGAGCCGTTTGTGCAACTGCGCGTCGCCGCCGAGAAGACGCTGCGCCACCACTACCGCCGCTGCGACGAACTGCTGGCGCGGCTGGCGACATGGCCCAAAACGCCCTGGGAACTGGCGCTCGAAATCGCCCCCGATCTGCCCGACTTCGACCTGTTCCTGTGGATCTCCGAAGTTGTCAGCTACCTCGAATTGCTGGAAGAGCAGGGCAAGGTCACGCAGGAATACCTGGACGGTTGCCTGCATTTCGGGCGCGTAGAGCAGTAGGGGAAATTGGCTTTGTTTCGTAATTTTACCTAATTCGGCCCATTGACCGCGACCATATATCGTTCATCGCCATGGGGAAAATGACGTTCCGCGCCGTTTGCGGGCGCAAATTGATATCAAGATAACCGAGAAGCCAGAAGTCAGAAGTCAGAAGCCAGAAATCGGAAGTCGGAAGAAGGAAGAAGGAAGACGGCGGGCAGAAGCCAGGCAGGCGCGAGCCGTCCCCAATGTCGCTCGTGGCACGTTGACCCGCGAAAGGCGGCGGCCACTGCCGACATTTGTGGATTTTGTTTGGGGCTCGGACGGGCCGCGTCAGGTTCTTGGCGCCTTCGCGCTGAAAAAATCCTGGGAAGGCCGCTAGTCCTTCACTGCGAAATTGTACAGGAAGCCGTCGGAGACGATCGCGATGTTGCTCTTCACTTCGAAGAACGTTGTCTCCACACGTTCGCCGAGCTTTTCCTGGCCCAGCAGTTGGCCGTCTTCGGTCAGGAATTGCACCGCGTAATACGCCCGCCGCTCGCTCGGGCAGCGCAGCAGCAACGCGATGACGCGGTGGATCGGCAGCGTGCGCGACAAATCGGCAACCACGCTGCGGCAATGGCTGTCGACGGTGTCGGTCAACGGGTGCTTCCATTTGGGCGCCAGCGAGGCTTGATCGAGCGCCCAGACTTCCGGCCCGGTGGGCAGATCGACGGAAACAATGAGCGTCGTCTGCGCGGCGTCGGAGCCGATCAGTTGGATCGTCCCGCCGGCGTCGAGCGTCTGCGGTTCGCCGCCGCGCAGGGGATAGACCGAGAGCTTTTTGTCGGCGGCCACGGCCACGTGGGTCTCTTTGGGCAGCAGAAACACGGAGCCGAGCGGCGGGTTTTTCAATTCCCACCGGTTTTGGCCTTCGCTGTCGTAGATGCGCAGCACCGGGCCGTCGGCCAGCTTGATCAGCGCCGCGACCGAACCCTTGTCGCCGAACACCAGCGAGCGCACGTCGACGAGGTTGATTTGCTTGATGACCCGGAGCAGCACGTCGTGGAAGGTGATCGTCAGCGACGGCCCGCTTTTCTGCACCCAGATCAGGCGGCCTTCGCCGGTCAGCACGAACCGCCCGCCGGCGAACTTGTGGTCGACGATCGTGTAGCCGTCGGCGTCGCGCACCGTGTAAATGGCCGAATCGTCGCGGGCCAGGCCGCAGCAGGTTATCAACTGCGCGACCTTGCCGTCGGGCAACTTCACCTGATTGGTGGTCTCGATCGGATACCCGACGCCGGTCGATTGCCGCTTGTCGATCATCACGATCGACCGCGCCCAGGCCGTGCCGGCCATCATCGCCACCAGCGCAATCGCCGCCACGCAGATTCGACGCAAGGAGGCTCCCTCCAGAAAATACAATTCAATGTACCAGAACCGCGGCGAAAATCACAGCGCGGTCTTCGGTCGCAAGCAACGTAACGGTGGCGTCGTTTTTCGGCGAGAGCGTCTCGCGGAGTCGCCATGCCAACTCGCGTGGCAGGTTCAGATGCGGAGCGACGCGAGGCCGCCTTATGTCTTCTCCGCGCTCTTTGCGTCTCCGCGTGAGGCCGTAAACGCCCACGCGCCGCAGTGTACACGCCCTCTTTTGACCATTGATTTCTCCCCCGTGTCTCCAATACAGTACGGTCCTTAGCCGACTGGGCCATCGGGTCGCCGGTCCAGCGAAGAGTTGTTATTTCGAGCTGCCGCTCGGCGAATCCGGTTTGCTCTTTAGGAGCGTCGCCGGCCGGCGGCATAAAGGCGAGTAATGAGAGAAAAGATCAGTCTGACGGTGTTGTTCGTCGTCTCGATGGCGACGCTGGGCATCGAAGTGCTGTTGACCCGCGTGTTTTCCGTGGTGCTGTTCTCGAGCCACTCGTTCCTGGCGATTTCGTTGACCTTGCTCGGCTCGGGGGCCGGCGCGATCATCGCGTACCTCGGCAAAAAAACGCCCGAGGACAAAGAAGACCAGGTCAAGATTTACTTGCTCGCGGCGCTGGCGCTGGCGGTGGTGATCTCGTTTTTCGTGCTGCTGCACATCGAGTTCATTCCCCGCATTCTGGAAGACCCGGACACGGGCAAGGTCGCGCAGGACGCCACGTTCAACAAGCGCAGCACGATGCTCATGCTCCACCCGGAAATGTTTGCGATGTGGAAGCTGTATTGCGTCGTGCCGATCGTCTTTCTGCCGTTCCTGATCGCCGGCTACATCCAGGCCTTCATTTTCCGCCACGCGCCGAAACGCTTCTCGCTTTATTACGGCGTCGATCTGCTGGCGGCGACCTCGGGGGCGGTGACGATTCCGCTGCTGCTGTACCCGCTGGGCCTCGCCGGCACGATCGCCACGGTCGTGCTGCTGATCGTGCTGCCCGCCGCCTACCTGATCGCCACGCGGCTCCGCGACAATGCGACGGCGGCCGTCGCGGTCGGGCCGGTGCTCATCATGGCCCTGCTGACGGCCTTCGGCGGCTTCAAGATTCGGCACCCGGCGGGGTTCGCCGAGAAGCACGTCGAGCGCGAATACTGGACGCCGATGGCCCGCGTCGTGCTGATGTCGGAAGCGGGCGCGCGCGAGGAAATGTACACGATCGACAACACCTCGCGCACGTTCTACGCGCACGAAGACGAAGCCGAATACAAGAAGTACGACCGCGACATGTACACGCTGCCGTTCCAGATGAAGAGCGGCGGCAAGGCGCTGATCATCGCCTCCGGCGGCGGCCAGGAAGTGATGATGGCCGACCACCTCGGCCTGAAGGACATCGACGCCGTGGAAATCGCCGGGCCGATCGTCCGCGACATCATGAATAAGAAAAAAGACGACCCCGGCAACCCGTACCTGCTGCCGACGGTCCACCCGTACATCGCCGACGGGCGTTCGGTCGTCAAACGTTCGACCAAGAGTTACGACGTGATCGAGATGTTGGAAGTGAATTTCCACACGCTCGCCGGCCTCGCGGCGCAGGCCTGGTCGCCGTATTTCATCTTCACGCAGGAGGCGTTCGCCGAGTACCTGTCGCACCTGCGGCCCGACGGCTACCTGTGCTACTCGTTCTTCTCGCGCGACACCTCGCCGACGGGCGGCGACAAAAGCTGCCGCTTCCGGTCGGTGATCGCCGGCATGCACTACGAGGGCATCGACAAGCCGGAAGATCATTTCGTCATTTTCCTGCAGCCGTATGGGTACGGTTATCGGTCGATGGTGATGGCGACGAAGGCGCCGCTCACGCAGGAAGAACTGGTGCAGATGATGCGCCTCGCCGACACGAAGCCGGGCGCGGACATCACGGTGCAGTATCCGGACCTGCGGCCGGCGCTCGCGGCGGGCCTGATCGCCGAAGCCGATTTGAAACGCTGGCAGCCCGACGCGAAATGGCTCGGGCCGGTGCGGCAAATGTGCCAGCGGACCAAACCGCTGGTCGGCCTCCTGGCGAACCTGCGGAATCGGCCGTCCTTCAACAACCCGACCAACGACGACCGGCCGTTCATGTACGGCTCGGGTTTCCGCGGCGGCAAGACGCAGCAGGAAGTGATGATCCGCGGCCTCTACGTCGATCTGCTGATCATCATGTCGGCGCTGGCGGCGATCTTCGTGGCGTTGCCGTTCGTGGTCAGCAAGGGCGACGCCGGGCAGCGCGTGCGGCTGGACCCGCGACTGTTTGTCATTCTCGTCTGCACGGGCCTCGGGTTCATGTTCGTCGAGATGACGGGCATGTACAAATATCAGCTTTACATGCAGCACCCGACGATTGCGCTGATTGTGATTTTGTCGGGCATGATCCTCGGCGCGGGCCTCGGCAGCCTGCACTCGGGCCGCATTCCGGAAGACAAAAAAGAGGCGGCGATCCCGCGGTATGCGGCGGTCTCCGCGGCCGGCGCCTTGTTGCTGCTGGTGTTGACGCCGATCTTCGCGCACGGCTTGCTGCTCTGGTTGCCGCTCGAGGGGCTGCTGCCCGTGGCGTTCGTCGCGTTCGCGGCGCTCGGCTTTTTCCTGGGCCACGTGGTGCCGCTCTCGATTGCGGCTTACGCGGCGGACCAGGAGCGCCTGCTGGCCTGGTGCTGGGCGATTACCGTCACCGGGTCGGTGTTCGGCACGGTGCTGGCGTCGATTATTTCGCGCGACTACGGCATGTTGCTGATTGCGATGCTGGGCATCGCCTGTTATCTGGTCGTGACGCTGGTCGCCGGGCTGGGCCTGGCGTTCGGCAAGAAAGCGAAGAAAGCGGCGGCGTAAGGGCCGGCCGCATCCACACGGACGAGCGTGACGAACATGACACCGCGTTGGCTCAATAAGATCGTGCCGATCGACCGTTGGCGGCCGTTTCTGCAAATGGCGCGCACGAAGATCTTCTGGATCAACTTGTGGAAGTTCACCGCGGCGACGACGCGCCGGTCGGTCGTCATCGCGGCGGCGGGCTTTCTGGCGGCAACGCTGCTGGTCCTCATCTTCGGCGGCGGCGTGGCGGCCGAGGGGTTCGGCTTCCTCGTCTGCGCGCTGGCCGCGATCTACGTCGCCGGCCGCTATTTTCTCAAGCCGAAGACGCCGGGCGAACGGGCGCTGTTCGTCGTCGCGCTGCTGGTGTTGTTCGTCGGGACGCTCTGGCACGAGAACCGCCAAACCATCGGGCGGATGTACAGCCGCGGCGCGGTCCGCACCTGGAACATTTATCACTATTATCTGGGCTCGAAATACTTCCCCGAATTGGGCTATACGGGCCTGTATCCGCAGACGATCGTCGCCGACCGCGAGGGCCGCAATTGGCTCAAAGACGTGAAGGCGATTCGCGACATGACCGACTACCAGGTCAAGCCGGTGCCGGAGATCGTGCCGGCCCAGCGCGCGCCGGGCTTCTCCGACGCCCGCTGGGACGAGTTCAAACGCGACGTGAACGTCTTGCTGGCGAAGGAGCCGCGGCGGCAATGGGGCGGCATCCTCGCCGATCGCGGCTACAACCCGACGCCGTTCTGGAACGCGGTCGGCGCGATTTTCAGCCGCGCGCTCGACGTGACCAACCCCGCGCAACTGGCGATCGCCGTCTCGCTCGACCTGGCGCTCTATTTCATCATGATCGCCGCGGCGTGGTGGGCGTTCGGCGCCGAGGCGTCGATGCTGGCGTTTTTGTGCTTTGCGCTGCTGCCGTTCAATCCGCCGCGGTTGATCGGCGGCTATATCCAATACGACTGGATCGCGGCGATCGTCCTGGGCGTCTGTTTCGTGCAAAAACGCCGGCCGATTCCGGCGGCGATCGCGCTGGGCTACGCGACGATGGCGAAGGTGTTTCCGCTGCTGCTGGTCGGCGGCCTGGCGTTCCCGGCCGTGCGGCGGCTGGTCACCGAGAAGAAACTCGACCAATTCACCTGGAAATTCGGCATCGCCTTCGCCGCGGTGTGCCTGCTGGGGCTGGGCGTCGGCGCGACGTCGGGCAAGGGGCTCGGCGGCTGGACGGAATGGCGCGAGAAGATCACGACGCACAATTATGAAATGATTTTCGGCCAGGGCCGCGTCGGCCTGCAGCACATTTTCACGCACCGCCTCGGCGACGAATTCGAGACGTCGGAGAAAGCGCGCAAGCGGAGCTACGAGGGCCAGAGCGGCGCGTACTACGCCGCGGCGGTGCTGTTCCTGGCGTTGTTCCTGGCGGCGGTCTGGCGGCGCAGCAACCTCAACGCGCTGCTGCTCTCGACGATGCTCGTGTACATCTTTCTCGTGCCGTCGCACTACTATTGGTCGATCTTGTCGATCCTGCCGTTTTGGCGGGTGAAGGCCGGCAAACGCTGGTCGCCGGCCTTGTTGCCGGCGCTGACCGCGTTTATCGTGCCGGCCGGCTGGTACGCGTACGCGCTGTCGCAGCGCTTTGAATACGCGCGATTCATCATGTTCGATTGGCTGCTCGGGCTGTGCTTCCTGGCCGTCACGGGCTGGCTGATCGTCGTGAATCTGCACGATATGAACCTGTGGCCGAAAAAGCCGGCCTGAGCCGCCGCGGCGGGCGAGCCGGGCGACGACATCTATTAGGGAGACGTTGATGGGCAAGAAATCGCGTCAGAAAATGAATCATTCGCCGAACGCGGGAACCCCGGCCAGGCCGCCCGCCGCCCCGGCCGGCAAGCAAAATATGGTCTTTTACGCGCTGCTGGCGATGGTGGTCGCGCTGGTGGCCGCGCTGGCGTTCGTCGGCGTGCAGCGCATCACGACGGAGCGGGCGGAAAAGCGGCTGCTGGCGAAGAAGGCCAAAAAACATTCGAAGCGCAAGCACGCCGCCAACGCCGACAACCTGCCGATGCCGCTCGACGTCGCGACGCTGCCGGACGATTTTCCGGCGGCGATGAAGAAGATCCACGAGGCGCTGCGGTGGGACGCGCACAAAGATGCGATCGCCTCGGAGATCCCGACCGGCGCGGCGGACGTGCAGCCGTACATGAAGCTGGCGGTGAACCGCGACATTCTGACGAAATCGCTCGACCTCGGCGCGGGCTTTATGATCCGCAATCAGAAGCCGGACGGCAGTTTCAACTACATGTATGACTGGCTGACCCGCACGTGGGTGCCGGACGACAACCAGGTGCGGCAGGCCGGGGCGTTGTGGGGCATCGCGATCTGCCACCGCTACAAACCGTCGGCGGAGGCGAAGGCGGCGCTGCTCAAGGGCTTCAAGTATTGGTTCGACAACACGGTCCCCGGGCCGGACAACACGCTGACGGTCAAATATCAGGAAGAGAAAGAAACACAAACGGGCACCGTGGCCCTGATCAACCTGGCCATCGTCGATTATCTCAGCACCGAGAAAAACATCCCGGCCGAATTCAAGAAACAACTCACCGACCATCTTGAAGGCTACTTCGCGTATCTGCAGAAGATGCAGCGGCGCGACGGCCTGTTCGCCAAGGCCTATTACCTCGACGAGCAACGGCCGACCGAGAAGACCAGCCCGTATTTCAACGGCGAAACGCTGCTGAGCATGTGCAAGGCGGCGCGGCAGCTCAACTATACGAACCTCGTGCCGACGATCGAACGCGCCGCGCGGTCGATGGCCGAGACGTACACGGTCAAGGCGTGGAAGGAAGAGGCGGATTCGGCCGAGACCAAGGGCGCGTACCAGTGGTCGAGCATGTCGTTCGCCGAATACTACGAGGCCAAGTGGAAAGACTACGAGCTGCTCGGCGACACCACGCTGGCGCTCGCCTGGTGGATGATCCACACCCACAATATTCTCACCCGCACGCGCAACCACGCCTACGCGCAGGAAGGCCTCATCGCCGCGTACCGCATCGCCAAGGCGCGCGCCGACGTGCCGGCCATGGTCGACATCCTGTACACGATCGACCGCTCGTTCCATAAGCTGACGAGTTGGCAGATCGGCGGCCCGCTGCCGGATGTCAACGAGTTCCTGAAGGAACACAAGACCGACGACCCCGTCGCCTACGGCGGCATCATGAACGCGCCGAAAGCGTACCCCGACGAGCCGCCGAAACACGGCGACACACGGCACGAACTGCGCATCGACGTGACGCAGCACCAGATGCACGCGGTGACGATGGCGCTGCGCTACGTTTATCTGCAGCCGAACGCCGTCGTCACGCCCGGATCGTGGTCGGGCCACCGCGCCTCGTCGGGCGAGGGCGGGACGCGCGCCGAAAGCCGCAAAAAGGCGCCGGCGAGCGAAGACGAAGAAGAGCCGGCCGCGCCGCGCCGCACCAAGAAAGCGGCGGAAAACGAAGAGGAAGAGGCGGCGCCGCCGGAATAAGGCGGGACAAGGAAGAAGGAAAAAGGAAAAAGGAAAAAGGAAAAAATACGAAACACGTCATCGAATGCGGGGAACGCGCCAGCGGCGCCCCGCATTTTTTGTTTTGGGCGAGCGGGCGGCGGCGCTGCGCTGCGGCTGATTATGTGCTGCGGGAGGAATGGAACGCATAGGATCTATAGACACTGTCGATCTTCTCGAATGGATCGATTCTTACGAGATCGTCCCCCGCAAAATGGCGAATGGAGAATGGAGAACTCCCACCGCCGCGCTGATTCGACATTCGTTTCCACGCTCGGCAATCGGCATAAGATGCCGCAAAAACCGCTGGCGACCGCGGAAAGCGGTATTTTTTGAGCGACTGGCTGGCGATGGAATTTCGCCAGTTTCTGTTTTCCCGTTGCCGCGGCTGGTTCCCGCGCGGCTCTGGCGTCAAATTCGCGCCGTTCGCGTATCTCACTTTGCTCTTTATTTACGATGTGTTAGTCGCGATTCGAGGGATTCCAATCCGGTCTGCCCCAATTGATGGCTGGCGGAATCTCTTTCGTTACGTTCCTCTTTTCGCCGACCACCTCCGCGGGGAACCCGACGCCGGCGAATTGCCAATCCGGCGACGACGACACCTCGCCGGCCGACGACGATTCCGCGCCGATTGACGACGACGCCGCGCCCGACGACGATGACAACGACGACAACGATGACGACCTGAGCGATGACGATGACGATACGGCGCCGCTCGACGACGACACTTCGCCCACGGCGCCGGCCGATGACGACTTGCCGCCGCCAACGGAAATGCTCCCGATTTCCGGCAAGATTTTTGACCCGTTCACGGGCGTCGGCATCGATTTTGCTGCGGTCTCTGTCCTCAGCGCCGAATCGGGAGACCCGGTGTCGCCATCGA
>Ga0181520_10002997_pt1 | contig 30335 bp, 21 predicted proteins | sample PEATcosm2014_Bin_29_FD_132451 | JGI IMG/M metagenome (GOLD analysis project Ga0181520, IMG submission 132451) | Peatland microbial communities from MTU Mesocosm Facility, Houghton, MI, USA - PEATcosm2014_Bin02_30_metaG | ecosystem: Environmental > Terrestrial > Soil > Wetlands > Peat | place...
GCCGCTCTGATGCGGGAATGGCACACCGACCATGCCGGAGTCAGTCCCTACACCGTGGACGCGGGACACTACGAGGCGGACATATACGCATTGCAGTACCAGCAACGGGATGATACCTACCGAAACCCCCGGTACTATGCTCTCCCTCCCCTCGTTTACGCGGTAGGGGCGTGGACCTATGGAGCGATGAATCTCAAGGCGGGGCTGCTCAATAACCTGGACGCGGAGGTCACAATTGTGCCGTATGAAACCGTCACTCAAACCTGGAAAGGCATCGGTCTGAATGAGCGTTCTACTTCCAGCGGTTTTGGGGACACCACAGCGCGATTAAAACTGAATGTGTGGGGTGACGATGGCAAAACGACCGCCTTATCGGTTTCGGGCGTCGTCAAGTTCCCAACCGCGGCTGATAACCTTGGCAGCGGGCTCTACGAAGGAGGACCATCGATCGAGTTTGCAGCCCGGCTTCCTTATGGTTTTGAGTTGCGCGTTGACAGCGCCGTGATGCTGGACCAAACCAGTGACTGGAACGCGGCCTTCGAAAACCTGCTCAGCGTTAGTCATCGCATTACAGGCAATCTTGAAGGTTTCTGTGTCTTTGACACGGTAACCTACGCGACGTCGGGGAACCTGTTCATGATAATTGAGCCAGGGCCTCATGGTCTCTTTGTCGGGGAAGCTGTGAAATCAACCTGGTCGGCCGTCATTGAGCCGGGGTTGAATTATCGTCTCAAGGAGAACGTGGAATTATTCGCGCTGGCAGGCTTTGGAGTGAACGGCGCGGTGTACGACTATAACCCCGCGGTTGGAATTGACGTCAGATTCTGAGAGGAAAGAGTCCTGCATGCTGAGGTAAAGCCGGGAATCAGGCTATGCTCTCGCCCGCGCCTGCTTCCTTTCAGGGTGAGACGACGCGGTAGAACCGCTCGTGGAAGTTGGTGGCGGAACGATCGAGGAAAAGCAGATTTGTGCCCGCCGCGGTGAAGTTGGTCAGATTGGTCCATGGAATCGGGTTGGTGGCGAGGTTCGTGGTTGCCTGGACAGTGTAGCTCTGGCCCAGCTTCAGCGCGATGTTCGCCACAAAGCCGGTGCTCGTCAGGCTAAAGGGCGACAGGAACGCCAGCGGGGCCGGGCCGTTCGTGGCGAGAATATCGGCGGCGAATTCGCTGGTATCCCCCGAAATCTGGTCGGTTGCCGTGGCGGAGAAATACTGTCCGCTGAAATTCCCCGCGGCAGTCAGCAGGAACGTCGCATTGCCGCTCCCATCCGTGGCGGCGGTGGCGCTGCCCACATAGACTTGTCCCTGGCCATACGCGCTCGGATCAGCGGCGGGGTTGCGATAGACATCAATCCAGAAACTCCGGTTCGCCGCGCTGTTGAGGCTTCCGGAAACGATCGTGCTGCCGCCGCTGCCGACCGCATTGGTCAAGACGGGATAGTTCTGGAGATCATTGGGCCCCGGAATCGGGCCTCCAACGTGGTTCGTCGTGACACCGTCCCCGTTGAGATCAATCCCAAGCCCTGTGTTGCCGAAAATGGAATTACCGCGGATGGAGTCATTCGTTGTGGGATCGTCATACATCACCACCCCTATGTACGCATAGGCGATGATGTTGCCGGCCCCCGGGGCAACATCGCCCACCGAATTCCCGGTCGCACCGGTCCACACAGCGACATTCGCGAATGCATTGGGGAGCGCGTTAGTTCCGGTGACGTCTGTCCCGATGAGATTGCCCTCCAGCCGATTGCCACTCGTGCCAGGATCCCCGATGACCGATCCGTAACTGCCGTTGCCGGAAATGACATTTCGCGCCGCCACGCTCGCGCCGCCTATCAGGTTCGAGGCTGCTCCGTCGAACATCGTTACCCCCGCAAAGCCGTTCGGCACCGCCTGCGTGCCCGTCCCATCGGTCCCGAAGTAGTTCCCCTGCACCACATTCCCGGAGGTTCCCGTCCCCGTCAGGCGCAGGCCCTCCGAGGGCTGTCCGGAAAAGACGTTGCCAGTGATTAAGTTGCTTTGGGCTCCATCAATCACATACATGCCCGCAAACGTATTTGGCAAGGCCGCGGCTCCGGCGGCGTTGAGCCCGAAGTAGTTCCCGCTCACCGTATTGCCCGTGGTTCCGCTGTCGCCAATCCAAAGACCGAAATTCGTGTTGCCGGAAATCACGTTGCGGGCGGCGGAATTCGCGCCGCCCACCAGATTGCTCCGGGAGCTGTTGACGATGATGGCGCCGCCAATCAAATTGGGCACGGGGTTGTTGCCCGTGGCATCCGTCCCAATGTAATTCCCGAGCACGACGTTGCCCACCGTGTTGGTGTCGGTGATATAGATGCCGTATTCCTCATTGCCCGAAAGCACATTGCGCGCCAGCGCGTTGGTCCCGCCGACGGTGTTGCCGCTCGCGCCGTTTTGGATCAGAATCCCTTGATAAGCATTCGGCGCCGCGTTGCTGCCGGAAGACCCAAGGCCAAGCCAGCACCCGGCAATGGTGTTATTCGTCGCATCGGCGTACTCCAGCGTCAGCCCGTTCCAGTTGAAGCCCTGGAAGGAAAGGTTCTTCACCTGGTTGCTCGCGGCATAAATCAACAAGCCCGAAGTCGACGTAAACGTCTCCGGCAGGATTTGCGATCCGTCGATCACAATCAGCGGCCGGCCGCTGAACCCGGGCTGCGTCGATCCGTCGATCACCATTCCGTTCGACACCAGCGGCGGCAAATGTCCGCTCAGGTGAATGGTGAAAACGCCGTTGCTGAAACCCGGATCATTGGTCGGAATGTTGAACTTGACCGCTGCCGTGGGATGATCGGTGACGTAGTACAAGGCCGCGCGCAGGCTGCCAGGACCGACGTCGGCGGTAGTCGTCACGACGTTCGTGAGGGGCACCGCCGGCGGCCCATAGAGAAACTCCAGCGCCGCGCGATCCCCGGGGCTCAGGCACAGGTTGCCCATCCGGTATTGGTAGCGGGGGAAATACGCCGGCTTGGGCTGCTGCGTGGCCAGCACGCCGGGCTGGACAGAGACAAAGTCCCAGCCCAGATGCATCACCGATTCAAAATCATAATTGCCGTTGGTGACGCTCGTCGGATCGACGGTAAACCAGTGGATATTCACCGGCTCGTCCGAAATGTCGTTGGTCAGCACCATGAGGTAATTGGTCTGGTCGGGCCGGATGTTCTCGTGGGTGAATCCGAACGAATGCCCCATCTCGTGGCAAACCTGCGCCCGGCTCAAGCTGGAAACCGTAACCACCTGCGGCGTGTAGCCGACCAGCACCGCGTCAAGGCTGTTCGTATTGTAGGCAAACAGGACCCATCGGCTCTGGTTGGTATGCGGAACGAAGCTCACGTTGGCCGCCAGCTCCCATTCCCGAAGCCCATCGAGAAGGGTCTGCTGCTCCGCGGCGGTCAGCGTGTTCGTGATTTCGTACGGCACAATGCCGCCCGGCCACGGAACGTTTGCCGGCGAGGTCCCGGCGTAGAAATTCCCCGCCCATGCCCCTGCGGCCGGCCATAGACAAACGGCCGCAAGCAGGCTCCGCCAAACGTCCAGCTTCGCTAGTCCAACCCCGCTTCCTCGTTTCATACGCATATCACTTCCTGTGCTTTATGATTGAAGTGACGTTAATCTACGCCAAAACCGCCGCCGCGCAATGCGAAGGGCGGAAGTCTCCCCTCACCCGTTGGAAGCAGGCGGGGCTGAACTTGGGGTTGGCTTAGCCGCGATCGGAGGACTTCAGGCCTGCCACTGCCGGCGCGGGTCTCACGGTCACAGTCTCACGAAAGCCCGAGAGCCCTGCCGCGCTCGCGGCCCTCAGCCGAAAATAATAAACCTCGCTCGGCGACACCGGCACTACCGTTTTGGTGACATTGGCCCCAACCTCGGCCGCTTTGATAAAATGCGCGCCATCCGTCGAGGACTCCACCCGGATTCCCGTCTGGTAGGCGGCATTGTTGCGCCAGGAAAGCTCGACTTGATTGATCGCCACCGCTTTAGCCTGCAGCCGGTCCGGAGGCGGCGCCGTGAAACCGGCCCGCTCCAGTCCTCGCTGTATAATCGGACTGCTCAGCATCCGCGACCAGGTCGAGCCGCTCCGGTAATTCTCCGACATCAGCACGATCGGGCCCTGGTCGATCCCTACCAGGTCGTCGTCCCACCAGTTTGCGCGGATATTGTACGCGTCGCGAAAGCCTTCAGTAGTCCAGAGATTCGTCACGTACGTGTCGTAGAAATGGCGCAAGGCCGCCATGCAGATGTCCGGCGCAAAGGGCACCGAACCGCCCGCCGCGGTCGGCGCGATCGTTCCGTCTTCAAACCCGGCGGGCGCCCCTCGCGCAATATAGCCGGCGTACGAGACGCCGCCGACAGTCACGCCCGGCCCATCGCAGGCGGTGAAACCCCATTCATCCGGGCCATAGTTGGGGTAGCCGGGCCGGTTCTCGAGGCTGTATTGCCGCTGCGCCAGCGTGGCGCGGCGGGAGTTCTCGAAATAGTCGCTTTTCCGGGCCGTCATGTAGGCATCCGCAATCGCCCGAAAGTCAATCCAGACCTCGGAGTATTGGTGGGTGAAGAGGCTGGGGTCGAATACGTAGCTCTCGCCGGAGGGAAGCTGCCGGCACTCATACCCGCGCGTTCGGAATTCCCAGAGCTTGGCGGGCAGCGCCGGCGTCGCCGCCCCCAGCCCAAGCACATACAAGCAGGCGGCTTCATTGTGCCCCGCCCACCGGCCGGGCCCGTAGCCCCGCTCCGGTGTCCAGCCCATCAGCATCACCGGCTCGTTGGTCCAAAGCATGAACGGCCAGTCAATCCGCGACACCAACGCGCCGGCAAGATGGCGTATCTCCGCCTCGGCGCTCTCGGCCGGGTTGGTGAAAAACTGCGCGGCGTCGATCACCCCCATCATCAGCAGCGCCGTATCAATCGTGGAGAGCTCGCAATGGCCGGCTCGCAATCCCGTGTTCATGTCCAGAAAATGGTAGAACCAGCCATGGTAGCCGGCGCAACCGGCGGGATCCCCGCCCTGGGGCAAGCCACATAACGTTCGGAGGGTCTTCAACACCCGCCCCGTGCCGTTGGTCCGGTCAACCCAGCCGCGCTCGATCGCCACATTGATGGCGCTCAACCCGAAACCAACCGACGCGATGCTGCAAGGCGAGTCCGGCCGGGACCGATCTCGAATCAATCCGTTTGCCGAATTCGATTCCTCCCAAAAGAAACGAAAAGTCTGTTTTTCAACGTAATCCAGGAACGAGCTGTCGCTGGAAAACGTCCGCGGACCGGCCTCGGGGACCGGACGCGCAAACGCTCCCAGATTTGTCCATACCAATACTGTGGCTAGTATGCCAATTTTCAGATTCTTCAACACTTGAATTCTACAAAACCGCTGCGCGGAGGCAAGATGTTTGAGGAGAGACCGTGTGGAACCCGCGGGCAATCTGGTGCATGGTGAGCCATGTTAGGCGGCGGTAAGAAATTAAGGTGGCAAGATGCCGCCGGGATTTTGTGGCCCAGCAAGGCGCAAACGAGGCGCATATCCGAATGGATCTGTAACGAGTGCGCAACGAAGCTGGGCGGCAAAAGGACAAGGCAAGTTGCCACCTTAATTCCTTATCGTCGCCTAAGGAGCCGGAACTTCCTGATATTGTGGCTTGTCCTGCGGTGCGGCGCGGTCGCCTTGCTTGGCCAGATTGTGCCCGTATCTCAAAACCTCTGGCGGCTGCTGGATCAGGAGGATACGGATCGAGACCGGCGCATCACCGTGCGCGATCGCGTCACCCCATTCGACGTGCGCGACCGTCAGGGCGCCACCGTCCGGACCGTCGGCGGCGTCTACCCGTTGTCGGTGCTCATGCAGGAGTTGAAACGACTCGAGGATGGGCGCCAGACCGAGGTGGAGCTGGCACGGCTCCCTCTCGATGAAACAGCCGCGGATCGCACACACCGGCTCATCCGGGACTTTTATTGGGATGCGCTCACCCGGCGCATCGATGCGGCCCATCTCGACCAGGTGCTGGCCGATCCGAAGGTGCAGTCGAATTGCGATTACCTTTACGTGCCGGCGTCGGACGAGGCGGCTCTCCGCTACTTCAGCCGCTGTGAGCAAATCGCCGCCGAACAAAAACGTTCCCCGGCCCTGCGCGTTCTCCGCTTGCCGCCGCCCCGGCAAATCACGGGACCCTTCATCCGCAACCTGGACGGACAGCACGGCCTCTTGAGCCTGGCCCTCGAAACCAACTCCGATGGTCAACCTCTCCGGGGCGTCCCCTACGTCGTCCCCGGAGGCCGGTTCAACGAGCTTTACTACTGGGATAGCTACTTCACCGTGCTTGGCCTGCTGGCGGATGGTCGGACCGATCTCGCCCGTGGCCAGGCGGACAACCTCCTCTACGAGATCCAGGCTTACGGGATGGCGCCTAACGCCAACCGGACGTACTACCTGACCCGATCCCAGCCTCCCCTGCTGACCTCGATCATCCGTGCCGTATACGAGGCAAAAGCGGCGGACTCCCAATGGCTCGAATCGGCATTAAAAACCGCGCTGGCGGAATACCGCGCGGTCTGGATGGGGCCGGACCGGCTGGTGAAAGTGGGACCGCACGCGCTTAATCGATACTACGATATTGGCGAGGGCCCTTGTCCTGAGGTCGAACCGGGCCACTACGATCAAAAGATTGAGCCCTGGATGCGCCAAGCCGAGGCCGCGGGACTCACCGATTCGAACGCCCCCCTCACTCCCTTCCGCTTTCTAAACCAATACTTGTACTGCGGTCGATTTGGCGGTTTCGCCGTCAATGGCCTCACGCTGGACGCCTTCTTCACTCACGACCGCGCCGTCCGCGAATCGGGGCATGATACGACCCATCGATTCGATGACCGCACCGCCGACTTCCTCCCCTGCGACCTAAACGCGCTCCTTTACCGGTACGAAATGGACTTTGCCGAGCTCCTGGAAACCAATTTTGGAGGCCAACTCGCCAGCCTGGGTCCCGGATTCGACAGTGCCGCATCTTGGAAGGAGAGGGCTCGCGCCCGGAAACAGGCAATGATGGAGCTGATGTGGGATGAGGGCCGCGGGTTCTTCTTCGATTACGATTTCGCGAACCGCAAGCGCTCCACCTATATCAGCGCCACTGGCCTCTTCCCGCTGTGGGCGGGAATGCTCGACCAAACCAACGCCAGGGAACAGCAAGACGCGCGGATCGCCGCTGCTTTCGCGGAGCGGGAATTGGAGGAGTACGCCGGACTGGCGGCTACCGCGAGGAAATCCGTGGAATCGGCCCGGACGCACGACGCGCGGCAGTGGGATTATCCGTACGGCTGGCCGCCCCATCAGATGATGGCCTGGCAAGCCCTGCGGCGCTACGGGCTGCAAGCCGACGCCGAACGGCTCGCCTACCGCTGGCTCTATGCTCTCACCAGGAACGCGCGCGATTATAACGGCACCATCCCGGAAAAACTCAACGTCGTTACCGGCTCCCACGAAGTGTTTGTCGAATACGGCAACGTTGGAACCCGATTTGATTACATCGCCCCCGAAGGGTTCGGCTGGATGAACGCCTCGTTTCAAGTCGGGTTAAAAAACCTCACGCCGTCCCGAAAGGAAGATTTGAGACACCTGAAACCGCCTCCGCCCAAAGAGTCGGCCGCGGCAAAATCGACACCGCCGGGACAGACTCGGGTTGCGGTCGGGAACAACTGAGGTAAATTGAGGATGACAATTCGCGCAATGGCCGGATCAACCGATTGAACGGGTTTGACTTGAATTGACCTGAACCTTAAGTTTCATATACATGCTTGCGGCTGATTCCAAAGCTGTGTCTCCCTCAGTCACGGACACGCTACGTACCGAGTCGGCGTATTCCTGGAAACAGGTAATCGACCCGATCGAGCCCTTCCTGGACGCGGTCAGTCTGCGTTTGGCGAAGGAGGTCCAGGCTTTTGACAGGGATATTCTGCCCTACGCGGATTATGCGCTCAATGGGCAGGGCAAGCATCTGAGGCCGGCGCTGGTGGCACTGACGGCCAACGTCTTGGGTGAAGCCGGCAGCAACCACGTCACCGCCGCCGTCATCATCGAGATGGTGCACTTGGCCACGCTGGTGCATGACGATGTCATGGACGAGGCCGAGATTCGCCGCGGCCGTCTGACGCTGGCGGCAAACTGGGGCAATGACATCGCCGTGCTCTTCGGCGACTGCTTGTTTGCCAACGCCCTCACCTTGGCGGCCGGCTTTCCCACCCCCGAGATCTGCCGCGCCGTCGCCATGGCCACCAATACCGTCTGCTCCGGCGAAATCCTCCAAACCCAGCATCAGCGCGACTTCCAGTTCACCCGGGATCAGTATTTCAGAATCCTGGAGATGAAGACCGCGGAGCTCTTCGCCCTTTCGTGCGATCTGAGCGCTTTCCTGAGCGGCGCCGCTCCCGGCCAGCGGGCCGCCCTGCGCCAGTTCGGCCTGGCATTCGGCACCGCCTACCAGATCTATGACGATTGCGTTGATCTGTTTGGTTCAGAGGCCGCGGCAGGCAAGTCTTTGGGAACCGATCTGGCCAAAGGCAAACTGACCCTGCCGGTGCTGCTGCTTTGCGAGCGGGCCGACGCATCGGAGCGAATGCGGGTGGAGGGGTTGGTGGAAAGCTGGCGCGCCGGATCCATGCAGCGGCTGGGTCGGCTGCTCGCTAAATACGATACCCTGGCGGCCTCAGTGCAGATCATGAACCAATACCTGGAACAGTCGCGCCACGCCCTGCACACGTTGGTGCCGTCCCCTGGCCGGGCTTGTCTGCTGGCCCTGACCCATTACCTTGCCCGCCAGACCGACTCGCTGGAAGCCGCGCCTGAGGGCAATCTATGATTATGACCGAGCCAGTGGGCCCCAAGGCAGAGAAAAGACCGGAGGTTCCGTCCCCCGGCCCCGTGCCGGACCCGCCACCCGTCGACGAGGGAGCCCTGGTCAAGCGCGCCCGCAAGGGAGATCTGACCGCTTACGACGAACTGGTCCGGCTTTACCAGGAGCGTATTTACGCCACCGTCTATCACATGACGTCCAACCACGAGGACGCCAACGATCTGGCCCAGGAGGCTTTCATCAAGGCCTTCCAGGCGCTCAAGTCCTTCAAGGGAGGCTCCAGCTTTTATACCTGGGTCTATCGAATCGCGGTCAACAAGACCATCAACTTCCTCAAGCAGCGCAAGAATCGCTCTCAAATGAGCCTCAACGACCTGGATTTCAACGCCGAGCACGACCCGGACTTCGTGGCGCTGATCTCCGACAAGACGCCTCGGCGGGAGGCCGGCTTGAGCGAGCTGCAGGAAAAATTGAACGAAGCGTTGCAAAGATTGTCAGAACCCCATAGACTTGTTGTGACGTTGCATGATGTGCAGGGTTTATCCCATGAAGACATCGCGAAGATTATGGATTGCAATATCGGCACTGTCCGTTCGCGCCTCTTCTATGCCCGGCAGCAGCTCCAGGCCTACTTGTCGGATTATTTGAAATGAGTATGAATCCTGAGCCGGAAAACTTCGAGCAGTTGCGTCGGTTGCTGGTCCTCAAACGCTATGAACAGCCTCCTCCTGGCTATTTCGACCGTTTCTCGCGCCAGGTCCTTATCCGAATCCAGGCCGACCAATCCAGGTCTTCCCAATCCTTCTTCGCCCGGCTCTTCAACCAAACGCCTTGGCTCGCTCGAATTCGCGATTCCATCGAAAGCAAGCCGGCCATGGCCGGGGTTTTGGCCATAACGGTCTGCGGAATGGTCACGGTAGCCGTGCTTTCTTCCGAAACCGCGCCCATCGAATCGATTGCCGCATTCCCGGCGCCGGTCCTAAATTCCGAAAAGCCCATGGAAATGGCCGGTCAATCCGTTCCCACTCCGCTTCCTCGGCAAGCCTCTGCCACTGGCTTCTCAAGTACTATGGGCGCAGCGAGCGGAGAACCCCGCGACTCGCTCTTTAGCGAAATCCAGCGCTCGCCCGAACAGCCCAGCACTTTCTTCGGCGCGCACGCTGACCTCGTAAGCTTTCAGAAATAAGTACTCCGTAGAGGAAGTCCTTCGTGGTCCGATCCGCTCGGAGGAATGACCCAGCCGACGCCCCCGGCGAGTGCTCGCGTCCGATAAAGAGTCAGACACCTCTCCGCCGCAAGCCGGAGGCTTGCCAGACGGTAGCCGGGTGGTCGTAGCACCGCGAAGACCCCCGGATCGCCGTCCCAAAGCTCCCGTCGACCCTGAAGAGGGTCGCAGAATTCTCGCATCCCTCCAGGACGCAACGTCATTCAGTTTCCAGAGTGCTTACTCTTCCTTGCTGAAAACCAAGTCCAAGGGGCTCCGCTTGGCCGTAAGCCGCTCCTTCTCGATGGTCCCCGCAAGGTCCTCGCCGTTGAGGCTCAATTGGTATTTGCCTTCCAGGCTGCTCCATTGGCCATTGACGATGTCTCCCCCGCTGGACGACAGCGCTCCGGGCAAGCCCTTGGCAATCAAGACGTGGTCCGGCATCGCCACCAACTGGGCTTTGGCGTAGCGCGACGTCAGGGCGCTCTTGAGCCTCTGCATCTCGCTGGAAGGAATGTTCGGCTTGCCCCGGCGCACCAGCAGGAGCGCCGCATTCACGTCAAAGTCCCATCGGCCCAGGATTTTCTCGTCGTACTTGGCCGATTTGCCGGTCTGCAGATAGGCGTAGACGTCGTTCAAATCCGGCAACGTAGTGTTCCAGATTAACCGCAGCAGATCCGGCTGATTCAGAACGGTCTGGACGCCGGGATATTGGCAGAGTTCGACGATCGGTGTCTGCCGTTGCCACATCTCCAGAAACTTGCTGTCACCGCCAAGACTTTGAAATTCCGGCCGTTCCGCCAGCGACAAGTAACCCGGATAGCCGGATAGCCGCGCCTCCGCCAGCGGATTGCGATAAACCAAACCGGTGAAATCGGCCATGTTGTAAAAAGCCGACGGCATCGGGGCTACCGCGCGCGCGACCCGCGCGAACCCGGTGCTCTGCAGGTCCTGCCCCATCACGTTGAGCAGCCGCATCCATTTGGGGTCTTTCTCCGAGGTGGCGACCTGCACGGTCCAGTAGCTGCAGGCAAAGACCGGGCCGCAGATCAGGAGGAAATACGCTACGCCGTTGAGCAAGCCGAGGCACATCCCGACCCGGTGATTCAGCCGCTCCCAAAGCGCCAGACGCAAGTCTCCCGCGTGATAGCGGTAATACACCTCTATCTTGTCATGCACGTTGAGAGCGATAATCTTTACAACGATGTTGACGATCACGAAAACCAGGAATGGACCCACCGCCCATGCCAGCGCGGGGTTCTTCAAGCCGCACACAGTCAGCGGCCGTTGGAGCATTCCTCCCAGCGGCCCCGCCAACACCAGCCCCAGAAGGATGCCGACGAAGGAAAGAGCCACGCGGATGGCGCCCTGCCGATATCCCAACGCGGCAACCGATGCCAGCAATACCACTGCCAGGAGCCAAATCGTCATGGTCTTCAAGTAATGCTTTTCACTCGGGTTTGCACGAAAAATCTGCGATCCGGCCCGGCGCCTGCGCAATCCGCGCTTGACGGCGCGCGGCAGAGGACCATTCTGCCGCCATGCAAACCGGGGAACAAGCAAGACAGATGCATGGCATCCGTTGCGCCAGCCTGTTTGGAGGGTGCTGCCTTGTGCTGTGTATCGCCTTGTGCGTCTACTGGTCAAAAAAAGCGTCGGCAGAACTGGATCCCGGCATGGCCCGCTTGATCGCCGAAAAGAGGGCCCTGGCCAAGGAAATCGCCGCCAGCGAGACCGACCGAGTTCCGAACGGAGTGTGGAAATGCTTCGATCTCCTCGAGCGCAACAAATGGCAGCAAGCGAGCAATGTGTGTGATCGACTCCGGCGGGAAGCTGGCAGGTACCATGACCCAAACATCTACGGCATCCCACCCCCCACGACAGACTTCCGGAGCAAGATGTCTGCGGTGTTTGCCGCCTTGCGCCCTCCTCGGACTCCGTCGGCCCTGGTCGGCCCTTTGTACCATCCGGTTTACGACGCGCTAGGGGCCGCCGAGTCCTTCCACGACTGGGATAACCGGCTTCTGCACAAGTTTGGACGCGACATCATTGATTCGATTCCCACCAACAGCATTTATTTCGGCGGCACCGACTCGGGGCGTTTCGTGGTCACCGCCCTGAGCGAGTCACATCGGCACGGCAAGCCGTTCTTCACTCTTGCCCAGAACGCCTTGCCCGACGGAAGCTACCTGCATTATTTGAGGCGGATGTACTCTGACCGCATTTACATTCCGACGGACGCGGATGTGCGTGCTGCGTTCAACGACCTTTACGACGATGCCTGGCAACACACAACCAATGGCCAAAGGGAGCCTGAGGAGGTGATGGCGTTTAACTGGTTATTGGTGAAAACGATCTTGAAACATAATCCCGAACACGAGTTTTATGTCGAGGAGAGCTTTCCGTCGAGTTCGATGTATCCACAGCTTTCTCCGCATGGTTTGATCCTGAAACTAAACCGGGAGGAGTTGCCTGAATTGACAGAGTTCGTCACCCAGGCGGACCATGAGTACTGGCGGCGGTATGCGGCCCAACTCGTGGGAGACTGGATGAAGGATGAGACATCCGTGAAGCAGGTTTGCGACTTTGGGGAAAAGGTTTATCTGCGCAAGGATCTAAGCGGGTTTACAGGCGACCCGGCATTTGCGCGCTGCGAGGCAGCGCAAAAATCATTCTCCAAGCTCCGCAGCTCCATTGGCGGGTTATACGCCTGGCGGCAGATCCATGCCGTCACGGCGGAAGAAAAGGCGCGAATGGGAAGAGAGGCGGATTATGCCTTCCGGCAGGCTTTGGCGCTCTGTCCCTGCTCGCTGGAAGTTGTTTCTCGGTACGTAAAGCTGCTGAGCAGCGAAAAGCGAACCGTTGACGCGCTGCTCGTAGCCGAAACGTGCGAGCGGTTCAACCCGGGAAATGCTCAAATAATCCAAATGGTGGAGCAACTGAAATCAGCCCAATGAACGAGTTGACCATAGAAAAACCAACCACCGCCCTGGTCGTCATCGACCTCCAAAAGGGCATTGTCGGGATGCAGGCGGATCCGTACCCCGCAAGGGCCGTTGTCGCCAACGCAGCCAAATTGGCGGATGCCTTCAGGAGGAATGGTATGCCGGTATTCCTGGTCAGAGTTACCCCCTCACCCGACGGCAAAGACCGTCTCACGCCGGCGGTCGACAAGCCGATGCGCATGAGCCAGCCTCCTCCCGCCGATTGGGCGGAAATCGTACCGGAGCTTGGCCCGAAGCCCGGCGACTTTGTCCTCACCAAGCGCCAGTGGGGCGCATTTCATGGAACGGAGCTCGATCTCCAACTACGCAGACGAGGCATGAAGACCATCGTGTTGTGCGGCATCGCAACCAATATCGGGGTTGAGAGCACCGCTCGGTTCGCTTACGAATTCGGCTACCAGCAGATCTTCGCAGAAGACGCCACGTCGGCTCGCTCGAAGGAGGATCACGAGCACACCATGAAGACCATCTTCCCAAGAATAGGCCTGGTCCGAAGCACGGAGGAGATCCTTGCCGCTCTAGCCTAGAGCCCATCCCGATAGGGCAATGCAATGGCCAAAACCCCGGAGCGACGAGCTCCCGCGAGTCCCCATTATTTGGGCCTCGCAGAGCTCGGCCCTCCGGCGAAACGCCTGCCTATTGGGCTGGGCTCTTAGCCCCTCGCGCATCGCGCTTATTTTAGCGAATCCGAAGTGACGCCCACGGCGGTTGCGATGTCCTCCGCCGACACCATGAGATTGGTTACGGCCCGGATCGTATCGCGCCCAACCGCCAATACCAGTACGCCTCGATCCCGAAGCCGCTCCACCATTTGCGCGGCCGGCATGGCCCCAACGCGAAAGCGAACCATGTTCGTCTCGACTTCGCCCGGATCCACCTCCAGGCCGCTCAAGCCGGCCAAACCGGAAGCCAGCAGCTTGGCATTGGCGTGATCCTCCGTCAGCCGGGCACGATGATGGCGCAGAGCAAAGAGGGCTCCGGCAGCGATGATGCCGGCTTGGCGCATTCCCCCGCCGAACATTTTTCGAAATCGCCGGGCCCGCTCGATGAAACTCTTCGTGCCAGCCAGGGCCGAACCCACAGGCGCCCCAAGGCCCTTGGAAAAGCAAACGCTCACCGTGTCAAAGTGGGCCGCATATTCCCGCTCGGAAATCCCCGCGGCCACCGACGCATTCCAGAGCCGGGCGCCATCCAGGTGCATCTGCAAGCCGTGCTGGCGGGCCGCAGCCGCCACGCCGCGGATCTCCTCGATGGGCCAGATCTTGCCTCCGCCGCGATTATGAGTGTTTTCAAGGCAAACCAGCCGCGTGCGCGGAAAATGCGCGTCGGCAGGCCGCAGCGCCGCCTCCAAATCCGATCCGCTGAACACACCGCGCCGGCCCTCCAGGCAGCGGCACATCACCCCGCTCAAGGCCGCCGGGGCGCCGGCCTCGTAGTAATAAATGTGCGCATTCGCCTCCACCAGGATCTCGTCGCCCGGCTCGGTGTGGCTCCGGATAGCCAACTGGTTGGCCATGGTCCCCGAAGGCGTAAACACGGCGGCCTCCTTGCCCAGCAGAGCAGCGGTCTCGGACTCCAACTCTTTGACGGTCGGATCATCGCCAAAGACATCATCCCCCACCTCCGCTCGCGCCATGGCCTCGCGCATGGCGGGTGTGGGCTTGGTAACCGTGTCGCTGCGCAAATCAATCATTCTCACGCTCTCGTGCGTCATGCGCCCATCATGGGACAATCCATCAAGAACTCAAACTTGGAAAAGGGCCATGGGCGGCCGGCCGGGTAGCATTTTACCCCATGCCGTCGGCTCTGGCAGTAAAACCTGGCGGTCGTAATTTAGTTGGAGTGCCGAACGAGGAGTTTCTATGACACAACCAACGCAAAGCTGTCCCTTTATCAAACCGAGCAAGCTCATTGCAGCCTGCCTGCTTCTTCCAACCCTGATGGTGGCTTTGCTTGCCATTGCCGGCTGCGCCACTACCAAAGAACACAGCACGGAATCGATGCTGTCCGCCGCCGGGTTTCACACCTTGACCCCCGCCACGCCCCAACAAAAAGCCTGCTACGGCGCCTTGCCGCCCTACAAAGTCCAGCGCCGCGAAATCAACGGAAAGGTGGTTTATGCCTACGCTGACAAGAGAGACGGTATTGTCTACGTGGGTGGCGAGAACGAATATCAACGGTTCAAGCAACTCGGCCAGCAGCAAAAAATCGCCGATGAACAGTTGCAGGCGGCTCAAATGAACGACGATGCCGCAATGAACTGGGGCTTTTGGGGAGCACCAGGCATGTGGTGGTAAACCGCGAGCTCCAGCCAGATATCCAATCCTGACGCTGTCCTGAGTTATCAGTTAGATTAACTGGTGGGGTCGAAATCGCATCTGCGCCTGCTGCGGTGGTATGGGCGGCTCGCCAAATGGGCCCACCCAAGCGAGGTGCAGGCCACCTTGCTCTGGGCCGGGCTGGTGGGCTGTGTCGGCGGATTTTGTGCCATGGCTTTCCGCGCCGCCATCCAAGGCATCCTCTGGAGCTGGACCGGGCATACCGGCAGCTTCGAACAGGTCGCCGCCAAAATCGCCTGGTGGCAGCGCCTCGTCATTCCGTCTGCCGGCGGTTTGCTGGCCGGACTGGCGCTTCATTTTGGCGCCCGGTTCGCCCGAGGCGATCGCTCGACCGACTACATGGAGGCCGTCGCCATCCACCAAGGGACTCTAAGCTTCCGCCAAAGCGCGACTAAAACGCTATCGTCCCTCCTGACCATTGGTTCCGGCGGCTCTATCGGCCGGGAAGGAGCCATGGTCCAACTGTCAGCCATGCTGGCTTCCGTGCTCGGCCTGCGCGCCAGTCTGTCCACCCCCAGGCTCCGACTCCTGGTGGCGTGCGGGGCAGCGGGGGGCATCGCGGCCGTGTATAACGTAACCATCGCGGCCGCGCTGTTTGTGGCCGAAATCGTCCTCGGCTCGATCGCGATGGAAAGCCTGGGTCCCCTGCTGATGGCTGCCGTGGCCAGCTCCCTTGTCAGCCGCTATTTCGGCGGGGCTGAGCCCTATTTCCAGAGCCCGCCTTTCAAGCTGCTTTCACCCTGGGAACTCATTCCCTATTCGGCAACGGGAATAGCGCTGGGCGTGGCGGCGCCCGCCTATATCCGTTTGTTGAGAAAGAGCGAAGACTGGCTCACGGCGTTGGTGCCTCACGTCTATTGGCGCATGGCCTTGGGAGGGCTTCTCGTCGGAGCGTTAGCTGTTCCCTTCCCCGAGGTCTGGGGCAATGGCCGGACCATGGTGAACCTGGTGCTGTCCAATCCCTGGCCCTGGCCGCTGCTCGCCTCGATCCTCGTCTGCAAGGTCGCCGCCACGGCGATAACGACGGGTTCCGGCGCCGTCGGCGGGGTCTTTACCCCCACCATGTTCACCGGCGCCATGCTCGGCTGCCTGGCCGGGCACGCCCTCGACGCCCTTTGGCCGGGCCAGACAGCAGGGCCCCAGGCCTATGCACTGGTCGGCCTCGGCGGCTTCCTGGCGGCGGTGACGCGAGCCCCGCTCATGTCAATGCTGATGCTCTTCGAAATGACCCTCGATTACGGCATCGTCTTGCCGCTGATCCTGGTCTGCGTCACCGCCTATTACACCGCGCGCTCGCTTCAGGGCGATTCCATCTACTCGGAATCCCTGCGCCGCAAGCAACCCGCCGCGACCCATGCGGAAGCAGCGGCCTTGCGCGTGCGCGATTTGATCAAGCCGCCGCCGCCTACGGTTATCGAAGCCACACCTTTTTCAGAAATCGCACGGCTCTTCGCGAGCCAGCCTTATCGGCATCTGCCGGTAGTGAGCCTGCAAGGAAGCCTGCGCGGCATCATTGCCTTGCGCGAGATAGAAGCCCATTTGCAGCGCCATGAGCCGAGCGAATGGGTCACCGCCGCCAGCCTCATGCGGACCGACCTCCAGATGGTCACCCCGGACATCAGTCTGCACGAAGCGTTGGAGGCATTCGGTTCCTATCATCGCGAGCGGTTGCCGGTGGTCAGCAGCCTCCAGGAGCCGACCCTTCTCGGCTACGTCTCAAAAACCGACCTATTGCTCACCCTGGCCCACGGCCTCAAAGGCGGCCCTCACTGACGGCGATCGCGGATACCTCGGAAAGCACTGGCCGGCCGCCAGGCCTGCTGTTGGGTTCCACGGCACATGGTTGGGAGGATTCATGGTGCGCGAAAAAAAATTTGGTTACCGTAGGTTACCGTAGGTGACTATTGGTGACCGGCCGGTTACCGAAACGGAGCGTGATGGCAGCCGGGCGGCGAGCTTGCAGGAGCAAAGTCAACACTGAATTGGACAGTTTCCTCACGCAATTTGCGCAAGTGGTTGAGCGGCAACGGTCGGTGCGGTGTGTTTTCAAAATGTGAAGGGGAAATTGTAAAGAAAATGTCCAATTCTGCGGTGACAATGGGCGTGAACCCGCCTCCGCTCTGATGCTCCGGCGCGGCAAGACGTGAAACGTGAAACGTGAAACGTAAAGGGGGACCCAGGCGACGGCTTCTTTCACGCGCGCGAATTGGCTCGCGTGCTTTGTGCCGCTTTCCGGCCCATTTGGTTATGATTTCCATAATGGTATCCCTATAGTACTCCACTATGGGATTTCTGTCAAGAGGGAGGCGCGCTTTTTTTGGGCGTTTGTCACCGGGAGCGCCGAGGGCACTCTCTTTGCCCCGACTCCTTTGGGGGGGCCGAAGGCCACACCCGTGACAGCCTGGGGTGGAACGAGGCATCGCGAGCGGAGGCCCAGCCCCTGGATATTGAACCCTGAGTTTCCGAGCCATATCTCGGGGCTGAGCCTGCGCTTGTTTCCGGGAATGTCAAGTTCTCCCCCGCCCCTGCTCCCGAGGACTTGTGCGGAGACTTCGTTCTGACCCTGCCACCCATTGCTGAGTGGTACTGTTGAATTCGATGTTGGTGGCGCGGTGGATTTCGAGCTGGCCAAGTTCATGCAGGGGAACAGCCTCCGTAAAAAGGCAGTGGTCAGTTGCGTTGGGATTGAATTGAATGGTTATGGGCATGGTTTTTATGGGGTTGACGGTTGGTGTGAAACTGCTTCTCAAAAGCCAGTCGACCGCTCTGGCACATTTCTGGCTGAGACCATACCAGTGATCTCGAAATGTCGAGGGATTTCTTGGGTTATGCCGCTGGTTTTAGGCGCTTGCTGGTTTGGAAGCGCCGGCTTGTTGTCGGCTCAGATAGTCAATACCGGCGACCCCAACGACCTGGCGATCGATGGGCCGGGATGGTTTGTATTGCGAGACCCCCCCACCTCCCGCTGCTATGTAACGAGGCTCGGTCAGTTCCAGGTGGATGACAACGGTTACATCATTTCCTCTCAGGGCTACCGACTCCAGGGCTACTGCACCCCGGACCTTACGGTTCAAGGAGATCTTCGAATCACCACCCTTTATCCGCCTGACTCGGCCTGGATAGCTGCGTGGTACTACGATTCCGATGGTCAAATATTGCTAATCTTCGACGATGGAACGGAGGTGGTAGGGGGGCAAGTATTGCTTCAAAACTTTAGCGCACCCGGCAAACTACTCCGCGTGCGTTTGGGTCTAGACGCCATTACTGCCGAGGCCGGACCTTTGGCGCAACTCGTTATCCCCGGCACCGCTGGCCTGGGCACAATTGTTGACCAGTCGCTGGACGAAACACCCGAACCGGTATGCCTTACCCTGTTGCCGAGTGCCGCGCAGACCGGCGCGTTGACTCAAGGTGCCATAACCCCGACCGAAATCGAAACCGACCTGGCAATTCGCGGCGACGGTTTCTTCCTGGTTCGAGACACCAATAGTTCAGAACTGTTTGCCACCCGGGCCGGGACCTTCCTGCGGGATGCCGGTGGCTACCTGGTCACCTACAACGGCGACCGTCTTCAGGGCTATTCTGATCCCGGATTAAGCATTCCGGGGGATGTAACTATTGATGCGGGTGACTCTGCCGCCCTTGGCATCCCGCAAGGGTATTGCTTCAACGCAGATGGCTCTATCGATGTGTGGCTGGCGGATGGGACGGCGTTCGTCAGTTCCCAGGTATGCGTCTTTACGTTTACACGGCCGGAATTGCTTATCGCAACCAACTACGGCCGATACAGCGGAGTCGTTCAGGCCGAACCTCAATTCAGTCAAAACTTTTGGGTTTTTGAAAACAGCCTGGAGCTAGTCAACGTGTCAGCCGACTTGCTGGCGCTTCGGCAGGCACGCTCGTTCTTTCCTCAATGGCCCATCTGCAATGACGATTATTCGGACCACCTTGCGATTTCCGGTCAGGGCTTTTTCTTGCTCCGAGACCCCGTAAGCGGTGTCAGGTGCGTTACCCGTCTGGGGGCCTTCTATTGCGATAACGACGGTTACGTGGTGAGCAGTAACGGGTTTCGACTCCAAGGCTACAGCGACTCCGGACTCTCAATCCTCGGAGATCTCCGCATCGATGCGACCGGCTCGACTGAGCCACAGGCTCAAGTAGCAGACCATTGTTTCGCCACGGATGGCACGATCGAGGTGGTGCTTCAGGGGGGCACGGACTTCGTAAGGGGGCAGGTGTTGCTGCAGGCCTTTCATGATCCTTCTGTGCTGCTGCCTGCTGGAGGTTATTGCTATACCAATCTCGATGCCGCGGGCCCGTTCCCCACGCTATGGCCGCCAGGCTGTTACGGGGTGGGGTACTTAATCGGCGATGCGTTGGAACAGGTTTCTACACCTTCAACGTTGGTTCTCCCCTCAAGAAATGGGATGCGCGTGTTCATCACCGGCGAACCGGGTTATCAGTGGACCATTCAAGCCAGCACTGATTTGACAACTTGGACCTCGCTTGAAGAGAGCGCGGAATCGCCGGATGAGATGGATTTCACCGACATTGCCTCCAGCTCCTATGCCAGCCGCTTCTACCGGGTGTTGGTGGGCCCGCCCTCGTTCTGAAGGGAATCCAGCGCCGTAGGTTTCCTAGCCGCGGGTTTGGGTCAGCAACGACCCCAACAACAAGCGTCAGTCCAACAAGTTTCAAACAGGTCAGTCCTCACTATTGAAACAGTGGCAATGTGTTTTGGCATGAGACTGAGATTTCAGCCGGCTCGGCCAGCAAGCGGTGATCCGGAGGTCTCCGCGTTGCTCCGACGCTCCGGCTACCTTCTGCCAACCCGCTGGGTTGGAAAAGCTCGGGCAGCCGGACCAGCTTCCGGCGGAGTCTCTCCAGCCTGGCGCCGGGCCGGCGGCGCATCGCGGCGACAGCACGCCAGGGCGTCTAAAATCCAGCGCCCCCGGGCCGGCTCCGAACAAGTGTCACCCCACCATGCTGTTTAGGGTCAATCGTTCTTCAACAGACAGTTAACCGACTGGCCCGATACTTGCCCCACAATCTTCGTGATCTGGCTGCCTTGAAGCGTGACCTGCAGGATGCAGCCCAATCCAGCATCCACGCCCTTCAGATTGAGTCTGGATTCCCCGGTATGTGGCGTAAAAGTGCCGGTGAAGCTGAACGGATAGACCTTTCCGCTGTTCAGGACGACGGTTGCGCTTCCGCTTAGCTGGTTGCCTTTGGCCACGCCGAAGTCCAGCGACAGAGTCCAGGTGCCATTTCCCAGTTCATTGCCCAACTCGGGCAGAATCGGGCCGGGGCTGATAGCCAGGCTCTCTGAGAGGGAGCCTTTGCCAGCCGCTGATTCGACCCGAGTGAGACGTCCGGACACCAGGTTCTGGTTCACATCGAATTTTATCGTTTCCGTTACCGCAGCCGAAACACGGCGTTCCTTTAGGTCGCCCGCCAAGGTTGTTGTGCCGGATACTCTCGACGAAAAGGTCAGGCGCGCCACCCCTCTGGACGAGGCGACCGAGCCCCGGACGGTAAAATCTCCGGCGAAGATGTTGGTTTGCGATCCGCTCTGGTCCTGAATCAATTCGACCCTGTTGCTGCCCTGGCCTTCCAGCTTGCCTCTGCCATCTTGTGTGAACGGGGCGTTGAATAGAACCTCGACGGCGTTGGTCTGGCCCTTGGAAACCTTCTGGATGGCCCAATCAAGATTCTGGAGTTCATTGGTCAGCAGAGAGAAGTCCCAGAGCACATTGCTTGAACCCACAATCAGATTGGTGATGGAACCCGTAGGCGGTGCCGAGCCGGAGATGTCGGAAGTGAGGGTGAATACGCAATTGGCGGGGATAACCGCATTGAACTGGCTATTGGTGATAGGGACCCCGCCACCGTAAGCCAGATTGGCCGTCGGGGAGGTATAATAGAGGTCCAGCTTTGGGAGCGGCGGTAAGAACGCGTTGGTGCCACTCAGGACGGCCGGGCTGTCGCCGGTGTTGATTCCGACGATAGTGAGTTGACCCAGACCGGGATGGTAAAAGGCCTGCAACGGAGAAAAGGGCCAGGTCGAGCCGCTGACACCGATCATCTGCGCCCCCGGCCGCACCCATTTGCTTAGCTGCGAGAGGGTGTAGAAGATTTTGCGCGGGGTGTAGGTCTTATTCACGGCGTTGGTGTCGTCCACCGCGAACAATCCCCAAAAGCTCCATTCCAGCGGGCTGTAATAGTTGTACTGGCTGTCATAGGCCTCCCAGACCAGGCCGCCCGAAACGCCGTTTGCCAGGTGGGCACAGAGGTAGGCGACGGCCCCGCTGGCGTAGCTCCAGGTATTGGTGCCGGCCACTCCGGCATCGCACTGGGGACACCAGACATTGAATTCGGTCATCCAAACGGTGCGGTTGGAATAGGCCGTGCTCTGAATGTAGCTGGCGACGCCCGCGGAACCGCCCCCTTCGTCGGCGTAGCTGTGCAGGCCAAAATGCGCGACCTTGGACATCACCACCGGATCGCCCAACATCTGCGGCATGTAGTTGGTGCCTCCTGAAGCCATATCGGGCCCCACGAACCGCAACCCGCTCATTCCATTGCTGTCCAGGTCCTGCGAGAGAATGTGCAGAGCGTTGGTATATTGCGTCGCCGTCATATTGACACCCTGGACCGTCTGATCCATTTCGTTGTCCGGTCCGACCAGCGAGAAGGCCAGGTTGTTGGTTTTGGCGGCGTAAATCAGGAGAGACGCGATCATTTGGGCCCATTGCGGTTCCATCCCGGTGTTCAGGGCGGGGGAACCGAGCCAGGCCGGGCCGTTGCCCTGGAAATTGAGCATCAAGCCGTTGCTGATGCCTTTTTGGTTCAAATACCCCATCAGGGCCCACATCTTCTGGAACTCGGCCGAGCTATAGACCTGGCTGTAGTAGTTCCAGTCCATGAGGCTGGGATCGCTGTTGTCGTTGGTGGCCTGCCAGTCTGTCTTGTCATAGATCACCCGGAAGAGGGTCATGCCGGCCTGGTCCACCAGGGCATCGATAACGGGTTTGAGGTCGTTGTCGTTCCAGCTTCGGTGGTTGATGTTGACGCCGAAACCGTCGATGACCTGGTTGGTTACAGAACCATCGAACGTGATTGAGGGGGCACCCGCCGATGGAGTCGCCAGCGCCACAAGCACGAGCGCCCACAAGAGGGCGGCGGCAGAGATGGGGATGTAACATCGGAACCGGGCCATGGATTGGATTGTAAGCCATAATGGCGCCGAGCACCAACAAGGAAGCGTGTTGAAGTAGAAGAGTAGAAGCGGCCGGGACACCAATTCCTCCCGGTCCATCAGGAAGCAGCCCAGCCGGTGACTGTCGGCGGGTCTCAGGAATCTGAGTGCATCAGCCAGGTCGGGGCTTGCGACAAGGAGGGGCCGCGAACGAAAACGACCGACCGGATCGAGTGGGGTTTAAAGGCCGCTTGGAGGAACCGCTCAGGCTTGGCCATCCGAACCACTCGCAACCAAGCCGGTCGTTGCGATGGAGCTTGCAGATAGTTCTTGTTGGAATCTGCGACCCCGCCGGGGTCGCGGGGCAGGATAGGGGGCGGTGATCCGGAGGTCTCCGCGTTGCTCCGACGCTCCGGCTACCTTCTGCCAACCCGCTGGGTTGGAAAAGCTCGGGCAGCCGGACCAGCTTCCGGCGGAGTCTCTCCAGCCTGACGCCGGGCCGGCGGCGCCTCGCGCCGACAACGCGCCAGGGCGAAAAAGTTCTTTTATCCGGGCGTCATCCCGTTAAAATCGGCAGCGTGCAGGTTGTGATGCTTATCGGTGTAGGACTTTTCGCCGCAGCGATTACGTTCGCAACCAACTGGCTGGCGCTAATCCCCTGGCGTCGGGTGCGAGACCAGCACTGGACCAAGCGCGCCCGTCTCCATTTTCCGGTTCGCGTAGCCGCGGCTTCCAGTCTTTGGACAGTGCCCGCAGCCCTGACGATGTCCTGCCTTCTTGTTTGGCCGGATGAATCCCCCCATTGGGCCTTACTGGTCCTGGCGGCCGCTATCGGCACGGTCGCAGGGAACATACCGATGGACCGCGAGGTCTTTCCGCGAATCTCTCTGCGCGACCTGCTGCGGCAAATCGCGGTAACCTGCCTGATCCGGTTCCTGATGTGGTTTGTGTTACTCGCCGCGGCCACCTCGATGCCCCAGCAATTCAACCTTGAGGCCCTGCTCATCGCGGTGGCTGTCCTGGTCGCCTGCATTTTTTGGAATCGCAACGGATGGGTGTACCTGGGACGAAAGCTCGGGTTGTTTCAGCCGCCCCCCGAAAGGCTGCAAAAGATTGTCCAGGAGACCGCTGCCAGGATGAACGTCGGCTATAGCGAACTGTGGCTGATGCGCATTTCCGTGGCCCAGGCGTTTGCGATGCCCGACAGCCGGGTGTTGCTCTTCAGCGAACGCTTGCTGGAATTGCTCTCCGACAAGGAAATAGCGGCCGTCTGCGCCCACGAGTTGGCCCACCTGACGGAGCCTCGTCGACATTACTTCCAGCGCTACGTCATCTGGCTGCTTTTCCTGCCCTGGGTTCTGTTCAAGCCGATAGTCCACGCGTGTGGGGTCCTGGGGTTCTTCATGTTGCTCTTGACTACAGTGTGCGTGCCCGTCGTTTACCGACGCATTTCCCTGAAGCTCGAGGCTCGGGCGGACGAGTTAGCACACCAGAACGAGGCGGAGGAAGGCAGCTACGCCCGGGCGCTCCTCCGACTTCACGAAGACAGCCTGCTGCCTGCGGTAATGGCCAAGAGCCGTACCGCCCATCCGCACCTGTATGACCGACTGCTAGCCGCCGGGCTCACCCCGGACTTTCCTCGCCCGACACCGGCCGCGGCTATGGCGTGGCCCGGCATTGTTTGGTCTGCTGCGTTAGGCATGTCCGCCATGTTCCTCGTCCTGCGACTGACCCAGCAACAATGAAAGGGGATTGACATTTTACATAGCTCCTGGGTATCCACTGCCCACAGGCGCACGTGCGCCAAGGCGGCCAAAAACCGGCTCTCCGGGGCGGGATCCGGGTTTCCGACCCTCACGGGACCCGCATAAACAGGGCCTATCTTTGGAGTAAAGCTCCGGGTAACCGGGTGGGGAACCGTTGAGGGAGCAGTGGCCCGGAAGGCAAAGCGCCGGAATACGGCGCACTCCAAACGCTGCGCGACATGGCGTGCCATTTCTGGAGCAGGTTTGCCGAAGGTTCACTCTTCGGGGCTCAAACAAGAAACAAGAACAAGTGTCACCCCTCACTATTGAAACGGTGGCAATGTGTTTCGGCAATAGTGAGGACTTGTTAGCCCAACCAACGACCAATTTTCGACTGGGTAGAATGGGGCCTGTAGGTAGTCGATGATACCTGTTCAAACGGGTTCAACTACTACCTTGCCCGAAACAAGCCAGCCGCGTACAGGGTAGCGATTCTCAAAGTTTGTGCCGCGGAAAATGGCAATCGAGGAGGTCTTATGCACTTTGGATATCTGAGGCGGTTGATGAGCGGTAGCGGGATCGGGGCCGTGCTGCTGTTGAGCTGCGGCAGCGTCTCAGCCCAAACCAATAGCTGGACCAGCCTGACCAGCGACCATTGGGAAGCTCCGGACTGGTCCTTGGGCATCCTGCCCAACAGCACCCAGTCGATCATGATCACCAACGCCGGCTACAAAGCGGTCGGCATCTTCCCTTCCACCGTGAGCGACTTCCCCGGCAGCCTTACGGTAAGCAGTCTCACGATTTCCGCCCCCACCAATGGCCTTAACGTTCTCCTGTTGAATTACTCCGGCACGAGCGTGCCCCTCCACGTTTTGGGCGATTGCGCTATCGGTGAAAACGGGACGCTGCTCAATGAGTTTGGCGAACTGCAAACTGACGGTGGGCTGTACATCACGAGCGGCGGCACGGTGGAAAACGATGGGGGTTTCCTTGTAATCGGCGGTGAAACCTCAATCACAGAGGGAACCGCTGTTGTCAATGGAGATTGTGTTCTCGACACCTGCGACCTCTTCAGCGGGCAGATCAACCAATTGTCCGGCACCGCCACGATCAGCAACCTCTTGCTCCACGATAGCACGTACTTGTTGAGCAATGGGGTGGTGGCGACCACAGGCACTTATTGCGGCAGCACTCCTGGCCCGGCCTTCCAGCAGTATGGAGGCACCAACAATAGTGCGACCCTGGTGGTGGGCGGCAGCAACCTCGGGTATGAGGGCTCTGGCGCCTATGGGCTCTACGGCGGGACCCTGCCCAGCTCGAACATAGAGATCGGCTTTGTTGGCTTCCCTTTCGACGGCAGCGTGGGCTCCCTGTATCAAGCAGACGGCATTGTCAACGCCAGCTTGCTGGAGCTTGGAGGATTCAATTCCTTCAGCATTGGTTACTACTATCTCACCAACGGCGTCGTGGCGTGTGGCCAGGAGCAGCTAATCGATGGCTGGTTTTGGCAGTATGGTGGAGCGCATACGGTGACCAACACGCTGGACATGGAGGGAGATACTAACTTCAACGACCTGTACGGCTACGGGTTCTCGTATTGTCTCTTTGGCGGCAACCTGGCATCCTCGTCGCTGGAGATGGGAGTTTCATCGGCTTTTAATCAGTGGAGTGGGACTAATGCCGTGAGCGGCTCCTTGTCCATCCTCCAGGGGCAGTATAATCTCTTGGGCGGAATCCTCAGCACGTCGAACACATTGCTTCTGCCGATTGAGTTCACGGCCGGGTACACCGACTCGGCTTTTTTCCAGAGCGGCGGTGTCCATTCAGCGGGGAATGCGCTTTCCAATGCCGGCACGTACACACTCAGCGGAGGCAAACTGGTGACGCCAGAGCTGTTTCTAAGCGGCACCTTGACGATCACCAACGGTGCAGGTGCCGCAACCCTCAGCGCAGGAACCGTCGATTTGGCGGGGAGCTTGCAGCTCTGGGGCACAACCCAAACCTTGGGTACCGCCGTTTTATCCGGCAACGCGCAAATCCTCTTCGGTTCAGGTGCAAACTCGCTCACATTCGGTCCCAGCGCTCAGGCAACCTGGAATCCTGGAGCGTACTTGAGCGTGCTTGGATGGAACGGCTCGACTAACGGCAACGGGACAGATCGGCTGGTTTTTGGCACCAACGCCACAGCCCTCACCCCTGCTCAGGTGCGGCAGATCGTTTTTGTCGACCCTAATGGATTCGTTCCGGGTGACTTCTTTGCACAGGTTTTGCCCACCGGCGAAGTGGTGCCGCTCCCCAATCCGAAACTTTTCTGGCAGAGCGCTGGCCAGCACCTTGTCCTCACGTGGTCGGGGTTTTCAGTCTTGCAGGCGGCCACCAATGTAACTGGCCCCTACCAGGACGTGGTTGGTGTCAGCAGTCCTTACACCAACAACTTCACCTCTTCACCCCAGCAGTTCTTCCGCCTAAGTCTCTCCAATCCCTAATTGAAGCGGCACGCGACCAATCTTACAACAACTGGCGTTTGATCCGTGTTGAGCCGGAAATGCCCCTCAGAACGATCGGGCCTTTCACCTGGTATAATTCACTGGAGAGGAATCAAAATGGCAGGCAAGGCTGTTGCTGATCCAAAGCCGGTACCTGCGATTACTTGAAACGATGACGAGATTCGTTCCCCTGCGCTTGGCCGGTTGCCCTACCTATGACGGAGCCGGTAGAAGCTATGTTCCAGCTCCGGTGCCATAGTAACCTGATTTTGTTCTCCCACTCGGAGAACGGAATCCGTCACGTCCACCCAGTTCGTAGTGGCCAAGTTGCTGTTCGCCTGCAAAACGAACCCCGAAAACACCGCTGGCCATGAAACAACCATCCCCTCAGGAGAATGCGCGATGGTCAGTGCCGGCGCAGGACTTGAAGGATCATCGTTTATCATCATGCTGCTCCCATCTGCCGCACGGCCTACCACGTACCAACTCCGGTTCGGCTGGTTGGTGTTTGCTTGCACGCCCGCCGATGGACAAATTGTCGCCTCTGCGAGAAACCCAAGTCCGTTGCCCGCAGTCAGGGGAAACTTATATGAACCGGGCGTGCTGAACGTTTCCCAGCTCATGCCGCCGTTGGTCGAACTATAAAGCGGGCCGTTATCCAAAACCATCACGACAATTCGTGTCCCATCTGCTGACGAGTCAATATCGACCAGGTTCGTTTGCTCCAAAGCCGGCGGGCTCAAGTCGTGTGCCATGTAGGCAAACCCATGCAAGCACTTCGCTCCAGCGGATTTTCCCGGCCGTTCGCCGACTGACAGCGGCAATCGCAGCCCCGGTTCGGAATTGGTTATGGGAGGAGAATCTGACAGGATTATAAGGGGCACACCTCCGAGGTTCGTTACCTGATAACGCGGAACGGGCGGTGGGTTTGAGCGGGCCTCAAGAGCACCATCAACCACTTGGGTCCCGGACGGTATCTGTTCACCTCGCAATTCGGCCACAAGAGCATCAAAAGCGCCCACGAGCAGCGCCACAATCAAGAGCTGTTGCAGATGGAGGACCGAGCTTGCCTCTTGCAGAAGATGCATGAGCCTTCCCTCCCATCCGGAGGCCGAACATGACTTTGGCGACGCTTGTTTCATAGTCCGCTCTTGATCCAACGCAAACCCACTGGCCGGTTTCGAGTTTAGGGCGGCCTTTTGGTCTGTCGAGCAGTTTCCCCCCACGCACCTATCGGTCAACACCAGCAGTTAACCCACCTCCAACCCATCAACCAACCCCATAAAAACCACGACCATCACCATCCAATTCGAAACCACAGGAACCGCGCACTGCCTTTTTACGGAGGCTGTTCCCCTTCATGAACTTGGCCGGCTCGAAATCCACCGCGCCACCAACATCGAATTGAACAACGCCACTCAGCAATGGGAAGTGAAGGACCGGAAAGGCAAGGTCCGGTTCTTCTCCAACTCCCGATCCGCTTGCTTGGAGTGGGGGCAACAGAGTTTGCCGCCGGAGTGAGCCCCGGCGTTCATCACGCTCCCGGGGTAATTACTGTTGCACGGCCCACTCGTTCATGGGTGCCCACGCCTCCTCGTGCGGTTGGTTATCGCGATTCCAGTTACGGGCGGTCCTTGGCGGAAAAAGGTAATCGCTTCGCTTCACCAGCGCAACATGCCCATCGCAGAACTGAGTATTGTAGCCCTGTTCGTGTGGAGGTCCGGCTTCTCTAAGCGACTGGAGCGATGAGTCCCAATACCATGGGTCAGCCCAGGAAGCCATGCTGCCCATTCCCAGCGTGGCGTTGGGCGGTTCAATTGGGAACCAGCCAGGACCGGCCCCTCGTCGAAAGGGCCGCGCATCGGCTACGGCGTACATCTGGCTCGGTGCCGCCACTTGGGGATCCGATGCTGCTAGTTCAGGGTCCTGGCTGAAGAACTGCGCACGGCCGCCCAAGCCGAACTTTCCCTTCAAGGCCAAAACGGTTGGCGGCATGCCTGCCCAACCATTGCCAATGATACCATTGCAGTTGTAGGAGTAACTGGTCCAGAGGCGCGCTCCCGCCCACGGCGTCGCGGTGTTTGTCGCCCAGAAGATCGCCAAGCCATGGTTGGCCATGTAGGTCGGGCACTGCCAGGCAGTATTCGTCCACTGCAGCGGGTAGTACGGGTAGAGCCGGTCCATCCACACCTGGCGGGTCTGCCAGTTGTGAACCGGAGGATAGGTCTTGAAATCCGAGACATACATTCCCAGAGCAATGCCGATTTGGCGCAAGTGGTTCTTCCAGGCGGTGGAGCGGGCTTGAGCTTTGGTATTGGAGATCGCCGGGAGCAAAAGGGCGGCGATAATGGCGATGAAAGCGATGACCACCAGCAGTTCCAATCTTGTCGCCAACCTGCACCCCGAAATCCAGCAGCATATTGTCAACGCCAGCTTTCTTGAGGCGCTCCAGTTCCGGTTCGTTCTTGAAGAGAAATACCAACGCCTCTTGGATCTGCCTGGTCAAACCAAGGTCCTGATCCTCGCTCAACAACACGACAAAACCTGAATCCGGCCTTGCTTGCTGCTCAGGGTTGTCCTTCGGAGGCACCTGACCTTTGCGAAAAACACTCATCGGCTTGAAGGAACTGCTCTTCAAGTAACGGTCCACGTCAAAACTCAAGCCGCTGGCCACAAATACGCATATGCCCATCAGAAAAGGGTGCGGATTCGTGGTCAGAAATCAACCCTCAACAAATAAGAGAAAACGCAATCAAATGACCTCACCCCTCGTCGTCTGCTGGGGTATCGGCCAGGACTCCACCGGAACGCTCATCGGCCTGTAGGAGCTCGGCATGAAAGCAACCGTCAACCAGCGCTTCTCAAGTTCGTGGAAAAGATATGAACCGCAAACGTCAGACCCTAAACCTGGCGGAAGACGTATTTTGGTTCACTCCGTAATCGCATAGCCTCCCACAAAGCTAAAACGGATCAGGTAAAAATCGTTCCGCCTGGTATCCGTGTTCCCTGGCGATGATGGAGGCAGTCTCAAAATCAATGGCCTCGTCAGCGTACTTGAATTGCCGCATTTCAAGCAGCCGGGCGACGATCTTGAACGGTTTCACGTTCAGCGCCTCGGCCAAGTCCTGCACCACAACCCAGCCTGAGAGGTGAATTCTCCGGTTGGGCTCGTCTGGTTGATCTTCAATTCCCCTGGCCGTGATCTTTGGAGGTCGTGGTGGTGGTCCGAAAAAGGCAGGTTGGGTCTGAGGAGTTCCACCCACTTCGGACGCGCTCATATTTCAATTTCAAGGATCCACGACAACAACAAAGCCCAGAGCATCCACCGCAGACGCTCGGGCCATTCAGACAATACATACCCCTTTACGGCAGCAAATCAACAATCAACAGAAAGGAAAAATGAGAAACAAAAACATCAACCACATCCGCGCAGGTTATCCGGGCCTCTACCTCATCTCGCACGAAGAACAGAGGGTAGATGGCGAATTGAAAGCCCCACCCCCGACCC
>Ga0181520_10002998_pt1 | contig 30335 bp, 26 predicted proteins | sample PEATcosm2014_Bin_29_FD_132451 | JGI IMG/M metagenome (GOLD analysis project Ga0181520, IMG submission 132451) | Peatland microbial communities from MTU Mesocosm Facility, Houghton, MI, USA - PEATcosm2014_Bin02_30_metaG | ecosystem: Environmental > Terrestrial > Soil > Wetlands > Peat | place...
CTACAGTACCTGAATCCTCGTTGTTTCATACCTAAGTAATGTCACAGGACATTACTTATTGATGAATAACAGGGATAAAACTAGCTAAAAACCAACACGAAATTTCCGGTTAGTCACTATTATCCGTATAGTTGATGATGCTTTTGAGATAATCCGGGAAGGAGCAGTCAAGATCGATGAAGCTACCGGGCGATTATTATGATGTTGAAAAGCACAGCCATCTAAACAGGACGAAACTCTCGTCTAAGCCACTCGTCTAAACTACCGCCACCACCCCCGGCCATGCCGACTACCATCGCGCCGTCTGCCAAGTGTTTTTGGATGGTTAGCCTAAGATTATTGTCGCGCTCAGCTGGTTCAGCTATTTTCGGGTCAGACAAATGGCTGATCATTTCGGAGGGAGGAATTATTCGCTGTGAAGGGTCTTCCCGGGCAAGGTAGCTAGGTAACCAATAGACTTTTTCGACTCCGGTAAAGCAGTCCTTATAGTCGTCTATCATATAGTGTTGGCGTCGGTTGGTTAGAGGTTCGTAGATAACCACTACCGGCTGGTTCTTTTGGGCGGCTATCTCCAGGGCAACACTTAATCCGCCGCGAATTTTATCAGGCGTATGGGCTTCATCGCTGTAGAGTCCGGGGATAATTTGCTCCATCCGGCGCTGTAAGCCCGGGAACTGGTTGATGATCTCCACCAATTGAGGAAGCGGCCGATGAGTAATGTGATGAACGGCCTGCAGAGCTAGCCAACCGTCGAGTCGGTTATAATGCCCCATCAACTTTAAATTCTCAATCGTTGGTTGACTGCTGCTGAGAATCTGTAAGTGCGGAATGGCATCATTAAGGCCCAGATACGAAGCATCTTCTTGCCAAAGCAGAGTCTCTTGGCTTTGAGAAATAAACTTCCGAAAGGCTGCTTGGTAATTCTCGCGGGTCGGGTATATTTCGTGATGGTCCCATGAGACGCCGCTGATAAGGCTTAAATGGGGTTTGAAGGCTAAAAAATTACGGTCAAACTCATCTGCTTCGTAGACAAAGTAACGTGACCCATTAGCATAACTACCCATATCACCAAACGAAACCTTGGCGGGAAGGGAATAACTGATAGGTAAGCCAAGTTGTTTGAACAGCCAAATGACCATGGCCGTCGTAGTAGTTTTACCGTGAGTTCCGGCTATAGCTATTAACTGGAGTTGCTTCTCCTCTATCAGATAGTTTATCAACTCGTCTCGTTTACTCGTTTTAATGCCTTTTTCCTGACAGAAAACTAATTCCGGAGCGTTGGGGTTCTCTAGTGTTAGGGCAGAAGAATAAACAAACCAATCAATTGGGCTGGCCTGGTGTACAGCAGCCACAGGCTCACGCCCACGGCCGATGTGGATATCAGTTATGCCGTGATCCTTTAGATAGTCGATATACTGTGTTGATTGTTTGTCTGAACCAGAAACGATTATGCCAGCTTCGTGGGCAATTTGCGCCAATGGTGAAATACCTGTGCCTCCGATACCGGCAAAGAAAACGTGCATAAAACTAAGTATACGTTTAGAGCAGTATGTTTCATAGGAGGGTATACAATCTACAATATGGACAAGCGTTATTCGCATCAATCCTGGGTGAACCCTCGATACGTTAAACCGTGGTATTTTCTGCTGATTGCTGTAGTCTGTGGCTCGGTGTGTGTTGTTGCGCTGCGTCAAAATAATTTGCAGATGGCCGATTTACGCAATCAGGTTTACGCGGCCGATAAAAACAACGGCAATGTCGTTAAGGCTCTGCAAAATCTACAGGTTTACGTTACTTCAAACATGAATACCGATCTGTCGAGCGGTCCCAATGCCCCGTATCCGCCAATTCAATTGCAATATACTTACGAGCGGGCAGTGGAGGCGGCTGGTACTGCCGCCAGCGCAGCCAACTCACAGCTTTACACCAACGCTGAAAACTATTGCCAACAACTTGATCCAACTGACTTTTCGGGACACAACCGAGTACCCTGTGTCGAACAATATGTCGAAAATCACGGTGCCAGCTTGCCGAGCATACCGGTTAGTTTATATGAGTTTGATTTTGTTAGCCCGCAGTGGACGCCTGACCTGGCTGGCTGGACCCTACTAGCAACAGCAGCCAGTGCCGTAACCTTTGTAGGTGTATGGCTATATCAACGTCTGACAAGACACTGGCCAGATTAGTCTCTTAATTGATCAAAGGAAACTTTATTTATTGAGCTGTTGAACTAGAGTTCTGAAGGTTTGTCCCTGAGCTTGTAGCTTGTTGAGTACAACTGGCTTGACCATTGGGATGTGCCTTTTGATAGGTCGCCACGGCTTGGGCGACTTGGCCATTGCTTTGCAGATTCTCCCAGAAAGTAATCTCACTGTTGTTAATTATCATCTGGTCGTATGGCTTATGTAGTTCACAACCTAGCTTGACAAGTGACACGTTTTGATTGGCAGTACTCGATGAGCTGGTACTGGAACTGTTGCTGGTCTGCAAATAGTAAATATTGTCCAAAACGATGTAATCGTTATTCAGAGTCTTGATGTTACCGAAGTAGACTTGGCCGGTGTTTAAGAAGACTGCCTGTAGTTTAGAGGTGTTAATATAGCTATTTTCGGCAGCTGGTGAGGCAGTAAAGATCAGCCAGGCAACAGTGGCAATCAATAAGGCGACTACAAAAAGCAGGATGTTGCTGCCTAGTCGACTCCAACGCTCAAAAACGTCATGCTTTCGGCCGTTGTGCTTCTCGTCAGCTTTGCCGCGTCCTGGTAACTCGACCGATCCTGGGGTTGAACCAACATGTTGAGGTTGTTGTGTTTGGTTTGGTGTCACACGATTTATAAAATCCATAGGAATGTTATCTCCACACTTAGAGTTTATGCTTATATACGTTGATAGTTTAGTACATCAGCTGGTTAGGCGCAACCACGTTTATGCTAAGTTTCTAGAGAAGGATGGTTTGGGCTGTTGCAATATGTCAGTAGTAGTTGCATCGACAATTTTGATAATTACCGACTTTTGACGAAATAACAGAGGTAATATAGTTAAATATTGCTCAAAATTTGAATTAACGGGTTGACAAACGAAAAGCTATCAGAGTATTTTTAGGGTACTAACTAATTACAAGAGAGGGAGATGCATACATGGCATACAAGCACACGAACTCAAAGGGTGTAACTTACCACTTAAACTCAAAGGCTGTTACACTTCGGGGTGGAAAAAAGCAGACTATTTACTACTTCAGCAAGGACGAGCGTCCAGAAGCTGCTGAATTGCCAGCTGGTTTCGTTGTTAACGAAAACCCACGCAACGGCTTTTTGACAGTCAAGCGCAAATAAATATTTAGTACTTTACTTAGATGCCCGGCACTCAAAATCGAGAGCCGGGTATTTATTTTGTGCTCGGGCAAGGAGTCTGTATAATTTCTCGCTGTATGGCGCAGACTATCTTAGAGGTTAAAGACTTACACAAGGCTTACGATAACAAACCGGCCGTTGACGGTGTCAGTTTTAATGTCGAGAAGGGTGAGATTTTTGGTATTCTGGGCCCCAATGGTGCCGGTAAAACTACGACCCTGGAAATGATAGAGACGCTTCGCAGTATCGATAGCGGATCGGCTACCATTGACGGCGTTGATGTTGCCGCAGAACCGTACAAAATTCGAGGTATGATTGGCGTTCAACCGCAAACCCCCGGTTTTCAGGACAAAACAAAACTGACTGAGACGCTACAGATGTTTGCGGCCGCTTATGGCGAAACGGTTAATCCGAAAGAATATCTCGATGACGTCGAGTTAGGTGACGATGCCGACAAATACGTCGAGAACCTTTCCGGCGGCCAAAGACAACGCTTCAGCATCGCCGCCGCCTTAGTACATAGCCCGAAAGTCTTTTTTATGGATGAACCGACAACTGGTCTTGATCCCCAGGCCCGTCTTCATTTATGGGATCTTGTCCAGCGCATTAGAAGTCAGGGGATCAGTGTTATTTTAACGACACACTATATGGAAGAAGCGGAGCAGCTTTGTGACCGGGTGGCGATTATGGATAACGGCAAGATTATTGCTCTTGATACCCCCCAGAGCCTAATTAAGCAACTCCTGGCCAGGGGCTTTAAAAAGAAGCATCATATCGAACAAGCTACTCTTGAAGATGTCTTTATTGATCTAACGGGTCGAGAATTGAGGGATGCATGAAGAGCCTAGCCATTATTATTTATATCGTTTTGGCTGCCATTATCCTGCGTTTTGGTTTTAGGTTTTATAGCCGTTTTCGTCATTCAAGGTCAACAGCTGCTTCAGATGCCCCCAAGGCGCCCCTTAAACTTGCTCCTTGGCAGCGCAAACTCTTTACCGTCTGGGTCTTTTTTGTCGTTAGCCTCAAGCGGGTTTTTCGTGATCGGGTAGCGCTTTTCTTCACATTTCTGTTCCCTCTTATCTTCCTGTTTGTTTTTGGTGGCATTTTTGGCAACAACACCAGTGTCTCATTCCATGTGGCAGTTATTAATCATTCGAACTCCCCATTCGCCAGACAATTTATTGGTCAATTAGAATCAACCAAGCAGAAAGTCTTCCAGGTGGATACGACTATCACAACACTGGCTCAAGCCAATGATAAAATGTCGCGCGGTGAGCTTGACGCGGCGATTGAATTACCGGCCAGTTTTGGGGCTGAGTCACCAGGCCTGACTTACCCGTCGGGACAGGCAATTGTTCACTACACCGAAAACGATCAACAAGCAGCCCAAACATTAACGTCTGTCCTGCAGGCTGAATTCCAGGGCATCAATGCCAAACTAGTTAAAACGGTGACCCCGTTTACGGTGACGTCTACTCAAACCAATACCCTAAGTCTGTCGCAATTTGACTACACGTTTACCGGCCTACTTGGTTTTGCTATCTTAGGGACCGGCATCTTCGGCCCAATGAACGTCTTTCCGGAGCTTAAAAAAATGGGTATCCTGCGTCGTCTACACACGACCCCTCTAAGAGTGTGGCAGTATTTCCTGTCCACTATGATGGGCTACGCCGTTCTAGGGCTGCTATCACTAGCCCTCATGTTCATAGTGGCTATAGCTGTCTTCCATCTTAAGGTAGTCGGTAATTACTTTGGTCTGGCCGCCTTCTTAGCTTTTGGCATCGTCATGATATTGGGTATTGGTTTAGCGCTTGGGGGCTGGGCTAAAAATGAACGCCAAGCCGCACCGCTGGGTAATATTATTGTCTTTCCAATGATGTTTTTGAGCGGGACATTTTTCCCGCGCTATTTGATGCCTGACTGGCTGCAGGGAATCACGACCTATATGCCGTTGACGCCGGTTATTGACGGGGCTAGGTTGATCGCTACCGAAGCTAAGTCATTTGCCGGTATTGGTGAGCAATTGATCATCATGGCGGTTTGGACGGTTATTATTTATATCATTGCCTTCCGCGTCTTCCGCTGGGAATAGGGCCCTCGAACTCAAAGCATCTATAATTAGAAAATAATGAACTTATTGGACAGCTTACCGAAGCCATTTTTTGTGCTGGCCCCGATGGACGATGTAGCCGACACGGTCTTTCGGCAAATTGTGGCCGATTGTGCTCCGCCTGACCTGTTTTTTACCGAATTTGTTAATGTCGACGGTCTACAAAGTCCCGGCCGGCCGAAGCTGCTCAGAAGGCTTTTATGTTCTACTAAAGACACGCCTTTAGTAGTTCAACTATGGGGCAAAGACCCCAACAATTTTCGTAAGACGGCCAGTGAACTGGCTGATGGTACTTTTGCGCGCGAGCTAAATTTACCAGATGAGATCAGCTTTGCCGGTGTTGACCTGAACATGGGCTGTCCAGACAAAACGGTAGTCAAGAATGGCACTTGTAGCGCCCTGATTAATAATCGGCAGCTAGCAGCCGATATAATCCAGGCTACAAAAGAGGGCGTCGATCATAAGTTGCCAGTCAGTGTTAAAACGCGGCTAGGTTTCAGCACCATTGACCTAACCTGGCCCGAATTCTTGCTCCAGCAAAACCTAGCTATGCTGACTGTCCATGGACGTACCCGCCGGGAGATGAGCAAAGTTCCGGCCCATTGGGATGTTTTTGGAGACATTATCGAACTGCGTGATCACTATGCCCCGGCTACCAAGATTGTCGGCAACGGCGATATTGTCAGCCGACAACAGGGTACAAAACTTGCCCAACAGTATAACCTTGACGGTATCATGATTGGTCGCGGTGTTTTTCAGGATCCATTTGTTTTTTCTGATCAAAGCCCATGGTCCAGCTACACAAAAGATCAAAAATTAGCTCTATTTGAAAAACATGTAAAGCTTTTTGCTCAAACTTGGCAGCATGACGAACGACCACCAGTATTACTGAACAAGTTTTGCAAAATTTATATTCAAGGTTTTGATGGTGCTAAGGAGCTAAGAGAGGGACTAATGGGAGCCCATTCGGCCTCAGGGTTACTCGATTTATTAAGTATCGCCAGTGTCTAAATACAGAAAAAACTTACAAGCTTGTCTGGTGGGGATGGCAGGAATCGGACCTGCGACCAATCGGTTATGCGCACCACAGAAACTTTCGTTACCTCTTTCGAGTTTGCGGTTCGGACTGTCTCTTCATCCGCGTGGGATGCCTGCCGTTCAGTCTCTACACCTTTCCTTGAATTATCTCCAGGGACTTGGCTCGGGATTACCATTATTAATTTAGGCTTCCCCGAATTTGACAAGATATACTTACTGGTTGCCCAATAAGCAGCCCTTAACTTTTTGGCATATTTACAGTATTGTGCTGTTATGAAAAATATGTCTAACTGCAGTATTTGCAGTAAAAAACTTACTGGTAAACAAGCGCTTTATTGCTCTGTGGGATGTAAGAATGTATATCATCAATCTTATCAAGCCCAAATAAGGAGAGGAATAAAACGAAAATTAGACCTTATTACATTACTTGGTGGCAAATGTTCACGTTGTAGCTACTCGACCAATATTGCCGCAATGTCGTTTCATCATCTTGGCGATAAAGAGTTCAAGTTAGATATGCGTAGTCTATCGAATCGAAAACTCGATCCGATCCTCAAAGAGGTAGCTAAATGCGTACTACTATGCCAAAATTGCCACGAAGAAGTGCACAATCCTAATCTAAACTTAGCCAAATTGTTAATTGAGCCGACTGCTCTAACCGCTGAGCTACATCCCCGCGATTTTGCTCAACAGACAAGAGTATAGCAGCAATAAGTGTATTAGAATATAGACTGGTATAATCTATGCTTTCAAAGTCCAAAATCAAACAATCTGCAACAACAATATACACACGCGTCAACCAACTACGTGATGTTCGCTTCGCTGGACAGGCAATCTTTATAATCGTTGTTTTACTAGTTAGTTGGAGTGGCGTTAAAGCCATTGATGCCAATTATTCGCTTGAGAAACAAATATCAGTACTTCAGCAACAGAATGATGTGCAGCAACTAGAGAATAATAATCTTAAACTGCAGAACCAATACTACAATAGCAATCAGTATCTAGAACTTTCGGCCCGCCAAAATTTTGGTCTGGCTGCGCCAGGCGAAACGGAACTGATTGTGCCACAGAATGTAGCACTGTCTTACACAGTACCTCAACTAAAAGCTCCTCCCACAAAATCGACCGTCGCGTCATCAGCTTTTGAACGTAATCTCAAGGCTTGGGTTAATTTCTTTTTGCACCGACAGCAAGTCACTAATTGACAAAACCACCTCTGTTTGCTAAGGTTAATGTGCCTATCTTCCTAAGTGAAGTGCCGTTTAGTCAAAGTCTTGGTATTATCGCGGGGTGGAGCAGCGGCAGCTCGCGTGGCTCATAACCACGAGGTCGCAGGTTCGAGTCCTGTCCCCGCAACCATAAATATAGTTACCTCTGTTATTGGGACAGAGGTTTTTTGTCTAAGGTTGATATACAGGCTTGGGCGGGGGAAACGGGATATAACCTTCTTGGTTAGCGAGCTGTTGAGCATTTGGCGAGTATACGGTAATGACTAGATTGTAGGTGTCAGGGAAGCAAATTATCTGGCAGTTACGATGCCAATCAAACTGCGTGGAATCGATAGCCAGAGTTTTGTTTTGTACGATGGTTTTAACATTAGCCAAATTTGGGTGATCGTAATACTTTAAGCTCACGGAGTAGGTATTCGAGGTTTGGAAATTAATATTCTCCTCCGGCCCCGTGATATTCATGCTCGTGAACGGCGTGAGTGAGCGGATTGTAACGTGGACATTGTCATTGTAGCGATCACGGACATTTGGGTAGACATCTGCTGCCAGGGCGCCACCAACAGCGCTACCAATAAATATCAAACCGATTAGCATGCCAGTTACCCAGGTTCGAATGGGCCACTTTCGCTGAAACATAGCAATGCCGAAGAGAATGATAAATAACATGATAAGGCCGACTACCGCTATAGCTATATCCAGCAGTAAGTTTTCCCGAAGGCCAATCGGGAAAATATTGTACTGTGATAAAGAACTGCCATGTACCAAAATGTAGGTCTCGGCAGCAATCAATCCGAACAAGACACTTAGGCCGGTGATAATAAAGCACAGACCGATGAGTTTGAGTATGAATCTGTACACGTTATTAATCGGGCCCATTATCACCGCATTCGCGCGATGAGCGGCACCCTTGACATCAGCTCGCTCGACAATTTCTTTAAGGCTGTCAACATTTATTGGTCTCCCAGCCATTTGCAGACGGTCACTTGAAGTTTTAGCTTCAGGTACTAGTAGCCAAAGGGCTATGTAAAGTAATATTGCCCAACCGAATGTGGCCAGGGTAGCAATAATGAAAATTATTCGTACAAGGGGGACATCAACCCCGAAGTATTGTGCTAGGCCAGAGGCAACACCAGCTACCATGGCGTTATCAGTATCCCGGAACAATCGCTTTGCCTCGGGCTGCCTTGAAGTGTTAACGGAAGTCACGGTGTCTTCTTCTGTAAAATCTGTCGGATTGCCTAATTGTGTTTTCAGAAACTCAATGTCGCTTAACAATATCACCTTATTCACGCTTATACCGTGTTCTACCAAAAGTTCTGCCATTCGTAATTCAATTTCATTGACAACATCTTTGTCGCCAACTTGTTTCTGGATATCTTCTAAGTATTTCTTTAATTCGTGATGAGCATCGACCGAAATTGTGAATGCCTGTCGGCCCAAGTGGATTTTAGTTATCTCGTTCATTAAGTTTTTCCTTCCTCTAGTTTTTTAATCGAAGTATTTAGCCGGTGATAGGTGACTTTTAAATCTTCTAGCAACTTTTTCCCATCATCAGTCAGCCAGTAGTATTTACGTGGCGGTCCTTGTTCACTTTCCTGCCACTCATAGGTTAGGAGTTTATCTTTGGCCAGCCGGTTTAGCAGGGGATATAGCGTTCCCTCGACAACGATTAGCTCAGCCGCGCGAAGTGCATGAATAATCTCAGAGGTGTAAACTTTCCCATCTTTTAGCAACAACAGTACGCAGTAGACCAGCATGCCCTTGCGCATTTGAGTTTCTGATTGGACAGCGTCATTATAGCCGGTATTTTCGTTCATACACTACTATGCTATACAAGGTATTATGTAATGTCAAGTTATTCAGATAATTAAGAAAGCTCTCACTCTCTGTGCTTTTTATCGAGCTTAATTTTTTGGATTGCTAGAATAGTCCAGTCGGTCGAAATACCAAACGCAGTAACCGCCGAGAACCAAAGGTGAAGAGTTACGAAGCAGCAAGCAATGATAAAAACAAGAATAGCGTTCGTTCGACTGGTGGCGACCTCAGGCTTACTTTTGCCTTTAATGCTGGCGAACAAGGAAAAAATTATACAGATTTGAGCTGCGGATATCAGATAATCTTGCCAGTGCATTAAGCTTATTCTAGCAAAGTCTATGAATTATACTTGCGTAAGAATTTTGACAAATAATTAATTTTATGTATAATGTAATGTATTGTGATCACAAACAAAAACCTTAAATAATCAACAAATAAAAGGAAAGAGTGGAACATGAAAACTATTAGCGATATGGCATCTGAATATGCCTACGTAAGTACTTATGACAAGAGATTACTACGTATAGATAGACTACTAAGTAAACTATAAATCTTACTGGTCAGTAAAACTTAAAGCCCCGGATAATCCGGGGCTTTTGTTATCGAACAGATAAATCAATATTGGTAGCGGCGAGTGGACTCGAACCACTGACCCCAGGCTTATGAGTCCTGTACTCTAACCAGCTGAGCTACGCCGCCAAATGATGAATAGATCATGGCTAATATATCACGCATTGTATCTGTTGAACAGAGTCGGCAGTGGTGCTTAATCAGCTCTAGTATACTAGAGCCATAGTCTTGAGATACGTTATTACTAATATGTGGTACTGATATGAACATTTCACTTAAGCCGGGTAAGTACATAGTAGCCGTGAGTGGCGGTGTAGACTCAATGGTCTTGCTTGATTTACTTCACCGCCAGGTCGATTTAGGGCTAGTTGTAGCTCACTTTGATCATGGTATCAGAACTGATTCTGGTCATGACAGACAGTTTGTCCAAGAGATGGCCGGCCAATTGGGCCTGACTTTTGTTTATGAAGAAGCCAAATTAGGGCCGGGTGTCAGCGAAGCAACCGCCAGAACTGCTCGATATGCCTTTTTGGAACGAATGCGGCAAGTTCACGGCGCCAAAGCCATTGTCACGGCCCATCACCAAGACGATGTGCTAGAAACGGCGATTCTGAATATACTCCGCGGCACAGGTCGGAAAGGCCTGACGTCACTTTCAAGTCGGTCGCTGGTTGTACGTCCTATGCTGCACCTACCTAAAAAAACCATCCGTGAATATGCTGATAGCCAGGGCTTAAAGTGGCGTGAGGACAGCACTAACACTGACGAAAAATATCTCCGTAATTATATTCGTCACCGGATATTACCTCGGTTTGATGATGCAGCCCGAGCCCAATTAATAGACATCATTGAGCGAATGCGCCGGGTCAACTATGAACTGGACATCACTCTAGTTAATCTCATGCACAGCCAGCCGAACCTGCGACAATTAGATCGCGGTTGGTTTGTCAGCCTGCCCCACGCTGTCGCTAGAGAATTTCTGGCTAGCTGGTTACGGGCCAGGGGAGTTGGTAATTTTGATACCAAAACCCTGGAACGGGTGGTAGTAGCTGCAAAAGTCAGCCAAGTAGGATCATTGATTGATATAATGGGCGGAGCCTCATTGTTTGTTAAACGAAATAGTTTGGCACTCGTGGGGTAGGAGCGCTAGTAAATCGCCAAAGGACACGATATAATACACCGATATGGACAGTAAATTTCGACCAGGTCAAAGCAACCCCAACAATCGGAATTACCGTAGTGCCAAAAATGTTGGTTTTGTTGCCCTACTGGTTTTAATTGGACTAATCATTGTGGCTGCCACCAACCAACCTTCGAGTATCCAAACTATCCCATTGACTGAAGCGGTGGCGAACTCTAACGCTGGCGATTATTCCAAAATTGTTCTCAACGGCAACGAGCTAGACATTACTAAAAAGGGCGCTAAAACAGCCACCGTTAAGACTTATATTGAACCGAATGCCACTCTAAAGGGTGAAGGATTTAATTTCTCGAAGGTTACCATTTCTGCTAAGCCTGTAACCTCCAGCACCTCCGACTGGCTGGCTATCGGTGAAATAGTAATACCGTGTATTTTTATCGGTGCTTTTTTGTACTTTATGTTGAAGAGTGCCCAAGGCCAGGGTAACCAGGCTTTAAGTTTTGGCAAAAGCCGAGCCAGATTATACGGTAACGAAAAAGATCGAGCTACTTTTGCCGATATTGCCGGCAGCAATGAAGCCAAACAAGACCTTCAAGAGGTTGTTGAATTCTTAAAGTTTCCGAAGAAATTTGCTTCAATGGGGGCCCGTATCCCGAAAGGCGTTTTGCTGATTGGGCCACCCGGTACGGGCAAAACTTTATTGTCACGGGCAGTGGCTGGTGAGGCCAAGGTGCCATTCTTTAGTATCTCTGGTTCCGAGTTTGTGGAAATGTTTGTCGGGGTCGGTGCCAGTCGAGTGCGTGATCTTTTTTCCAAGGCCAAGAAAAACTCTCCATGTATCATTTTCATCGACGAAATTGATGCTGTCGGCCGCCGCCGCGGTAGCGGCATGGGTGGTGGTCACGATGAGCGTGAGCAAACCCTCAATCAGATTTTGGTAGAAATGGATGGTTTTGAACAGGGCCAAAATGTGATTGTTCTAGCTGCCACAAACCGAGCCGATGTGCTCGACCCGGCCTTACTCCGACCTGGTCGTTTTGACCGACGAGTTAATATCGATTTACCGGATCGTAAAGACCGAGAAGCAATTCTAAAAGTCCATTTCGATAAAAAACCGCTCGCCAAGAATGTTGACCTTGATTCTCTAGCAGCCAAGAGCGCTGGTTCGTCTGGAGCTGATTTGGCCAATATAGCCAATGAGGCGGCCATTATTGCCGCCCGCAACAATCACTCCCAAATTATCGAACAGGATGTCACTGAGGCCTTTGAGCGTGTGGCCATTGGTCCGGAACGCAAGAGCAAAGTTATGCTTGACGATGAGAAAGAATTAACGGCCTTTCATGAAGCTGGCCATGCCATTGTCGGCCATGTTTTACCCGACAGTGACCCAGTTCATAAAGTTACCATCATTCCGAGGGGCGGTACTGGCGGCGTGACCTGGTTCTTGCCTCCAACCGACCGGGTTTATACTTCACTGATTGAGTTTAAGGACGTTCTAGCGCGGGCTTTAGGGGGCCGGATTGCCGAGGAAGTCGTCTATGGCCCTGATCGTATCACTACCGGTGGTGGTAATGATTTGCAGCGAGCTGCTGAAATCGCCAGAGACATGGTAGTTAACCAAGGTATGGGTGGTAAGCGTTTGCGTGACCAAGTTTTTCACGTTGACGACGGCATGATGCTCGATCGACTGGTTCACGAGCGGGATTATTCAGAAGACACAGCCAAACAAATCGACGAGGAAGTTGAGTCTCTAATTACCGAGGCGGCTAACCGGGCCCGAATTGTCATCAAAGCCAACTTGCCGCATCTTAAAGCATTGAAAGATATCTTGTTGGACAAGGAAACTGTCGACGGCAAGGAAGTCAACGAAGTTTTCAAGGATGCAGTAATGCCTAAAGCGGCCGCTTTGTATTAGAGCAGCAGCTTTTGTAGAAGTATAGTTTTGGCTTGGTGGGCTGTCTTTGTCGGTTAAAAAATGAGAAAATAAGGTATAAAGCCAGCGTCTGGTTTTTTATATGGCAACACAAGTAAACGATAAAAATAAGTCAGAACACGATGAGAGCGGTGTCGTATTATTGCTCCAGGTACCGCGGACCAATGATAAAAAAGAGCTGGCTGCTGAGCAAATGTTTGCCAGTCTGTATGGTTTATTAACTATTCCAACCCAGAAATTATTATCACCGGTCAAGCGCGAGCGACTCAGTTTTGAAATTGCCGCACTAGAAAAGCGTATTGGGTTTTATGTCTGGGTACCGAATTATCTGAAGGGCTACGTTGAAGAGCAGATCTATGCTCAGTACCCGATGGTCCAAATATCCGAAGTACCCGACTATGCCATGAACCCCGATAAGCAATTTCAAACGACGTTAACAACCGAGCTTAAACTGATCGCGCACGAAGCGTTGCCGATTAAGACCTTCCAGAGTTTTGAAGTTGATCCATTAGCTGCCATCACGGCCACCCTAGCCAAATTTACGAGCGAAGAAGAAGCCTGGATTCAGCTGGTGATTCGCCCGGCGCCGAGCAATTGGCACAAGAAGAGTGAACGCTACATAGCCGACATTAAACGTAGCGGCGGTGTTAAGATGACTGGTTTGTTCTCCGTTTTATGGACGCCACCAGAAGTTAAAGATACGACGAACAAGGTTGTCGAATATGACCAAGTTCGGGCCTCTGGCGCCGAGGCCAAAAGCCAAAAATTGGCCTTTGAAGCCGCTTTACGGATTGTTTACCGTGGTAACGTACCGGTTCCCCAAGCTAGGTTGCAAATGCAGTCGATCATTGCCAGCTACAAGCAGTCTAATATGACCTATTTAAACGGCTTTGAACAAAAGCGGGTGATTGATGATCCCTACGTGCTGGCCGCTTACAGGTCGCGGGCTTTCACCCAGCACGGGTTACTACTTAACATTGAGGAAATGGCGACAACTTATCACTTGCCCCATACTAACGTCGAAACACCGTACATTTTGTGGGCCAGTGCCCAAACTGCTGAACCGCCAGCTAACCTGCCAATTGTCACGGCTGTCTACCGTGAAGACTTAAGCCCGATCGCTAACACCAATTTCCGAGCTCACAATACCATGTTTGGTATGCCGCGCATCGACCGGGGCCGCCATCTTTACATTATTGGGCAAACTGGTGTTGGTAAGTCCGGTCTACTTGAATTATTAACTATCTCAGATATTTATAGCCCCTTCGGCTTTGCGGTAATTGACCCGCACGGCGACTACGCCCTGAATATTCTGAGACGCATTCCTAAGGAACGAGCTAACGACGTCATTTACTTTAACCCGGCCGATACCGATTTCCCGATTGCTTTTAACCCCATGGAAGTACTTGACCCAAAGCTTAAATCACACACCGTTTCGGAATTGATAGGTGTTTTAAAACGAATGTTTGAATCGTGGGGACCTCGGTTGGAGTACATTCTACGGTACTGCCTACTGGCCTTACTAGATTATCCAGATGCTACCATGCTGGATATTACGCGTATGCTAACGGACAAAAAGTTCCGTAACAACGTTTTAAAGTATGTTAATGATCCGGTAGTGAAATCATTTTGGACAATTGAGTTCACGAGCTGGAATGATCGTTTTGCCGCCGAGGCGGTCGCTCCGGTGCTTAATAAGGTCGGTGCCTTTACCGCTAATCCGCTAGTCCGCAATATTATTGGCCAACCTAAAAGCAGCTTTAATATTCGGCAAATTATTGATGAGAGAAAAATCCTGGTCGTTAATCTTAACCGCGGTCTAGTAGGCGAAGATAACGCCAGTTTGCTGGGTTCATTAATGGTCACCAAAATCCAGTTAGCTGCTATGAGCCGAGCCGACATTCCGGCCGAAGAGCGGACGCCGTTCTATCTTTATGTCGACGAATTCCAAAACTTTGCTACCGACAGTTTTGCCACAATTTTAAGTGAGGCCAGAAAATATGGCCTGAACCTAACAGTCGCTAACCAATACATCGCCCAGATGTCAATTGAAGTTAAAGATGCAGTTTTTGGTAACGTGGGTTCAATTATCGCCTTTCGAATGGGTGCTGACGACGCCGGGACGATGCAGCGTTACTTTGAACCACAGTTTTTGGAACACGATCTGGTGCACATGCATAACCGTCACTTTGTGGTCAGTATGACAATTGAAGGCGAGAAAGTGCCGGCTTTCTCAGCAGTAACACTTAACCTACCACCGCTGCAACTTGATGAAACTGATAACATAATTAACCATTCCAGAAGTCTTTACGCATCTAGTCGGGGCTATGTTGAAAAGTATGTCGGTGAACGTTACTTACTCGATACCAACAATCCATATCCGACTACTCCGATCAGCCCAGCCCAACCGACAACTCCTCAGTCATCTCAGCCAGTTCAACCACCGATCAAGACGACTAACCCGACACAACCCCCAGAGCCACCGCTAGTTGTTCATAGTCAAATGGTCAGCGATGCAGTTGGCCAGTCCGTTTCTCAGGATGACGAATCACGACCAAAGCGTCACCGCTCCCGTCGTCGCCGACATTCTTCGACGTCAAATACTCTCGAAAGACCAGCCAGTAGCCTACGTGATCTAGCACCAGAAGACGTCATCGACCTGAAAGAATAAGTGTTTTAGCTAAAACAAGTCAGGTTTAGGGTGTTATCACGGCCCAGACTGCTTTATACTGTCAAGCAGCGATATAATCCGTGATTTAAAAAAAGTACCACATGAATCCACCGGCTACAAACAAAAAAATTCGACGAGTGACGCTCAGCAATATAGCAATGCTGCTGATGGCGTCTTCTTTGGGCACCTCACTGCTCGGTTTCTTACGCACTAAGCTGGTCAATGCCAACTTCTCGGCACTTGGTCCACATAGTACCGACGCTTATTTCGCAGCCTTTAACATCCCTGATTTCTTCTTCTTTACGGTTGCGGCTGGTGCACTAGGAGTCGCCTTTATGCCAGTTCTATCCGACCATTTGCATAAGGGTGATAAAAACGGCATGTGGGAACTTTCCTCAAGTCTACTTAACTTACTGGCTGTTATTATGGCAGTCGTCGGGGTTATCATCTTCGTCTTTGCCAAACCGTTAGTCCAATACGTGGTAGCTCCGAAAATGACAGCTGGTCAGCTTGATACCACCGTGGATATCATGCGGCTGATAGCGTTCAACCCATTATTGTTTACGATCACCGGTATTCTGACCAGCATGCAACAAACCGTTGGGCGGTTCTTCTTCTACGCTATCGCGCCACTTTTTTATAATCTCTCGATTATTATCAGCATTTACCTCTTTCGTGACAACATTGGCATCGTTGGCCTCGGTCTGGGAGCGCTACTAGGCGCAATTCTAGAACTTTTAATCGTGTTGATTGGCATGAACCGAGTGCATTTTCACTGGCGGCCACGCATTGTCTGGCGGAACCCAGATTTCCATGTTATTCTTCGCCAACTACCACCGCGCTCACTAGACCAGGGCATTGACCAGTTGGAATCAATCATTCAAACTCACTTTGCCCGTGGCCTGGGGACGGGCTACATCAGTTACTTTAATAATGCTTATATTTTGAGCACAGCCCCCATTTTGCTGGTTGGGACGGCTATCTCAACCGCTGCCTTTCCAAGGCTCAACAGCCGCCTTAGTCAAGGTCGTCCAGATTTGTTTAGACGTGATTTCTTACGGATTTTGCGGGTCATGATTTGGATTACGCTACCAGTTGTAATTGTCGGTTACTTTGCCCGTGGCTATTTGGCTCGCCTGATTTATGCCAAAAATTCTCCTGAGATTGCTCTTATTTTTGGCTATCTGGCATTGGCCATCTTTTTTGGCACTATCTATACGATTATCTCGCGCTGGTTCTATGCTCAAAAAGATACCAAAACGCCGCTTTTTGTTTCAATCTTCGCTATCGTCTTAGATATTATACTGGTCACGATTTTGGCTCGACCGTCCGCCTACGGTATTGCTGGGCTAGCGATCGCCCAATCGATCGTCGGTATGGCAGAAGTAATTGTCTTGCTGACTATAATGGCGATTCGGGATACCCGACTATTTGATCGGGATTTCCTGGGTGGTTGTGCCCGGATTGTGTCAGTCAGCGGTTTTAGCTTGATGGCTGGTTATATCATGCTGTCGTTCTTCCCATTGGGTGCGTCTGACCGAGGGTTCATCACACTCGGTGGTAAGCTGCTAATCATATCAGCTGTTATTTTTGGTACCCACGTTGCTGTGTCGTATTTGTTCGGAGTTGAAGAAGTCCGACCGCTGCTGGATCGGATCAAGCGGATTATCGTAAAGCCTGTCCCGGTTGAGATGTAATATATTGGCATGGACCAAAATCACATCCGCAATTTTTGTATCATTGCGCATATTGATCATGGCAAGTCGACACTAGCCGATCGATTACTAGAGTCAACCGGTACGGTTGAGAAGCGAAACATGAAGGCTCAACTCCTGGATCGGATGGATTTGGAGCGAGAGAAGGGCATCACAATTAAACTGGCAGCTGTTCGGATGGAATATCACGGTCACGAACTCAATCTGATTGATACCCCAGGACATGTCGATTTTAGTTATGAGGTTTCTCGCAGTTTGGAGGCCTGTGAAGGCGCCCTGTTGGTGGTTGACGCAACTCAAGGTGTTCAAGCCCAAACGTTAGCCAATGTTTATTTAGCTATGGCGGCTGAGTTAACAATCGTGCCGATTATCAATAAGATTGATTTGCCAGCCGCTAATGTTGAAAAAGTTGCCGATGAACTAGCTAGCCTGCTGGGCTGTCCAGCGGCCGACATTTTACGGATCTCGGCTAAAACCGGGGCTGGTATTGAGGCAGTTCTAGACAGCATTATTGTTGACATACCATCACCAAAATCGGCTGTCTCCACCCAAACTAGAGCTCTGATTTTTGATAGTTATTATGACGATTACCGGGGTGTTATTCTCTACGTGCGAGTCTTTGACGGCAGTTTACGTAAGGGTGATCAATTGTTAATGATGGCTACTGATGCTCACGAGCTAACGCTCGAAGTCGGCATCCTAAAACCGGACATGTCTCCGGCCGCCGTCTTAAAGAGCGGTGAGATTGGCTATTTGGTGACTAACTTAAAATCAACCCGTCAGGCACAAGTTGGAGATACAGTGACACTGGCTAATGATCCGGCTACTCAGCCATTACCGGGGTATCGGGAAGTAAAGCCGTTTGTCTACGCCGGCTTTTTCCCGGAGAGTAACGAACACTATTTGGAGCTTAAGGAGGCCGTCGAAAAACTATCACTCAGCGACTCGGCTCTACAATTTAGCCCGGAGAATTCCCCGGTGCTTGGTTTTGGCGTCCGCCTCGGCTTTCTGGGGTTACTACATATGGATATTGTCCGTGAACGACTGGAGCGTGAATACGGCTTGGAACTGATTGTAACTAACCCTTCAACCGACTACCACGTATTGTTAACTAGTGGAGAGGAATTAGACATTAAATCGGCCGCCGAGCTACCCGATCAGGAGCGTATCCAGGAAATTCGCGAACCGTGGATAAAAGGGGAAATTGTGGCACCCGATACGTATGTTGGAGCCGTTATCCAGTTGATTGTCGGCAAACGTGGTTTGCACAAGAATGTCAGCTATATTGGCAGCCAAGCGCTGATGACCTTTGAGGCACCATTAGCCAATCTGTTAACTGATTTCTATGATCAGCTCAAGAGTTTGACTAGCGGCTACGGGTCATTTAACTATGAGCTGAGCGATTACCAGGCATCTGACTTGGTGCGAGTTGATTTTTATGTCGCTGGGGATATGGTTGGAGCTCTCAGCGTCATGGCTCATCGTAGCGAGGCTCAGCGAGTCGGCAATGAAGTGGTCAGCAAACTCAAAGCGGTAATTCCCCGTCAAAACTTTCAGGTCAGTTTACAGGCTGCTATCGGCGGTAAATTTATCGCCAGGGAAGACATATCGGCTTACCGTAAGGATGTCACCGGATATCTTTATGGTGGTGACGTCTCGCGTAAAAAGAAGCTGTTATCTAAACAGGCCCGGGGGAAAAAGCGTCTGAAGCGATTCGGCCGGGTTGATATACCAGCTGAGGCGTTCACGATCATGCTGAGACGAGACTAGACCTTTTGCAGAGCCTGCAAATCCTTAATGATCTGGGCCGCATGAGTTTTCGGATCGACGCCCTCATACTTCTTGGCGATCAGTCCGTCCGGATTAATGATAAAGGTATTTCGCTGGGTGCCCATATATTCTCGCCCAATGAACTTTAGCGGGCGCCATGACCCGTAAGCGGAGATAGCTTGGTGGGTGGGGTCGCTCAAGATCGTAAAATTGAGGTGATGTTTATCAACAAATTTCTTATGGGAAGCGACCGAATCTTTACTAACACCAACAACCTCGGCTTGCCCTAGCTGTGCGATAACTTCTCGTTCATCCCGGAAACTACAAGCCTCAGCTGTACAACCTGGCGTGTTGTCTTTGGGGTAAAAGTATAAGACCAACCACTGACCGTGGTAGCTATCAAGAGTGTGTTCATCACCATTTTGGTCGAGTAATTTAAAGTCAGGTGCTTTTTGCATAATGACAGGCTTCTCCTTGTTTTTTAACTCAATTTTGCACTTTATCATAAATCGGACAGCGGCTATGTATGATAACCGACAGAGAGTTTAGTTGCTCTAGCTGATTACCTCTGATACTCTACGTATTAATGAACCAATTAGTGCACGCTGCCGAATTTCGTAGAGCACTAGCCAACTACAAACTTTCCGATTCGGCCAAAGACGCTCTCAAGAACGTTAAGCTAGCTATTTTTGTTGCACCATCAGCCAGCGGTCGTAACACTATCATTCGCGAACTAGTTAAAAATGACCAATACCACTTTATTATTTCGGATACTACCCGACAGCCGCGAGTTAATAATGGGGTGCCTGAACAGGACGGCCGGGAGTACTGGTTTAGGACTGAAGAGGAAATGCTTGAGGAGATTAGAAATGGCGAGTTTCTGGAAGCAGCCGTGATTCACAACCAACAGGTCTCCGGTATTAGTTTACGGGAACTAAAGAAAGCCCAACAGGATGATCGAATTGCTATCACGGATGTTGAAATCATTGGAGCGGCTAATATCCACCGACTAAAGCCGGATACCTCGGTAATTTTTATGGTGCCACCAAGTTTTGATATCTGGCTAGAACGGATACACTCCCGTGGCCAAATGCCACCCGATGAACTGACTAGGCGCCTGGAGAGTGCCGAAAGAGAACTCTCCACAGCTCTTCGGTGTGACTACTTTCGACTAGTCTTAAACGACACGGTGCAGGGCACCACCTCTGAAGTTGATAGATTTCTCTCGACCGGTTACTACGACCCGTTCAAAGAGCGTTTAGTACGGGAAATTACCGAACGGCTTTATGAAAATGTCGAAGCTTACCTTGGTGAGCACGCGCACCACACCCTGCCCTAATTAGCACTCTTGACTTGAGAGTGCTAATTATTTATGCTAGAATTGTTTTAGCACTCTAATATAGTTCTTGCTAATAAGAAGGGAATAAATTAAATGGGAAAGATTATTGGTATTGACCTTGGCACGACTAACTCGGCCATGGCCGTTATGCAAGCCGGCAAGCCGGAGATTATTGCTAATTCCGAGGGCGGGCGCACCACACCAAGTGTGGTAGCCGTTAATAAGAACGGTGAACGATTGGTTGGTCAGCTAGCCCGTCGCCAACAGGTAACAAATTCTAAGAATACTATTTACGAAGTCAAGCGTTTGATCGGCCGTAAATGGGACGATCCGGAAGTTCAACGCGACCTCAAACTGCTCGGTTATGAAATGGTCAAAAGCGGCAGCGGCGTTAAGGTCAAGATGAACGACAAAGAGTACAGCCCCGAAGAGATCAGTGCTATGATTTTGGCTAAACTCAAGACCGACGCCGAAGATTTTTTGGGCGATAAAGTCACCGAAGCCGTCATTACGGTGCCAGCTTATTTTGACGACAGTCAACGTCAGGCTACTAAAGATGCCGGTAAAATTGCTGGATTGGAAGTTCGTCGAATCATTAACGAACCAACTGCTGCGGCTTTAGCCTATGGTCTAGACAAGGAAAAGACTGAAGAAAAAATTGCTGTTTATGACCTCGGTGGTGGAACTTTCGATATTTCTATCTTGGAGCTGGGTGACGGTGTTTTTGAGGTCAAATCAACCAATGGTGATACTCACCTGGGTGGAGCGGATTTTGACCGTGTGATTGTAAATTACTTTGCTGAGGAATTCAAAAAAGAGAGTGGTGTCGACATCTCTGATGATAAACCAGCTATGCAACGGCTGCGCGATGAGGCCGAGAAAGCCAAGATTGAACTGTCAACTGCCCAAGAGGTTAATGTTAACTTGCCTTTCTTAACGGCTGATGCCTCCGGTCCAAAGCATTTTGAACACAAGCTGACCCGGGCAAAGTTGGAGAGCTTGGTTGGCGAATTGATCGATAAAACCGCTGGACCTTGCGAGAAAGCCTTAAAAGATGCCGGTCTAAAAGCAGCCGACATCAATCAGGTAGTACTAGTTGGTGGTATGACTCGCATGCCAGCCGTTCAGGAGAAGGTCAAACAGATTTTTGGTAAAGATCCAATGAAGGGTGTTAACCCTGATGAGGTAGTAGCTGTTGGAGCCGCCATACAAGGTGGAGTACTTCAAGGCGACGTTAAAGATATCTTGCTGCTGGACGTTACTCCGCTTTCTCTGGGTATTGAGACGATGGGTGGTGTCATGACTAAGTTAATCGGACGTAACACCACTATTCCAGCCAGCAAGAGTGAAGTCTTCTCAACTGCCGCCAACAACCAGCCGCAAGTCGAGATCCACGTTCTACAGGGTGAACGAGAAATGATTGACGGCAACAAAAGTCTAGGACGATTTATCCTAGATGGCATTCCGCCAGCACCGCGCGGCGTCCCACAGATTGAAGTAACGTTTAACATTGATGCCAACGGCATTTTAAATGTTACGGCCAAGGACAAGGGCACCGGCAAGGAACAGAGCATTACCATTCAAGGGTCTGGCAACTTAGCCAAAGATGAAGTTGAAAAGATGGCCAAGGAAGCCGAGACTCATGCCGAAGAAGACAAGCAGAAAAAAGAAGCCGTCGAAGCTCGTAATTTGCTTGACTCGACGGTTTACCAAGCGGAAAAAATGAAGTCTGATTACAAGGATAAATTGGCTGAGGATGATATTAAAGCTCTGGATGAAGCAATTGATGCCGCTAAAAAAATAATCAGCGACGACAAGGCAGACAAGACCGCGCTGGAAACTGCCGCTAAAGAGTTGAGCGACAAAATCATGCCAATTGGCGCCAAGATGTATGAGTCGGCCAAGACGAGTTCAGATAGCGGTAGCACAGCACAACCCGAGAGTGGCGATACAAAGCCAGAGGATGGTCCGATTGAGGGTGAAGTTGTCGACGACAAAAAAGACAAAGAAGAATAAATTAGTTGCTAAGTCACACCCGAATTGACGATTTTTTGAGCTCAATAAAATACGCTTTAACTGGATTGTCCAAAATCTAAAGTAGAATTAGGAAGATGGCAAAAAGAGACTACTACGAAGTGCTAGGTGTTAGCAAAGAGGCTAGCCCCGATGAGATTAAGAAGTCTTACCGACGTTTAGCAATTGAGCATCACCCAGATAGGGGCGGTAGTGAAGATAAGTTTAAAGAGCTTAACGAGGCTTACGAAGTTCTGAAAGACACCGAAAAGCGCCGGCGCTATGACCAATTTGGGCATGCCGGGGTGGGTGGTGCGGCCGGCGGAACCAATGGTTTTGACGGTTACGGAGGCTACGCCAACGGCCAAGAAATGCACTTTGATTTTGGTGATCTTGGGCTTGGTGACATTTTTAGTAGTTTCTTTGGTGGTGGCTCGGCACAACAGCAGCGTCAGGCCAGGCGTGGTCGGGATGTCGAGACGGGTGTCGAAATTAGCTTTGAGCAAGCTGTTTTTGGCACCGAAACCGAACTCTCACTTAATTTGGAAGATGCTTGCGAACACTGTAAAGGAACTACGGTCGAGCCCGGCTTTAGTTTAAAGACTTGTGATCAATGTAAAGGTAGTGGCCAAGTTGTCAATGTAACTCGGACGATTTTTGGCAACATTCAGCAGGCTAGTATTTGCCCTAAGTGCCGCGGTACTGGAAAAATTCCTGAGAAGGAATGCAGTGTTTGTCGAGGTCGCGGAACACAGGATAAGAAGCAGCGCATTACCCTAAAAATACCTGCTGGCATAGATGATGGAGCAACTATTAGATTACGTGAACACGGTGAAGCTATTGCTAATGGACCGAAGGGCGACCTTTACGTCAATATACGGGTTAAACCACATAAAAAGTTTACCCGTGAGGGCGATTTAATTCTTAGCGATGAACATATTGATATGGTCGAGGCGGCTTTAGGGGCAACAATTTCTGTCGAGACCGTGGATGGCAATGTCAACATGAAAGTACCAGCTGGTACGCAATCGGGCAGCGACTTTAAGCTGTCTGATCACGGTGTCCCGCATTTACGGAATAATACCCGTGGGGCACACATCGTTACATTGATGGTTGATACACCGACAAAACTGACAAAAGAACAAAGAGAATTGCTCGAGCAATTTGTAGCGCCGAATGGTAAAAAACGACACCTATTTTAGCCAAACCAGTCGTCTATTGAAAAAAACTACTTATGGTTAGATAATTACCATTAAATGAAGAAAACAGCATCCAGCCAGTCTGGGCTAATACCTATCCTGATAGTCATTTTGCTCGTAGTAGTCGTGGTTGTGATATTAGCCTATCAACGAGTTCACTCTGCCCAACACTGATTCCACTTGCCCACTATTGAATTAAACCGTAACACATTGTATAATAATACAACTTTCATCGTTAAGCATTAGTGAGTGAGCACAATTGGATTAGTCGGGTAAGACATGATTAGACAACTGGACGTCATTGGTAATACTGAAGTAGCCACATTTCGTGAGCTAGGAATTTATGATGTACCGTCACGTATTGATACGGGTGCTAAAACTTCTTCGGTCTGGGCCTCCAACATTAAAGAAAATGATGGTAATTTGAGATTTACGCTTTTTAATGTGCAGAGCAAACACTATACCGGTGACATTATTAAGACAAGAGATTTTGGTTACCGAGCTATCTCGAGCTCAAATGGACATGTAGAAAACCGCTATGCAGTTAGGTTACTAATCAATATCTTGGGTCGTAATATTCGAGCAACTTTTACACTTGCCAATAGGTCTACCCAAGCATATCCTGTACTGGTCGGCCGTAATATTTTGCGAGGCAAATTTATGGTAGATGTTACTAGAGAGAATGTACTATCCAAAGGTCAACAACGGCCCCAAAGGCAACAACTTACCGATAAGGCGGAATAATTATGAACATTGTTATTTTATCTAAAGGTCCAGGCAATTATTCAACAAAGCGACTCAAAGAAGAGGCGCTGCTGCATGGGCACAATGTCAGCATTATTAATTACGCCAAGTGCTATGTTTCAATCGAGAGCAATAAGCCGGTAGTACGCTACGGCGGTGAAGTAATTACTGATGTTGACGTTATAATTCCTCGCATTGCCACGAACCTGACTCGCTACGGAGGCTCCATTGTGCGCCAATTTGAGATGCAGAATGTATTCACGACTACCACTTCTATATCGCTCACCCGCACTCGTGACAAGTTGAGGAGCATGCAATTACTATCCAAAGCAGGCGTCGGTATTCCGAAGACAGTCTTTGCCTTAGAGACGGCAGATTTTGACGATGTTCTTGATCAGATTGGCGGTGTCCCCGTGATCATTAAAGTCATCCGTGGAACTCACGGAGCTGGGGTGGTACTTGCTGAGACACGGCGAGCAGCCAAAGCAGTGATGCAGGCCTTCTATGTCGAAGGGGTAAGCTTTCTGGTCCAGGAATTTATCGCCGAAAGTGCCGGCACTGATATACGAGCCTTTGTTGTTAATGGTCATGTCGTGGCAAGCATGGAACGACGGAGTCTGGATGACGACTTCCGCTCTAATTTGCATCAGGGTGGCTCAGGCAAGCCAATAAAATTAAGCGAAGAGGAACGCAAAGCTGCCCAACATGCCGCAAGGGCTATGGGGTTACAGGTTTGCGGTGTAGATTTGATGCGATCGGATCGTGGCCCATTGATACTTGAAGTAAATGCTAGTCCGGGATTTGGAATTGAGAAAATCACCGGACACAACGTTGCCGGAAAGATCCTTGAGTATGTTGAGCAAAACGCCAAGGCACGCCGCAAAAAAGACAAAGTTGGGGCATAACCCTTAACGAGCAGAAACCAATCTGCTCATGCTATACTTTGGCGTATGGACCATAACCTGATTTTTGTTGTTGGGCTTGTGGTTGTGCCCGTTTTAATACTGATGTTGCTTCGCATCAACGCCACTATGGTATTTCTTGGATTATGCCTGGGCTATGTACTAACACAATTTCTGGGTGGTGATGCCAAATCTTTTGCGCAAACGTTTCTGGGACACACTACTATTAGTACGAGCGTCATGAAGCTCGTGCTGTTACTATTCCCGCCTGTTTTTACGGCATTGTTTATGGTACGAACCGTCCGGGGTACAAAACTAATAATTAACGTTTTGCCGGCTCTTGGTGTTGGCTGTCTTTTGGCTCTGTTAGTTGTTCCGTTATTACCACCGGGACTTTCGCACTCTATAACAAACACGTCAGCTTGGCATCAAGCAGTGCGGTTGCAGGATCTAATTATTGGTGTTAGCGCGCTGGCTAGCCTTATGTCATTATGGCTTATACGACCGAGACGAAATAGCGAGAAAGCGCACTGAGCTTCTCGTATATCAGTTTGACTTTTCAGTTGTTTTGCAGATAATGTAAGAAGTTATTGCTGCCTTCTCGGGCAGTTTAACCTTAATAAGGGCCCATAGCTCAGCTGGTTAGAGCACCTGCCTTTTAAGCAGGGTGTCGTGGGTTCAAGTCCCACTGGGCCCTCCACGAAAAAGATCAAAGTAAAAAAGTTCCTAGTTCCTAGTGTACTAGGAACTTTTATGTTACACTAACAGCATGAATACGTCACAGAAAATAACTAAGTATATTGAACAGCATGGTCAAGTAACAGGATCCGAGCTCGTAGACTATCTATCTATAACTGACCGTGCAGTTAGGAAGCAACTAAAAACATTGCTGGAAGGTGGTGTGGTCGTAAAAACGGGGAAGCCACCTAAGGTTTATTACTTCATCCGATCCGACACTAATACAAATCAAAAAGTTGATGATCGACTTAGATCAATTGATAAAATTACACAACGAACAATTAAAGACAATTTTTTGTACATTACACCTAGAGGAACTATGCTAGCGGGTTTGGATGGCTTTTTCGTTTGGTGCCAGGAAAGAAAACTTGACCCTGTAAAGACTGCCATTACGTATAAAAAGACGGTCAATAAATACCAAAAATATGCTAAACAAGGTCTCATTGACGGAATGTACAAGATGAAGTCAACCTTTGACGAGGTTGCTCTAAACAAGGTTTTTTATATTGATTTCTATGCTACAGAAATATTTGGGAAAACAAAGCTTGGCCAGCTCCTGCTGTTTGCCAAGCAGAGCCAAAACAGAAAACTAATCAACGAACTGGCGGACATTATTAAACCATCTGTTCTAAAAGTAATTAAAGAGTATAACGTTGATGGCGTCGGATTTATACCACCTACGGTTAAAAGGGAACTGCAACTTATAAGGCAAATTCAAAAAAGGCTAAATCTTGACACAAGAACCTTAGTAATTAATAAAGTTAAAACTCCAGTAGCCGTACCGCAAAAGACTCTAAATAAAATTGAAGACAGAGTTATAAATGCCAGGGAAACAATTGTTGTTGAAGCTAGCGGTAGTTATAGCAATATTTTGCTCATAGATGACGCTGTCGGGTCAGGCTCTACTCTCAATGAAACAGCTAAGAAGATACGCCAAAGAGGGCTATGCAGGGGTCAAATTATCGGGCTTGCAATTACTGGCAGCTTCAAGGGCTTTGAAGTCATAAGCGAAGTGTAGCGATGGTTTAAGCCATCATTTGATAGTTCTATAATAAATAGTTCTTTATTCTCCTTAAGCTTGGTTGCTACAGCGTTCACGATGGCCCTCCAAAAGTTGCTAACAGATGAGAATTAGTCTCTAAGTCGGAATTGTTGTTTTTAGAGCTTCATTCCTATCTGTTAAAAAATTCTAGTCCTTGGTGGGTCTAGATGAATCATAATAATTAGCTACTGCTTTGAACGCTTCTTTTGGTTCCCAAGTCATGTCCGGATAGGTGGTGCCGTGCCTGCCGCCTTCAAAGTATTTCACCAGACTTGAACTCGCCCTATCTAAGTCATATTTTGGCGTATCGCTATAAGGTCTTATTGGGAATATAAACATATCCATAAACGCACCACTAAAACCAGCCCTATCAATAAGCTTCAGGTTATCAATTAAGCGTTTCGCTTGGAGTGCTTCATCACGTTCCTCAATAACTTTGAGCTTAGGCCTAATAAATCGTCCAACTACTGGTACTTGGTGTAGTAGGACGGAGGGTTCATGACCAAGTGATGACAGCATTCCAGTGACGGGTGAAGATGTAGTGTTAAAACCAAACCCTGTGTTAATAACTGGCTTATTATAAGTAAACAAAGGCTTCACCATATCTATATACTGGTCTTTTATCTTTTCAGCCCAATAGTGGTCAACGCCAATTACGTCAAAGATACTCCAATCGACTTGCTCCCAAACCAGCGAACGATACATAACTTGCCCACTAAAGACCTTTCGTACTTCTGAAACAGCTTTGGTTAAAAAGTCGTTAAGTGGTTGATTGTGTTTACCCTCTTTAATACCAGCACCACCTTGACTAAGGTTTTTTGCTCGTGCCATAAAAGTTCTACCTTCTATGATACCTTGCATAAATAGCGTAAATTCCGAACCTAGACTAAATACTACTTTACCTGGATAGTGTTCATGCAGTGGCTGTGCGGCCTTAGCGGCTTCAGTAATATAAGAAAGTGTAGGCTCAGGGGGCTTATTACCCCAATCTGCTGGATTTAGCCAGGCTTCTAAACCTAAACTTAGCGCAGCTTCGGCAGTCAACATCACACGTCCAATGTCCTTACCGCTAATACCAACAGAGTTACAGTGCAAGTCTTTTTGAATAATCTCTAGTTCTTTCTGAACGGTATTTGGGTCGTAGTCAGGTCGCCAGTTTACACCCATTACTGTGCCTACATCGTAATTAACACCTTTTACGTTCATGGGTTAATTATACTGCTTGTTCACTAGCAATAAATAATCCGTAACTTCCTCGGATTTTCGTCGTACTTAATTCTACGATGGCCCTCCATTTAGAATTTATATCTGTTAAATTTAAACACCACCCGTTGAGCCGTTTACATCAAATTGATTATCGCTCTGTTATCATGTCTTTATGCCCGTTGATATAAACATTAAAGATATTCAAAACTTGCTTGATACTGCCAAAGTTACTGGATTTACTGGTAAATGTACTGCTCTTGGCGGCGGAGAAGTTAACGATACGCTTATATTGGACTGTTCTTTGCAGAAGGTTATTTTACGAATAACCAGATATCATGATGTTAATACTCTGAAACAAGAGGCCAGGGCATTGTCACTGATTGATACTGACCAAGCTCCAAAACTTCTTTACTTCAATGAAGAAAACAGAATAAAAGACAGAGCTTGGATTTTAGAAACTTACATAAGTGGCAAAACGCCCGATAGCCTAACTATAGAACAATTTGAATCAATCGGTGAATTGCTTGCCAAAGTACACGAAGTAAAAAGTGAGCACCAAACGATACTTGATTATTGGAATGATTTTCTAGAGGCAAGTGTGCATTTTGGTGACGAAGCATTTCTTCTAAGCCATCCCGACGAACGACTAAAAACCCTCATTAATAGAGCGCGTGATTACTTCAAATCCCGACCAGCTATGTCTTTAAGAGCTTCTTTAATACATGGTGACGTGACATTAAACAATATGCTCGCAAACGAAAGCAGGATTTCTTTAATAGATTGGGAGTTCTCTAAATTCAAAGACCCGATGTCAGACTTCTCCACTATGTTTTATGAAGATATGGAGTACAACAAAGGCAAGTGGCGTGTTCATATCAAAGACAATGAACGTGAGGCATTACTCGGTGCCTATAAAGATGCGGGAGGTCACCTTAACTACGAGAGACTAAAAGTGTGGCTTAACTTGGATAAACTCGGAGCGGCCGTCTATCTCTATTGGAAACTATACCAATCCAATCACGAAATGAAGAGCGAGCAATTAACTCAATATAAACTTGATTTAAGTAATTTAATGAATTCACTTGAGAAAAATATCTAATATGTGTGCTTTTTTGCTAGGTACTCATCTCCAATAATACCCCTCCAACGTTGCATTTCATCAAGCAAGGAGCGTAAATTATCACTGGCTGCACTCCAAATATGTAAAAAATATTTCAGTCTAAGAACAATCTTCAGTATCAGGTTTGGACACGAACGTTATTTCGCACATAAGAATAGTCTTTTTCAAACTTTGAAACATCTCTGTTATGTAAGATTATTACTGCACAAGCTTTGTAGCCAGCCGACGATTTTCCTACAAAATCTCCTGGTTTTACTTTTGAATTATAATAAGCCAGTGAAGGTAGTTTTTCTAACTCATTTTCGTTTGCGATATCTAGAAAAATTCCATCATTTTTGGGAAATAGTTCTAGTGTTACGCATGGAAAATTATATTTAGCTTTTATGCTTGGCTTATTCCCTAGAGCTACTGAGATTGCATTGCCAACAATGTCTATCCCATTGGCAAAATCGTACATTCGTTCTCGGTAACCGCCATTTCGAGCTCCAATTTCAACTACCCGAGGGCCATCTTTGCTAAGAATTACTTCTACGTGTGCAGGGGAACTTAGCATTCCAAGCGAATGACACCCAACAACGGCGCAATGTCTAATGGCTTCTATGTCTTCATTTTTTAGTTTAGAAGGTAAGGTCCGGCTGTAGTGGAAGTTGTCATTGTAGCCAATTTCCTGGCCTGTCTCATAATCAACAA
>Ga0181520_10002999_pt1 | contig 30318 bp, 19 predicted proteins | sample PEATcosm2014_Bin_29_FD_132451 | JGI IMG/M metagenome (GOLD analysis project Ga0181520, IMG submission 132451) | Peatland microbial communities from MTU Mesocosm Facility, Houghton, MI, USA - PEATcosm2014_Bin02_30_metaG | ecosystem: Environmental > Terrestrial > Soil > Wetlands > Peat | place...
AACCATGTCGATGGCGATGCGAACCGCGGCCAGCCCGGTGCGCTTGCCGTTGCGGGTCTGCAGCATGTAGAGCTTGCCATCCTGGATGGTGAACTCAAAGTCCTGCATGTCCCGATAGTGCTTTTCCATCTTTCCGGTAATGGCCCGCAACTGGTCGTAGACCAGGGGCATGGCGCGCTCGAGTTCACTGATCGAGAGCGGCGTGCGGACGCCAGAAACCACATCCTCGCCCTGGGCATTCATCAGATACTCGCCGAAGAAGATGTGCTCCCCGGTGGCGGGGTTGCGTGTGAAGCCGACGCCCGTACCTGAGTTCTCGCCCAGGTTGCCGAACACCATGGCCTGCACGTTGACCGCTGTACCCAGCCAATCATCGATGCGGTTAATGCGGCGATAGGTCTTGGCCCTCTCGTTGCTCCAGCTCCTGAAGACGGCATCGCGGGCCTGGACCAGTTGATCCAGCGGGCCCTGCGGAAAGTCCTTGCCGGTCTCCTTGCGAACCAGTTTCTTGTACTCGGCGATGATCTCCTTCAGCGCATCGGGCTGCAGTTCATAGTCGAACTTGACGTTTTCGCGCTCCTTGACGGCGTCGAAGATGGCTTCAAACTTCTTTTTGGGAATATCGAGCACTACGTCGCCGAACATCTGGATCAGGCGGCGATAGGAGTCATAGGCAAAACGGGGATTGTTGCTGCGGACGGCCAGCGCTTCCACGGCCTGGTCGTTGAGGCCCAGGTTCAGGATGGTGTCCATCATGCCCGGCATGGAGAACTTCGCGCCCGAGCGAACCGAGACCAGCAACGGATTTTCTCCCGTGCCCAGCTTCTGTCCCTGCAGCTTTTCCAGCCGCTCGAGGGCCAGATACATCTCCACGTCCACTTCGGGGCTGAGTTTGCCGCGCATGTACTCACGACAGGCCTCGGTCTGAATGGTGAATCCCGGAGGAACGGGGAGCCCGGCATTCGTCATCTCTGCCAGCCCGGCACCTTTGCCGCCCAGCACATCCTTCATGCGTCCGTTGCCGTCGGCCATGCCGCCGCCGAAGAAGTACACATGTTTGGTTTCGGTTGCGGTTGAGCCTGCGTTTCCAGCAGACACCTGATCCACCACGCCCTGCGTCATGGGGTAAAGCCTCCGTATATGGGATTCCGCGACTGCGGTCCACAGAGAGGGTGCGGGTACGGAGGCTCAGCACTTCAACAATCGGTGCGTCTTACGGGCTGAGCGCGTGCGAGTCATCCAGACAGCCGACTGCTCCTCGCGGCATTCGTAATGCGCAAGTACAAATATCGCCCCAAGTATACAGTTGCCTGTGCCGAGGGTCACATACGATTTGCATTGCTTTGGAGTCCCGTACTAACGTCGGCGAGGAATTGCCGCAATCCGAGACGAAACCCGCGCCAAGACAAGGGTTCAGGGTCTTGGCAGCCGGTTTCATGCCGCCGGTTGCTCACAGCAAGAGCCGGAATGTGAATTCTGGTTCATATGGTGGGACACAAGAATCCCCTCCAGTCCCACCAGCGACAAAATCTCCTCCACCCGCGCCGAGGGGTTCGATACGGTAAAACGATGGCCCGCTTCGTGTGCGCCCGCATAGAGTGAGATGAGTGCGGCAATGCCAGCCGCATCGATCCGCTGGACCGAACCCAGGTCGAGGGTTACGCTTTGCCGGCGGACCACAGGGGAGAGCCGCGCAATCAGAAGCTGATCCTGGCCCCTCACCAGTTCCGTGAGTTCGTCCGTTGAGAGGAATGCCGTTTCCATCGGGTTAAGAATTGTGCTGATCATAAGAAAACCTCCACTATGAGAACCTGGTTCGCGGCTGGGGCCGGCCCGCTTTCGGTCCTGCCCCACACTGTCTTGAAGCAGCACGCGGTGAGCCAAAGCCGCAGAGATGGAAATATGCTGAAAGCGCGAGAGATACAAAAATTCTCAGGGAAAGTGCCGGGGATCCCGGTGTTCATTTGCGCTTTCAGCGTTCGCAAGTGAACACTCAGGTTCAATACGCAAACAGGAGTGTCGCCGGTTCCATGGCCAACGATTTGCCCAGCCATCTGTCCCGTTCCGCCGCCGGTCCGGCGTCAGCGCCGGCCTGCCTGACTTGGGATCTGGCGCGCTCACTCGCGCTGGAAGCGGGATTCACCGAGGCAGGCCTAGTCGCGATTCCCCATGCGAACGAGGAGCGGGACGCGGCGCGCTTCGAGGAATGGGTGCGTGCCGGCCGCTCGGCCACCATGCGTTATTTGCAGCGGACAGAACCAGGCCCGGCCGGCGAAGAAGATCGCCTGCTTCGCTCGCGGGTCGCGATTCCGTTTCCCTGGGCGCGCTCGGCGATTGTCTGCTTCGCCAACTATCACAGCTCCCAGCCGCGTTCCACCGATCCAGCCCCTGAGGGCGCGGGATGGATTGCGCGCTATGCATGGAGCAGCCGCAAGGACGCAACCGGAGCCTGTCGGCCCAGCGATTATCACAAGGTGCTCAAGAAGCGGCTGTTAGCGCTGGAAGCGCGGCTCCACGATCAGTATGGAGAGTTTGAGGCGCGTGCCTACGTGGATACCGGGCCGGTAGTCGAGCGGGCGTTGGCCACGGCGGCGGGGCTCGGCTGGACGGGGAAAAATACCTGCCTCATCCATCCGAAACTGGGATCCTATGGCTTTCTGGCCATCCTGCTGACATCCCTTGAAGCTAAAGAGGAAAACGCGCCCACGGCGGCGCCGCTGCCCGATCGCTGCGGGAGCTGCCGTCGCTGCCTGGACGCCTGCCCGACCGGGGCGCTGTTTGGCCCCTACCAGATGGATGCGGCGCTCTGCATCTCCTACCTGACCATCGAACATCGCGGGCCGATTTCATCGGAGCTGATGGAGGCCACCGGGCGCCAGGTTTTTGGCTGCGACATCTGCCAGGACGTGTGTCCCTGGAACCGCAAGGCGCCGATCGGCGCCGACCCGGAACTCGAGGCGCGTCCGGAGTTGGTCAATCCGGCGCTCGCGTCGCTCGCGGCAATGGACGAGCCGGAGTTTGAGCGACTGTTCAACGGTTCCCCCGTGCGCAGGGCAGGCTTCGACGGCCTCCGGCGCAATGTGGCCGTGGCCATGGGAAACAGCGGGGCAGGCAATTTTGCGCCCTGGCTCGAAAAATTGGCCGACGCCGCGGATGAGGGACTGCGCATGGCGGCACAGTGGGCGCTCGCGAAGCTACAAAGCCGCGGCCATCCGCCCCAAGCTCAATAAGTACATTAGACCGCGGCCCTCTTGCAGCGAAGGTCGCGTAAGCAGAAGTTCAGGCAACTCGCTGCACGTTCAAGGCGTTGAGCCCCTTGGGACCTTGCTGGCACTCGAATTCGACGGACTCGCCTTCATTCAGCGTCCTGTAACCGTCCTCCTGAATGGCGGAGAAATGGACAAAGACATCCTCTCCGCTGGTGCGCTGGATGAACCCAAAACCCTTGGCTCCATTGAACCACTTCACAACACCTTGTTCCTTCATGCGAGACCTCCTCCTAGTCTGACAGTTACTAACTTGCAAATAACCCGCTCTAGCTCCACGGCCTGCTGCGACGCGCAGGTCACAGGCTTGTGAAGACTCCATTCCGGGTCACAAAACACCGCGAGCTGCCGGTGCGCCCGCGATGGGCGCGCTACGGCAGCTCGCTGTCTTGCCTAACTCGAATTTTTGTCCGGACAACAGAAACTTCCAATGCGAACAGCCTTCCAACGCTTGTTACGGCTGCCTCCGGCGCGCCGTGCTCCAGTTATGGCAGGATTCCGTTTAGGATGCAAGAAAAAAATGAATCGGGAGCGACTTGCCGCAAGTCATGGGGTACCGGGCACACGGGATCGATGCACTCCTGCTAGCCCTGAAGGATCGGGTGGCAAAACCATCCGGCGGCGCAAGGAGTTAGTCCGTAGCGAGCGGCTAGTCCTGCGATTCGCTGCTCAGGGCAAGCGCTTCAGCGGTTTGCGCCGTCACAGCGCGAGCAGCCGGAAAAGGACTATCCTTAAAACAGCACCCCTCTCGGAGTTGCGCCGCGCGCGCTTGAGAAACGGGGCGATGCCCCGGCATCACAGAAGGAGCATAACGTGTCAAGTGTCTCAAATCCCGGTACCTTGGACGGAACCACCGTCGAGAGTGTGGGCGCCATCGATGTAGCGGAACCGGCAACCCAATCCAAGTGGTATCGCTGGCGCAAGGACGGAAAAGCGCTGGTCCAATACCTGCTGGACAGCGAAGTACACACCTTCGCGTTCAGCGTGGCAGCCAACGCTATTCTTTCGTTCATTCCGTTCATCGTTCTTATGTATACGCTGTCATCGTCGGTGTTTCACTCGCCAGAGATGGGCAGCACCGTCAGCGCGATGGTGCATTACTTCATGCCCTCGAATCAGGAGTTTGTGGCGGACCAGTTGGCTCTCGCCGCATCGCACCAGGGTGTGCGGGTGTTTTCTCTCATCATGATTCTGATCGCCTGCACGGGCATCTTCCTGCCCCTCGAAGTGGCGCTCAACCAGGCCTGGGGCGTTACCAAGAGCCGCAATTACCTGGCGAACCAGGTGGTGGCGTTCGGGTTGGCCATCCTGATGGTGGTGCTCGGCATGGCCAGCATTCTGGTGAATGCAGCCTCGAACGAGGTGCTCACCGAGGTGTTCCTCCACCATACGGAGAACTTTGTCTTCCAGGGAATCAGTTTTCTTATACTGGCCGCATCCACCGGCGTGGCCTCCATTTTATTTTTCTTTTCCATTTACTGGCTGCTGCCCAACCGCAAGGTTCCCTGGCGACCCGTGCTGCGCGCATCCGTGTTCACCGGGATTATCTGGCTGGTAGCTAAATACATCTTTGTGGCCCTGTTGCCGCACATGCACCTGAGGGATCTCTACGGAGCGTTCTATGTGTCGGTAGGCCTCTTGTTCTGGGCCTATGTCTCCGGTCTCATCCTGTTTGCCGGTGCGCAGTTCAGCGTGGCGCGCATGGGAGACACAGTGAAGGCATAGCTAACTCGCCGCGCGGGTGCGGGTGTAAGTGAGTGTGTGATTTGGGTGCTCCCACCTTCGGCGCAGTCTTATCGCGCCTAAGGTGGGATATAACTACAGCCATAACTATGACTACTGGTAGCTTCTTATTGTGTCCTGTCTCTATCTGGAGTTATCTCCCGGCGTCCAGCCAATCCCGCCGATTTTGTCTCTGGCCGCTTGAAGGTGTTTTTCCCGGGAATGGAACGACGGTCTCCAGACCGGCTGTAGTGCGGGCGTCCACGCCCGCATTTGCTCCGACGATGAACAAAAACCACGGGGTCAGAGACCTGGACGCAAACCAACGCGACGAGCGTGGGGCGCCCATGTTTCATTGGTGATGTTCGGATTCATTACCCCAGAAACATCCCCGCAATCGAAGCTGAAATCAGGTTGGCCATCGTGCCGGCCAGCATGGCGCGCACGCCCAGCCGGGCCAGGTCGTTCCGCCGCTCGGGAACCAGCGCGCCGATGCCGCCGATCTGCATCCCGATCGAGCCCAGGTTGGCAAATCCGCACAAGGCAAAGGTTGCAATCGTAAACGACCGCGGCGCCAGCGCTGCCCTCTGCGCACCCAGCGCAATGTAGGCGATCACTTCGTTGAGCGCCATGCGCGTGCCCAGCAGGTTGCCGATGGCGAGGCAGTCGTGCCACGGAACGCCGATCAGCCAGGCCACGGGCGCGAAAGCGAAGCCCAGAATCTGGCCCAGCGATCCGGGGACCCAGGGCATTCCGCCGTGCACCCAGCCAAGGAGGCTGTCCAGCAGCGCCACCAGCGCAAGAAAGCTGATCAGCATGATGCCGACATTCATCGCCAGCTTGCCGCCGTCGATGGTGCCGCGGGCGATGGCGCCAATCAGGTTCTCGTCCTTGTGCAACTCGTCTTTCGGAATCACGACCCGGCCCTCGGTCGCTGGCAGGCCGGTCTCCGGCACCAGCATCTTGGCCATCAGAATCGTTCCCGGCGAGGTCATGATCACCGCGGAGAGCAGATGCCGCGCCTCGACACCCTGTGCGATATACATCGCCATGATCCCGCCTGAAACGTGGGCCATGCCGCTGGTCATGATGGTCATCAGTTCACTTCTGGTAGCGCCTTTGAGGAAAGGCCGGATGGTGAGTGGCGCCTCGGTCTGGCCCATGAAGATGGACGCTGCCACGTTCATGCTTTCCGCACCGGAGATGCGCATGGTCTTCAACATCACCCAAGCCATGGCGCGGATGATGATCTGCATCAGTCCGATGTGGTAAAGCACCGCGAAGAATGCGGAGATGAAGATGATAGTCGGCAGCACCTGGAAAGCGAAGATGGCGCCCGAGTTGGGCGGCAGCAGGTTGCCGAACGCTCCGGAGTTGGGAAGCCCGAGTTGGCCAAACAGAACCCTGGTTCCGGCGAAGGTCGCGGAGAGCATGGTGTTCACCACGCCGCCGGCCCAGGTCATGGCGCGCTGTCCGTAGTCGAAGCGCAACACCAGGAAGGCGAAAGTGATCTGCAGTCCCAGTCCCCAGGCCACCGTGCGCCAGCGGATATGTTTACGGTCGGTCGAACCCAGCCAGGCCGCCAACAGCACGGCCAGAATCCCCAGCACTCCGGTAAATCGATCCAAAACAGGCACTCCTTAAAAACAGCTTCTAGCCGTTAGCTTCTAGCCTCTAGCTTGTACCCAACCTTCGTCTGCGCTCGCGCTCTGCTTGACGTGCTTCCCGGTTCGAAGCGGCCAGGCTAGGGGCTAGAAGCTAGAAGCTGAAAGCTGTTCCTCGACTACCTTACAGCATCGCGCAGATAGGCCTCCGCCGTCTCGCGGGTGAAGATGCGGCTGACCAGAGGCACTTTCTGCGGCGACGTTTTGGAGAAGTGAATCGCCTGCCTTAGAATTGCCGCCGGTTCTGCCAGCAGCGCCGCATTGGTGGCATAGAGCGTGGCGATGGGCTGGCCCTTCTCAACGCGTGCGCCGCGCCGCGCATGGAATTCGATGCCCGCGTGCGGATCGACCGGCTCTCCTGCTTTCTCGCGTCCCGCGCCCAGCCGCTGCACGGCCCAGCCCAGGGCAGTTGTGTCCATCTCCGCCACAAACCCGCTCTCCCATGCTTCCACCACCTCGGTCGCCCCCGGCGCGTGGAAAGCGGCCGGGTCGTCGAAGACTTTCGTGTCGCCGCCCTGGGCCTCAACCATGGCAAAAAAACTGCGCAGCGCCGAACCGTCGGCGAGAGCCGCTTCCGCCCGCGCATAGCCTGCCTCCGGCGTTTTCGCCTGCCCGCCAAGATGAACCATCCACCCCGCCAGAACCAGCGAAAGCTGGCGCAGGTCTTCGCTCTCCGGCGGCCTTTCGCCGCGCAGCAGTTCCACCGACTCCACCAGTTCGATCCAGTTGCCCGCCATACGCCCCAGCGGCTGGCCCATTTCGGTCATCAGCGCCACCGTGCGGGTTCGGGCTGCCTCGGCTGTGGCTACCATCAGCGCGGCCAGGTACTCGGCGTCCTCCTGCCTGCGCAGAAATGCACCGGAGCCAGTCTTCACGTCCAGCACCAGCGCATTCAGCCCGGCCGCCAGCTTCTTGCTGAGAATCGAAGCGCAAATCAGCCCCGGGCTTTCGACCGTGCCCGTGCGGTCCCTGAGCGCATAGAGCACGCGGTCGGCCGGGACCAGCGCCGGGGTCTGGCTCACAATGGAAGCGCCGCACTTCTGCAAAACTGTCTCAAATTCAGACAGCGTCAGCGCGGTGCGGTAGCCGGGAATGGCTTCCAGCTTGTCCAGTGTACCGCCGGTGTGGCCCAGGGCCCGCCCGCTAATCATGGGCACAGCCAAGCCGCACGCCGCTGCCAGCGGAGCTACCAGGAAGCTGGTTTTATCGCCCACGCCGCCGGTGGAGTGCTTGTCGACGGCCACTTTGCCCAGGCGGGCGGGCGAAAACTTCTCTCCCGAGTCGCGCATGGCGAGGGTCAGCGCGCGCGTCTCGTCCAGCGACAACCCCCGCAGCCACGCGGCCATCAGCCACGCGGAAAGCTGTTCGAGCGGAATGGTCCCCGCGGCCGCGCCGGAAACCAGGAAGCCGATCTCGCGCTCATTGAGAGAGCCGCCGTCGCGCTTCTTGCGGATCAGGTCGATGGTGTGCAGTGGAGCAGAAGCGGACATGAACAAAGCCTCAATTAGTTGACTGTTGAGATTATCGCAAGCGGCGGCGGAGTTAGCATTCAACGGAAAGCACGCCAGCCTAACTCCAAGCGGAATATATTATCTCGCCTTGTCCTTCCGTTGACATCGAGCTAGCCGGTTCCCTATAATGCGCCCTTCTCTTCCCCAGCAGAATTGACCGCTCCCAATCGTGGGAACGGAGTGCCTTGTGACTCTTCGGAAGGCAGTGAGCCGGAGTCTTGCCAGGGCTGCGGTGTCTCATGTCACGAAACGGCAACACAAACACCTGCGAAGGAGATTCTTCATGAACTGTTCTGCTTGTGGCAAGGCAAATTCCGACGGCGTCTCGTTCTGCGAGTTTTGCGGAGCAGACTTGCGGTCTCAATCGATCCCTGCACCCGTTGCGCCCCGCCCGGCTCCCGTCCCTCCGCCCTCGGCAGCGGATGTGGCGAACATGGGAAAGTCGTTCCTCGGTTCCTTATCGCTCGGCGAGAAGTTCGTTGGCGCCGGAGCAATCGCCGCCGCTCTGGGCTTCTTTTTCCCGTGGATCTCTACGCCCGACATCGGCGCTCTTTCCGGTTTGCTCGGCCAGATGGGGGCTTCGGAGCTTAATCATGTCAGCCTCTCCGGCGTCGATGTGGCCAAGTTCGTGGGGTCTGTCTATCTCATCCTGATGGCGGCGATCGCTTCCGGCGTCCTGCTCTATTTTTCCAGGAAAGCGACCCGTGGCCAGAATCTCCTCTTTTCCGGTTTCCAGGTCATGATTGGGTCTCTCTATGGACCGGGACTGATCGTGGTTCTTCTCTTCGTACCCATGATTCAATCCGTGGCCGGAGCGGGCTTCTGGCTGCTCGGACTCGGTTTCAGCTCCATCGCGGCCGGCGGGCTCATCGCCATCGCCACCTTGGCAAAAACGGCGCATTGAAACAGTAAGGAGAGGGGTCTTCGATGTTCTGTCCAGATTGTGGTGCCGCGGTTCAGGATGGTCGCAAGTTCTGCGGGAAATGTGGCGCGCCGCTGGGTGCGGACGCCGTTGAAATTGCACCGGTGCCTTCAGTTCCTCCGCCGACTCCTGTTGCGCCTCCGGTGCCTCCGCGGCCGGTTTCGACGCGCAGCAAGCTTGTCTACGCGATGGTTGCTCTGCTGGTTGTCCTGGGCGGCGTTGCCTGGTGGTGGTTCCACCGGCCGGCCCCGCCCTACAAAGTGCAGGACCCTGGGATTTATCCCTTTCAGGGCCTCAGTGCGGATGGAAAGACCGTGAAAGTGGGCTTCATCGATGCCGACGGCAAAGTGGTCGTCCAGCCGCAATGGGACGGGTATGCGCTTGAGTGGATCAATGGCCAACTGGTTGCCTTCAACGAAGGATTCTGCGGAGTTCTGAAAGACGGCAAATGGGGGTTCATCGACACCGGCGGACACCTGACCGTCCCCACCCAGTTCGACTTCGCCGGTTCGTTTGTCGAAGGACTTGCACGCGTGAAGCTGGGCAACCAGATCGGCTACATCGATAAGACAGGCCACTACGCCATCAATCCGCAATTTGACGCTGCGGGGGACTTCCATGGTGGATTGGCGCCCGTGCAGTCCGATGGCGGTTGGGGATTCATCAACAAAGCTGGAACCTTTGCGGTGAAGCCGCGCTTCCAGGCCGCCGATACGGATGGCTTCTCCAACGGCCTCGCCTGGGTTCGATCAGCAGGAAAACTCGGTTATATCGATCGCAGCGGGGCTCTCGTCATAGCTCCTCAATTCGAAGGCGCGTCGACGTTTTCCGAGGGCCTGGCGGGCGTTGCCATTCACGGCAAATGGGGATACATCAACAGGAGCGGAAAGATCGTCATCAATCCGCAATTCGACAAGGTCACCATGTTCTCCGGCGGTCTTGCCGCCGTCTCGGTCTCCGGGCGTCAAGGCACCATCGACAAGCAAGGCAAATACGTCGTGAATCCCGGCCAATACACCATCGAGGTGAGGGATGGCGACTTGCAGGTGGCCAGCAGCAGCGACGGCGTCGGGCTGCTCTCCAGAGACGGCAAATGGGTTGTCAAGCCTACCAAAGTTCTTTCCGGCGGCGTCGGTGTCTTCGGAAAAGTCTTCTACGGCATCATCGGCGGGCAACCGGTCCCCATCTCCCTGTCAGGCAAGGTGCTGGCCGGGTGGTACAAGGGATCCATGCTGGATTCGCTGGGGCAGGACTTTCAAAACGAAACCAGCGCCCTGCAATCCATGCGTTCGCTTGTCGCCGGGGAGTTCAGCTATTCCAACACCTTCCCCGGAGGCTTCACAGGCTCTCTTGAGAAACTGGGGCCGGCGGTTGGCGCACCGGATGCACAGCACGCCGGCCTCATCGATGCGGCTCTGGCCAAGGGAACCAAGGACGGCTACCAGTTTGTGCTCAACGTTCCCGCCGGATCGGCAACCAACGGCGGCAACCAGGGCTATACCGTCGTCGCCAAGCCTCTCGCAGGTCACGCCGGCCGTACTTTCTGCATCGATCCTTCCGACGGGCTGCGGCCGGGCTCGGCGATTCATTACTCGACGCAGGGAGAGGAGTGCACAGGCGCTTCGCCTGTGGCCGTTGGTTTCTGATGCCGTGAGTTCAACGGCGATCGCGGAAGCCGTCTCGTTTGTGCCGAAGATTCGGCCGTAAACAGACTTGCCGGCGACTGCATTCGCGCTACTTCAATTTCATGTCGAACGCGCCGGGCAGCAGATCGGTGAACAGCATCGTGCGCTGCCCGGCGGTGCCAGGGAACAGAACCGGCGCCTCGGGAAGGATGAACTCGGCCAGCACCTGGCGGCAAGCTCCGCAGGGCGGGCTGGGAGCCTTGTTCAGGTTGGCGATGGCTACGGCCGCAATCCGGATTTCCGGCCCGAATTGGGAAACGGCCCGCACTAAAGCGGAACGCTCCGCGCAGATCGTGAGCCCGTAACTGACGTTCTCCACATTGGCGCCGGTGACGATTTCTCCATTGGTCAGCTTGAGCGCCGCCCCCACCCGGAATTTGGAGTAGGGCGCATAGGCGCGCAGCGCGGCCTGGCGCGCGTAATCCAGCAAGCACTCCAGCGCCGGCTCGGTTAAGTACTGATCGCTCATTCGGTCTCCCGTCTCATTGTTGCGTGACCTTTGAGGCTAAAGCATTCCTGTGCCTGCTGTACATCCGGGGCCTGATCCCTGACCCCTGATCCCTGACCCCTGCTTTTCTCAAGTTGAGCCCCATCCCTCCGATAAAGGGCTTGAGTGCTCTCAGTGCCGGAGTCTGCCAGTCCGGCCGGGCGAATGAGTGGATGCGATGGATGAATTGACGAGGGAGTTCCTCATCGAGAGCCAGGAAGGGCTGGACCGCATGGAGCGCTGTCTCACCGATCTGGAGGGGCGGCCACAGGATGCGGGCCTCATCGGAGAGATCTTCCGTGCGGTGCACACCATCAAGGGAACCACCGGATTTCTGGGTTTCAAGCGTCTTGAAAAGCTGGCCCACGCCGGAGAAAACCTGCTTGGCCTGTTGCGCGAAGGCAAGCTGCTCGCCGACGGTCCGCTCATCACCGGCCTGCTCGAACTGCTGGATGGCCTGCGCTTCATTCTCAAGACCATTGAGGCGGAAGGGACAGAGGGCGAAGGCGGGGACGAGATTCTCATCGGGCGCCTGAAAAAGTTACAGGTCCCGGTCCAGGCACACGCACAGCAGCCCGTTCCTGTCGCCCCCGGCGCCCAACCCGCCTCCGCCCCATCCGCGGAAGCTGGACTGGCGCCGCCACCTCTGTCCGCCGAGCCGTCGCTGGATCCGACCCCGGTCGCGCCCCCGCCTTTGCGGGTCTCTGTCGCAGCGGGAATTGATCCGGCCTGCCCGCGTCTCCCGGGAGCGGGAACCGCCGCCGAAAGCTCGCTGCGCGTCGATGTGACCCTGTTGAACCGGATGATGAACCTGGTGGGCGAACTGGTGCTGACCCGCAACCAGGTTCTGCAGGCCACATCGGCAGATCCCAACATGACCCTGCTTTCGCGCCGCCTCGATATGGTGACGGCCGACCTGCGCGAAGCCGTGATGAAGGCGCGCATGCAGCCGGTGTCGAACATCTTCTCCAAGATGCCGCGCATGGTCCGCGACCTGCAGCACACGCTCGGCCGCCGCGTTCGTCTTGAGGTCGAGGGCCAGGACACGGAATTGGACAAAAGCCTGCTCGAAGCCATCAAGGACCCTCTCACCCACGCGGTCAGAAACGCGCTCGATCATGGCATCGAGCCGCCCGAGGTGCGCCAGGCCGCCGGCAAGAACCCGGAGGGAATTCTCAAACTAAGAGCCGTGCAGGAGTGCAGCCACGTCCTCATCGAGGTCTCCGACGACGGCGCCGGCATCGGGGTCGAAAAGATTCGCCGGAAAGCAATCGAGCGCGGGCTGATTACCCCGGAGCGCGCCGCGCATTTGACCGAGCGCGAGTTGCTGCAACTGATCTTTCTGCCTGGCTTTTCGACCGCCGCGGCGATCACCAACGTCAGTGGCCGCGGCGTGGGCATGGATGTGGTGCGCACCAACGTGGAAAAGATTGGCGGCAAGGTCGAACTCGACTCCCACACCGGCAAGGGAACCACGCTGCGGATGCGCATTCCGCTCACCCTGGCGATCATTCCCGCCCTCATCGTCCGCAGCGTGAACCAGAGCTTCGCCCTGCCGCAGGGCGCGTTGTCGGAACTGGTGCACATTCCCCCGGGACAGGTCTCGACGGCCATCCAGTGGATCGAGAACGCGCCCCTCTACCGGCTGCGCGGCAAGCTGCTGCCGCTGGTCTTTCTCGACCGCATGCTGATGCCTGGCATGGAGCCCAAAATCGCCGACGAGCGAGACAACTTCATCGCGGTTCTCGATGCCGACGGCCGCCGCTTCGGCCTGGTGGTCGACGGCTTGGCCGATCCGGAGGAGATCGTCGTCAAGCCACTCTCCGCGGTGCTCAAGAACATTGGCCTCTACTCCGGCGCAACCGTGCTGGGTAACGCCGACCTGGCCCTGATTCTCGATCCCGGGGCCATCGCCCTCCGGGCCGGGGTGGCCATGAGCGATGAAGAAGAGCCGGCCGGCGCGGACAAGGGCGAAACCGAAGCCGAAGCCCAAAAGGACCTCGAATACCTGTTGGTCGAGGCTGCCGGGCGCCGCGCCGCCGTGCCTCTCGGCGACGTGCTGCGCATCGAGCAGCTACCGCTCTCGCGCATCGAGTACGTCGGCTACCGCCTGGTGATCAACTTCGAGGGGCAACTGCTGCCCATCGAAGACTCCGGCGGCGTGTTGGCTGCGGCCCAGGACAATCCTGGCTCGCAGGGAGGTCCAGACCGCCCGATCGTCGTTGTGGTGTGTCGCGAGGGCAATCGTCACGTCGGCATTGCGGTTTCTCATGTGCTCGATGTGGCCTCCGGCGGCGACCTGTTCGAGGCTGGCACCAGCCGGCGCACGGGCGGCGTGACGCTGCTCAAACAGCGCGTGACCGGCGTGGTGGACCTGGGCGGCGTACCCGCGCTGCCGGCCGGGGAACAGGCGTCCTGTGAATGGAGCCAGATTGCGGAGACGGTGGCATGAGTACGACGGCAATTGCACTCGACGGGCAGGAAAAAGTGACGGAAACGCTGGTGGAGATGTGCTCGGTTCGCCTGGGGCAGCTCTTGTTCGGAGTGCCGATCACCCACATCCTTGAGATTGTGGGCTCGGCCCGTCCGCAGCCGGTTCCCCTGGCTCCGCCGTTTGTTGGTGGGCTGGTTCACTACCGCGGCGATGTGCTCACCACGGTGAGCCTGCGCCAGTTGCTTGGCTTGCCGCCCAGGGACGGACCCCAGGACATCCTGGTGCTCGAAGGCGCGGGCGGATGCTTCGGGCTGCTGGTGGATACGGTGGGTGAGGTTCTTACGGTTTCCTCGGCCGAACACGAGCCCAACCCCTCCACTCTCGACGAGCGCCGCAGAAGTCTGTTGGCCGGCGCGTACAAGCTCAAGGACCGCTTGCTGGTGATGTTGAATCCCGACCGGCTGGATCCCTTGCGGCTGGGCATAGCCCAAGCTGCCTGAACCAAAACGGGCCCTGACGCCGGTGCTGTTTGGAGGCCACTATGCGGGCACTTATTGTCGACGATTCCCGTTTTGTCCGGGGCTATCTGCGCGGCCTGCTCGAGGAGAAGGGAATCGAGTGCGAGGAAGCCGCCGACGGCCAGGCCGGCATCGACCGGTTGAACGCGGGCGCGCCCTTCGATCTTGCGCTGCTGGATTGGAACATGCCGGTGATGAACGGGCTGGAGATGCTCCGCAATCTGCGTGCGCAGGGGTTCGCCGGGGTCAAGGTGATGATGGTGACGATCGAGGTGGACAACGAGTTCATTCTCAGTGCCCTCGATGCCGGCGCCGACGAATACCTGATGAAGCCCTTCGACGACCAGGCATTGACTGAAAAGCTAGCCATTCTCGGACTGGTGGAGGCTTGAGCGATGGCGGCTGGCCACCCTACCCAGGTCCTCATTGTTGATGATTCGGCCGTGATGCGGAGCCTGCTGCGTTCGGCGGTCACGGCCGCTCCCGGCTTTGAAGTAGTCGGCACGGCGGCCGACGGCGCATCGGCCTTGAACGCCATAGAGTCCCTTCACCCTGGCCTGGTCCTGCTGGATGTGGAAATGCCGGTCATGGATGGTTTGGTCACGCTAAAAAAGCTGCGCATGCGGGGACATAGAATGCCGGTCATTATGTGCAGCGCTCTAACCCGCCGCGGCGCCAAAGTCACCATCGAAGCCCTGGCCACAGGCGCTTCTGACTATGTCACCAAGCCGGCCGGGCAATCCAGTCGCGAGGCGGCCATCCAGGCCCTTACCCAGGACCTCATCCCCAAGATTCATGCGCTTACCAGCAACCCGCGCCCTCGGCCGCAACCGGCATTTCCCGGTGTTTTCCGCAGCACGCCGATTTTCCCCTTCACGCCGCTGCCCATGACCCATGCGGTCCCGCCGATTCCCCTGGTCGTGGCGATCGGCGCCTCCACCGGCGGCCCCGCGGCCCTCGACGTTCTGCTCCCCGCTCTGCCTGAAAGCCTTCCCCTTTCGGTGCTCATCGTGCAGCATATGCCGGAGATGTTTACACGCCTGTTTGCCGACCGCCTCAATGGCCGCTGCCGTCTGCCGGTGCGCGAGGCGGCCGAGGGCGACCCGGTGCGTCCCGGCATGGTTTACATTGCCAAGGGCAACTGGCACATGGAGGTCCTGGCCGCCGCCCGCATCAGCTCACCGCCCACCCTCCACCTGAGCCAGGGAGCACCTGAGAATCACTGTCGCCCTGCCGTCGATGTGTTGTTCCGTTCGATGGCCGCGGTTTACGGCGCTGGAGTGCTGGCCGTGGTGCTCACCGGCATGGGATCGGACGGGATGATGGGCTGCCGCGCGATCCGTGACCGGGGCGGAAGCGTGCTGGCCCAGGACCAGGCCAGCAGCGCTGTATGGGGAATGCCCGGCGCTGTCACCAATGCCGGTCTGGCGCAGAAAGTGCTTCCCCTCCACGCCATCGCTTGGGAGATCACCCGGCTCGTCCGCCGGCCGCCGGCAGAAACAGTCGCACTCCGGGAAATGGTGGTCTAGTCATGCGAATCGCTTCCGGCGTCGACTACGGCTATCTTCGCCAACTGGTTTTCGGCCTCTCGCAGAACGTGCTCGACCCGTCGCGCGATTACCTGTTTGAAACGCGCCTCTCCAAGCTGCTGCGTACCCAGGGAATGACGCACCTGGAAGAGCTTGTGCAGCATCTCAAATGTCGAAAGAATCCCTCGCTCGAACGTTCCGTCGCCGAGGCTATGACCATCAACGAAACCAGCTTCTTCCGCGATGGCCGCCCCTTCGAACTGTTGCGCACTGATTTGCTTCCCAGGCTCATTGAAGCCCGCCGGCCCTTGCACAGCATGCGATTGTGGAGCGCAGCCTGCTCCACCGGTCAGGAAGCCTACAGCATGGGCATGCTCCTTTACGAATACTTTCCCCAGCTCTCCGGCTGGGACATCCGCATCGAGGGCACCGACATCTGCGCTGAAGTAATCGAGCGCGCGCGCGCCGGCCGCTACCACCGCATCGAGATGAACCGCGGTCTGCCTGCCCGCTTTGTGGTTCGCTACTTCGATCGTGCCGGGGAGGACTGGGTGCTTCGGCAGGGCATCCGCCGTTTATGCAACTTTCGCCAGGGCAATCTCTGCGCCTCTCCGCTGCCTTTCCGACGCGCCCGTGATCGCTTCGATATCATCTTTCTGCGCAATGTCATGCTCTACTTCTCGCAGGAAACGCGCAGAAACCTGCTGACCGGCATCCACCGCCTGCTGGCGCCTGATGGCTATCTCTTCCTGGGATCGACCGAGCAGCCCGCCGACCTGTCGATCTGGACCCCCGTCCTGGCCGGCGGCACCTGCCATTTCCGCCCCAGGCAGCCGAGTTAAAAAGGCAGGGAACAGGGAACAGGGGTCAGGGAACAGGGAACAGGGAACAGGGGTCAGGGGTCAGGGATCAGAAATTCAGCCGGGTGCCCCACCTTCGGCGCGGCCTCATCGCGTCTAAGGTGGGATATCTATAGCTCTGGCTTTTTATCTCCCTATGGTTCTTTATTTCTAACTATTTACAGACGATTTCACGTTCCACGCTGTTTCAGGCCAGAGAGCATCCTCCATCTCATCCATTCAGCAGCCGCTCCACTTCGGCGTGCAGCCGCGCCGTAATCGACACTTCCGTCTCTTCCGGGGCAAACCAGATCGGCTTGCCCACATGGACCTCGATCTTGCCCGACCGGAACCAGCGCTGGTTTCCGGCCTTCAACTCGCCCAGCCCTCGAATCGCCACCGGCAGCACCATGGCGCCGGACTGCTTCGCCAGCAGTCCGATTCCGCCCCGGAAGCGCGCCAGATCTCCGGCGGCTGAGCGCGTGCCCTCGGGAAACACCAGGACGTTGTATCCGTGGTCCATCGCCTCGCCGGCGTGCGCAAAACTATGCTGGAAATTCCGCTGCCGGGGCAGGGGAAAGACGTTGAAGAGCGCCGTCAGCAGCAGATAAATGAGCGGGCCGGGCAGATAAAAACCCTTCTGCCTCGGGTCGCGCTCGGGGTTGCGGAAATGCCGGTAGTCCTCGAGCATATCGCCGGCCATCGCCGCCGCGATACGCCGCCGAATCGGCCCCGGCAAGGCGTACTGGACCAGCGGCCCGTCAAAGGCCGTCACGTGATTGGCGACGATCAGCAGCGGTTCCTCAGCCGTGATCGTCTCCGGCGTCACCACCTTGGGATGCGCCAGCAGCCACACCAGCGGTTGCGCAACCGCCTCGAGGAATGCCGTCCGGATCCATTGGACAAGCCTGAGCCAGGGCCAATGCGGGTAGATGTAGTTTCCTGGTGCGGACTCAACTCCCGCCTCGGTTTGCTCTGCGGCTGCGGGAGGCAATTCCGCCTGCGTGCCCCGCTCTCGACGCGTCTTTGTTTTTGAGGCCGGGGCCGTTTTTGTGGCGGGGGCGGAAGAGTCTGCGGCACGCGCGCCCTCCGCTTCTCCGGCCGCCATCGCGCGCAAATCTCCCAGTGTGTGTGCCCGTTCCAGCAGCCCGCCTTCGGGCGCGATCCCCAGCCGCTCTTCCAGAGCCGCTGCCAATTGGACCCGGTTCAGGCTGTCCAGGTGCAAATCCTCGGTCAGTCGCAGTTCGTCTCCGACGCCGGCCGGCGCTTCGCCTGAAATGTCGGCGATCAGCTTCAGCAGCCAGTCCGTGGACGCCCCGAAGGCGCTCGCGCCGTTCGCGCCGGCCACGCCAGTGCTCGGGGTCGCAGCTGCGGCCTGGATTCCCTTCAGCCATGCCGCCACAGCCGCACGCCTTACCTTGCCGGTCGAGGTGCGGGGCAGGTCCGGTTCCGGCCACAACACCCAGCGCCGCAGCCGCTGAAACTCCGCCAGTTTCTGGTTGGCGTGCTCGATGGCCTCCGCGGCCTGCTCTCCGGCGCCGCGAAAGGCGAGCACCGCGCAGGGCTCCGGGCCAGCCGCGGTCTCCATCGCTACCACCGCGCAGGCCGCCACGCCCGGCTCCGGCTCGATGGCCGCTTCCAGGTCCTCGGGGTGTACGTTCACCCCCGCCGCCGTCACGATCACCTCGCTCTTGCGGCCCAGGAAGCGCAAATCGCCGCCCGGCACGGCCTCGGCCAAGTCGCCGGTGGCCAGCCATTCCCCTTGCCGCGGCTGCAACGCCCCGCCCGACCAGGTCGCGGCGGAAATGCTCTCACCGCGCACCAGCACCTCGCCATCCGGGCCCAGCTTCACATCGCGCCCCGGCAGAGGTTTGCCGATTGTCCCCCGGGCTACGTGGAAGGGGTGGTTCAACGTGATCAGCGCGCTGGTTTCCGTCATGCCGTAGCCCTGTATTACCACCAAGCCCAGCGCGTTCCAGAACTCCTCCAGCGGCCCGGCCAGCGCGCCGCCGCCGACCACCAGCGCCCAGAACTTCAATCCAAATTCCCGGTGAACATCGCGGAACCGCCACCAGCGCCGCAACGCTCCGATCTTTTGCGAACGGGCAACCCCCTCGGCCAGGTTCGGCCGAGTTGCCTCCAGGTGGGTCTTCAGCAGCGCCATCACCCTGGGCACCGCGGCCAACACGGAGATGCGCTCGCGGCGAATCGTCTCGATCAGCCTGGGCGCTACCAGCCGGCTCTCGAAATGTACCTCGGCGGCAAAAATGGCGGGCATCCACAACCCCATCATCTGCCCGAAAACGTGGCTCAGGGGCAGCGTTTCCAAGAAGCGCAGCGGATGCACCAGCCGTTCGTACCGCAGGTAGGGTTGCGCTCCCTGCTCAATGGGCTCCACGCTGGCCAGCACGTTGCCATGCGTCAGGACCACGCCCTTTGGCTCCCCGGTTGTGCCGGAAGTAAACAAAATCTGAAGCGGCATCGCATGCGACAGCCCCGCGATGGCGCCGGCCTCTTCCGCCGGCAGCGCCCTGGGCCATTCCTCGAAAGAGAGCCGCGGAAAGGCAAGCTGCGGCTCTTCCGCGTGCAACTGCTCGAGCAGCAGTCCATCGCCCACCGCCAGCTTGGGAGCCACGTCGGCCGCCACCCGCGCGGCAAACGCAACGGTCCCGTAGGCGTCCAGCGGCACGGCCAAGACTCCGCGCAGCATGCAGCCATAGAACGCAGCAATCCACTCCGCACCGTTTTCCGCCCAAATCAGCACACGATCGCCCTGACCGATTCCCCGTTGCGTCAGCAGGGCGGCAAACCGCCCCGCTAACCGCGCGATCTCCCCATAAGTGGTTACGCGCCGCCGGTTGCCCTGGAAGCGGACTACCGCAATCTGGCGGTCATAACGGCGGAGGTCATCGAACAGTGTACCCAGGTGGTTTCGCATGGCGGTGTCGATAAGAATCATGGTAAGGCATGCACCCTTCATCGGCTTTTTGCACCGGGCGATGCGGGCACGTGGAATGCCCCCTTGGGATTCCCTCTAGGCCCGCCGTTCGCCGCAGGCCCCAGGAATCGGCCGGAACGATACGCAGCCGGCAATATGCCCGGAAGCGGAAGGATCAGAAATTTCACAGGGAATTGTCACAAGATGAAACAAAACTAACTCAAAATCAACCGGACCATGGAATTGCCGATGAGGAACCCGTAAGCCAGCTCAGAGTTTTCAAAGGAGCTATGGATGATCCCCGCCGGTTTGCACCGTGTGTCTCTGGTTCTCGCCTGCTGCCTTTTTGTGGATACCGGCGCGTGTCTCGCCGCTGCTTCGGGGCCGCAATCCCCAGCCGCCCCGCTGAAGGGCTCGCCCCGTCCGGCAACGCCCACCCCGGCCGTCAGGGTTGGGCACGGCGGGCGTCCTATCATCAGAGATAAAGCCGTCTATATGGTGCAATCGACCACTCTGAGCGCAAGCGCTCCGGCGCCGGCGGTTTCCTTGAGTTCCACTTCGGCGATGGTGACCCAGTTCGTCGGCTTACCCATCACCGTTCCGACGATCACGCTCACGAACACCGGAACCGCGGATTTGGTCCTATCCCAGATTGCCGTTACCGGCCCAAATGTCCAGACCAACACCTGCGGCGCCACGGTTGCCGCGGGCAACAGTTGCACAATTTCCGTGACCTTTACTCCAACCGCCGCCCAAGCGCTCTTCGCGAATGTAACCATCAGCGACAACGCTGCGAACTCCCCTCAATCCCTCAGACTGGTCGAGACCGGCCGCGCGCCCTTGAGTTCCCCTACGCTGAGCACGACGGCGCTGTCCTTCGCCAGACAGGTCGAGGGCACCACCAGCCAGGCGCAGAGTGTGACGCTTACCAATGACACGGGGGCATCCATTGCGATCATCAAGGTCAAGGCTCCCGCCAACTATGCCGCGACCAACAACTGCGGGACATGGGTGGCGTATGGCGCCAGTTGCACCTTCACGGTCACGTTTACCCCGACCGCCTCCGGCAGTGTGAGTGGAAGCCTCGCCATCTGGACCAGCCTCTGCACTACGGCGCAAGTGGTAACCATGAGCGGGACCGGTTATACCATCGGCCCCAATGTCTTGCTCAGCCCGTCCCCGCTGCCCTTCGCCGCCCAGACCGTGGGCAGCCCCAGCGCTGCCCAGCAGGTGACCCTCAGCAATAGCGGGACGTCCGATCTGACCGTGTCCAAGATCTCCACCTCGGGCAACTTTACCCAGACCAACACCTGCGGCTCATTGGTGGCGGCCGGCTCCAGTTGCACCATCGCGGTCACGTTCACTCCAACCGCCACCGGTTCCCGCACCGGAACTCTCACCATCACGGACAATTCCACGGATTCGCCGCAATCGGTCAGCCTGAGCGGACCCGGCCAAGCTGCCGTTGCCAGGATCTGGCTCAACCCCGCCTCGCTCACCTTTGCTACCCAGGTCGTGGGCTCCCACGGCACTGCGCAGTCCGTGGGGCTTACCAACACCGGGACGGTGGCGCTGCCCATGACGCAGATCGCCACGACCGGCGATTTTTTCCAGACCAACAACTGCCCTGCGACAATTGCCGTGGGCGCCGGTTGCGCCATCCTGATCACTTTTGCCCCAACCGCTCCGGGCATACGCAACGGAACGCTCATTTTTACAGACAGCTCCGGAGATTCCCTGCAATCCCTGGCTCTCACCGGGACCGGCCTGACAACTCCCCCAACTGTTTCGCTCACCCCCGCGCTCATGAACTTCCCAGGCCAGACCCTGGGCACGGCCAGCGCAAGCCAGACTTTGACCCTGACCAACACCGGAGGATCGGAGCTGACGGTCACGGGGATTGCGATCACCGGGGACTTTTCCCAGACCAATAACTGCCCCCTGACGCTGGCTGCCGGCGCCAGTTGCGCCCTCTCGGTTACCTTCACTCCAGCCGTCATAGGCGCACGCACAGGAACCGTCAGCACCACCGGCAACGCCATGAACTCACCGCAATCGGCCAGCTTCAGCGGAAATGGGCTGGCGTCCACCAGTGCATCGGGATGCGTCGAAACCGGAACCGTGAACTTCCCCGGATGTTTCTCCTTCGGTTCGCCGATGCAGATGGCATCTCCCTCAACGCCGCAATTGTCGCGCGCGAGGTCTTCCAGGCGTGTTCGCCCCATGGACGCAGCCAGCGGCAGCAGCTTCCAAAGTGAGATTGCCGCGCAGACGGCGCAGATTGCGGCTTTGCTGGACGGTGCCGACCCCAACCCAGCCCAGACCATCACTACCCTGGCCGGCAATGCCATCGGCTCGATCGAGGGCGTCAGCCCGTCTGCCGATCCCTGTTTCAGTCCCGTTCTTTACTACTCGAACGACCCGGAGGCCTCCGCGCACAACTTCGCGCCGACAGGTCAGTGGTCGCCCGACGGCCTGAGCCTCTGGTCGCCTACGGATGCGTCCGGGACCCAGGCCTGTGCGGCCGCAGAACTCAATTACCTGCTGTCTGCCGATGCCGCCAGAACCCAGTTTGCGCTGGCCCTGTTTGCCGAAACGCAAGTTCTGGCCGGAGCTGATTTTCCCTTCTCGGCTGGGCAAAGCTACGATGCCACCTCTGATCTGGCGCAACTGTTGGCGGGCAACAGCACTCAGATCAACGTCACATCCGCAACCGTCACCTACGACCAGGGCAGCTTTCTCTACATCGCCGAGTTCACGGTGCCCAACAACGTCCCCGCCGCGGTCGGAAACATCGACTGCACCCTCATTTTGATCCACACGCCGGGCGCATCTCCAGCCAGCTACTCGGGCATCATGGAATATGAATTCGACAACGGCGTCACCCTGCTGGCAGGCACCACGCGCTACCAGCGCACGAACCTGACCCACCTCGACGTCAGCGCCCGCGATACCGTCTATCCCAGCCGGTCGTTTCCGCAACTGGATGCGAATGACGAGATCGATCCCAACGATCCGAACTTCATCCAGCGCTTTTCACGGTTCGGCGCCAGCTTCGATCCCACCGCCGCGCTCACCCCCGGCAGCTTTCAATTCACGATGCAGACCAACGCACCGGGCGCTGCGGGACCCGGACCAGCCGAGGGCCTCACGAATACCATGCAACTGCTGCTTCCCGGTGACGGAACGGGCAGCGCGTTCCTCGGTTACGGCAGGTCGGCCATCAACCAGCCCACAGTGTGGCAGGTGTCCGGCACACCCGCCGCGGGCACGGCGGTCGGAACCATCGACCAATTTTACTGTGCCCCTCAAACCGGAGTGGCCGCGCTCCATGCGCAGTTCCAGCCGATCGCATACAACCCGGCCAGCGGCCAGTACGCACCCAGCACGGCCGTTGCCTCGCAGATCCGCTTTGCTCCCACCAGCGCGTGCACCTATACAGACGCCCAGTGGAACAACGGCGCTGCCGGCGGCTTCTGGTACGACCGGACACAGCAGTTCTCATCCAGCGCCTCCCAGCCAGTAGCGCCAGCGCCGATTCCGCAGTATGTCGTCGCCGACCCGAACGATCCAAACTACCCTTTCAACCTTTTTGGCGATGGTTCCACGCAGCCGCAAGCTCTGATCGACGCGGTGGGTTACACGTTCCCGGTTCTCTACTAGCTCTCTGGCGGACGGACCTATAGGCGTGCTCCGGTCTCGCGGCGTATCCACGATCGCCGCAAGGCTGGGAAAGCAAGCCAACCAGCCCGCTATCTCCGCGAAGCGGGGACCAACTTGCTGTCTTTTCAGAGAATCCTCGATTCAACGCCATCCAGGGACCATTGCCCGCCCAGGTCCCTGGCCCGCCGAAATCCGCCCTCCGGGAGCGAAATGTCCTATCCTCAGGGAATATGGACTGGCCCGCCGCAGCCCCGGAATCAGCTCCCACGCCAGACAGGCTTGTCGCCCCCAACGTTCCCGATCCGTTTGCCTGCTTCCATCCCGTCACGGCAGAGTGGTTTCGCGCCGTCTTCGACGCGCCCACCGCTCCCCAGCGGATGGGCTGGCCGGTCATTGCCCGCGGCGAAAGCGCGCTGATCCTCGCCCCCACCGGCACCGGCAAAACCCTCACCGCCTTCCTCTGGTGCCTTGACCGGCTCATGCTCCAGCCCGTGGTCGCGGAAACTCGGGTGCCCCATATCTACGGAAGCCCTTTGCCCGGAAATGTGGGAGGCGATACCCGTTTACCCTCTGTCCCAGGCTGCCGCATCGTCTATGTCTCCCCGCTCAAAGCCCTGGCCGTGGACGTGGAGCGCAACCTGCGCTCGCCCCTGGCCGGCATGGCCAACATGGCCCGGCGCATGGGCGTGCCTTTTCGTGAGCCCACCATCAGCGTCCGCACCGGCGACACGCCTCAGCGGGAACGCGCCCGCTTTCAGCGCCACCCGGCCGACATCCTCATCACCACCCCGGAGTCGCTCTACCTGCTGCTCACCTCGCAGGCCTCTGAGGCCCTGCGCACCGTGGACACGGTCATCATCGACGAGATTCATGCCCTGGTCCCCACCAAGCGCGGCGCACATCTGGCTCTCTCGCTAGAGCGGCTTGAGGCGCTGACCAGGCGACGCATCCAGCGCATCGGCCTCTCCGCTACCCAGCGCCCGCTCGAAGAAGTCGCCCGTTTCCTCGGCGGCGTGGAAATGCAGGGAACAGGGAACAGGGAACAGGGATCAGTAAGCCGGCCCGAGACGGAGCTGGAATCACCGAGTGAACCCGTTCTCGGCCGGGATCATCCTCCTGCGGCAACGGACGAAGAGCTGCCCCTGACCCCTGATCCCTGTTCCCTGTTCCCTGGCTCGCCCGCAGGCGAGCTGCGTTACCGCCCAGTCACCGTCGTCAACGCTAGTGCGCCCAAGCAGTTAAGGCTGAGAATTGAAGTTCCGGTTGAAGATATGGCGAGGCTCGGCGAGCAGGAGGAATTGCCCAGCGGGCCAGCTTCCCAGGCCCCGCGACGGGTCTCCATCTGGAACGCTATTCATCCTCGTCTGCTCGAAATCATCCGCGCGCGCAACTCGACCATTCTTTTCGTCAACAGCCGCCAGGTGGCCGAGCGGCTGGCCGGAGCGCTCAACGAGTTGGCTGGCGAACCCATCGCGCGCGCCCACCACGGTTCTCTGGCCGCCGCGCAGCGCACCATCATCGAAGAGCAGTTGAAGGCCGGCCAGATTCGCGCCCTCTGCGCCACGTCAACGCTCGAGCTGGGCATCGACATGGGCGCTGTGGACCTGGTCGTTCAAATCGAAGCGCCGCCTTCGGTGGCAAGCGGGATGCAGCGCATCGGCCGCGCCGGCCATCACGTGGACGCAATCAGCGAAGGTATTCTTTTCCCCAAGTACCGCGCCGACCTGGTGGCTTGCGCCGCGGTCACCCGCGCGATGCACGAGGGCCACATCGAGTCCACGCGCTATCCGCGCAACCCGCTCGACGTGCTGGCGCAGCAGTTGGTGGCTATCGTCGCCCATCCGCCTGGAAAAGCAGGGAACAGGGAACAGGGATCAGGGTTCAGAAAAGCCGGAAACAGGGGAACGAAGCAGGGTGCCCCATCCTTTCCGCATCTTTTTGCGGAAGGGGTGGGAGAAGAGAAAGTTCAACCGACGGGTGCGGGTGCGGGTGCCCCCGGTCTCGATTCTGAGACCGGGGAAAGCAATTTCGCCCTGGATAGGCTCAGAACCGAGTCCTCGAAGCCCGAAGTCAGTGTCGATGAGCTCTTCGATCTCGTTCGCCGCGCCGCTCCCTTCGGCGGCCTCAGCCGCGCCGCCTTTGAGGGCGTTCTCGACCTGCTCAGCGGGCGCTACCCCTCCGACGAGTTCGCCGAACTCCGTCCCCGTCTCACCTGGGACCGCATCCGCAATGTAGTCACAGCCCGCGATGGCGCGGCACGGCTGGCCATCCTCAACGCCGGGACCATCCCCGACCGCGGCCTTTACGGTGTTTTCCTGGCCCACAGCGAAGGCAAATCCGTGCGCGTCGGCGAACTCGACGAGGAAATGGTCTTCGAGAGCCACCCCGGCGAGACCTTCATCCTGGGTGCCTCCACCTGGCGCATCGCGGAAATCACTCACGACCGCGTATTGGTCGAGTCAGCTCCCGGCGAGCCTGGGAAAATGCCCTTCTGGAAGGGCGACGGTCCCGGTCGTCCGCTTGAATTCGGCCGCCGCATCGGCGCCATGGTTCGCGAACTGCGCGCCCTGCCCAAACCTGCCGCCCTGACTCGCTTGGTTGCGGACCACGATCTCGACCCCGGCGCGGCTGAAAATCTGTTGCAATTCCTCACTGACCAGGCGGACGCCACCGGCTCCGTGCCCGACGACCGTACGGTGGTCATCGAGCGCTGCCGCGACGAGTTGGGCGACTGGCGCGTCTGCGTTCTCACCCCCTTCGGCAGCCGTATTCACATTCCCTGGGCCATGGCTGTCAGCGCCCGCATCCGCGCCGCTGGCGGGCCTGAAGTTGAGACCTTATGGGGCGACGATGGCTTCGTCCTGCGTTTCCCTGACACCAACGAGCCTCCCGATCCGGACTGGTTCCTGGTCGAGTCCGCCGAGGCCATGGCCCTGGTTCTGCGCCAGTTGGGTTCGACCGCGTTGTTTGCCGGCCGCTTTCGCGAGGCCGCCGGCCGCGCCCTGCTTTTGCCGCGTCGCCGCGCCGATGCCCGCTCGCCCCTGTGGCAGTTGCGCAAGCGCTCCTACGATCTGCTCAGCGTGGCCTCGCGCTATCCGTCGTTTCCGCTGCTCCTTGAGGCCTATCGCGAATGCCTGCGCGACGTCTTCGACATGCCTGCACTTGTAGAAATCCTCCGGGAAGTCGAAGAGCGGAAGCTACGCGTGCACGTGGTCGAAACCCGCAAGCCTTCGCCCTTTGCCGCGTCGCTCCTGTTCAGCTATGTGGCCAACTTCCTCTATGACGGCGACGCGCCTCTGGCCGAGCGCCGCGCCCAAGCTCTGACCATCGACCAGGATCAGTTGCGCGAGATCTTGGGCGAAACTGACCTGCGCGAACTACTCGACCCGAATGCCATCGCCGAGGTCGAAGAAGCCGCGCAGTGCCTTGCAGAGTCCTATCGCGCTCATTCAGCCGACGGCATTCACGATCTTTGCCTGCGCCTTGGCGATCTATCGCGCGAAGAACTCGCGCGGCGCGTGGTCTCCGCCGACTTGTTGCAGCATGTGGACCGCCTGGTCCGGTCCCGCCGCTTGCTTGAGCTGCGCATCGCCGGCGAGCGCCGCCTGATTGCCGCTGAAGACGCGGCCCGCTACCGCGATGGTTTGGGGATTCCGCTGCCGCCGGGTCTTCCAACGGCTCTCTTGGAGCCGGTCGCCCATCCCGTTCTCGAACTCGTCCGCCGCTACGCCCGCACGCACGGCCCCTTCACGCTGCGCGAACCCGCGGAGCGGTTTGCCCTCGACGCTGCCGCGGTGGAAAACGCGCTGCATCAACTCGCCGGCGAGGGAAGGGTGCTGGAGGGCGGTTTCCGCCCCGGCGGTCTCCATCGCGAGTGGTGCGACGCGGAAATCCTGCGCCAGATTCGCCGCAAGTCCCTGGCCAAACTGCGCCGCGAGGTTGAGCCGGTCGAACAGCATACGCTGGCTCGTTTCCTCACCCACTGGCAGGGCGTACTCACACCCCGGCGCGGCACAAGTCTTGACGCGTTGCTCGATGCTGTAGAAAGCCTGCAAGGCGCGCCCTTGCCCGCGTCGCTGATTGAGAGCGCAATTCTGCCCGCGCGCATTGCGGAGTACGCGCCCGCCGGCCTCGACACGCTCATCGCCGCCGGTGAAGTGGCCTGGGCTGGCGTCGAGCCCATCGGCGAGCGCGACGGCCGCATCGCCCTTTTTCTCGCCGACAAGCTGCCCCTGCTTCTGCAACAGCGGTCTATTGTGGAACCGCTTACTGAGCGCGAAGAGAAACTGGTCGCCGTCCTCGAATCCACCGGCGCCAGCTTCTTTGACCCGCTTCATCAAGCGGTCGGCGGCGGCTACCCCGGCGAGACCATCGAAGCCCTCTGGAGCCTGGTCTGGCGCGGCCTCATCACCGACGATTCGCTGCACGCCCTGCGCGCCTACACAGCCAAGCCCGACAGCGCCCGCACACCGCGCCGTCTGCAAACCGGCCAGGTCTTCCGCTCCCGTCGCACCACGCCGCCCACCGCGCAGGGCCGCTGGTCGCTGCTCCCCGTCCGTGCACAGAAGGGGAGTGGCGACGCGCTGGGTGCCCCATCCTTGCGTCGCTTCTCAGACGCAAGGGTGGGAGACCAGGATCCTAAGCCCGCATTGGTTTACCAAAACATCGAATCGGAGCCAGCGAGTTCCGCGGGCCTGCTTCCGACAGCCACCGAGGCCAGCCACGCCCTGGCACTGCAACTGCTCAACCGCTACGGCATCCTGCTGCGCGAATCGGTGGCTGCCGAAAATGTTCCCGGCGGTTTCAGCGCGGTTTATGACGTGCTCAAGGCTCTTGAAGAAAGTGGCCGCATTCGTCGCGGCTATTTTGTTGCCGGCCTGGGCGCCACGCAGTTTGCGCTCCCTGCCGCCGTCGACCTGCTGCGCCAGTTGCGCACGGAACCGCCCCAGGAGAAGCCGGAGTTCGTGCAGCTCGCCGCCACCGATCCAGCCAACCCCTACGGCTCGGTTCTGCGCTGGCCCGATTTGCCCGTGGCCGATGAAGATTCGGAATCCGCGCCCCGCCTGCTCACCCGCGCCGCTTATGCCGAGGTGATTCTGCGCAACGGCCAACTGGTAGCCTGGTTGCGCCGCAGCAATCCCAACTTGCTGGTCTTTCTGCCGGCCGAAGAGCCGGAGCGCTCGCAGGCAGCCGCTGGTCTGGCGCATTTCCTGTGCGCGCGTGGCCAGCTTCGTATGCGCGCTTCAAACCATGAGGGCGTATTGATCACCACCATCAACGGCCAGCCGGTCGCGGCGCACCCCATGGCCCGCTTCCTCATGGATGCCGGCTTCCATCCCGGTCCGCTGGGAATGGCTCTGCGCCGCATTCCGCTGGGCTTTACCCACCGCGAGTCGTCTACCGAGGAGCTGCAATAGACCATGCCTGAGGGCGACACCATCTTTCGCACCGCGCGCGCCTTGGGCCGCGCCCTCGCGGGCAAGCCCATTACCGTTTTCCGCTCAACGTATCCGCTGCTGACCCGCTTCAACGACGACACGCCGCTCGCAGGTCAGCTTGTCGAAAGCGTGGAATCCCGCGGAAAATGGCTGCTCATTCACTTTTCCGGTGGCGGAACGCTGGCGACGCACATGCTGATGAGCGGCAGTTGGCACATCTACCGTCCCGGCGAGCGCTGGCAGTTGTCGCGTATACACATGCGTATCGTCATCGAGAACAGCGACTACCTCGCCGTCGGTTTCCATGTTCCCGTGGCACGCATGTACACCGCGCAATCTCTTGCGCGCGACCTCAAGATTCCTCGCCCTGAAATCGACGTGCTCAGCCCCGAGTTCGACCCTACGGCCGCTGTGCGCCGCATCCTGGCGCACAGCAATGAAGAGATCGCCGACGTGCTGCTGCACCAGGAAGTGCTGGCCGGCGTGGGCAACGTCTTCAAGTCGGAGGTTTGTTTCGTCACCGGCATCAACCCGTTCTGCAAGGGCGCGGCGCTTACCGTGGAGCAGATCACAAGCCTGGTGGCGACGTCGCGGAAGCTGGTCAAAGCCAATGTGCTTGAAGATTCTGGCGACTCGATCGTGACGTATGGCGGCAGAAAGCGCCGCACCACGCACGAATCCGATCCCGGCGCCAGCTTGTGGGTCTACGGCCGCAAGGGCGAATCCTGCCGCCGTTGCGGGGAGCCAATTCGCAGACGCATCCAGGGGCCGGACGCACGGGTGACATTCTGGTGCCCGTGCTGCCAGCCCATGCCGGACGGCTCGGATGTTGACGGCAGTTGAATACAGTGAACAGTGAGCAGTGGACAGTGAACAGAAGACGATTTATGAAATGAGCCGCAAAGCCTTTGAAAAGAGGGCCTTCAGGGATGGAGTACTGAATTACTGATCCTGTATGGGCATCGATTTCTGTTCCGCAAGTGACTGAAGGTAAACGGGATGATTCGCATTTACAGGCGTACAGGGCGGAATCTCGTTCTTTGCCGGGGGGCGATGGCTATGGAGATGTTTCCGACCGCTCGCATGATGGGGCTCTTCCGAGGCGTCCAGGGAATTCCGCTCTATTGGTAGTGTGCACCCAAGACGGATAATTTTGTGCAAAAGCAAAATTTTGTCACGTCGTAGACGTATGCCCGTTGCGGGGCTGTCTGGCGACCCGCTCAGCGCGGTGAGACTGCGCCGAACGGGGCACAGTCCCCGTACCCCATGAGCGGGCCACCTGCCTTGATGAGATTCCTGGTTCCCCAACCCTTTCGCAAAAAAGCGGAGAGGCTAAAACACTAGGCTATGAGTGAGCTGGGCACGGAATTGGGCTCGGAGCTTGCCATAATCCAAACGCAGCAAGACCGACGCCCGTCAAAAAACATGCGAGGCCAAGCCCCGAAAAAAAATAGGCCCAATGGTGGAACTTCCCTGCAGTTTCCCAGGTGTCCATGTCGGTCGTATTTCCCAATGAGGCGTTGCCGTAATGCAGTTGTGTTAAATAGGCCAAGATCATTGCAGGTATGGTGCTTGCAGCACCTAAAGGGAGAGGAGATCCCCCGGCTCTGCCGGGGTGGCAGTAGCAGTTTGACATTTACGGGAGTCCATCCAAGAAACTCCAAACGTGAGCCGACCAAAGCACACGCAAAGGAGAAACTGG
>Ga0181520_10003000_pt1 | contig 30314 bp, 22 predicted proteins | sample PEATcosm2014_Bin_29_FD_132451 | JGI IMG/M metagenome (GOLD analysis project Ga0181520, IMG submission 132451) | Peatland microbial communities from MTU Mesocosm Facility, Houghton, MI, USA - PEATcosm2014_Bin02_30_metaG | ecosystem: Environmental > Terrestrial > Soil > Wetlands > Peat | place...
CAACGACACCGTCGACGACGATGACGACAATGACGACGACAACGACACCGTCGACGACGATGACGACAATGACGACGACAACGACAACGACGACGACAACGATGACAACGACGACAACGACAACGACGACGACAACGATGACAACGACGACAACGACAACGATGACGACTCGTGGTCGGTGATGGCGAACGCCACGCCGGACAAAGGGTGGTTGTACGGCGTTTGGGGAAGCTCGGCCACGAATGTGTTCGCCGTGGGATATGACGAGACTTCAAAGCTGCCGGCGATTTGGCAGTACGCCGGTTCCTCGTGGGCGGCGATGACGATCCCCACGACGGACAATGTGGCGTTGTACGGCGGCATTTGGGGAGGCTCGGCCACGGACGTGTTCACCGTGGGATTTGACGAGACGTTAGGGCTTCCGGCGATTTGGCAGTACACCGGTTCGTCGTGGGCGACGATGACGAACGCCACGCCGGACGAAGGGTGGTTGAACGGCGTTTGGGGAAACTCGACGACGGACGTGATCGCCGTGGGATATGACCAGACTTCAACTCTTCCGCTGATTTGGCAGTACAACGGTTCCTCGTGGTCGGCGATGACGTTCGGCATGACGAACGCTGTGACGTTGAACGGCGTTTGGGGAAGCTCGGCCACGGACGTGTTCGCCGTCGGACATGACGACACTACATCCCGCCCGGTGATTTGGCAGTACGCCGGTTCCTCGTGGACGGCGACGACGCCCACGACGGACACAGGGGATTTGCATGCCGTTTGGGGAAGTTCGGCCACGGACGTGTTCGCCGTCGGACAAGATACGATTACGGAACTCCCGGCGATTTGGCAGTACAATGGTTCCTCGTGGGCGGCGATGGCGAACCCCACGACGGACATAGGGTATTTGGACGGCATTTGGGGAAGTTCGGCCACGGACGTGTTCGCCGTCGGAGTTGACAGTAATTCGTCGCTCCCGGTGATTTGGCGGTACGACGGTTCCTCGTGGGCGGCGATGACGATCCCCACGACGGACCAAGGGCAGTTGTACGGCGTTTGGGGAAGCTCGGCCACGGACGTGTTCGCCGTCGGATACGACGATGCCACAGAAGCCGCTTTGATTTTGCACTACGGTCGCTGACGCGCCATTCCCCGCGCTCGCGTTATCGGGCGGCGCGGTCGGCGGATAGGTCGGCGTTCCCAACTGGAAACGCCGACCTGTCGATAAGTCCGATGAATGCCCGACGGGGCGGTCGCCATCGATTCAGACCTGGCCCCATAAAAACCGGGCGGGTCCGAAACCCGCCCGTTGCATTTCGTCGCGGGGCGGTTCGCGAACCGCCCCTATGGGGGCGACCTTCCGGTCGCCCCTGCATTAGGATTCCGTCTTCGGCGTGAAGACCATGTTTTCCTTCACGAGTTCGGCGAGGTCGACGAGGCGTTTGCCTTCCATCGCCTTTTCCAACGACGGCCGCTTGCAGGACTCGTCGAACATCATGCCGCAGAAGGGGCAGGCGGTGACGATGTTGTCGGCGCCGACGCCGACCATTTCGTCGCAACGGTTGTTGTTGATGCGGAACACGCCGTTGGCTTCGTCGATGTGCTCTTCGAGCCACACGCGGCCGCCGCCCGCGCCGCAGCAGAAGGTCTTCAGTTCGCGGCGCTCGGGCTCCATCACTTTGAAGCCGGCCGCTGCGAGCAGCGAGCGGGGCTCGGCCATAATGTCGTTGTAGCGCGAGAGGAAGCACGAATCGTGGTAGACGGCCGATTTGCCGTTGCCACCCTTCATCTTGATCTTGCCGGCGGCGAGCAACTGGGTCAGCAGCTCGGTGTAGTGCACGACCTGCCACTGGAAGCCGAAATCGGGGTATTCGTGCTTCAGGCAGTTGTAGCCGTGCGGGCAGAGCGTGACGACCTTCTTGCCCTTGAACGTCGGGTCCAGTTCGAGGCCTTTGACCGTCTCCTGGAACATCATCACGATCGCCTGGAACGACGCCTCGTTGCCCAGGCGGCGGATCGAATCGCCGCAGCACATTTCCGCTTCGCCGAGGATCGCGAAGCTGACGCCGGCCTCTTTCAGAATCTGCACGAACGCGCGATTGGCCTTGATCGCCTTCGGGTCGAACGCGCCCATGCAGCCGATGAAGAGCAGGTATTCATAATCGGGGTTGTCGAAGATCGTCGGCACGCCGTCTTCCGCCGCCCACTTCGCGCGGTCGGCCGGGTTCCAGCCCCACGGGTTGGCGTTGGTGTCCATGTTCTTGAAGAAGCTCTTGCAAGCCGCTTCGGAATCGTCGAATTCCATCGCCAGTTCGCGCCGCATGGCCGTAATCAGCGGCACATGCTCGATCATCACCGGGCAGGCGTTCATGCAGGCCATGCAGTTGGTGCAATCCCACAGCACGGCCGAACTGATCGCGCCCTTGTTCTTTTCGTCGTCGCCCTGCATCGCGGCCTCGACCTTGAGCAGGTACTGGCCGTCGGCGCTGACGCCCTCTTTCGCGAGGTCCGCCGCGGCTTCGGCGTGGACCTCGGGGCTCATGTTCTTCGTGATCTGCGCGGCCAGCGCGGCAGCGGTCTTGGTCTGCCAATACGATTTCACGTCTTGGATGAACTGCTTGGGCGACAGGTGCTTGCCGGTGTTGTACGCCGGGCACTGGTCTTGGCAGCGGCCGCAGCGGGTGCAGGCGTCAAGCTGCAGGATTTCGCGCCAGGTGAGTTGCTCCAGGCGCTTGTAGCCGAGCTCCACTTCTTCGCCGGCTTCCATGCGCGCCATCATGTTCGGGATCGGGGTGATGATCTTGCCCTTGGGCTTGAGCGAATGCGTGAAAATGCTCGCGCCCGTCGTCAGGATATGCCGCGCTTTGTTATACGGCAGGGCGGCGATGAAGCCCAACGACAACGCGGCGTGCAGGCTCCAGAAAAGCTTGTGCAGCGCCGGGTGATTGCCGAAGAGGCCCGCCAGGCCGTAACCGACGAAGCGGCTGGCTTCGTACGCCACGTTGCCCTTTTCGCCCATCATGACGCCGATGCGCGCGCCCTGGCTCAGAAAGCCGGTGAGCAGAATCAGAAAGATCCAAATCAGCAGGGTGGCGTCTTCCTGCTGGTTGTCGAGGCCTTTCGGCTTCATCACGTAGCGGCGCCAGAAGGCGAGAATCACGCCGCCGAGCGCCAGCACGCCGAACAGCGTCAGCAGAAAGCTGAAAATGACATAAAAGTCGTTGCGAATGAATTTCTCGCCGCCGAAGAGCTGCCACACGTCTTCGTCGAGAACGGTCGTGGCCGTGCCGATGAACAGCACGACGAAACCCCAGAACAGCAGCAAGTGGAACAGCCCCTGGTAGGTCTCTTTCAAGACCTTCAGTTGCGCGATCCAGTACTTCAGCAGCTCGCCGACGCGCAACGCCGGTTGGTCGAGCGCGCCCTCGGCCTGGCGGCCGACGCGGTAGGCCTTGATCCGCAGCCACACGCCGTACGCGAAAATGACCATGACCGGGATCGACAAGGCGTAGATGATCCAGCGCGTGTAGGCCCAAACGCCGCCGTACATATCCCACATCGGCAGACGTTCGATGCCGGCTTTTGCAACTTGTTCCGTGACCGCCATCGGCTAGTCTCCTTTGGAAGCGAATTGAATGCGAACCGGCGGGGCGAAGCCGGGCCTCGCCCCGCCGGCGGCTTGCCTTAGCTGGCGAGCAGCTTTTTCACTTCGGTCGTGAAGATCGGCACCGCGTCGAACAAATCGGCGACCAGGCCGTAATCGGCGACCTGGAAGATCGGCGCTTCGGGATCTTTGTTGATCGCGACGATCACTTTCGACGTCCGCATGCCGGCCAGGTGCTGAATCGCGCCCGAGATGCCGCACGCCACATACAACGTCGGGTTGACCACTTTGCCGGTCTGGCCGACTTGCTGCGCCTGGTCGGCGTAGCCGGCGTCGACCGCGGCGCGCGAGGCGCCGACCGTCGCGCCGATGACGTCGGCGAGGTCTTCGAGAATCTTGAAATTGGCGCGGTCTTTCATGCCGCGGCCGCCGGAAACGATGCGGTCGGCTTCCGTGAGGTCCAGCTTGCCGCTCTTGCCGGCGATGACTTCGACGACCTGCGCTTTGGGCGCGCCCAGGTCCGCGGCGAGGGCCGCTTCCTCGGCGGCGCCGGCGCCCGGCTCGTCAACCGGCATCGTGTTCGGCCGCACGGTCGCGAAGGCCGGGGCGGCGACGAACGACACCTCGACGAACGCTTTGCCCGCGAACACCGGCCGTTTGGCGACGAAGTTCGCGCCGTCCATCCGGTAGCCGATGATGTCGCTGGCGAGGCCGCCGCCGGTTTTCACGGCGACGCGCGGCGCGAGGTCTTTGCCCGTGGCGGTGGCGCCGATCAGCACGACGCCCGGGGCTTCGGCTTTGATCAGGTTCGCCAGAATATTGGCGTAGCCTTCGGTGTTGTATTTCTCGACGCCGTCGGCGATGTAAACTTTGGCGGCGCCGTAGGGGCCCAATTTGGCGCCCAGGCCGGCGAGGCCTTTGCCGATGGCGGCGGCGACGACTTTGCCGCCGCTGGCCGCGGCGATTTTCTTCGCGGCGGACAGCATTTCAAAGGTGATTTTTTTCGGCTCCGTTCCCCGGAGCTCGGCGAAAACCAGAACGTTCGACATTTTCTTTCTCCTGTGCGAACCCGGGTTTTCCGGGGATGGAAATTAGAGAACCTTCGCCTCGTCGCGAAGCAGTTTGGTCACCTGGGCGACGCGCTGGGCCAGATCGTCCGCCGTGCCCTTGAAGACTTTGCCGGCCTGGCGGGTCGGGGGCAGCGTCCACGCGCCGATCTTGGTCTTCGCATCGGCCACGGAAGCGCCCACGTCCGCCAGCGTCTTTTTGGCGAGCGGTTTGCGCTTGGCCTTCATGATGCCCGGGAGGCTCGCGTAACGCGGCTCGTTGAGGCCCTTGGTCGCGGTGAGAATCATCGGGGCCTGGCCTTCGATCACTTCCTTCGCGCCGCCTTCGATGTCGCGGTGCGCGCGGATCTTGGTTCCGTCGATCTCGACCTTGCTGACGACCGTCACCTGGCCGATGCCCAGCATTTCGGCGAGCATCTGCGGCGCGGCGGCCATGTCGTCGTCGACGGCCTGTTTGCCGCAGAGGATCAAGCCGTAATCGAGGCCCTTCAGCGCGCCCAACATCGCCTTCGCCACGACGAACGCGTCGGCGCCGTAGATGCCGGCGTCTTCGACGTGGATCGCGTCGTCCGCGCCCATCGCCAGGGCCGTGCGCAACGCTTCCTCGGCGCGCTTCGGGCCGATCGAGAGCACGGTCACCTTCGCCGCTTTGCCGGCTTCCTTGATCTTGAGCGCTTCTTCCACGGCGAATTCGTCGTAGACGTTGAGCACCCACTTGATGCCCTCGACGTCGATGCCGCTGCTGTCGCCGAGCAACTTGATCTTCGTCTCGGTGTCCGGCACCTGTTTGCACAAGACAACAATATTCACGGTTAACCCTCCTTACGTAAGGAACAGACGCCGTTCCCCGCCGCGGCCGGCGCTCGGCCGTTAGCTGCGCAGGCCGCGGATGAACAGCTCCGTTGTTTGTTCGACGATCGCTTTCATGTCGTGTTTTGGCTCCGGCGTCAACACCCAATACAGCACCAACTCGTCCAGCGCGCCGAACAGGGCCCGCTTGATGACGCCGGGGTTGACGTCGTCCCGGAACACGCCTTTGTCTTTGCCCTCGCGAATGATGACGCTGACCAGGTTCATGTATTCGGCGAACTTCACCGGCACGTACTCTTTCATGAACCGCTGGCTCTGGCGCAATTCGACGCTGATCACCTCGGCCAGCGCCCGGTTCTGCTCCATCAGCTCCATGTGGAGCCGGATGTACGTGCGCAGTTTGTCCTCCGGGCCGTCGATGCCGTGCAGCATCTCCTGGAACCGCGTGTTGATCTCGTCGAGCCGCTCTTCGAACACCTTGATCAGGATGTCGTCCTTGTTCTTGAAATACAAATAGATCGTGCCGTCGGCGACCCCCGCCTCCTTGGCGATCTGGCTGATCTTGGCGTTATGAAAGCCGTTCTTCGCAAAGACTTTGATGGCGGCGCGCAGGATTCGTTCGTGTTTGTCCTTGTTCGCGTTGCGCCCTTTGCTCAAGTTCAGGCTGGCTGATTGCACCTTGCGCTCCCAAAAACGGCGAAAGGCCCGACGGCCCGTTGCTGGCGCCGCGTCAGTTGACTGAAAGTTGAATTCGGCAACCCCACCGCCGCGCGCGGACCCGCGCCAACCGCTTAGTTCGTCCGCGCGAGCCCACTGAATGAGCATTCACTCATTTCGCAGAAAGTACCATTGCCGAAGGAAAGCTGTCAAGGCGAATCCGGCGAATCGGGCGACTTCGGCCGGCGGGGCGTCGCCCGGGTTCTGGTGTCTGGGAGTTCTGGGAATTCCGGGATGCCTGGGAGTTATGGGCCTCATGAGCCGACTGACCGCGGTGAGCCGTGAATTCCAGATTCCCTGGACTTCCCAGGATTCCCAGCACTCCCAGAATTCTCATTTTCTTTCGCGGCAACTCCCGCCTACCGCCTTCACTTCACAAACCGCGAGTGTTACTTTGTGATCGTGCGCCGACACCAGAGGAGGTCGCAATAACTATGTTGGAACGCGCGCGCCGGCCAGCCGACAACGTCAAAGCCCTGGGTTACGTCTCGTTGGCCAACGACGTTAGCTCGGACATGATGATTCCGCTGCTGCCCGCATTTGTAACGACCGTGCTCGGCTTGAGTCCGGCGTTTCTCGGTTTTTTGGAAGGCCTGGCCGAATCGACGGCGTCGCTGCTCAAATTGGTTTCGGGTTGGTACTCCGACCGCGTGAAAAAGCGCAAGGCGCTGGCGGTTATTGGCTACGGGCTGTCGAACGTGGTCAAGCCGTTGGTCGGTCTGGCGACGGCCGGTTGGCACGTGTTGCTGCTGCGCTTCGCCGAACGCGTGGGCAAGGGCATCCGGACCAGCCCGCGCGACGCGTTGCTGGCGGCGTCGGTGACCGCGGAAGAGCGCGGGCGGTCGTTCGGCTTTCAGCGGGCGATGGACAATTTCGGCGCGACGATCGGCCCCTTGCTCGCGGCGCTATTGTTGTGGCTGTTCCACGACAACCTGCGGCTGATTTTCTTGTTGGCGGCGATTCCCGGCGCGTGGGCGATGTGGCTGCTGATCCGCCGCGTGCAGGAGATCCCGGCGCCCGAGGCGACGGCCGCGCCGAAACCCGTGGGGCCCTCGCCGCTGGCCGGCGGCATTCCGACCGGCGCGTTTCGCTCGTACCTGCTGGCGGTAGTGCTGTTCACGCTCGGCAATTCGTCGGACGCCTTTCTGGTTTTGCGCGCGCAGAGCCTCGGCATTTCGCTGCCGTTGATCCCGATTCTGTGGGCCGCGCTGAATCTGGTGAAAGCGTTGGCGGCCACGCCCGGCGGCGCCTTGTCCGACAAAATCGGCCGGCGCTGGTCGATCACGCTCGGCTGGTTCGTTTATTTCCTGGCGTACGTCGGCTTCGCGCTGGCCACGAAAACGTGGCACATCTGGGCGCTCTTCGTTTTCTACGGCCTGTTCTACGGGCTGACCGAAGGGCCCGAGCGGGCGCTGGTGGCGGACCTCGTGCCCGAAGACCAGCGCGGCCGCGCGTACGGCTGGTATCACCTCAGCATCGGCGTCGGCGCGCTGCCGGCTTCGCTGCTGTTCGGCGTGCTCTGGAAATACGCCGGGGCGCCCACGGCGTTTATGGCCGGCGCGCTGTTGGCCGGCGCCGCGGCGGTGATGCTCGGCAAATCGGTCAAACAATGACGCCCAAAAAAAATCGGTTGCGCACTTAATCGCAATTTTTGGGTGACAAGTTGACGCTTGCTCCGGCGCCGGTCCGCGGGCTATGATTTGCGTGAGATCGGCAGTGACGGGGAACGTACCGGAGCGCAGGATCCAGCGTGGAACTTGACGACACCATCGCCCAACTCGAAAAGAAAATCTTCGCGCTGAGGCTCGAATACGAGAAGTATTTCAAGGGCGAGGCGCGCCGCGCGCCCCTGGCCGCGCGCGACGAGGTGCAGAAGTCGATCGAGAAGCTGATCGGCTCGCGCGTGTCCGCGACGGGCCTGCGCTTCCGCGTGCAAACCATCGCCAACAAGTACTACGCCCTCGCGCGTTTCTGGGATCGCGTGATGGCGCAGATCGAGGCCGGCACCTACGCGCCGGACCGTTTCAAAGCCGATCTGCGAGTGGGCCGGCTCAGCGAAGTGCTCGACGCCGCGCGGAAGGATTCGGAAGAAAAATTTCTAGAAAAGCGGGCCGAGATGGCGCAGGCGACGCAGCGCGCGCCGGCGCCGGACGAGCGCATGCGCAAGTTGTACGCCGAATTCATCAAGCTGCGTCGCGAAACCGGCGAGAACACGGCCATCCCGTACGATTCCTTCCTGAAGTCGATCGAAAAGCAGCGCCCGGCGCTGGAACAGAAACTCGGCAAAAAAGTCGATTTCAAAGTGACCGTGGAAAACGGCAAGACGAAAGTGAAGAGCTTCTCGGCCGGCTGATTGCTCGCGCCCGGCGACGCTATTTCTTCAATGTCACGTTAAACTCATGCGGTGCCCGCCCGGTCGGCCGCAACGTCGCGCCGTATTTGTCGAGCTCCGCTTGCAGCGCCGGCAGTTCCGGCGGCTCGCCGGCAAAAACAAAGCACCGGTCGCGATCGACGATCCGCAACGCCAGGCCTTCGACAAAACCGCGCTGCAACCACGCGCCCAGATCACCCGCCGCGTCGGCGCCGAGCAGCGCCGTCCAGAACGCGCCGATCTGCGCTTTTTGCGCCGCCGTCATGGCGTCGTTCTCCATGCCCAAGCGCACGCCGGCCCCTAGCGCCATCGCCTGCGCGAACTCCGCTGGCGACAAGCGCGGAAACGCGCGCGCCAGATCCGCCAGCGGCGCGCGCTCCCGGCAATAAATCAGCGCCATACTCGACGGTTGCTCGTCCGTCGCCGAGGGCGAGCATTCGATCCGACTGCCGGCCGGATAGTCATCGACATAGCTGCGAGCCAGACCCCAACCGACGCCTTTGACGAACGCCGCGCTCATCGCCGGATCCCCGCGTTCGCCGATCGTTTGCCGCGCGCGATCCCGCGCCGCGAGGTCGGCCGTCTCCGGCTTTCCTTCGGCGAGATCCGCAAAATGCGCGCCGAGCCGGCGCCCCGCCCCGACCGCGAACGACGACCGCTCGGCCGCGTTCGGCGACGCTCCGGAGTCGACAAAAAGCCAGGCCGGCGCTGCCGGCGTGGCCGTCTGCGCGCCAAGGGCGACCCAGGCGTAACGGCGCCACCGCTCCGGCAACTTCCGGATCATCGTCAGATTCGTCAAACGATCGCCGCCTCCGTCGAACGGCAGATACCGCGCGATCAACGCCTCGTAGCTGTCGCCGCGCCGCGCATTCAGCATGCGCCATTTTTCGGCGAGCTGATGTGGATGCGTCGGCAAGAAAACGAAGGTTTGCAGAACGCCGACGATCACAAACGGCGCCGTGGCCAATGGCCGCAAGATCGGGCGCAGCGCGTGAATCGCGTAACAGAAAAAGCACAACAAGATCGGAAACAGCGGCAGCAAGAAGCGCTCGTGATAAAAATCGTAGAGGTCGCCCTGAAGCGGTTCGAGCGGGTACTTCGCGGCGCCGTACGCGGCAAGCCAACTCAAAAAATACAGGACCAGCAGCCGGCTCAGCCACTGGCCGCGCTCCGGCGGCGCGCCCGCCGTCCGGCGTTCAAGCGCCTCGCGGCCCGCCAGGAAGAAGCCGTACAGCGCGAGCGCCAGGAAGGCGAACGACAAGAGCGAAAGGGCCGAGACGTCGGTTTGCCCGAAGAGCGGCAGGCGCCAGTCGAAAAAATGCCCGGCGATGGCGTCCCACTGGTCTTTTGCCGCCAGGCCGCGTTTGTCGTAGCCGGCGAGGTGCGGCAAATGCCGGAAAAAAAGCGCGCCCATTTTCTCGAAAAAACCGGCGGATTCGCTGGTTCGTAGCGCGTTGGACACACGGCCGAAGGGGTTGAGTTGGCTCCAGAGGCCGCCGGGCGCGGCCGCCGCCGCACGGATACCCGGGCCGCGCAACATGCCAAGCAAATTGGCGATCAACCCGAGTCGAAACCCGACGAAGAAGAACGGCAGGCCGGGCCAGACGAAGCGGCGCAGGCCCGGCGCGCGCCACCGCCAGACGAACGCCGCGGCCAGCGCCGCGGCGAGCGGAAGGGATTGCCAACTGAAGGCCGCCGTCGCGCCGGCCAGAAACCAAAAGGCGCCGGCCGTCCGGAAACTCGGCGGCGGGTCGGCGAGGCGAAGGAAAAGAAAAAGCAGCAGGCCGGCGAAAAACGTGCTTTCCAGGTGGTTGCCCCAGAAACTCGCCCGGCAACTCTGGTCGAAATACGGCGGCGCAAAAATAAAGAAGAGCAACAGCAGAGCGGCGCGGGAAAAGCCCCACGCGCGCCGGACCAACGCTGCCCACAGAAACACGGCGCCGGCGACAAAGCCGGCCCCCAGCAGGACGATCCAGAGCAATTTCGAGCCGGCGAAAAAAAACACCGGCGCGAGCAGGGCGCCGTACACGAGCGAGCCGGGCGAGCCCGAGCCGCCGCAGTTTTGGTAGAACATCGGCGGCGCGGCAAGGCCGTCGAGCAGGCCGGTGGCGAACATGCCGTTCTGGACGACTTCGGGATCGGGGTTGGTGAATAAAAGCAGACGGCAGCCGTAGGACGCGAGCCAAACGACGGCCAAGCAAAGCAGGACGGCGACTTGGCGGTCGTTGGTCGTCGTCGAGCCGGCGCGCGCTGCGGGATTCGTCTTCAAGAAGACCGTCCGCCTCTCACCGGGCCGGGGCGCCGGCGAGCCGGACGCCGACGTCCGGCTATTTCCCCGCGGCGAGTTGTTTTTCGACATCCTCGGGTTTGATGCCGAGTTTGACCACGTCGAGGATCTTGCCTTTGGCCAGCGGGCTGAGTTCGCCGACGCCGTTGCGCTCCTCAGCCAGGTCGAGCCCGTTGAGCGCCGAGGTGAGGAAATGCTGGTCGTAATCGATGCGGATGTCGTCGGAGATCAGCGCGCCGCGGATGCCGCCGAGCGCCTTTTCCGGCTTCGGCAGGAAGTACGACGTGTCGGGCAGGAACTGGTCGATCATGTTGTCCCAGTAGGCGGCCAGGCATGAATCGCCGAGCTTTTTGAGCATCTCGGCGTCGTTCACCGTTTTGGCCAAATGCCACGCCTCGATGTTCGCCTCGTTGCGGGCGCTGGTCGGCGTCGAACGCGGCGGCGTGGAGTTGTCGGCGCCGCCGTAATAATCCTCGTACGGCATTTTGTCTTTTTTCTCGGGCATGCCCCATTCATGGTCGAAGTGCCACGCGGCCATTTTGAACACGTACTCCGGCAGCCGCTTGTCTTTCGTCACGTCGTACAGTTTGACCATCGCCTGCACGACCCAGGCGTCAGGCTGCTCCTTCGGATTCTTGTCCCACTCGCGCATTTGCGTTTCGCCGCATTTCTTCGCGGCGTCGAGCCATTTCTTCTGGCCGTCCATGTTGTACAGCGAGATCAGCGCCAAGAAGGCTTCGCCCGGGTAATAACGGGGTTGCGGCACGGGCGGCGGACCGCCTTTTTGCAATTGCGCGTAGGTTTCGTAAAACAGACCATTGGACGCCTGGAAGGCGATGACGGAATTGCCCAACTTGTCGCGTTTTTCCTTCCACGCCGGCGTCAGCAGGTTCTGCGGGATTTCGATCAGCGCCATCGCCGTCAGCGCGTTCGACCCCAGGTAGGACGCGTTGCCCTCTTGCAGGATCGCGAGCTTCGGATTGTCTTCCGCGGGGATGATGTTCGGCTCGAGGTACGCCAGCGCCCGCTGGCCGGCTTCCAGCAGCGTCTTGTCGCCGGTGGCCTTATAGCCCACAAACAGGCCCCAAACGGCGCCCGCGTGCCGCACGATGTTGTAGCCCGGGGCGAATTTGTCGACGACCGGGCGATAGTGGTAGCCGAGATGGCCCTTGGCGTCGGTATGCATCGCAATGTGCCGCGCGGCCAACCACGCCGCCTCGAAGAGTTGGCTGCGAGTGATTTCTTTCGGGTACAGCTTCGTGGCGCGATAGGTTACGAACGTCCTGCCGGGGGCGCTTTCGACGAAGCTGTGTTCGGTGAAGTAATACAGTTTCACCTTGGCTTTGTCGTCCCAACGGACGTTATGAATGCCCCCTTCGGTCATCAGCTTCTGGAGTTGCAGCGCCGACATTTCCGGGCCCATGACGCGATCGCGGTCGCCGAAGCCCTTCATGCCCCAGCCTTTGTAAATGCACTCTTCCCCGAGCTGGTACGCGACTTTTCCTTCGGCTACGGCGATCAGTCCATGGATGCCGGGTTCGACGATGTGCGTGATGCGCTTGGGGTCGCGCTGGGCCAATTCTTTCACTTCGTCGATGATGCTGACTGCGATCCGCGTCTGGTCGAGTTTTTTGCCGAACCGGGTCGGATAGGTCGGGTTTTCGCGCAAAATCATGCACGCCAGTTTCAGCGACGCGGCAATATTCTTTTCGCGCCCGCGCGCCTGCAAACTCTCCGTTCCGGGCGAGAAAAGCGTGACGAAAACATCCTTGTCGTAGGGCGTGGTCAACGTTTTCGAAAACCCGGAATCGTCCACCAAACCGCTCTCCAGGCATTTGCGCGTGGCGGCGGCCAAGGCGTCGCGGTCGGCGTCAGTGAGTTGAATGCGTTCATCGGCGTATGGCGTCAGAGTTTTGTTCGACGCTCCGCAGGCCACGACGACAAGGGCCGCAACGGCCAGCAACCAAAAAAACGCACTTCTTCCGGGCTTCATTCGTCGCCTCCAGTCGCGCTATTTTGGGCAGTAACCGAGTGATTGCAACAGGGCATAGTCGACGGCGTTCACGCAAATCGGATACACAAACACCTGGGACCCGCAATTGTCGGTGCAGCTATATCCATTCGGGCATTCGCCGGAGATATCGCAGGGGATCGTGCAATAGGTTTTGTTGGGTTGGCCGACGCAGTATTCGGAAGGGCAGTGGGCTTGATTTTGATCGGTGCACCACTTCGAGAAGCAGAGGTTGAGGGTGCAGGGCATGCCGACGTCGCCGAGGTTGCCGTTGGAGGAAGTGCCGCCCGATCCGCTGCAGGCAAGCGTCGCCGACAACATCGCCGCGACGCTCGCCGCCGCCAAAACCGAACAAACCAAACGACCGGCGCTGCGCCGCATCGCTGACTACTCCAACCGCATCGGCATGACCACGGCCAGGAAACCCGGATCGCTGGGCATACGCACGACGCACGGCGACAGCGCGTCGGAAAATTCGAGGATTACGTCTTCGCTGTCCACGACATCGAGAACGTCGAGCAGATAACGGGCGTTGAAGCCGATTTCCAGCGGCGGACCGTCGTATTGCGCTTCCAACGTTTCTTCGGCAGCCCCCAGATTCGGATTGTTGCAGCTCAATTCCAACGCGCCGCGCTTAATGGCGACGCGCACACCCTTGTTCAATTCCGTGGCCATCACGGCCACGCGGCGCAACGCGTGAACCAGCGTATCGCTGCGGCACGTGGCGATCTTGTCGTTGTTCTTGGGAATGACCTGATCGTATTCCGGGTATTCGCCGTCGATGAGCCGCACGATCAATTCCACATCGCTGCGTTTCACGATGATCGTGCGTTCCTTGATGCCGACCGAAACGTCGCCGTCGGCTTCGGCCGTCAACTTGCGAATTTCAGCCACGCCTTTGCGCGGAATAATGACGCCGTCGATTTCCACTTCCATCCCTTCGGGCAATTCCTTGCCGAAGAGGCTGAGCCGGTGGCCGTCGGTGGCGACCATGCGCAACGCTTTCTTGCCTTCCACCTCGCCGGTGACGAAGTAAACGCCGTTGAGGTAATACCGGGTCTCGTTGGTGCTGATGGCGAACTGCGTCTTGTCGATCATCGCGCCGAGCAGCGCGCCGTTGATCGTAAATTTCACGTCGGCTTCGGTGGAGGGCAGCACCGGAAAATCGTCGGCGCTCAACCCGACCAGGCGCGACGAAAACGCGCCGCTGCTGATTTCCACCCAGTCGTTCGGCAGGGCTTTGAAGCGAATCAGTTCGCTGTCCAGTTCGCGGCAGATTTCGAACAGCTTCTTGGCGTTGACCGTGATCGAGCCCTTGGTTTCGACCGACGCTTCGCACGAACTGCGGACGCCGACTTCCAGATCGGTCGCGACCAAGGTCACGGCGTCGCCGGCGGCATCCATCAGAATGTTGGACAAAATCGGCAAGGTGCTTTTTTTCTCAATGACGCTCTGGGCGCGCGCCAGACCACGAAGCAACTCTTCCTTGGCGATTGTGAATTGCATCCGCTTTTCCTTTTCTGCCTCTAGATGTTTAAGAAACAGACCGTAGTGTTAGAGACGGCCTGTTTCGGTGGACAACCTCGTCAAGTCGTTCTCGGCGCTACGGATTTCTTGTTGATGCATGCTGTGCGTTAACCGGCGGCAACGCACAGCTTGCACGCTGGACGCCGGCGCACCCACCCGCTTATACAATATTTTGAACAGGGAAGCCACAACCTTGTCCACCGCCGCGATTACTTGTTGCGCAGCGTTTTTTCCAACGCTTCGAGCATGCTGAGCATCCCGGGGTCTTTCTTCGACTGCGTTTCGACCTTGCGCACGGCGTGCATGACGGTGGTGTGGTCGCGATTGCCGAATTTCTTGGCGATGTCCGGAAAACTGGAGTTGGTCATCTTCCGCGCCAGGTACATGGCGACCTGCCGCGGCTGGGCGATCTCTTTGTGTTTGCGCACGCCGATGAGTTCCGCGTGTTTCACGTTGTAGTAATCGCAGATGGTGCGCTGGATCTGTTCGATGGCCACCGGGCGGTCGGGGTCGCCGATCAGGTGACGCAGCGCGCGTTTCGCCACGTCGATGGTCAGCTTGCCGCCCTGCATTTCGCTGAAGGCGGCGGCGCGGCGCAGCGCGCCCTCGAGTTCGCGGATGTTGGCCGTGATGTGGCTGGCGATGAAGAACGCCACCTCGTCGTCGACGACGATTTTTTCCAGCGCGGCCTTGGATTTAACGATCGCCATGCGCGTTTCCAACTCCGGCGGCTGGATGTCGGCGATCATGCCCATGCCGAAGCGGCTGCGCAGCCGCTCCTCGAGCATCGGGATGTCGCGCGGGTACTTGTCGGACGCGAGCACGATCTGTGCGCCGTTTTCGTACAACGCGTTGAACGTGTGGAAAAACTCTTCCTGAGTGGCGTTCTTGCCGGCGATCGTCTGGATGTCGTCGATCAGCAGCGCGTCGAGATTGCGATACCGCTTGTGGAACGTCCCGGTGCGCTTGCTCTGGATGGCGCCGATCAAGTCGTTCATGAAACGCTCGGCCGAGACCAGCACGACTCGCATCTGCGCGTCTTTGCGCAACAGTTGCACGCCGACGGCGTTGAGCAGGTGCGTTTTGCCCAGGCCCGTGCCGCCGTAAATGAACAGCGGATTCATGCCCTGGCCGGGCTGCTTCGCGACGTTCTTGCAGGCCGCGTAGGCGAACTCGTTGGACGGGCCGACGACGAAGTTGTCGAACGCATACACATCGGACGGCAGGTGCGTCGCGGTCTTCTTGGCGTCGCCGGCCGCGGACTTCGGCGGTTCGGCCGGCGGGATGACCGCGTGATCGAACGCCATTTGGGATTTGGCCAGTTCGACCTCGATGAGCATCTCGCGGCCGGCGATGGCGCGCAAAACTTCGGTCGCCATTTTCAGGTAGTTGTCGATGAACCACTTGCGGGTCACGCGATTGGGGGCCGCCAAGCGAACGTGACTTTTCGTCGTCTGCGTCATCTCCAGCGGCTTGATCCACGCGGAAAAGTTCTTGTCGTCCACCTTATTTTTAAGCGCCTCAAGCGTACGAAACCACAACGTATCCATCTATTTCCAACCCCCCAGACCCAAAGAAGGGCACGTCTCAGTCGCAATGCGAGATCAAATCAGCACGTTGAATTAAAGCCTTGACCAACGAACCCTGCGTTCCTGCCACACCCAAATCATCGGAAAATAGCCGGCGGTTCGCATTCCCTTCTTCGGCCGCCGCCGACCGCATGTGGGAGCCGTTTCCCGGGCCGAATACCTACCGCCAACGTTCGTTCTTTGCAATGATTTTTTTCAAAAATTTTTGCAGCGGTTGAGCCACGCGATTTGGCAGGGGAAAAAATTCCACATCCTGTGGATAACATTAGTTATTCATCTATAAGATATTCACAAAGACGCGGCTTCGCCGGCGACCTCGTTGCGTGCCTCACAACGTTGCGCAACCTCACCGAAAAACAGCGGTTTTTGCAGGCCTTGATTGTTATTTCACATTATAAAGTAGCACGGCAGTCGATTTCGCAACCGCGCCGCGCGCGACAAAATGCTTGGAGGTTGCGGAAAAAGCGTGATAATTTGGCCGCGGGAACCAACGGAACGGACGGACGAAGCGTGAACCTGTCGATCGTGGCGCCGACGTGCCTGAATGAAAAAAGCCTTCCCGGGCTCCTGGAGGCTCTGGAGACCTTCACCTTGATGTCGCCTTTCGGCGTACAGGTGCTCATCGTCGACGACGGGACCTCGGAGCGCGTCGGCCGCTGGCTGGCCGAAGAGAGCGGCCTGCGCCCATGGCTGACCGTATTGCGCGTGCCGCCCGGCGGCGGGCTGGGCGCCGCATTGAAGACCGGCGCGGCGCAGGCGGCGTATCCGCTCGTCGCCTGGGTCGCCTCCGCCGGCGATCGCCTCGAGGATCTGTGGGAAATGCGCCGGCGCTTGCTCGACGGCGCGGATCTGGCGCTGGCCAGCCGCGCGGCGACCGGCGGCGGTTACGGCCGCCGACCCAGCCTGCAGTCGTGGGGCAGCTGGCTTTTCTCGCGCGTCGTTCGTCGCCTCCTGGATTTGCCCGCGGCCGACTGCACCAATTGTTATCGGGCGTTTCGCAAGGACGCGTTTGCCGAACTCTCGCTGCTGCAAGACGATTTTACCGTCGGTTTGGAAATGCTGCTCAAGGCGCACGCCGCCGGCTGGCGGATCGAAGAGACGCCGACCGTCAACCCCCGCCGCAACGAACGCGTAGGTTTTTTCGAACTCTGGCGGATGGGCGCGGCCTGCGTGCAGCTCATCGGCCGGTCGTTCCTGACGCGGCTTTCCGGCGCGCGGTGAGCGAATTCCGTGACTTTAAAAAGAAAGGTCCGGCGCCGCAGGTTTTTTGTTGAACGCGGCACTTGCGGCGCCGGCGCGATATGGGGTCCCGGCAGAAGCCGGGCTTGGGGGCTGTTTTTCAAAGTGCGGTCGGGCTTCCGATGAGGGCGGCCATGGCGCTGTTCGCCCGCCTTCCATGGCGCCGCTGCGATCCTTCTCACCCGTCCCCGTTCTCAACGAACAAAGGTTTAGCATGGTGAAAAACAAAAATCAAGCTTTTTTTCAATAGGTTACAAAAAAAACTTAAAGTAAATGGTTATGGAAACGTAACGCATTGAATTCATGATAGATTTTAGTCGTTCTACTTTGTTAGACGCACGATTTTTTCATGTTTTGTTTTATAAATTGGGCAAGTAGATCACGAAACCTAGAAATCGAATCTACCTTTCCGATGGTCGATTTCGCGGATTCCGACCGTTGACGCATAAAAAAGCAGAATTCAACGCTAGCGCGCGGCTGTTATCGGCAACCGGCGCACATGCCGAGCGGCGGCGCGGTTCGCTTACGTAAACCTGCGGCTTTGCGCCCCGCCGGCCGGAAGAAGCTGTGCGGCTTCTTCCAAGCGTCGTCGTCGGCGCGGCCGGCGCGATCTGCAAGGCGGCAAAATCGGCTGCTACGGCGCGAGAATGATCGGCTTGCCGCTGTGCAAATCGGCCACGGTGACGGCCTGGTGCTTCGTCTGCCCTCCGGGGAAGGTGACGACGAGCATGGCGACGACGCGATCGGCCGGCCCGGACGCCGGCGTCTCCGTCGCGTACATCGCTGGCGGCGTGAACGTCAGTTGCGGCTGGCCCGCGACCTTCGCCACGGTCAGCGGCCCGGCGAGGTCCTTGGCGGCGAGCGGCGCGCGCCGCCGGAAGCCCTCGGCGACGATCCGCTGGCCGTCGACGCGCAACAACTCCAGCCATTCGTAATAGTTGACGGTGAGTTCGGGGATGAGCGCTTCGTCCAGCCGCCGGAAACGCTCGGCCGCGTCGCGGCTGACGTCGTCGCTCGCCCAGAGGAAGGCCAGGTCGACCTGCAACTTCTCGTCGATCCGCGCGTGGATGATGGGGATCAGCCGTCCGCCCATGCGGCGCGTGAAATCCGCCGCGCCGTCCGCCGGCATCGTCGCCAGCAGCCGATCGACGGCCGCGCCGTCAAACGCCGCGGCGGCGCCCAGCGGCAGCAGCTTGCCGTCTTCCTTTTTCGCGCTGGCCGCGACCTTGAACGGTTGGCCGAAGTTGTCTTCGCCGACCGTCCACGAAACGGTGCGGCCCTCTTTGCGCGCCGCCGGCGCGACTTGCTCGGGCGTCTCGGGCAGCGTCAGGCGCAGCGTGAAGCCGCCGGGCGATTTCAGTTTGCCTTCGCCGTTCTGGTCGCCGTTTTCCGGCTTTTCATAAAACCGTCCGAGCCGCGTCAGTTTTTCCATGTCAAGCCGCTCCGCCGCCGCCGTCAAGCCGACCACGGCTTTGCCGGGCGCCGGTTTGACGGTCAAACCCAACAGGTCGAGAAAGCGCGCCAGGCGTTCCGCGTTGGCGAACAGGTAGCGGCGCACGATGCGCACATGGTCGCCGGCGGGCTGCACGGCGATGTCGATCACTTCCATGTCGCCGATCAACGTCGCATCCTGATCGGCCAATTGGGCCAATTCTTTTTCCGCCTGCGCCGGCGACGCGCCGACGGAAGACAGGCGCATCGTAAGCGCGGCGGCCGGCATCGAGACGGTGTGGATCAACAGCGCGGCCCCCGACGGCAGCAGTTTGACGTGCACTTCGGTCTCGTAGCAGCCGGCGGCGACCAACGCGATCAAGGCGACGGCGAGCGGCAACAAACGGCGTTTCATGGCGTCCCCCTACTTGCCGGGCGTCGTGCGGACGATCAACGTCGCGCCGTCGGCCAGATTTTCACCGGTGAGTTCCAGGGTCACTTCGTTGGCGCCCGTAATCTTGCCGTTCGCGCCCGTGACCGGATCCGGAACGACCAGAACTACTTTCCCCATGATCGCGGCCGCGGTCTTCGGCGACCCGCCGGGCGGCAATGGCGGCAATTGGACCGTGTACACGCGGTCGGCGCCGTCCTGCTTCACGGCGACGACGCCCTCGAGCAGCGTCAGCGGCAGTTCGCCGTGGCGCGTGCGCACGAACGCCAAACCGTCTCGGCCGTCCGGCGCTTTGACCTTGTTCACTTCCAGCTTGTAATTGCCCGCGGCTTCCGGCAACAAGGCGTCGAACATCGCCTCGCGGCCGGCGAAGAACGCGACGGTCGGGCCGAAATAGGCGCGCGTCGTCTGCCACCGGACCTTGCCGCCCTTGGCGATCGCGACGTTCACGGCGAACGTCGAGTCGGCGATCGCTTGATCGCCCGCCTGCCGCACGGCCTCGCGCTCCTGCCGCTGGGCCATCACCTGTTGCAGTTGACGGTATTGCGGCGACGGCTGAACAAACGCCGCGGCCTTCGCTGCGGCGAGCTGGTCGGCCGTCAACGGCTGGCCGGCGAACCGCGCCTCGAAGGTCTGTTTGGCGATAACCGCGTTCAACTGGCCGGAGAATTCGGCCGAGCCGTCGGTCGGCAATTGCGCCTGAATCGGCGAATCCTTGGGCAGCGGCGAGGTCTCGCGAGCCGGCGCGGGGCCGACGAGCACGATTTTGAACGAACCGACGTTGGCGCCCACGGCGTCCGCGCCCTTTGGCGCGCCGCCTTCGGCGGGGGTCTCGGGTTTCTTGGGCGCGCCGTCGGTGTTGGTCTCGAACCCGATCGTCCACACGGTGACCGCCGGCGCTTTCTTCTTCCGCGGTTTTTCGACGGCGGCGGCAAACGTCATCTTTGGCTTTTTCGACGCGACGGCGAACGCGTTCCATTTCTCCACCGAGTCGAAGGCGTACAAGACGGAAACCCGCGCCGTGTCGGCGTCCGCCCATTCGCCGTGGACATCGAGCAGCCGCACGCCTTGAACCCCCGCCAGCTCCTGGAGGGCCTTTTGCAACGCGTCGGCAAGCAGTTCGTCGTAGTTGGCAAAACCACCCTGGCTCAGCGCGAAATCGAGCAGATTCTTCTTGATCTCCACGCGTTCGAGGTAGGTTCCCGAACCGTCCTGAAAAATTTGCGCGCGCGTCTCCAGGTTGAGGCAGCCGACGGCGAGCGCGGCCAGGCCCAGAAAAATAAAAAGGTGCATCCTGCGCATACAGTTTCTCCTTCGCGCAAGCAACGAAATTCGCTACAAGATAAGACCGGACCACATGATAGCCGGATTTTCGGCGGCGTACAGGGGAAGAGCGCACGTTTTTTCGCTCGCGTTGAGGAGCGAAAGCGGGAATGTAGAATGTTGAATGGCGAATGGGGAAACGTGCGGCGCCGCCAATTCTTCATTCTCCATTCGCTATTCTCGATTCTGCGAAGCCGAACCGTTTCCGCCCGCAAGCCCCGCAACTGCCCATTTTGTTTGCGGTTTTGCCGCATGTCTGGTAGGGTGTCGGCGTAGACATCGCCTGGGGGAACAAATGCGCCGGCTGTTGATTCTTGCCTGCATCGTGTGCCTCGCCGCCTGCGCCGGATCGAACCGGCCCGCCGAACATGCCGCCGCCGCGCAGCCCGCGTCGCGCGCCGCCGGCGCCGGGCCGCCCGTGCCGACGGCGACCGCCTTGCAGCGCGCGGGCGATCTGGGCGACGGCTCGATCGTCATGGTCAACGGCCGGGCGATTTCGCCGGTCGGAACGATGCGGCACGTGCTCGATTTCCCGAGCAAGATGCTGCTGCTGCCGAACCGGAATTTGGCGATTTCCTCGTTGATCGACGCGGGCGTGACGTTGATCGACGGTTCGACGTTCGCCGAAATCACGCATTTCACGCAGACCAACGCGTTCCAAGGCCTGGCCGTCAACGCGGCCGGCGACAAGCTGTGGGTCAGCGGCGGCTACGACGAAAAAGTCTACGAGTACGACATCTCGACCGGCTCGGCCGTGCTCATCGGCACGCTGGGCAGCGATCTGATTCCCGCGGGCATCGCCTTGACGCCCGACGAAACGAAACTGCTGGTCTGCGATTCGTACGGCTCGTCCGTGCGGATTTACGACCTCGCCACGGGCGCCGTCGACAAGTTCGCGCCGGCCGACGTTTATCCCTACGATGTGCGCGTCTCGGCCGACGGCACGGAAGCGTATGTCTCCAACTGGGGCTCGTCGTCGATCACGATCATCGACGTCGCCGCCGGCCAGCGCCTCGCCGACGTCGCGACGGGCATGCATCCGGAAGGGCTCGCGCTCTCGCCCGACGGCTCGCGGCTTTACGTCGCGAACGCCGACGGCGATTCCGTGACTGTCGTCGACGTCGCGCAACGTGCGGCGATCGGCGAATATGACATTTTCGAAGGCGACGCGGTGACCGGCGCCACGCCGGTCGATCTCGCCGTTTCCGGCGACGGCGCCACGCTTTATGCCGCCGCGGCGGGCCTGAACGCCGTCGTCGTGCTCGATGCCGCCGCGGGCACGATCGAGGGCATGATCCCCGCGGGCTATTACCCGAGCGCCGTGGCGCTGGACGCCGCGCAAAACGTGCTGTACGTCGCCAACGGCAAGGGCGGCGGCATCCCCGGCGGCGCGCCGAGCGAAGGCGTCGATATGAGCGGCACGCTGCAGAAGATCGACCTGCCCAACGCCGCGCAGCTCGCGACCTGGACCGCGGCGGCCAACGCCAACCTGACGCGCACGTCGCTGTTTTGGCAATCGATGAATTTCAGCAGCCCGATTCCGACGCAACGCGGCCAGCATTCGCAGCAGATCAAGCACGTTGTGTTCATCATGAAGGAAAACAAGACCTTCGACGAAGTCTTCGGCGACATGGCGGGCACGGACCACGACCCGTCGCTGGTCGAGTTCGGCGCGCAATATACGCCGAACGCGCACCGGCTGGCCCAGGAATTCACGATCGCCGACAACTACTATTCCGAGGCGAACACGAGCGCGCAGGGCCACATGTGGTCGGTCTTGATGTATTCCAACGACTACAACGAGAAGGCGTGGGCGTCGAACGGCCGCCAGGTGCTGTCGAATCTCGAGCCGGCGTCGCAGAGCGACAAGGGCGACATCTTCGAGAACCTGTTGAAGCACAACGTGCCGTTCCGCGTGTACGGCCAGGTGTTGGCGATGGGCGACGTGGCCACGATCGCGCCGTATATGGATTTCAAATATGGCTTTTTCAATCAGGATATCGCCGACCAGACCAAGGCGAAAGAAATCATTCGCGAATGGGATTCCGGCGTCTGGCCCGAGTTCGTTTACATCAGCCTGCCGGACGACCACAGCTACGGCACCGATCCGGGCGAGCCGACGCCCCAATTCATGGTCGGCGACAACGACGCGGCGTACGGGCAGTTGATCGAATACATCACCCACAGCGCGAACTGGAGCGACACGGTGGTCTTCGTCATCGAAGACGACCCGCAGGGAGGCGCCGATCACGTCGACGCGCACCGCAGCCCGTGCACGGTGATTTCGCCGTGGGCCAAACACGGCTACGTCTCGAGCGTGTTGTATTCGATGTCGTCGGTCTGGATGACGATCGAAATGATTCTCGGGCTGCCCCCGTTGACGACCTACGACGAGCACACCAGCCCGATGTACGACGTCTTTACGATGACCCCGGATTACACGTCGCTGTACACCGCCGTCCCCAATCCGACGCCGCTCGCCTACAACACGAGCGCCGCGCCGTTCGCCGACTATTCGAGCCGGCAGATGTGGACCGCGCCCGATCAGGTGCGGCGCCTGGGCGAAATCCTCTGGGCGGTCATGCGGCCCGGCGAAACCTGGCCGGCGCGCTTCTCGATCGATTCGTACCCTGGCAACGCCGGCGACGCCGACGACGCGGTCAATCCGGTCGCTTATTTCAACGCCCTGCACGCGTTGGAACATTACGCCCTCGCGCACCGCTTGTGGGACGGAAAGCGCCTGCCGACGATTCGGGAGCAGGCCGCGGCGGCGCCGATGGCGACGGTTCCGTAGGAAATCCGCCCCGCGACGACGCCGGCAAGGGCCTCGATACGCCGCTGGCAACTGCTTGCGCGAGGAACCGGAAACAGCGCCGCCGTCGCCCCGGCCGCCGTCCCAAAGCTTGCGTCGGCTGGCGAGTTCGGCTACCGTACCCGCGGCAAATCGCTAACTCCGGAAGGGCGCGACAATGCGACGATTGGCGTGGCTGTTCTTGTTGGCGGCGGTCTGCGCCGGTCTGGCCGATTGCGGCGGCTGCGGGCGCCGGAACGCGCCGGCGAAACCGGTGCGCTTCGCCGACGGCTTCGCGACCACGGACGACCTGGCGCGCGCGTATCTCGACGCCATCGAAAAGAAAGATCCCGATCTGCTGCAACGCGTGATGCTCTCCGCCGACGACCTCGCCGCCGTGCAGAAGGGCGCCGGCAAGCAAGTCTGGCAAGCGTACTTCATGATCGCGAAGCGCGCCTTCATGGATAAAAACAAACCCTATCTCGGGCAAAAACTCACCTTCACCGGTTTCGACCCGGGCACGGTCATCATGGAACGCGGCGCCGTACAGCTTTACCGGGGCGCCGCCGTGCGCTTCAGGACGCCGGACGGCAAAGACGGATCCAGCGAAATCAACTTCGTCATGGCCGCCGGCGGCACGTTCAAGATTTTCGGTCTCCGCTATCTCACGGAGGAATTGCAGCGCCGCGGCGTGATGAAGAACTTCGCGCCGTTCGACGGCGAAGCGAAGTTCAAGGGCGTGGGCGACGAGCAGGACCTGAACCTCAAGATCAAGAAGCTGCCCAAGACCGGCGAAGATCCGGCGCCGGAGCAACCGCCGGGCCAGTGATTGCTCGTTTTTTTGCAGTCGGACGCGACCAAAATCCGCGATTGAACACTTGCAAAATTTGCGCTCCGGTTGTTTCGGCATTGCCCGACGGATTTTTGCTTGTTTGCGTGCGCGGCGCTGCGGTCACCGAAAAGGTTTTCGTCGAATCTCGCCAAGCGCGCCCAGGGCTGCGCGTTTGGCGAGATAAAGCGCTCAATCGCAGATTTCGGGAAGCGGCAGCATGGTTGACAGCGAACCGCCGTTAGGTAGACATTACCGTTCATCATGAAGCGTCTCTCGTCATTCCTGGCGCCGCTGTTTTTGGTGTTGTCCATCTTGGGCGCGTCTTGCGGCAGCACTGCCGGCACGCCGCCGCATCAGGATTACCAGGCCTGGCTGGAACAAGGGCAGGCCGCCTTGGAGCAGAACGACGCCACCGGCGCGCATGACGACTTCACCGCGGCGCTGCTGGTGCGGCCTCATGACGGCTCCGCGAGCCTGGGTCTCGTTTTGGCCGACGCCCAATCGCTGATGATCTTGATTGACGATCTCGTAAATTTCATCGCCTCCGAATCCGGTTCCACCGTGAGCACGATGGCCGTCGGCGATCCCGGCGGTCTGGGCCCCGGTTCCACGCTCGACGACACCATTCATCATTTTGTCGCGGTCATTTTGGGCGGGCTGTTCGACGAAATGATTCAGGCGTCGGACGATTCGCTCACGGCGCCCGACGCGTCGCTCTACCTGACGTCGCTGCCATTCGTCTTTCAGGGCCAGACCATTCTCGACTTGGGCGGCCAGTGGGGCCCCGCGGATGCGCAGTGGGTGGCGGCGATCGTCCGCCTGGGAAACGGCGGGATCGATTACCTGCAGAGCATCGACTTGAATCTGAATGTCGGCCCGTGGCTGGCGTCGGATTTCTTCCACACCTTGATCAACGGCGGCCAACTCGATTGGTCCTCGGCGTTCCAGGAAATTGTGACGCTGGCGATCAACGCGCTCGAAGATCCGCAGTATCCGGATTTTCTGCTGGCCGAAAGCGACGCCGGCCCGCTGTTTCAAAACTGTCAGCTCAACCTGGCGTTGGCGACGATCGACGCGGTGAACGTCGGGCCGCTGGTTCCCGCCGAGACCGTCGGCAACCTCAACCAGGTGCTCGGGTTTATCGACCTCAACAACAACGGCGTCCACGATCCGGGCGAACCGTATGCGTTCGAAGGCCAACTTTTCCCGCCTTTCCTCTACAACGCGTTGCCGGCGCTGAAAATCATTGGCCTCGAACTTTTCGCCGCACTCTCCCAGGGCACGCCGCTGGACGGCAGTCCGGGGTATTACAAGACGTTTGACCCCTTCGCCTTCAACCTCGTGCTCGAAGCCTGGGGCTGGCCGGAACAGTTGCCGCTGATCCCGCATGGGCGGTGGGACTTGGCTGCCTTCTTCGCCGCGCCCCCGCTGGCCCAGGACAAAGAAACGGACGACAAAGTGCTTCATTGCATCGCCGACGAACCCGATCCCGCGGCCGTGGTTGTTTGTTTGGTCAAGCTGTTCGGCTGATCGGCGGCATGCCAACGAACGCCTGCAAAGCCGAAACGGCCGGGGGAAACCTGGGAAGCATGGGATTCATGGAAAGTATGGGACGCCGGAATCCGCATAACGCCAGATGCCTCCAGAACTCCCAGGACTCCCAGAATTCCCGGAACTCCCAGAATTCCCATTGACGGTGCATTGCGGCCCGAGGCCATCCAGCATCGGCGGCGATTAACCTGGTCCGTCTCCGGCGGGTCTACCTGCCGGCTTCCATCCGATTGCCAGGGAGGGGAAATCTTGACTTTCCGTCGATTGTGCAATAGCTTTGTCGCCAATTTACGAGGGCTGGTTACCCTGGGAGAGGTATGCTGTTGAAGTACATTGCACTCATGGCCATCGGCCAGCAGCTCGAGCACAAGACGCCGAACGTCATCGACCTGATCGTCCAAGCCGGGCCGGTGGTGAAAGCCGTGTTGGGTTTGCTCGTGGTGTTTTCAATCGTCAGTTGGGCCATTATCTTTCTCAAGTGGTTGCTTCTGCGGAGAGCCCACAACGAGAACGAGATCTTTCTCAAAATATTCTGGGAATCGCGGCAACTGGATGAAATCTACCGCAGCAGCAAAGAATTCTTCCACGCCCCCGCGGCCGAGGTCTTCGCCGCCGGCTATGAAGAATTGAAACGGTTCCGCGCGCAGGGCGACCGCTTCACGGCCGACGCGCCCGGCGACATCACCCCCGATCGCGTGTCGGCGGCGAAACTGAACGTCAACCGCGCGCTGCAGCGGGCGATCACCGAGCAGATGACCGGCGCCGAAAAGGCCGTGCCGTTTCTGGCGACCGTCGGCAACACCGCCCCGTTCATCGGCTTGTTCGGCACCGTCTGGGGCATCATGAGCAGCTTCCAGAGCATCGGCGCCATGGGCCAGGCTTCGTTGTCGGTCGTGGCCCCGGGCATTTCGGAAGCGCTGATCGCCACGGCGGTCGGGCTCTTCGCCGCGATCCCGGCGGTGGTGTTTTACAACCACTTCTCGTCGCGGCTGCGGACGCTGGAGAACAACGTCAACAGCTTCGCGAACGAGTTTCTGAACATCCTCGACCGGCACATTCTGCGGTAAGCCGGCGGCGGATGAAGGAGAGCGCGCAGTGGCCATGAGCATGGGGGGCGGCGGCAGTCGTCGCCTGATGAGCGAAATCAACGTGACGCCGCTGGTCGACGTCATGCTGGTGCTCTTGATCATTTTCATGGTGACGGCCCCGATGCTGCAGGAGGGCATGTCGATCAACGTGCCGCAGGTCAAGACGGGGCCGCTGGAACAGCACGAGCAAGCGCCGCTGATCCTGATGATGGACAAGGCCGGCGCCATGAGCATCGACAAAGCGCCGATCCCGAAGGACGCCTTGGAACAGACGTTGAAAACGAAACTGGACCAGCTGGCGGACAAGACCCTCTACCTGCGCGCCGACCAGGCGGTGCCCTACGGCTTCGTCGTCGAGGCGATGGCGACGGCGAAACAGGCCGGCGCGACCAAGTTGTCGATGATCACCAAACCGCCTGAAGAAAAGTGAGATGGCTGCTCACGCGCCGCATCCGCATTATCTTTTCGCCGTCGATTTCCCGCGGCTTTTCCCGCAAATGGTCGGCGCTTCGGTCATCGCCCACATCTTCGCCCTGATCACTTTCATCATGCTGCCGCGCCTGCTGCCGGGCCCGCCCCCGCCGCTGCCGAAGGAAATCGACGTCGACCTCAGCTACAACCTGCCGAAAGGCCCTAATATCGGGCCGATCGCTCCGACCCGCGCTCAGGATGCGGCTCGACTGCAAAATACCGAGGGGCAACGTCCCAAACCGAAAACGTCGGCGGACGAAGTTAAGCTGACCAAAGCCCACACCGAGGAAACGAACAAGCTCAGCATGCACGACCGCCAGCGGATCGACGCCATCGAGCGGCTGAAAGAGAAGAAGGCGCTTCAGGAAACCGCCGGCGGCGGCGGCACGGGGCAAGCCAGCACCACGGGCGTACTCGGCATTTATATTTCCAGCCTGCAAAGCCAGATCATGTCCGTCTGGTCGCTCCCGGGCGGATTGCCCGGCGAGTATTTGCAAAAGACAGTCGTTGTACGAATTTTTCTCGGCCCGAACGGCGCGGTCATCAAGAAAGTGACGAGCCAGCCCTCGGGCTTCGAGCCGCTCGATCGAAGTTGCGATTCCGCGATTCTGAAAGCGAGTCCGTTGCCCCCGCCGCCGACCCTGCTGGCCGACGAATTGCGGACGAAGGGCATTTTGATTCGTTTTCATCCGAGCGATAAGCAGCACTAACGCGCAGAACGAGGATTTTCTTGATGAAACCATTTCGGCTCCTGTGTGCGGTCGTCGCGACCGTCGTGACCGTTCTGGGCGGATCGGCGTTGTTTGCCGGCCTGACCGACAACCAGGGGTCGCCCCAACCCGGCGGCGGCAACCTGGCGGTCGACATTTTCGGCTCGAGCGGCGGCCTGCCGATGGTCCGCAAGGATCCGATCGCGGTGCCGTTGTTCATTAATAAGGGACCGGGCGCCGATCAACTCGGCCTGTCGCAGAAACTGGCCGACCAGGTCAGCGAAGACATGAAAATGACCGGCCGCTTCGAGGTCATCGACCGCGCGTTGTACGTCGAAGGCCCGAACGCCGGCGCGGCCAAGGGCCAGTTCGATTTCGGCGATTGGTCGGCCATCAGCGCCGAATACCTGATCAAAGGCGAATTCACGGTGGACAAAGACAGTCTGACGACCTCGATCCGGCTGTACCACGTGCCCACAAAAAAAATGCTGGTCGGCAAGCAGTACATCGGCAAGGTCGACGACTGGTACGTGATGGTGCACAAGTTCGGCAACGACGTCGTCTACGAACTGACGCGCGAAAAAGGCATCTTCGGCACCAAAATCGCCTTCGTCTCCGCGCCGATCTACGGCGGCGATCTGGCCGAAATCTACGTGGTCGACGTCGACGGCCGGAACCTCAAACGGCTCACCTTCATGGGCGGCAAGGCCAAAGACCCGACGTGGTCGCCCGACGGCGCCCAACTCGTCTTCGCCTGGGAAAACACCGCCAACCCGCAAGACATGCAGAACTACCTTTATTCGGTGCCTGTCGAGGGCGGCACGCCGAAACTGCTGCTCAGCCTGAAAGGCCTGATCGTCACGCCGCGCTTCTCGCCCTCGGGCAGCCGGATCGCGCTGGGCATCTCCCTCGCCGGCAACATGCAAGTCTACACCGTCGCCGCCACGGGCGGCCCGCCGAAACGGCTGACGGTCAGCGCCGCGATCGATCTCTTTCCCGTCTGGTCGCCCAGCGGCGAGGAGATCGCCTTCGTCTCCGACCGCACTGGCAATCCGTTGATCTGGAAAATGAAGAGCGACGGCAGCGACATCAAACAGGCCAGCTTCTACGGCTCCTACAACCAAAGCCCCGATTGGGCGCACACGCCCACGGGCGATAAAATCGTGTATAGCTGCCGCGAAAGCGGCCAGTTTCACATCCTCGAGATGAACCCCGACGGCACGGACACGACCGTCATTACGCAAGGCCAGAACTTCGGCTCGTGCGAATACCCGAACTTTTCGCCGGACGGCCGGGCCGTCGTCATGGCGATCCGCGACGACCGCGGGCGGTTTCTGCGCCTGTACAACACCGACGGCAGCTACACCCGGCTGTTGACAAGGATCGGCGCAGATGCTAAGAACCCCGCTTGGTCGCCTAGATTGTTGAATTGAAAATCGGTTTGCATTGCACCGCAGGTGCGGTTATATTGCGGGAAACGATACAAAGAAACTGCTCATTAACTTTTAATTGCTCGATGGAGGATCACATGAACAAGTATCTGGTCGTTCTGTTGGCCGCGTGCGCGGTCTTCCTGCTCGCGAGCTGCGGGCCGCCCGATGGCTACGACGCCGCCAAACAGGCCGCTCTGAATTCGCAGGCCGACGCCGCCGCGAACGGGGCGAAGGATCTGTGCCCGACCGAGTGGAAGGCCGCCGAAGACACGATGGCCAAAGCCATGGCCGAAGACGCGGCCAAAGATTGGAAGACTGCGATGGCGGACTTCCAAAAGGCCAAGGAACTTTATGACGTGGCCAAACTCTGCGCGATCAAGAAGAAAGAGGCCATGAACGTTCCGCCGCCGCCGCCGCCGCCGCCGCCGCCGCCCCCGGCGTACGTGGCCGCGAAAGTCGATCCGATCTTCTTCGATTACAACAAGTACGACATCCGCAAGGATCAGACGGCCGGCATGAAAGCGACCGCTGACAAGATCAAAGGCACGTTCTCGGATCGCAAGTTCCAGCTCGTCGGCTGGTGCGACATCCGTGGAACCGAAGAATACAACCTGGCGCTGGGCGAGCGTCGGGCGAACACCGTGTATCAGTACCTGGTCACCGCCGGCGTCGCCGCCGCGAAGCTCGAGAAGAAATCGGGCGGCGCGACCACGAAGTACAGCACCGACAAGACCGACGCGGGCTACCAGTTGAACCGCCGCGTCGAGTTCGTGGACATGGGCAAGTAAGCAGCGCTTCGTAGCTGCAAGGCACTGACGGGCCCGGAGGAAAGCGCTGCGATCCTCCGGGCCTTTTTTTGTCGAACGGGGCTTTCTTGCGGCGCCGGCGCCGGCCCCAGGGTAAACGCATCTAATTTTTCTTCTTGATCGCCCCCTTTCCGCGGTCGGCGCGACTTTTCTTTTGGTTCATCGTTTTTTCGCGTTCTTGGCGCGAGAGGCGGATGATTTCGTCGGCGTA